>Ga0316217_10000049_pt1 | contig 177777 bp, 138 predicted proteins | sample 1anoAmetaG_FD_203633 | JGI IMG/M metagenome (GOLD analysis project Ga0316217, IMG submission 203633) | Freshwater microbial communities from Trout Bog Lake, Wisconsin, USA - 1anoA | ecosystem: Environmental > Aquatic > Freshwater > Lake > Hypolimnion/Profundal zone | place: USA: Wisconsin... | reverse complement strand
GGCCGCGGCGGGCTCGGTCGGTCTGGAGTGGCGTAGGCTTTAGGCCGCTTTGGTCCGAGTTTCGAGCTTCAGACTGCAGATGCATACCCGGTGGCCGGATTAAAGCCCGCCAACCGGAGGGACACGTCTGAAAGATCCCGGTGCCCATGATGGCAACCCTCAAAGGGAAGGCGGCAGAGGAAGAGAACGACAACCAGCGGAGGTCAAGGGGCTTGATCTCTGGATGGAGGTTTGGTGGTTGCTTCCCGGTTCTGCTGGATGCAGCCGCGAGCCTTGGGAGTTGGTTCAAGAACAGACTTCCCCTACCATCTCGGGAGCCGCTGCTTCATATCCGGCAAAACCCCTCCCTACCCATCTGAACGATAGATTCTGTGCGGGTTTCCAGTTCCTGGGAGTTGTGTGATTTCTGTGTAACGACCATCGGGGAGGGTATACTCAAAGAACCGATTGGCTCCTTTCGGGATCATTGAGCAGATGTAACAAGAACCCCTGAAAGCAAGGCTCTCAGAGGCTCCTGGGCTACGGATCTGGTGCGCCCAGCGCGACTCGAACGCGCGACCTACGGCTTAGAAGGCCGTTGCTCTATCCAGCTGAGCTATGGGCACAGGGGGGATGCGGGCCCGGGCGGGGTGCCGGAGGCCAGCCATCCCAGCATCCTAAAGGAACGGCACCGGGGTCAAGGGTCAATTGGGGCGGCTCAGATGAACTGGATCCGGACTTCCTTGAGGAATTTCTCGGTCAGGACCTTCTTCAGGCCCCGGAGGATGTTGCGGCGGATGTCCAGGTCCTCGGGGAGGCTGGGGTCCTGGAGGGCCTCGTTGATCTTGGTGCCGGCCAGGATGTGGATGATGTCGCTGTCCAGGAGGATGCCCGCCAATTGTGTGGCGGCGTTGGGCTTGAGGAGGTCGGGGGCGTCCTCCTCCTCCAGGAGGCGCACGGTGCGGGCCAGGGTGATGGCGCCCTCGGTGACCAGGTCGAAGCCGTCCATGCGCGAGACCGGCGGCACGAAGGGGTCCAGGTCGCGCAGGTCCATGGACAGGGGGCGGTCGAGACCCCGGCTGAGGATGGCGGCCGTGGTGCCGCCACAGATGACCTTGCGGCCGGTGAAGGCCAGGGCGGCCTCGGCCATCTCCGGGTCCCTGTCGCGCAACACGGGGGCCCCGGTGAAGATGAGCACCTCGCGGGGTTCGCGGTAGTAGACCACGGCGCAGCTGATGTCGTCCTTGGCCCGGCCGCCGTCGATGGCCAGGGCCCGGTTCACCAGGGTCCGGCCCAGTTGACGGGCTGACAAGCGAGGACGCTCCCGGAGGGTCTGGGCCAGGAAGGCGACGACCGCCTCCTGGCCCCAGCCCAGGGGGGTGGCGGACAGGCCCACGCCGGCCTGGGACACACCGTCGGAGAAGAACACGATGCGGTCCCCGGGCCGCACCTGGAAGCGGGCGTGGCGCAGGACGGCCTCCCGCCCCTCGGTGTCGGCCAGGGGCAGGATCTCGACGGCCACCGGTACGGGCTCGGCGCCCCGCAGGAGCACGCTGGGCGGATTGTCGTACTCCAGGATCCGGGTGGCGCCCCAGGGGTCCATCTCCACGATGGTGAAGGTGGAGTAGGCGATCTGTCGCTCCCGGCAGACCGGCAGGGTGGCCATGATGGTGCGGGCCGCCTTGCGCACGTCCATGTCGGAGGCCATGTAGCGCAGGGCCATGGTGGAGGTGAGGTTGGCGAGCACGTTGGCCTTGATGCCGCTGCCCAGGCCGTCGGCCAGGACCGAGATCACCCGGTGGTCCTCGTCGATCTTCCGGGAGAGGAAGACGTCGCCGCAGGCGGCCTGGTTGTGCTTGCGCTCCTGGTAGTGGTCCACCTCCATGAATAGTCGGGGAGACGTCATCGCGACTCCCGGCCACGTCCATCCGGCAGTTCCGGCGCCTTGACGGGCGGAAGCTGGAAGGACTCGATGATCGAGCCCAGGATCAGCTCGGTCTCGGCCGCGTTCTCCCCGAGCAGGTAGGCGATCTGCTGGACGGTGGTGACGTTCTTGCGGATGACCTCCTGGGTCTTCTGGATGATCTGCTCGCGCTCCACGGCCGGCTCGGTGATGTCCTGGAGGATGCCCCCGACCATGCGGCCGGATTCGATGGGGAAGACCATGAGGCGGATGACCCGCTCGCCCACCCTGAGATCCTTCCGGATCGGTTCGCCGTGGCCGTCCAGGGCCTCCTGGAACAGGCGGCTGAAGGGAGCCACCTTGGCCAGGGACGCCCCCTCCATGCCGGGGCGGGCATCGAAGATCAGGGCGCAGTCCGGACCCATCATCTCGGCGAAGAGGCGGTTGCACTCCACGATGGCCAGGTTCTCGTCGGCGATGACCACGCCGCTGGGCATGGCCCGGATGAGCGCGTTGGCCTTGTTCATGGCCAGCTTGCGCATGTGGGAGACGCACATGCCGGGTTCGGCCCGCCCGTCCAGGAGCGCCGAGGCCAGGGAGCGGCAGTCGTCGTAGCCGCAGCCGCCGCAGTTGAGCTGGTCCTCCGGGGTGGTCTTGCCCACCAGGCGCAGGGCCCGCTTGAGCTCGGCCTGGGAGTGGGGGGGCGCGACGATGGGGTCGTCCCGGAGCTGGCAGGCCAGGTCCACGCTGGGCGGCCTGGGCGGTTCGGGCCGCTCGCCGAAATGGTCAAGGACCCGCAGCCATTTCAGGGCGGTGCCGCAGGCGCGCGAAGCCTGGGGCCCGTTGACGCAGCCCCCCTCGCAGGCCAGCAGCTCCAGGAACAGGCCGTGCTCGTCGCCTTCGAGTCCCTTCAGGGCCTCCTGGAGGTTGGGGATCCCGGAGAAGGCCATGAAGTTCACGGGCGGCAGGCCCGCGCCCTGGATGCCCCGGATCATGCCGCCGTCCATGGGGTAGAGGGCCCCCTCACGGGCCGGCCCGGGGATGAAGACGTCCTCCGCCGTGGAGGCTCCGGGCACGATGCCCCGGTCCTCGAACCACCGCCGCAGGTCGGCGAAGGTGAGGGCCACGTCCAGGAGGTGGGGGTGGGCGTCGGCCTCCAGCTTCTTGGCGATGCATGGGCCGATGAAGACGATGCCCACCTCCGGGCCGTATTCCCGGCGCAGGAGCTTGCAGTGGGCGAGCAGGGGCGACAGGAACCGGGTCACCGAGGCCAGGTGCCCGGGGTGGTACTTGCGGATGAGTTCCACCGCCGTGGGGCAGGCGGAGGAGATGGAGAGGGAGGAGGGGTCCCGGGCCAGGGCGGCGGCGCAGGCTCCGGTCACCTGCTGGGCCCCCAGGGCCGTTTCCGAGACGCCCCAGAAGCCCAGGGCCTTGAGGGCGCCGATCATGGCGGCGGGGGTCACCCCCGGGAACTCCGCCACGAAGCTCGGCGCCAGGGAGGCCACCACCCGCGGCCTGCGCTTGAGCAGGAGCCGGGCCCGGTAGAGATCGTCCCGGACCTTCTTGGCGCCCACGGGGCAGACGTTGACGCAGGTGCCGCAGTAGACGCAGCGGTCGGCCATGACCTCGGCGCTGCCGTCCTGGACCCGGATGGCCTTCACGGGGCACTGGCGCACGCACTTGTAGCAGTCCTGGCACTGCGCCTTTTCCGTGTAGATCGGCATCTCCTGGTTCATGAGGCCGCCGCCAGGCGCTCTTCGATCAGGTCCAGGATCGCCCGGGGCTCCAGGCCGCAGAAGCACTGGCCCTGGACCGTGAGGTTCGGCCCCTCCCGGCAGCGGTCCTGGCAGAGGGTGCCGGTGACCTGGACGGTGCGGTCGAGGTCGTGCTCCTTGAGGTAGCGCTGGATCAGGTCCAGGGTCCGGACGTTGCCCCGGGAGAAGCAGGCGCTGCCCATGCAGACGACGAGTTCAATGGCAGGCATGGACCACCTCGCAGGCCGTCAGGTCCCCCTGGAGGGCCTGGTCGAGCAGACCCCGGACCCCGGCCAGGTCGGCCCGGTGGAGGAGGTGCCCGTGGACCCGCACCGAAGGGCCCCGGTCGCAGGCTTCCATGCAGAAGGTGGCGCGGATCTCCACCTTATCTCCCAGATCCTGGTCCTCCACGTGGTGCAGCAGGGCCTGCAGGAGCTTCTGGGAGCCCCGGAGGTGGCAGGAAGTACCCACACATACGCTGACGGGGATGCGCTGGCCGCCTGTATCGGTGAGGGCGATGCCGTCCCCCTGGATGCGCCTGCGCACGGTGTAGTGGGTGTGGAGGAGGCGGTGGGCCTCCTCGGAGTTCGGGGCCCCCAGGCGGTCCGTGTAGATCTGGGCCACCCGGGCGTTGTCCTTGGGCACCCGCAGGTCCATGGAGGCGTCCAGGCGGCGCAGGGCGTTCGCGCGGTGCTGGTGCACCTTGGCGGTCAGGGCCACCGGCTGGCCGGCGCCCCCGGCGCAGCCGCCCATGCAGGCCATGACCTCCACGAAATCGTAGTGCTCCCGGCCGGCCTTGACGTCCTCCACCAGGGCCCGGGCGTTGGCCAGGCCGTGCACCACGGCGATGCGCACGGCGCCCCCCGGCAGGTCCAGGGTGGCCGAGCGGCGGCCCCGGGTGCTGCGGATTTCCTCGCGCACGGGACCTTCGCCCAGGATACCCACGAGGTTGCGCAGGACCGCCTCGGTGACGCCGCCGGAGTTGCCGAAGATGATGCCCCCGCCGGTTTTCGCCCCGAAGGGCTGGTCCATGCCCTCGGGCTCCAGCTCGCCCAGATTGATGCCGGCGTCCTGGATCATGCGGCCCAGCTCCTGGGTGGTGATGACGAAGTCCACGTCCCGGTTGCCGTCCACGGCGAACTCGGGGCGGCTGGCCTCGGTCTTCTTGGAGGTGCAGGGCATGACGGAGACCACCACCAGGTCCTCGCGGCGGATGCCCAGCTCGGCGGGCAGGACCTCCTTGGCCAGGGAGCCGAACATCTGCTGGGGACTGCGGCAGGTGGAGAGGTTGGCCAGCTCCCCGGCGTACGCCTGTTCCATGAACTGCACCCAGGAGGGGCAGCAGGAGGTGAACAGGGGCAGCTTCTCACCCTGCTCGCGGCGGGTGAGGAATTCCTGCACCTCCTCCATGATGGTGAGGTCGGCGGCGAAAGCCGTGTCGAAGACCCTCTGGAAGCCCAGGCGGCGCAGGGCGGCCACGGCCCGGCCCATCAGCAGCCCGTCCTCGGGCAGGCTGAACAGCTCGCCCAGGGCCACCCGGACGGCGGGCGCCACCTGGACCACCACCGTCTTGGCCGGGTCGTTGAGGGCGAGGTGGACCGCCTCCACGTCCTGCTTGACCGTGATGGCGCCGGTGGGGCACACCGCGGCGCACTGGCCGCACTGGACGCAGGCCACGTCGGCCATGGGCTTGTTGAAGGCGGGTGACACCGCCACCTGGGCGCCGCGGTGGGTGAAGTCGAGGACCCCCAGGCCCTGGAGCTCCTGGCAGACACGCACGCAGTCGCCGCACAGGACGCACTTGTTGGGGTCGCGCACCAGCCCGTGGCTGGAGAGATCAAGGGGCCTGGTGACCCGGGGCGCGTGGAAGCGGACCTTGTCCACCCCCAGCCGCTGGGCGAGGGACTGGAGCTTGCAGGAGCCGCTCTTGCCGCAGGTTGGGCAGTCGTGGTCGCCGCTGGCCAGGAGGAGCTCGAGGTTGACCTTCCGCATTGCGCGGATGGTCGGGGTCTGGGTGCGCACCCGCATGCCGGGCTCGGGGAGGGTGGAGCAGGAGGCCACCAGGCCCCGGCCCTCCACGTCCACCATGCACAGGCGGCAGGCTCCGTAGATGCTCAGCTCGCTGTGGTAGCAGAAGGTCGGCAGTTCGATGTGGGCCTTGCGGATCACCTCCAGGAGGTTGCGCTCGCCCTGGATGGCGACCTTGAAGCCATCGACTGTCAGGGTGGACGTGATGGCCGGGCTCGTGTCGTTGGTCGTGGTCATCTCAGGCTCCCGTGATGGCGTTGAACTTGCAGGCATCCACGCAGGCTCCGCAACGGATGCAGGTGCCGGCGTCGATGGTGTGGGGCCCCTTGCGCTCGCCGTGGATGGCGCCCACGGGGCACTTCCTCGCGCAGAGGGTGCAGCCCTTGCACAGGGCCGCCTCGATGGCGGGGGTCATGAGGGACTTGCAGACGCGGCTCGGGCAGACCTTCCGGTGCACGTGGGCCTCGTACTCGGCCCGGAAGTGCTCGAGGGTGGAGAGCACCGGGTTGGGGGCGGTCTTGCCCAGGCCGCACAGGGCCCCGAGCTTGACGTTGCGGGCCAGCAGCTCGAGCAGGGGCAGGGTCTCCTCCGTCGCCCGGCCCTCGGTGATGTCCTCCAGGAGGGCCAGCATCTGCCGCGTGCCCTCCCGGCAGGGGACGCACTTGCCGCAGCTCTCGTTCTGGGTGAACTGCATGAAGAACTTCGCCACCTGGACCATGCAGGTGTCCTGGTTCATCACCACCAGCCCGCCCGAGCCCACCATGGCGCCGATGCGGGTGAGGTTGTCGAAGTCCATGGGCAGGTCCAGGTGGTCCCGGGTGAGGCAGCCTCCGGAGGGCCCTCCGATCTGCACGGCCTTGAAGCCCTCCTCGGCCACCTTCCCGTCCTTGCCGGTGACGCCGCCGCCCACGTTGTACACGATGTGGCGCAGGCTGGTGCCGAAGGGCACCTCGATGAGGCCCGTGTTGGCTACGTGGCCGGTGAGGGCGAAGGTCTTGGTGCCCGGGCTGGCGGCGGTGCCGGTGGCCCGGAAGGACTGGGCGCCCTGGGCGAGGATGAGAGGGACGGTGGCCAGCGTCTCCACGTTGTTGATGATGGTGGGCCTGCCGAACAGCCCGCACTGGGCGGGGAAGGGCGGCTTGGGCATGGGCATGCCCCGCTGGCCTTCGATGGAGGCCAGGAGGGCGGTCTCCTCGCCGCACACGAAGGCGCCGGCGCCCTCCATCACCTGGACCCGGAAGCCGGTCCCCGTGCCGAAGAGGTCGTCGCCCAGGAGCCCGAGGTCTTCGGCGTCCCGCACGGCCCGGCGCACGCGGGCCACGGCCAGGGGATACTCCGCCCGCACGTACACGTAGCCCTCGCCGGCCCCGATGGCCCGGGCGGCGATGAGCATGCCCTCGAGGACCGCGTGGGGGTTGCCTTCCATGACCGACCGGTCCATGAAGGCGCCGGGATCCCCCTCGTCGCCGTTGCAGACGATGAACTTCCGGCCCTCGGGCTGGATGCGGGCCAGCTCCCACTTGCGGCCCGTGGGGAACCCGCCGCCGCCGCGGCCCCGCAGGCCCGAGGCGAGGATCTCCCGGCACACCTCCTCCGGGGTCATGTCCAGGCAGGCCTTGGCCGCGGACTGGTAGCCACCCTGGGACAGGTACTCCCGGATGTCCTCGGGGTCCAGGCTGCCGCAGCTCTTGAGGACGGTGCGCTGCTGGAGGGCGTAGAAGGGGATCTCCTGCCGGCCGCGGCAGGGCTTGCCGGTACCGGGATGGGGGTAGAGGAGGCGCTCGACGGCCTTGCCGTCCAGGAGGGTCTCCCGGACGATCTCCGGGATGTCGCCGGGGCGGACCTTGCAGTAGAGGATGCCGTCGGGCTCCACGCTGAGCAGGGGGCCCATTGCGCAGAAACCTTGGCAGCCGCTCCTGGTGATGAGGCCGTCCCGGGTCCCGGTATTCTCGAAGTCCAGGGCGATGTCCAGGGTGAGGCCGTGCTCGAGGCCCTCCTTCCGGAGCGCCTCGAAGACCTTCATGGCGCCGTTGGCCATGCAGCCGGTCCCCGCGCAGATCACGATCCGGCGCTGGCACTTCGTCGCCGCCGCGGCATAGGCCCCGCCCAGCGCGTTCATGGCTTCCAGGTCGAACTGTTCGGCGACGCTCACAGGCCCTCCATCCGGCGGATGCCGTCCAGGATTGCGCAGGCCCCCTCGGGTCTCACCTGCCCGTGGATGTCCTCGTTCACCACCATGGCCGGCGCCAGGCCGCAGGCGCCCAGGCAGGACACGGTCTCCAGCGTGAACATCATGTCCGGCGTGGTCTTCCGGGCGCCGCCCAGGCCCAGGCTGGCCGTGAGGGCGTCCACCAGGTCCTGGCTGCCCTTGACGTGGCAGGCGGTGCCGTCGCAGACGCGGATGACGTACTTCCCCTTGGGCTCCAGCGCGAAATGGCTGTAGAAGGTGGCCACGCCGTAGACCTTGGCGGCGGGGATGCCCAGGGAGGTGGCCACCAGGGTCATCACCTCTTCCGGGAGGTAGCGGTACTCCTCCTGCACCGCCTGGAGGATCGGCACGAGCCGGGTGCGGTCCCGGTGGTGCAGGTCCAGGATCTGGAGCACCTTTTCGTAGCTGCGTCCCGCCGGGGGGGCCATGACTGCGCTGTCTGACATAGACGGACTCCTTGTCCAGGGCATGCTCGTGCCACCGGCCCAGGGCCGGGTTTCGAGTCATCGGGGGTTGTTTCCGGCCGGAGGCCGGGGGGTCAGCTTTCCACCGCCTGAAGTTCGCGGTCGGAGAGCCGGCGGAGAAGAAGGGCGAGGCTGGCGAAGAGTTCCAGGTTCTCGACGATGGTGGCGGCGGGCACGTCCAGGGTGACGGGCGCGAAGTTCCAGATGGCGCGGATCCCGCTGCCCACCATGAGATCGGCCGTGGCCTGGGCCGCTTCCGCAGGCACGGCGAGGATGCCCACGGCGATGTGCATGCGCTGGACGAGGGGTGTGAAGCTGTCCATGGGCAGCACCTTCGTCTCGCCGATGGTGAGCCCCACGCGGGCCGGGTTGGTGTCGAAGGCGGCCACGATGCGGGCGCCGGCCTTCTCGAAGCCGGTGTAGTTCATGAGGGCCGTGCCCAGGCTGCCGGCCCCCACCAGGAAGGCGTCGGACCGGTTGTCCCAGTGCAGGAAACCCTCGATGGCGGCCAGGAGCTCGCCCACCTTGTGGCCGGTCTTCGGCCGGCCGACGCAGCCCGCCATGGCCAGGTCCTTGCGGACCTGGGTGGGGTGCACGCCCAGGGCTTCGGCGATGTGGGTGGCCGAGATCTGGTCCTGTCCCGTCCGGCGCAGGCGCGACAGATACTGGTGGTAGCGCGGAAGCCTTTTCAGGGTGGGGATGGGAACCGCTGGGGCCGGCACGGGGAACTCCGGGGAGGTATCGAGATAATTGAGTCGATAAAAATATCCTGAATTAAGGTAACCCTCGAGCGAACGCCCTGTCAACCACTTGGATGAGAGATTTCGGTCACCGAAGGTCGGTCGGTAGGTCACCGCCGGGCCGCCGGGGTGGGGGAGGTCTGGAGGTGGCGGGGGGCCAGGAGAGCTTGAAAGGTGAGGTTACGGCAGGCGAACCGACCTGCAGTTGACTGAGATGGTACGGGCAGGAATGCAGGGATGTAAAGGGCTTCAATGCTTGTTTTATTCATTTTGCCAGTGCAATTTTAAACGCAAGAAACCATTGACTCTTCTCTTGAAATGGTGCTTAATTGAAAGCGGATTTGCCATGAACCATCCAGCATAAGATGGTATTTATTCTTTTTGTTTTCCAATGAATTTAATTTATTTTTTATTGTTTGATAAAAATGTTATTTATTTTGCACTCATTCAAGCAACTACCGGGCCGTACCCTCCTCCTGGGCCTGGTCGGGACGCTCTGCCTATGGGCTGCGGAACGGCTGCCCTCCCCGGCCCTGCCTTCGGTCGCGGCAGCGGGCTCCCTTGCGCCCCCCACCCCCCCCGAAAATCGGGTCAAGGCGGCCAGGGCGGCCAAGGCGGCGGAGGGCGGGGAGAAGGCGGATGGCGCTCCGGCCACGCCCGCCTCCGGTCCCCGGGTGCTCGCGGCGGACCTCTTCTCCACGCCCATGAACGCCCCCAAGGAGTCGGAAGTGCGCATGGGCAGCGACTATGTCCTGGGCTGCGGCGACCAGGTGGCGCTCACCACCTTCGGGAGCCTCGCCCTGGCCAAGGTCCTCACGGTGGACCGGGGGGGGAAGGTGGCGATTCCCGACGTGGGGCTCGTCGAGCTGGGCGGTCTCAGCCTGCAGGAGGCGCGGGTGGCGGTGCGGTCGATGCTGGCTCGGCGGCATGCCGGTGTGGACCAGTTCAATCTCGAAGTCGTGGGTCTGCACGATGTGCAGGTCTTCATCATCGGAGAAGTGGTCCGCCCGGGTTCCTATCTGGTGCCCAGTTCCAGCTCGGCGGTGACCCTCCTGGGCCAGGCCGGAGGACCGGGGGCCCAGGGCACCTGGCGCAGGATCCAGCATCTCCGGGGCGGCAAGGTCCTCCGGACCCTGGACCTTTATGCCCTGCGCTTCGAGGGGACGGGGCTCCAGGGGCCCGGCTTCCAGGATGGCGATTGCCTGTTCGTGCCTTTGGCCGGGCGGCGGATCCTCGTCAGGGGGGCCTTCCGCCGCACCCCGGACGGGCCAGGCGTCCTGATGGAACTGCAGGACGGGGAAACCGCCCAGGATGCCGTGCGCTTCGCGGGTGGGCTGGTGGCCTCGGCCAGCCGCATCCTCCTCACCGTCCAGCGCACCAGCCCCGAGGGCATCACCTCCGTGTCCGATATTCCCAACGAGCCCTCCGCTTTGCGCGGGGCGCGCCTGTATGACGCCGACGTGCTGGAGGCCCTCCACCAGCGGGAACGGGCGGACGAATTCGTGGAGGCGGCCGGCGCCGTGGCGGTGCCGGGGCGCTTCGCCTTCCGGCCGGGCATGCGGGTCCGTGACCTTCTCACCCTGAAGAGCCCGGGCGACCAGGTGCTGCCCCGCACCTACCGGGCGCGGGCCGAGCTGCTCCGCACCCTGCCGGACGGCTCCACCCGGCTCCTGGCCTTCGACCTGGAGGGCGCCCTGCGCGGGGACCCGGACCAGGATCTGCCCCTCCAGGTCCGGGACCGGGTGGAGCTGACCGATCTCGCGGAACTCCGGCCGCCCCGGAAGGTGACCATCCTGGGCCCCCTGAGCCGGCCGGGCACCTACGACTGGCACGAGGGGATGCGGGCCTCGGACCTGCTCTTCAAGGCCGGGGTGCCCGAGCTGTGGGCTTCCAAGCACGAAGCGGAACTGGCCCGTTTCCGGGAAGGGGGGCCCGGCGAGGTCCGGCGCCTGGATCTGGCCAGGCTCCTGGCCACGGAAGCGGGGGCGCCGGTGCGGCTCGGGGACGAGACCGTCAACCCCAGGCTCCATCCCTTCGATCAGATCACGGTGTACGAGGATCCCGCCTTCCGCATGCATCCCACCGTCCAGGTGACGGGCCAGGTGCTGCGGCCGGGCCCCTATGTCCTGACCTCGGAATCCTGCACGCTCCGCCAGCTCATAACCCGGGCGGGGGGCCTCACCCCGGAGGCCATGCCTTCCGGGGGGATCTTCCTCCGGGCCCATGTCACCCCCCGGGAGAGCGGGGACGCCCGGGCCGAGGGGGAAGCGGCCACCGCCATCAACGATATCCTCCAGCGCCTCAACGAAACCCGCCGAGGCCGGGACGCGGGCGCCCTGGAGCCCAACCCCCTCCTGCACGGGCTCCTGGCCGGAGACCTGAACCGCATGGTGGTGGACTTTCCCGCGGCCCTGGGGGGCGACGCGCGGCAGGACGTGACCCTGGTGGACGGGGACCGGATCCACCTGCCCCGGCGGACGGATTCGGTCTACGTGGTGGGCGAGGTGGCCAGCGCCTTCTCCAGCTTCCACGTCAAGCCCGGCGACCGGGTGAAGGACGTGCTGGGGCTGGCGGGAGGCTATACCCGCAATGCGGACGTGGCCCAAGTGCGCCTGCTCAAGGCCAGCGGCAGGATCGTGGATTCGTCGGTGGCCCGGGCGGGCATGGAACCCGGGGACGCGCTCCTGGTGCCCCAGCGCATCCGCAAGGACGTGCCGTGGCAGGACTCGCTCATGGCCATGACCCCGCTGGCCATCCTCTACAACGCACTTCGACGCTGAGGTCCTCCCGGATGGGCCGGGGGGTTCGTCAACTCTTGGAAAGACAGGAAAAAAACGATGTCAAGCATTGAAAACATCGGTAAATCATCCCTTCATTCGGGCCTTCCGAACCTGCCGAGCCTCCGACTGGGCAAGACCCCCTGGGTTCGCCGCGCCGGCAAGCTGATCCTGGACGGCATCCTGGCGGGTCTGGCCTGGACGTTCGCCACGGGCATGGGCATGGGCATGGGCACGGGCATGGGCATCGACTCGCAGCCCGCCCCTTGGCTGGGCAGCATGGTCGTGTTCCTCTGCCTGGCCCTGGCCGTGGACCTGGCCTTCCAGCTCACGAGCCAGCACTACCGCCTCCTCGATCTCAAGGAGGTCAAGGCCATCCTGTACGGGACCCTGGCCCTGGTGGTGGCGAGCATGGCCCTCTGCTTCCGGCGGGGCGGGGAGCCCCCGGGGATGGCCGGCCGGGACGTCTTCCTCGCAGCCAGCCTGATGTGCGGAACCTTCTGGTTCCTGGCCCGGATCCTGGCGGGGGCCGCCCGGCTGCACCGGGTCCAGGGCCTTGCCCCTGGCCAGGAACGCACCCTCATCGTGGGGGCGGGGCGGGCCGGACTCCGGCTCTGCCAGGAAGTGCACGAGCACCCCAGGCTCAAGTTCCGGGTGGTGGGGTTCGTGGACGACGCTCCGGAAAAGCAGGGGCTGCGCATCGAGGGGGTGCCGGTGCTCGGGCGCACGGAACGCCTGCGCGAGCTGGTCCAGGAGCAGGGGATCACCCAGGTCATCCTCGGCCTGACCGGCGCGTCGGGCCTGCGCCTGCGCGAGCTGAACGGGGAACTCCAGGCCCTGGGCGTCAAGGTCAAGACCGTTCCCGGCATCCAGGAACTGGTGGGCGATCACCCCTGGAAGCCCGAGGTGCGGGACGTGGCCATCGAGGACCTGCTGCGCCGGGAGCCTGTCATCCTGGATACCGGAGCCATCCGCCGGGCCCTGGAGGGGACGGTGGCCCTCATCACCGGGGCGGGGGGCTCCATCGGCAGCGAACTGGCCCGCCGGGTGGCGGGCTTCGGGCCCGCGCGCCTGATCCTCCTGGGCCGGGGCGAGAACAGCCTGTGGGAGATCGAGCGCGACCTGGCCCGGTCCTTCCCGTCCCTGCGCACCGAGGTGGCCCTGTGCGACATCCGGGAGCCCCGGCGGCTGGGCCAGGTCTTCGGGGCGTACCGCCCCCACGCCGTGTTCCACGCCGCCGCCCACAAGCACGTCCCCTATCTGGAGCGGTATCCCGAGGAGGCCGTGGCCAACAACGTCTTCGGGACCCGCAACGTCCTGGCCGCATCCCTGGAGGCGGGCGTGGTGAGCTTCGTGAACGTGTCCACCGACAAGGCCGTCAACCCGGTCAACGCCCTGGGCGTCAGCAAGCGGATCGGGGAGCACCTCGTCACCCAGGCCGCGGCCCGGGCGCCCCGGGGTTCTCGCTACGTGTCCGTGCGCTTCGGCAACGTCCTGGGGAGCCGGGGCAGCGTCATCCCCCTGTTCCGGGACCAGATCGCCCGGGGCGGGCCCATCACCGTGACCCACCCGGACATGGTGCGCTATTTCATGACCATCCCGGAGGCGGTGCAGCTCTGCCTGCAGGCCGGGGTCCTGGGGGAGACCGCCAAGGTGTTCGCCCTGGACATGGGGGCGCCGGTGCGGATCCTCGACCTCGCCCAGGACATGGCCCGGCTGTCGGGACTCCACGCGGGGGTGGACATCGACATCACCTTCACCGGCACCCGCCCCGGGGAGAAGCTCTTCGAGGAGTTGTTCTCGGCCCTGGAGGCCCGCAAGGCCGACATCCACCCCAAGGTGTTCGAGGCCGTCCAGGACCGGCGGGACGAGGACCTGCTGGAACGGGGCCTGGAGGCCCTGGAGGAGGCCCTGGCCCTCCCCGACCCCCAGCGTCAGCGGAGGATCCTCGCCTGGTTCCGCAAGCTGGTGCCGGCCTACACCCCTTCCCCCGGGGGCCTGGGGAAGTTCCTGGACGCCCCGCTGCCGGCGCCCTGCCCGGAAACCGTCCATTCCTGAGCGAAGCCGCCCATGCCAACCACCCCACCCCTGCCTGCCTCCCTGGCCCGCTACCTGCCTCCCCGAATGCGCCGGCCCCTGGCCCACGCCCTCGCGGCGGGGGTGGTGGCGGCGTGCCTGGCCCTCCTGCTGCCCAACCAGTACAAGGCCGAGGCCCGGATCCTCCCGGATGCCGGCCATGGCCCGGCCACGCCCCGCACGGGGGTCTGGGCGCCCTCGGCGCAGCCCGAGCTCCCAGGCAGCCGGGAGGATGGGCCCACCATCATCTTCGCGGAGATCCTCAAGAGCCGGCGGGTGGCCGACGCGCTGCTGACGGCTACCTACGACTACGGCTGCCGGGCCTGGCGCTTCGGGCGGGTGCGCCGGGAGCGGGGGACCCTGCTGGACTACCTGGAAGCCCCGGACACGGACCGGGCCCTGGGCGCCTTCCGGCGGCTCCTGACCGTGGAACGCAGCCCCAAGTCGGGCCTGCTCACCGTGGCCGCCGAGACCCGGAGCCCGGAGCTGTCCATGCTGGTGGCGCGCGGGGCGGTGGCCGAGCTGCGCGCCGCCCTGGTGGACCTGAGCCAGGCCGAAGGCCGCAGCCGCGCCCGCAACGCCGGGGAGCGGCTGGAGGAGGTGGACGCCTTCTGCAAGGCCCAGGCCGAGGCCTTCCGCCGCTTCCAGGAGGCGAACCGGAACTGGGAGGCGAGCCCCGAGCCCAACCTCCGCTTCCAGGGGACCCAGCTCAGGCAGCAGCTGGCCCTCTGGCAGCGGGTCCAGGAGAACCTCACCCTCAACCACGAGCAGGCCCTCGTGGAGGCCCGGAACGACGCCCAGCCCCTCCTGGTGCTGGATCCCGGGGGGCTGCCCCGGGAGAAGAGCCGGCCGCACCGGTCCTTCCTCGTCCTGGGCGCCTTCGGCCTCACCTTCGCCACGAGCTGGACCGTCCTCAACCCCCGCACCGTCCACGACCTTTTCCTTTCCAGGGAGAAACCATGAGCATCCGCACCCTTCGCCAGCCGGCCCACGCCGCCGACCTGATCCGCAAATTCGAGGACCGCACCGCCCGGGTCGGGGTGGTGGGCCTGGGCTACGTGGGCCTGCCCCTGGCCGTGGAGAAGGCCAAGGTGGGCTTCCAGGTGCTGGGCTTCGACCGCAACGCCGCCCGGGTCGCGGAGGTGAACCTGGGCTCGAACTACATCGAGGACGTCCGGGACGCCGAGCTGAGGGATCTGGTGCTGGACCAGCGGCGCCTGGAGGCCACCACCGAATGGGGGCGCCTGTCCAGCATGGATGCCGTGGTGATCTGCGTGCCCACCCCCCTGACCCGGAACCTGACGCCCGACCTCCAGTTCGTGGAGGCGGTCACCCGGGAAGTGGCCCGCCACCTGCGGCCCGGCCAGTTCATCAGCCTGGAGAGCACCACCTACCCCGGCACCACCGAGGAGGTGATCAAGCCGCTCCTGGAGGCCACGGGCCTGAAGGAGGGGGAGGACTTCCACCTGGCCTTCAGCCCGGAGCGCGTGGATCCGGGCAACAAGCGCTACACCACCAAGAACACCAGCAAGGTGGTGGGCGCGGCCAGCCCGCGGAGCCAGGAGGTGGCCCTCAGCTTCTACCGGCAGACCATCCTGGACGTCGTCCCGGTGAGCTCCTCCCGCATCGCCGAGATGGTCAAGGTCTTCGAGAACACCTTCCGGGCCGTGAACATCGCCCTCGTGAACGAATTGGCCATGCTCTGCGACCGCATGGACCTGGACGTGTGGGAGGTGCTGGACGCCGCGGGCACGAAGCCCTTCGGGATCATGCCCTTCTATCCCGGTCCCGGGGTGGGCGGCCACTGCATCCCCCTGGACCCCCACTACCTGGAATGGAAGGCCCGGGAGTTCAACTTCAACACCCGCTTCATCGCCCTGGCGGGCGAGATCAACCGGCGCATGCCCGAATTCGTCGTGGCCAAGGCCATGCGCCTGCTCAGCGACCACGGCATGGGCCTGCGCACCGCCCGGGTCCTGGTGCTGGGCATGGCCTACAAGAAGGACGTGGACGACGCCCGGGAGAGCCCCAGCGCCGAGGTCGTCCACCTCCTGGCCGAGCGGGGCGCCCGGGTGGCCTACCACGATCCCCATGTGCCCAGGTTCCACGAGGGCCCCGTGGAGCTCCAGAGCGTGGCCCTCTCCGCCGACGCCCTGGACGAGGCGGACCTGGTGCTCATCCTCACCGACCACACCCAGGTGGACTACGCCTTCGTCCTGCGCCACGCCCACCTGGTGCTGGACACCCGCAACGCCACCCGCGGGCTGCTGTGCGAAGCCGGAAAGCTGGTGCGCCTGTGAACGTCGTCGTGGCCGGCGCGGGCGCCTGGGGCAGGAACCACGTCCGGACCCTCCATGCGCTGGGGGCCCTGGCGGGCGTGGCGGAGGCCTGCGAGGCCTCGCGGGAGCGGGTGCGCCTGGACTACCCGGGCCTGCCGGTGTGGGCCTCGCTGGATGAGGCCCTGGAGATCGGGGCCCGTCCCGGCCCCGACGGCGTCGTCATCGCCACCCCGGCCCCCACCCACGCGGCCCTGGCGGCCTCGGCCCTCCGCATGGGCGCGGGGGTCCTGGTGGAGAAGCCCATGACCCTGGAAGCCCGGGACGCCCAGTTCCTCGTGGAGGCGGCCACGGCCGCCGGCCGCACCCTCATGGTCGGGCACCTCCTCCTCTACCAGCCCGCGGTGCGCGAGCTCAAGCGCGTCCTCGACGCGGGCGCCGTCGGGGCGGTGCGCCGCATCCACCAGGAGCGCCTCAACCACGGCCGGGTGCGCAGCACGGAGAACGTCCTGTGGAGCCTGGCGCCCCACGACGTGGCGGTGCTCCTGTACCTGATGGGCGAGGCCCCCCGGGAGGTCCGGGCCGCGGGCGCGGCCTTCCTGCAGCCGGGCGTCCACGACGACGTCCATCTGGAGCTGGGCTTCTCCGGCGGCCGGAGCGCCCACATCCACGTGGCCTGGTACTGGCCGGGGCGGAGCCGGACCCTGCGGGTCCTGGGCGACGCGGGGATGCTCGTGTACGACGAGGAGGACCAGAGCCTGACCCTCCACCGCAAGCATCTGGCGGGAGGTCCCGCCGAGGCGAGGCTCCTGCCCGTGGACGAGGGGAGCTCGCGCCTCTACGAGGGCCGGGGCGAGCCCCTGCGGCTGGAGGACGAGCATTTCCTCCACTGCCTGGCCACCGGCACCATCCCCCTGAGCGACGGCCGCAGCGGCCTCGACGTGATCCGGGTCCTGGAGCGGGCCGACGCCCAGCTCCCGCGCGACCCACATCTTCCCCACCCCCATAGGAGCGAAGCATGAACAGCACCACAAGCCCGGTCTGCCGGGTCCACCCCCTCGCGGTGGTGGACGACGGGGCCGTCATCGGCGAGGACACCCGCATCTGGCACTTCACCCATGTCTACCCGCGCGCCGTGATCGGGGCCCACTGCAGCCTGGGGCAGAACGTCATGGTGGCCGACGGCGTGACCATCGGCGACCACTGCAAGATCCAGAACAACGTCTCCCTGTACGAGGGCGTCGTGCTGGAGGACTACGTGTTCTGCGGGCCCAGCATGGTCTTCACCAACGTCCTCACCCCGCGCTGCCTCTACCCCAGGAACACCTCCGGGGACTACCGTCCGACCCGGGTCAAGCGGGGCGCCAGCATCGGGGCCAACGCGACGATCGTCTGCGGCATCACCCTGGGCGAATGCTCCTTCGTGGCCGCGGGGGCCGTGGTCACCAGGGACGTGCCGCCCTACGCCATGGTGGCGGGCATCCCCGCCCGGGTCGTGGGCCACATGTGCGAGCGGGGCGAGCGCCTGGCCTTCGACGCCTCGGGGCGGGCCCGGACCAGCTACGGGCAGGGCTACCGGCTCGGGCCGGACGGCTTCGTCGCCAAGGAGGGGGCATGACCACCCAGACCCGCATCCCCAGCCTCGATCTCACCGGCCCCCTGGAGGCCCTCTGGCCTGAGCTGCTGCATGCCGCGGAGAAGGTCCTCAGGTCGACGCACTACATCATGGGTCCGGAGGTGAAGGCCTTCGAGGAGGAGGCCGCGCGCTACCTCGGCGTGCGGCACGCCGTGGCCTGCAACTCGGGTACCGACGCCCTGGTGCTGGGGCTCCGGGCCATGGGCATCGGGCCCGGGGACGAGGTGATCACCACGCCCTTCACCTTCTTCGCCACCGCCGAGGCCATCAGCAACGTGGGGGCCCGGCCGGTCTTCGTCGACATCGATCCGGGGACCTTCAACCTCGATCCCTCCTGGATCGACCGGGCCGTCACCTCCCGCACCCGCGCGATCCTCCCGGTACACCTCTTCGGCCGCCCCTGCGAGATGGCCGGCATCCTGGGCGCCGCGGCCCGCCACGGGCTCAAGGTGCTGGAGGACTGCGCCCAGGCCTTCGGGGCGAGGTTCCACGGCAAGGCCGTGGGCTCCCTGGGCCATGCGGGGGCCTTCAGCTTCTTTCCCACCAAGAACCTCTCCGGCTTCGGGGACGGCGGCCTCCTGGCCACGGACGACCCGACCCTGGCCGACGCGGCGCGGATGCTGCGGGTGCACGGGAGCCGGCGCAAGTACCACAACGAGGTCGTGGGCTACAACTCGCGCCTGGACGAGCTGCAGGCCGCGCTCCTGCGGGTCAAGCTGCCCCATGTGGATGCCTGGAACGCTGACCGCAGGGCCGCGGCCGAGCGCTACCAGGCGCTCCTGGAGGGCGAGGACCGCATCCAGCTGCCCGAGCTCTGCGACGGGCACGTGTTCAACCAGTACACGGTGCGCCTGCGGTGCCCGGCCCTGGACCGGGACGGGATCCAGGCCGCCCTGGCCCGGGAGGGCATCGACACCATGGTCTACTACCCGGTGCCCTGCCACCGGCTCAGGGTCTATGCCCTGAGCCACGCCGAGGTGGCCTGTCCCGAGGCCGAGCTCGCGGGCAGGGAGGTCCTGAGCCTGCCCTTCTGGCCCGGCATGGACGGGGACCTCCAGGACACCGTGGCCTCCGCCCTGGCCGGCCTGGTCCGGCGGAGCTGAGCGGTGCTCCGCGGCTTCGAGGGCTTCCGCCTCAAGGTCCTGCAGGTGGCGGGCGGCACGGCCCTGGCCCAGGGGCTCCTCGTCCTGGCCTCCCCCGTCCTCACCCGGCTCTACACCCCGGCGGACTTCGGGGTGCTGGTGGTGTACGTGTCCCTCGTGTCCCTGTCGGTGACCGTGGCCAGCCTGCGGTTCGAACTGGCCCTGCCCCTGCCCTCGGACGAGACCGAGGCGGCGGCCCTCCTGCTCCTTTGCGTCGGTCTGGTGGCCGGGTCCACCGCCCTGGGGGGTCTGCTGATCCACGTGTTCAGGCACCGGATCCTCGGCTGGATGGGGGAGCCCGGGCTGGGCCCCTACCTCTGGCTGGTGCCCGTGAGCACCCTGGGGGCCGGCCTCTACCAGGTGTTCAACTGCTGGGCGATCCGCAAGGAGCGGTACGACAGCATCGCCCGCACCCGGGTCACCCAGAGCCTCACCCAGCTCGCGGTGCAGCTGGCCACGGGACCTTTCGGCCTGGGCCCGGCGGGCCTGCTGGCCGGGGACGCGCTGGGCCGCACCAACGGCACCCGCACCCTGGCCCTCCTGGACTGGCGCCGGGACTGGGCCAGCCTGCGCGGGGTGGGCTGGGGGGACCTGGCCCGGGCCGCCCGGCGCTACCGGAGGTTTCCGCTGTTCTCCAGCGGGACCGCCCTCCTGAACACCGCCAACCTGCGCATGCCCGGGCTGCTCCTGGCCATCTACTACGGCCCGGGGGTGGCGGGGTGCTTCGCCCTGGCCCAGCGGGTCTTCGCGGTGCCCAGCTCCGTCATCGGGGAATCCGTGGCCCAGGTGTTCTTCGGGGAATCCGCCCAGCTGGGCCGCGGGCGGAGCCTCATGCCGCTGTTCCTGGGCACGGTGCGGCGGATGTTCCTCCTGGGCCTGCCGCTCATGGGGGCCTCCTCCCTGGCGGGCTGGTTCCTCTTCCCGGCCCTGTTCGGCGCGGCCTGGAAGAGCGCGGGGGGCTTCCTGGTGGCCATCGCCCCCATGGCCCTGGCCCAGTTCACGGGGGCCTGCGTCTCCAGCGCCCTGGTGGTCCTGGAGCGCCAGGACCTGGCCCTGGTGCGGGAGGTGGTGCGCTCCCTGCTCTTCTTCGGGGGGATCGCCGCGGCCTGGCTGCTGAGCTGGGACGCCCAGCGGGCCGTGCTGCTCTTCGGCCTGACGGGAACCCTCTCCTATGGCGTCTACGGGTGGATCACCTGGTACGCCATCCGGGCCCGGGACCGGGGCCGGAAGCCGGGGGAGGCTGCGCCGTGACGCCCGCGCGCATGGCCATGGTGACCACCGCCCACCCCTGGGGGGATCCCCGGGTCTTCGGGCGCGAGCTCGACGCCTGCCTGGGCTGGGGCATGGAGGTGCACGTCTTCGCCCAGGCGCCTCCCGAAGGGGAGGCCCGCCGGCCGGGACTCACCGTGCACCCCCTGGCCATCCCCCCGGGCCGGTGGGCCCGGCTCCCCATCGCGCTGGGCGTCTGGCGCGAGGTGCTGCGCCACGGGCCCTTCGCCCTGGTCCACTGCCACGATCCCGAGCTCCTGCCCGCCATGGCCCTGCTCAGCCTGCTGGAGCCCCGGACCTTCATCCTCTACGACATCCACGAGGACCTGCCCCTGCAGTGCGTCTCCAAGCCCTACCTGCCCAGGTGGGCCCGGGGCCCGCTGGCGGTCCTGGCCGGCTGGGGCCTGGCCCTGGCCGCGAGGCTCTTCCACGGCTTCGCCCCGGCCACCGAGGCCATCGCCCGGGACTGGCCCCCGGAGGCCACGAGGGTGGTGCACAACTACCCCAAGGCCCTCTTCTCCGTGGCCGACCCCGCTCCCGATCCGCGGCGGGTGCTGTACATGGGGGGGCTCTCCCGCGGTCGCGGCATCCTGCTCGCCCTGGCCGCCATGCGCCTGGCGCGGCTGAGGCTGCCGGCCCTGCGGCTCGAACTGGTGGGGTGGGTCATGGACCGGGCCGTGGGCGAGGCCATCGCCGGGGCCTGCCGGGAAGGCTGGTGCCTGCACCTGCCCAGGCTCGGGGCCGAGGCCCTGGCCATCCAGGCCGCGGGGGCCGGCATCGGCCTGGTGACCCTCCTGCCCCAGCCCAACTACCTGGAGTCACTCCCCACCAAGCTCTTCGAGTACATGGCCCTGGGCATCCCCGTGCTGGCCTCGGACTTTCCGCTGTGGCGCGGGCTGGTGGAAGGGAGCGGCGCGGGGCGCGTGGCTCCGCCCGAGCCCGGCCCGGTGGCCGAGGCCCTGGTGGCCATGGCCTCCGATCCGGACGGCCTCCGGGCCTGCGCCCTGAGGGGCCGGGCCGCCTACCTCGCCCGCTACCGGTGGGAGGCGGAGGCCCCCAACCTCCGCTGGCACCTGGCCCGGGCCGGCGCCCTCGCCCCCCTCCCCTTCCTGAACACCACCCCGGGACCGACATGCACATCCTGATCCTGAACCACTACGCCTGCGCCCCCGACCAGCCCGGAGGCACGCGGCACTTCTCCCTGGCCCGGGCCCTGACGGCCAGGGGCCATTCCGTGGTCATCGCCCCGTCCGGTTTCGACCACCTGACCCGCACCGGCCTCCCGGCGGGGACCCTGGCCCAGCGTTCGGTCGTGGACGGGGTGACCTTCGTCCGCCTGCGCACCCCTCCGTACCAGGGCAACGGGGCCGGCAGGCTGTTGAACATGCTCGCCTACGCCCGGTCCGTGAAGCATGTCCTGCCGCCCCTGCTGGAGCCGGCGCCGGACATCATCGTAGGCAGCAGCCCCCACCCCTTCGGGGCCCGGGCGGGCCTGCGTCTGGCCCGGTGCCTCGGAGTACCCTTCGTGCTGGAAGTGCGGGACGTCTGGCCCGAGTCCCTTACCGAGGTGATGGGCGTCTCCCCCCTGCATCCCATCATCTGGGTCCTGGAGCGCATCGAGCGGGAACTGTACCGGGAGGCCGACCACATCATCACCCTCCTGCCCCGCATCGCCAAGCGGGTCGAGGAACGGGGCGGGGATCCCGGCGCCATCACCTGGGTGCCCAACGGCATCGACCTGGCCATGGTGCCCGCCCTGGAGCCAGCCGCGGACGGGGAGGCCTTCACGATCATGTACGCGGGGTCCCACGGCGTGACCAACGCCCTGGACGTGCTGGTGGACGCCGCGGGCCTCCTCCAGGAGCGGGCCGCCGCGCTCTCCAAGCGCCTTGCCCTGGTGCTGGTGGGCACGGGGCCCGAGAAGGCGCGCCTGCAGGCCCGGGCCCGGGACCTGGGCCTGGCCAACCTGACCTTCCGCCCTCCGGTGCCAAAAGTGCAGATCTACGGCCAATTGGCCCAGGCCGACGCCTTCTGGGTCAGTTCCTCGGACAGCGGGCTGTGGGAGCACGGCATCAGCTTCAACAAGCTCTACGACTACATGGCCATGGCCCGTCCCACGCTCATCGGGATGCGGTGCACCACCAATCCCATCCTGCTCTCCGGGGGCGGGATCACGGTGCAGCCGGGCAGCGCCTCGGCCATGGCCGAAGGGGTGGAGCGGCTGCTCGCCGCAGGCCCCGCCTGCCGGCGGGACATGGGCGCCAAGGCCCGGGCCTTCGTGGAGACCCACTTCGAGATGGGCAAGCTGGCGGCCGGTTTCGAGGGGGCCCTGGTGGCGGCCCTTTCGGCCCCCGCGGGGAGGGATTATGCATACTGACTTCCTCGTCCCGGGGGACGCGGCCTGGACGGACTTCCTGGAGGGGACGCCCCACGATTTCTACCATCTCCCGGGCTATGTGGAGCTGTGCGCCCGGAGGGAGGGCGGGGAGCCGGCGGCCTTCCTGGCCACGGACGGGGCCGAAGGCATGCTGGCGCCCCTCGTGCTCCGCCCCATTCCCGGCGGCCCCTGGCGGGATGCCAGCGCCCCCTACGGCTATCCGGCCCCTCTGTTCCGGGGGGAGCCGAGTCCGGCGCGCATGGAGACCTTCCTGAAGGCCTTCGCCGGGGCGGGCGCCGAACGGGGGCTCGTGAGCGCCTTCTTCCGGCTCCATCCCCTCCTGCCCCTGCCCGCCGAGCCCTTCGCCCACGCCGGCACCCTCGTGGCCCACGGGGAGACCGTCTACCTGGACCTGGAACTGCCGGCCCTGGAGCTGGACCGGCAGACCCGGGCCAACCACAGGGCCGACGCCCTCCGGCTCCTGCGGCGGGGCTTCCGGGTGGACCTGGACGACTGGGCGCGCCTGGGGCAGTTCGTGGACATCTACCTGGAGACCATGCGCCACTGCGGCGCCACGGCCTCCTACTGCTTCGACGCGGACTACTTCAGGGACCTGAAGGCCTGCCTGGGCGACACCCTCCACCTGTGCATGGTGCTGGGCCCGGGGGGCGAGCCCGCCGCGGGCGGCCTGTTCACGGACGTGGGGGGTCTGATGCAGTTCCACCTCGCCGGCACGGCCGAGGCCTGGCGCCGGGACGGCCCGGCCAAGCTGATGCTCCTGCACATGCGGGACCAGGCCCGGGCCTGGGGGGTGAGCCGGCTCCACCTGGGCGGGGGCGTGGGGTGCGCCGAGGATTCCCTGGCCTTCTTCAAGCAGGGCTTCTCCCGCCTGCGCGGACTGTTCTGCACCTTCCGTATGGTGCTGCTTCCCAGGATCTACCAGGACCTCGCCGGGGATGGGCCCCGGTCCCCCGACGCCTTCTTCCCGGCCTACCGCCGCCCCTGAGGTGACCATGACCCCATCCAGCCCCCGAGCCCTCACCCTGCTGCGCACCGCGGCGGGTTCCCCTCCCACGGTCACCCAGTACCGCGCCTTCCGGGAACTGGGGTGCCGAATCGTCGCGGCGGACTGCGACCCGAGGTCCGTGGGCTTCGCCTATGCCGACGCCTCGTACGTGGTCCCCAGGGTCGGGGACCCGGGCTACCTCGACCGCATGCTGGCCATCTGCCGGCTGGAGGCCGTGGACCTGTTCCTGCCGGCCCTGGACGAGGAGCTGGTGCTCTGCTCACTCCACAGGGCCCGCTTCGAGGCGCTGGGGACGCGGCTCCTGGTGTCCGGACCCGGGGCCCTGGAGGTGTGCACCGACAAGCTGCGCACCTGGTCGCTCTTCCAGGGCCTGGGCATCCCCACGCCCCGCACCCTGCCCGCGGAGGACTACCGGGAGGGGATCCTTGGGGCCTATCCCCTCGTCGTCAAGCCCCGGTCAGGGAGGGGCGGGGTCGGGGTGCACCTCGCCCGGAACCACCGCGAGGCCGCCTTCTTCGCCTCCTACGTGGAGCGCGCGGTGGTCCAGGAACACTGCGCCGGGGAGGAGCTGACCCTGGACGTGCTGGCGGACCTGGACAGCGAGGTGGTGATCCTGTCGCCCCGCAGGCGCCTGGCCGTGGACTCCGGCATCTCCTCCAAGGGCGCCACCTGCTGGCGGGAGGAGCTGCTGGAGCCCACCCGCAGGCTGGTGCGGACCCTGGGCCTGGTGGGGCCCCTGAACATCCAGTGCTTCGTGGCCGACCGGGCGCGCTTCACGGAGATCAACGCCCGCATGGCGGGCACCGCCATCCTGAGCCAGGCCGCGGGCGTCCCCTACTTCCAGGGGATCCTGGACCTCGCCGCGGGCCGGGCGCCCGAGCCGTGGCTGAAGCCCGCCGCGCCCATGGTCATGTTCCGGTACTGGGAGGAATGCTACCGGACCCCGGCGGAGGAGGTGGGGGCATGCCCATGATGGCCGGCCCGTCCCTGCTCGCCGTGGGCTTCGACCTGGACTACACCCTCTGGGACCAGGGCCATTTCGCCGAGTCCTTCTTCGGCTCCATCGCCTGGGAGCTGGGCGGCCGCCTGGGCTGCGGGGGGGAGCGGGTGGAGCGGGTCTTCCGGTCGACCCTGGCCCAGCTGACCACGGGCCATCCCCGGGTCTTCGACGAGGCCCTGCGCCGCATGGGCGTGGAGGATCCCGGGCTGGTCAAGGAACTGGTCAGGGAGCTGGTGGAACGCTACCACCGGCACCGCCCCCCGGTGCGGCCCTACCCCGGGGCCCGGAGCGCCCTGCGGCGGCTGCGGGAAAGGGGCTACCGGCTGTTCCTCGTGACCGACGGGATGAGCGACACCCAGCGCTACAAAGTGGAGGCCCTGGGGCTGGGCCCCTGCTTCGACGAGCGGGTCTTCACGGGGGATCTCCCCCCCATCCTGCGCAAGCCCAGCCCCTTCCCCTTCCTCCTGGCCTGCCGCCGGCTGGGCCTCCAGCCCAGCCAGTGCGCCTTCGTGGGGGACAACCCCCTGTGCGATTTCGAGGGCCCCATGCGCCTGGGCATGCTCACGGTCGGCGTAGCCACCGGGCCCTTCGCCGCCCGGCCCGTGCCACCGGGCCTGGAGCCGGACCGGCGCATCCGGAGCTTCGAGGATCTGGGAGGCTTCCTGTGAACTTCCTGAAACGAACCCTGGACCTGGGCGGGAGTCTGGTCCTGCTGGCCGCCCTGGGGCCCCTCCTGGCGGCGGCGGCCCTGGCGATACGCCTGACCTCGCGGGGGCCGGTCCTGTTCCGGCAGCGGCGGCTGGGGCAGGGGGCCCGGCCCTTCACGATCCTCAAGTTCAGGACGATGGTGGCGGGCGCCGAGGGGGGCTCCCCTCTGCTCCATCGGGACGATCCCCGCATCACCCCCCTGGGCCGGTGGTTCCGCACGTCCCGCCTCGACGAGCTCCCGCAGCTGCTCAACGTGCTCCGCGGCGAGATGAGCCTGGTGGGACCCAGGCCCCTGCTGCCGGAGTTCCTGCCCTACTACTCCGACTTCGACCGCCGGCGCCTGGAGGCCACGCCGGGCATGACCGGCTGGCAGCAGGTGAACGGGGCCTCGCGGCACGGGTGGGGGGAACGGGTGGCCCTGGACGTGTGGTACGTCGACCATCAGGGCCTCCTGCTGGATCTCCGCATCCTCCTCCTCACGGTGGGCGTGGTCCTGCGGGGCGATTCGGCCTATGCCCCGGACGGGAGCCAGACCAGCGGGCTCCCCGACGGCTATCCCCGGGAGACAGACGCAGTCATGGACGCGGTGGCTGGGCTTCGCCCAGGCACCGTGTGGGGGAGTCTGAGGGGGGACGTAGAGGGAGCGCAGCGACCGGGCGGTCCCCCCTCAGTCATGTCAGGTAGGGGGAAGCCTTGAAAGCGCTCTCGAAGGTCATCCTCGCGCCTCATCCCGACGACGAGGTCCTGGGCATGGGGGGGGCCATGGCGCGGTGGGCCCGGGAGGGCCATGCGGTCCACGTGGTGGTGGCCACCTGCGGCTATCCCCCCGTCTACTCCCTGGGGGAGGAGAAGGCCTGCCGGGCCGAGACCCTCCTGGCCCACGCGCGGCTGGGGGTGGCCTCCGCGCGGTTCCTGGACCTGCCCGCGGCGGAGCTGGACACCCTCATGCACCGGGAACTCAACGAGCGGATCCTGGACGCCGTGCGGGCGCTGGCCCCCGACGAGCTGTACGTCCCCTTCCTGGGGGACGTGCACCGGGACCACCAGCTGGTCTTCCAGTCGGCGCTGGTGGCGGCCCGGCCGAACCGCCACGGCTATCCCCGCAGCCTCCACGCCTACGAGACGCTGTCCGAGACCAACTGGAACGCGCCCTTCCTCACGCCGTCGTTCACCCCCAACCACTTCGTGGACATCAGCGGAGCCCTGGAAGACAAGCTGGAGGCCTTCTCCCTCTTCCGGACCCAGGTGATGGAACCGCCCCACGAACGTTCCCTGGAGGCCCTGCGCGCCCTGGCGACGCTGAGGGGCGCCACGGTGGGCCTCTGCGCGGCGGAAGCCTTCATCACCATCCGTACGGTCGTCTAGGAGGACCCCATGCCGAGCACCCTTGCCATCACCATGTCCAGCGCCGACCTGAACGAGACCGACATCCGGTCCGTGGTGGAGGTACTGCGTTCGGGCCGCCTCGCCCTGGGTCCCAACCTTCCCGCCTTCGAGCGCGCCGTGGCCTCCTACGTGGGCGTGGAGCACGCCGTGGCGGTGAGCTCGGGCACGGCGGCGCTGCACCTCATCGTCAAGGCCCTGGGCCTGGGCGCCGGGGACGAGGTGCTGGTGCCCTCCTTCACCTTCGCGGCCTCGGTGAACGCCATCCTGTACGAGAGGGCCCTGCCGGTCTTCGCCGAGGTGGAGCCCGCCACCTTCAACCTCGACCTGGACGACCTGGAGCACCGCATCACCCACCGCACCCGGGCCATCATGGTCGTGGACGTGTTCGGCCACCCCGCCGACTGGGACGGCCTGGAGCGTCTGGCCAGCAAGCACGGCCTTCTCCTCCTGGACGACTGCTGCGAGGCCCTGGGCGCCGCCTACCGGGGCCGCCGGCTGGGTTCCTTCGGGACCGCGGGGGCCTTCGCCTTCTACCCCAACAAGCAGATCACCACCGGGGAGGGGGGCATGGTGGTGACCGACGATGCGCGCGTCGCCGGGATCTGCAGGAGCCTGGCCAACCAGGGCCGGGAGGAGATGGGGGCCTGGCTCCACCATGGCCTGCTGGGCTACAACTACCGCATGGACGAGATGAGCGCCAGCCTGGGCCTGTCCCAGATGGGCCGCCTGGACCGCATGCTCCTGGAACGGGAACGGGTGGCCGCCCTGTATACCGAGCGCCTGGCCCGCCTCCCCGGGGTCCGGGCGCCCCGGGTGCTGCCCCACGTGGCCATGAGCTGGTTCGTGTACGTGGTGACCCTGGAGGAGGGCCTCGACCGGGACCGCACCATCGCCCGCATGGAGGCCGAGGGCGTCCCCGCCCGGGGCTACTTCGCCCCCATCCACACCCAGCCCTACATCCGCAGCCTGTTCGGCGACCTGGAAGGCACCCTGCCGGTGACGGAGAGCCTGGCCCGGCGGACCCTGGCGCTGCCCTTCCACAACCACCTGGGCGAGGCGGAGGTGGCGTGGGTGGTGGAGGTGCTGCGGCGGAGCCTGCGCTGAGAGCTACCCCAGGCCTCTTGCGAGCTCGTGCGTGACGGCAGCGGGCACGCCGGCCTTGCCGGCGAAGTCTGGCCATCGGCTGACCGCGGCCCGCACTTCATCCACGATCCTGCCCGCATCCGCCCGCGCGATGTCCCGTTCGGCGGCCAGGCGGAGGAGATGGGCGGGCCCGGGGGCACGCCCTTCGCCCAGCACCGTCATGGCGTGCTCGCCCCCCGGACCGCTGCTGAAGGTCAGGTCATAGGCGGGGGTGAGGGCCCAGTTCCCGGTGGCGTCATCCAGGCGGAAGGCGAAGTTCTTGGCGTGATCGTCCCGGTTGCGGGCGAAGACGTTGAACGTCATCCACCGGAAGGCCTTGAGGACCTGTGCCTGGTCGCGGGTGAGCAGGGCGGTCACTTTCAGGAAGTCCGAGTAGTCGCAGGAGGGTATCCGGAAGTTCGCCTGGATGAGGTTGCCGAAGGTATGGCAGTGGCAGCGCCGGTTGTGGTCCCGGTCGAAGCGCTTGATGCCGAAGAAGCGGCCCCCGGCCGGGGTTTCGAAAAGCCGCGCGGGCGGAACCTCCAGGCCGGCCGCCCCGGCCATGAGGCTGTAGGCGTATTCGGTGGCTCCCACCGCGGCGTCCTCCCCGTTGGCCGGGAATTTCACGAGCCAGGCCTCGAAGCCTTCCGGCAGATCCTCTTCGCCGGAACGGATGGCATCCGTCCGGGCGTCATAGCCGACCAGCACCTTGGGGCGGGCGCCCCCGGGGGAACCTCCGGCCCTCAGCAGCTGCGCAAGGACCACCGCGCTTTTCCCCGTGAGCAGGGCCTGGGACTGGCGTGCCAGTTCGTCCAGATCGAAACGTGCCTCGGCCTCCCCCTCCTGGGGGGCCGGGGGATGGTAGGTCAGGGCGCCCATGGTGCGGTGGCCGAGCCACGCCAAGCGCTCCAGGGGGCTGAGGCTGGCCGGGTCGCGTCCCAGGCTCCGGTAATGCCGGTCCATGAGCAGGAGCCCCCACCCATCCGGCAGGGAATCGTCGAACAGGCCCGGCAAGGGACCGAAACTGCGGTCCCGGTGCTCGAAGACGCCTCGTTCGAAGGGGAGGCGGAAGGGAGAAAGGCTCCATCCGGTTCTCAGCCAGTCCTCGTCGTACTGGAAGAAGATCCGGCCTTTCTCGTCAACGAGTCTCCCAACGGGACGCGCGGGCTCATCCGGAGTCCGGGTGTAGCGGACGTCCAGCGCACTCACAGCCGGCCTCGCCTGCGCGGCTGCCGTCCCTGGCGCGCCTCGAGCTCGGCCAGCGACGTGAGCTCGGGAATCTGGAAGGTGGCCGTGAAGTCCTCCAGACGGCCAAGGGCGAAGGCCACCCGCAGCACCAGGTCGAGCGAGCCGGCGCCGGTGGTCTCAAAGCGTTTAAGGGACGCGGGGGCAACGCCCGCCCGGCTGGCCAAGGTCTCCCGGGTCCAGGCCTTGAGGAGGCGGAGCGCCTTGGCTCGTTGGGCCAGCGCTCGACCAGCTTCCCCTGGCGTCTGCATGGAGAGTAGGATCACCGTCATACAACGGTTAATATACGATCTGCAATGTCAAAAAACAAGGCATAAAAGATAAAATATTATCTATAAACATTTTTTTTGAAGCCGGTTCGTCGGCCGGCAGGGCAACCGGTCCCGTGCGTCCCGTTTCTGGATTCCAGATCCGGGAACCGGAATCCAGGCCGCCGGCCAATAAGTAAGGATACTAAATAGAATACTTAATGCACTACCGGTGCATGGCATCGCCCTTGCTCCTACCGGGAAGCCAGGATCCACCGCGGTCCGGCGACCGAAGGAAGCACGGCTTGCTTGCGAACCCGGCCTTCCGCCGTCCGGCGGGGCCCCTGGAAGAGGTGTGTCATGAGAACCCTTGAGACCTTGCTGACGGCGGCGGGCATCCTGGCCATGGGCTGCGCCGGGAGGACGGCCCAGGGGGCCGCCAATTCCCAGCCGGCCCCTACCGCCCCCGCCGCCAACGTCGTCACTCCCGCGGCCCCCGTCGTGAACACGGGGGCCATCACCACCCCGGCCCTGGTTTCGGCCGGCATGACCCAGATCATGGCCTACGTGTCCGCCAAGGCCGGTGCCACCTACGCCTGGAGCATCAGCAACGGGACCCTGGCCGGGGTGACGCAGAACGCCATGGTCTACTACAACGCCCTGGCGGCTGGCACGGTCACCCTCACCTGCAGGGAGACGGTGGCGGGCGTGGCCACGAACTTCGCCCAGTCCGTCCCGGTGGTGGCGGCCACGCCCCTGGCCCCCGTCCACTACGGTCCGGGCTTCAGTGCGGATTCCCTGGCCAACACGGTGGTGGGCGGGCCCAGCGCCAACGTGGTGAGCTACCGCTTCCAGGCCGCCTGTACCCTGCCCCTGGAGGCGATCCGGGTGTTCTTCATCTGGTCGGCCACGGAGCTGGGCTACGCCGCGGGGCAGGGCGGCACGATCCGGGTGGACCTCATGGCCGACGACGGCTCGGCGGCCCACAATCCCGCCGGGGTGGCCCTGGCCACCACCACCATCCTGAACATCATCGGCCGGGACGACTTCTATCCCAGGATGACCTTCGCCCACCCCGCGGCCCTCCAGGCGGGGGCCTTCTACCACCTGGTCTTCACGAACGTCGACCCGCTGCCCTCCAGCAACTACATCTCCCTGGACGCCCTCTACACCGATGCCCAGACCGCCCCCATGCAGCCGGTGGTCGCCGACGCGGCCCTCGCGATGCTCATCAAGTCCGGCACGGGCGCCTGGAAGCTGCGCCAGGGCTACACGCCCACCCTGGAGCTGGACTACGCCGGGGCCAGCCAGGGCAACGGCTACATGGAGGTCTGGTCCACCAATCCCAAGGCCATCTCCGGCGCCGCTTCCGTGCGGGAGGTCTTCAAGGTCTCCGGCGCCAGCCGGACCTTCAGCAAGGTCCTGGTGCGCCTGGAGCGCACCAGCGGCACCGGCCCCCTGACCGTGCGGGTCGAGGAAGGCGACGGAGCCCTCGTCACCCAGGTTGCGGTGCCCGCCGCGGACTTCCTGGTGGGTGTCCCGAGCTGGGTGACGGTGCCCTTTCCCCAGACCTGCGTCCTGAACAGCGGCATCGCCTACCACCTGGTCCTCGCCAGCGCAGCCGACACCGTCTATTCCGCCTTCCCCCTGCGCAGGGGCCAGGACAAGGGCTTCTCCGCCGCCACGGTCTTCGCCGACGGCTACGCCCAGTTCACCACCACCGGCCCCGCAGGCTGGACGGGCTGGGACATGTGGGGCACGCCCAACCTCACCGACAGCGACCTGCAGTTCGCCTTCCTTCCCTGAGGCGCGCTGCCCCCTGGGTCCACAGCGGACGTCCCGATTCTGGAAACCATATCCAGGATCGGGATTGCGGTGTGTCTGAATATATGTAAATATTATAATAATTAAACTTATTATTACTGGATCTTTGGTCCCTGTCTTGCTCCTATCCCGATAGCGCAGAGCTGATCTGGAACTGGCCCTCCGCCGCTTCGGCGGGGCCCTGGGAGAGGTGTGACCATGAACAAGCTGAATTCCTTCCTCGCGACCGCCGGCCTCCTGGCTCTCGCCGGCCTTCCCGTCCAGGCGGGCATCGCCATCCCCTCGCTGGTTTCCGCCGGCATGACCGGGATCGAGGCCGTGGTGCCCTCCCAGACCGGGGCGGCCTACAACTGGACCGTGGCCAACGGCACCCTCGCCGGCCTGAACCGGAACGCCATGGTGACCTGCTCGGCCGGCACCTCGGGTTCGGTGGCCCTGACCTGCACCGTCATGGCGGCAGGGGTGGCCACGGTGTTCACCGCGTCCGTGCCCGTGGCGCCGGTGCTGCCGGTGACCCCCTTCTTCTACGGCTCGGGCTGCAGCGCGGACTCCCTGGCCAACACCGTGGTGGGCGGCCCCAACGGCAGTGTGGTGAGCTACCGCTTCCAGGCCAAGTACACGACGCCCCTCAAGGGGTGCCGGGTGTTCTTCATCTGGTCCGCCACGGAGGGGGGCTACGCCGCCGGTGATGGTGGCACGGTCCGGGTGGACCTCATGGCCGACGACCATTCCCCGGCCCACCTCCCCACGGGCACGGCCCTGGCCTCCACCTCCATCACCGGCATCATCGCCCAGGCCGCCTACTACCCCGAGCTGGTCTTCCCCCAGCCGGTGGCGCTGCAGGGCGGGGCGCTCTACCACCTGGTCTTCACGAACCTCGACCCCCAGCCCGCAGCGAACTACATCTCGCTGGACGACCTCTACACCCGCGCCCAGACCGCCCCCATGCAGCCCACGATCGCCGACGCCAACTGGGCGGTGCTGTACCGCGCCGGCGCCGGCCCCTGGAAGGTGCGTCCCGGCCACACCCCCACCCTGGAGCTGGACTACACCACCGGCAGCCAGGGCAACGGCTACATGGAAGTCTGGTCCACCAACCCCAAGCCCATCTCCGGCGCGGCCCAGGTGCGGGAGGCCTTCACCGTCAGCGGCCCCAGCCGCACCTTCACCAAGGTTCTCCTGCGCCTGGCCGCCACCAGCGGCACGAGCCCCCTGACCGTGCGGGTGGAGGAGGCCGATGGCACCCTGGTTGACCAGGTGCAGGTGCCTTCGTCCGACTTCCTGCCCGGCGTCTCCAACTGGGTGACGGCCACCTTCCCCGTCGCCCACGTCCTGAACTCCGGCGTGGCCTACAACCTCACCCTCAGCAGCCCCTCGGATACGGTCTACTCCGCCTACCCCCTGCGCAAGGGCCTGGACAAGGGCTTCTCCACCTCGACGGTCTTCCCGGACGGCCATGCCCAGTTCACCACGACCGGAACGTGGGTTGGCTGGGACATGTGGGGCACCCCGGGCCTCAAGGACAGCGACCTGCAGTTCGCATTCGTGGATTAGCCCGAACCATTACAAAGTTTGAGATGGAAACGGCAGGAGGGTTCCGGCATCAAAGGATACGTAGTCCCATTCAGAGCCTTATTCATGAAAAATTTGCTCTTGCTTGCCTTCCCGCTCCTTCTGGGCGCCCAGCCGGCCACCTATGGCCCGGGCCTCCAGGGCGACTCCCTGGCCAACACGACCCTCGGCCCCAGCGGCAACGAGGTGAGCTGCCGGTTCCGGGCGGAACCGGGGGGCACGCTCAGGGGTATCCGACCCTTCATCATCTGGAGCTTCCGCAAGGCCGGCTACCACGGCGGCACGGGCGGGATGCTGAAGGTGGAACTCCAGGCCGACGACGGCTCTACCGCCCATCTCCCCTCCGGACAGGCCCTGGCCACCAGCGTGCAGCGCCTCTACATCGTGCCGGCCAGCGACCAGTTCTACCCCCTCATCACCTTCGACCGGAACCCCGCCCTCACGAGGGGCGCCTTCTACCATGTGGTCTTCTCCAACCCGCATCCCCTGGGTGAGGAAAACTTCGTATCGGTGAACGCCATCTTCTCCAAGGTCGCGGACCGGCCCCGGCAGCCCACCCGGGGGGACGATGACTGGGCGATGCTGTTCCGGAACAAGCTCCACCCCGCCTGGACCCTGCGGCGGACCCCGGGCACCGGGGAGGGCTTCACCCCCATCATGGAGGTGTCCTACGCCCAGGGCGCCGGGCAGGGAGTGGGGTACATGGAGATCTGGATGGGCGCCGCCCGGCCCATCGGGGGGGCCTCGAGGGTGGGTGAGCTCTTCACCGTGAGGGGTGGGCCCAAGCGGATCGCCGGCGTCGCGGTCCGAGTGCGGCGGCTGTCAGGCGCGGGGCCCCTCGCCCTCCGCCTGGAGACGGCGGCTGGCAAGCTCCTGGCTGAAGGCAGGGGAGGGGAGGACCTGGCCGCCACCCCCTCGGGCTCCCTGGGCGGGTGCGGCTGGGTCCGTGCCGCGTTCCCGGCGCCCATCACCCTCGACCCTGGCCAGACCTGCAGGCTCGTGCTGGCGGCAGCGGAGGACAGCCGGTTCGAGGCCTTCCCGCTCCGCAAGGGCACCGACAAGGGCTTCACGAACGCGACGGTGTTCGGGGATGGCCATGCGGAATTCACCAAGGATGGCACCTGGGTGGGGTGGGAGCAGTGGGGCAAGGGCGGTCGGACCGATTCGGATCTGCAATTTTATTTCGAGTTAAATGTCAAGTAACCGTTGGGTTCCCGACTCAGGCGGGAACCGGGAAGCCCATTTCCTCGGCGGCCTTCACCAGGGCGGCGTCAAAAGCCAGGAACTTCACGCCACCTTCAAACCTGCCACGAACCATTCGCCGGCCCTCTCGGGCCGAAGCGAGGTGGATCGCGTCGCAGGTTCTGAGGGGAAACCTCTGGGCCAGGTGCGTGGCATCCTTGAGAACCTCCTCCAGAAGTTCCACCGGCTGGATGGACTGGTCCCAGTAGTCGTCCAGGCTGCCCAGGTGGCGTGGAAGGTCCGCGGCCGGGAGGCGCCCAAGGTGCATGAGGCGCGACAGGCCCACCGAGGCTTCCGTGTAGCCCAGCCGGCTCACCAGAATGACTTCAGCACCCTGTCGGCCGGACACCAGGCCTCGAACCCGCTCGCTCCCGGCCTCCTGCACGAAAAGCTTCAGGAGGGCCGAGGTATCCAGGTACAAGGCGAAGGGGACGTGGCGAACCGCCATCTCATCCCTGCCGGTCCATGAGGACAAGGTCGGAGGCGGTTGGGCCGACACCCTGCAGGGTGACGGCTTCCGGGGGAGGTCCCGGGCGTTTGAACGATCTGGAGTCTTCCGTGCCAGCCCCGTGCCGCACTAGGTCGGCAATGGGTGTCCCATGGTTGGTGATGATCACCCGGGTGCCCGCCCTGGCCTGTTTCGTGAGGCTGCTGAGGAGCGCCTTGGCATCCCGCAACGAGACCGTCGCTTCCTTATGCACGCGGTTTGGGCTTGCCATGACCGTACTCCTTCACTGGCAAGGTAGGGAAGTTGTAGTCACCACGCAACCATTATTTCACAAAAAACCGCCCATTCCCATGACAGGTAAGGCCTGGATTGCGGAAACAAACGAGGAGCAAGGCGGGGGGGCGTCTAACGTCTCGCCACCAGGGAGACGACGGTCTTGTCATTGCCGCCCATGGAGACCATGATGCCGTGGTCCTTCCTCACGTCCACCTGGTAACCGCCCGCACGTCCGGTCAGCTGCCGCCAAAGATCCACGGCCATGCGCACGCCGGTGGCGCCGGTGGGATGGCCATAGCCGACGAGGCCGCCGCCGGTGTTGGTGGGGTAGAGACCGTCCCGGCGGGTGAGGCCGTCCAGCACGGCCTGGGCGCCGCACCCGGGGGCGGCGATGCCGAGGGCCTCGGTGAGCAGGAGACCGGAGACGGTGAAGCAGTCATGCACTTCGCACACGCCCACGTCCTGGATGCCGATGCCGGCCATGGCCTTGGCCTGATCGATGGCCCGGACGCAGGTGGTCATCTCCGCCGGATCGGGGGGCGGGGTGGTGAGGTTGGCCGCCATCTGGCCGTAGCCGGCGATCTCCACCACGTCCTGGCGGGCCAGGCCCAGCCGGCGCCAGCCCTCCTCCGAAGCCACGAGGATGGACGCTGCGCCATCGGAGACCTTGGAGCAGTCGTAGAGGTTGAGGTGCTCAGTGAAGGCCTTGGCGTTGGGGGGTGTGCGGCCCTGGGCCAGCAGGTCGCCGGCCTTGTTGAAGTGCTCCTGGGCGTCGGAGTTGAGCCTCGCGCTCTCCACGGCGTTGCGGTACCAGTGGGCGAAGCCCTCCCGGGCGAGCCCGGGGCCGACCTTGGCGGCATAGGCGCCGGCGCGGTCGGAGAACTTGCCGGGGAAGAAGTAGGCGTGGCCGTCCTTGCGCTCGCCGTCGTACCAGCCGGCCCCCGCCAGGAAATCGGCGCAGTAGATGGCCTTGACGGTGTTCTGGACCTCGACGCCCATGACCAGGACCACGTCGGCCATGCCGCTGAGGACGCTCTTGATGGCCGAGGCCAGGGCCAGGCCTCCGGAGGCGCAGGCCCCCTCCACCCGCAGGGCCGGCTTGTACTCCAGGGCGGGATCCACGATGGTCATGAGGGAGCCCAGGTGGCCCTGGTGATTGAAGCGGGCGGCCATGAAATTGCCGATGACGCTTTCGTCGATGGCCCCGGGGTCGCTGATCTGCGCCAGGGTCTTCGCGCCGGACTCCTTGAGGTAGTGGTCGAGGCCCGGGCGCTCCTTGCGCGGATTGAACTCGGGCCGGCCGGTGCCCAGGCTGACGGTGTAGGCGCCTGCGGCGAGGTAGACGGGCTTGTGCATGGTCTTCATCGGCGTTTCTCTCAGTCCAGGAAGTCGTTGACGGGGCCGTACAGGTGGAAGAAGCCCAGGGTCAGGACCTCGTTGACGTCCTCGGGCCGGGCCGCCACGCCCTGCTGCACCAGGCCCAGGGCCACGTCCCGGCTGCTGGCGGCATGGTCCCGGGCCAGGGTGGCGCCCAGGGAAGCGAGGCGCTTGAGGGCGCTGAAGTAGGCTCTGAGCTTGGTCTCCTTGTCCGGATCCCGGGAGAGGGCCTTCCAGGTGAGGGCCGGATCGGGGTGCTCACCCAGGAGGGCGTCCGCTTCCGCCTGGAAGGCGGCCATGGGGACATAGGCCTGGGTGGCGGGGTCGTAGATGGCCACCGGCTTGCCCTTCTCGTACTTCAGGAACCCGTCCTTCTGGCCCCCGCTGGAGGTCTGGCCGCCCTTGACGCCCTGTTCCAGGATGCGGTCCACGAGCCCGCTGTGGAGGCCGGCCTGCAGGTACTTGTCCATCACCCGCAGGATCAGCTGGAACACGTCGATGCCCACGTAGTCGATGAGCTGGAACATCCCCATGGGGCGCAGGAGGTAGTCCCGGGACACCTTCTCCACCAGGTACAGGGCCCGGGTGAAGCCGTGCTCGGGGGCCAGGCGCTCCAGTTCCCGGATGCAGTGGAGGCCATCCCGCATGAAGTGGCCGTTGCCGATGAAGCCGGCGATGTCGCGGGAAGGCACGGTCTTCTTGCGCAGGTTGGCGGCGAGCTGGGCGGCCACGTCGAGCAGCTCGGGGTCGCAGCCCTCCGGGGGAATCACCTCCAGGAGCTTCTGCACCGCTGGGGGGTTGTAGAAGTGGAACCCGATCAGCCGGCCCCGGATGCCGCAGTGATCGGCGATGACGTGCAGGGGAATGGAGGAGGTGTTGGTGAGGAAGAAGGTCTCCGGCGGGCACAAGAGGGCCAGCTCGTCGTAGATCTGGAACTTGATCTCCTCCTTCTCGAAGGCGGCCTCGAAGACCAGCTGGGCGTCCTTGGCCAGGGCCAGGGTCTTGCCGGTGCGGAGGTGGAGCTGGACCTCGGCCACGAAGGCCTGGACCATGTCGGCGTTCTCCACCAGCCGGGGCTGGTCCCGGTAGAGGTGCCGGAGGCGGTTCATCTGCCGCTCGCCGTCCTTCTGGGCCTGGTCCCGGATGTAGCGCACCAGTCCCTGGAGACCGGAGTCGTTCATGTCGATTAGGTTGAGGACGAAGGTGGCGGAGGGTTCCTCCAGGGCGCGGTAGGCCATGTCCAGGGCCAGGAGCAGGGCGATGCCGCTGCCCATCTTCCCGGCGGCGCCGACCACGGCCACGTTCTGCATGCGGGTTTTGAGGTCCATTTAGGGTTTCTCCGGGTGCCTATCTTCGCATCATTTCTTCTCAGCGAACCTCCGCTTTCCTCCGCGTCTCCGCGTTTGGCTTTTTTCCTGGTTGCTACGGCGCATAGGTTACAGTCGCGCCGAACCAGCCAAGAAAAAAACCAAACGCGGAGACGCGGAGGAAAGCGGAGGCTCGCGGAGAAAAAAAGCTTATTTCCCGACGAAATGCGCGGGGCGCTTTTCGATGAAGGCTTGCATCCCTTCGACCTGATCGGCGGTGCCGAAGGCGGCGGCGAAGAGGTCGGCCTCGATGGCCAGGCCGTTGCTGATGGGGCCATCGGTTCCCAGGTTGACGGCCTGCTTGCAGCCGGTGACGGCCAGGGGGGCCTTGGCGGCGATGGTGGTGGCGATGGCCAGGCACCGGGGCATGAGGTCGTCCGGGGGGACCACCTCGTTGAAGAGGCCCAGTTCGAGAGCCCGGGCCGCCGTGATCACCTCCCCGGTGAAGAGGAGGTGCTTGGCGGCCGAACGGCCGATGACCCGGGCGAGGCGCTGGGTGCCGCCGAAGCCCGGGAGGACCCCCAGGTTCACTTCGGGCTGGCCGGCCCTGGCCTTGTCCGAGGCGATGCGGAGATCGCAGGCCATGGCCAGTTCGCAGCCGCCGCCCAGGGCGAAGCCGTTCACCGCCGCGATGACGGGGTGGGGATGCTCCTCGATGAGGTTGAAGATGCGCTGCCCCCGCTGGGCGAAGGCATGGGCCTCCTGGGCGGTGAACGTGGCCATGGCCTTGATGTCGGCCCCGGCCACGAAGGCCTTCCCGGCCCCGGTGAGGATCACCGCCCGGACCGAGAGATCCCGGTCCAGGGCGATGAAGGCCTCTTCCAGGCCCGCCAGGATGGCGTCGTTGAGGGCGTTCAGGGCCTCCTGGCGGTCGATGGTGACGACGCCGATGCCGTCCTGGATGACTACCTTGACGAATTCACTCACCATGGTCTCCCTGTCAACCTTCGACCGGGAATTCTAGCTCCCAAGGCTCCACGACGCAAAGCGGATCGCCGGCGGCCACGGCCACGCCCTGGCGGGCGGTGACGGAGGCCACGACCCCGTCGATGGGGGACTTGAGTTCGTTCTGCATCTTCATGGCTTCCAGGATCAGGAGCACCTGGCCGATGGCCACCCGGTCGCCGGGGACGACCAGCACCTGGACGACGTTGCCGGCCATGGGCGCCTTGATGTCCTGGCGGCCGGTGACGCCCTTGTTCATCTTCATGGCCAGCTTCTTCTTCTTCTCCTCGATCATTTCGATCTCGTACTGGTCGCCCTTGATGTAGACGTCGTACACATCACTGGTGTGCGTGGCGTCCACGTCCACTTCGAAGGAGCGGCCGCCGACGATCATGGAGAAGATGTTCGGCTCGGGTTCCAGGAAGTCGACGCTGTATTCCTTGTCGCCGAGAACCACGTTGAAGATGCCGGGCCTGGGCTCGGTGATCTTCACCTTGGTGGTTCGGCCTTGATGGGTCGCAATGTATGGCATCCGTCAGCCCTCCTCAGAAACCCGGGTCCCGTTTCACTCTGCCGCTGGCCTTCCAGTTCGACCCGGCCGGCGCGGCTTCGCCGCCCCCGCCGACCCGGCCCAGGGCCTTGTCCTTGTCCTGCCGGTACGCCTTGATGGCCGCGGCCAGCAGGGCGATGTCCTCGTAGGGCTTCTCCCGGGCCTCGTCCTGGGGACGGAACTCCTGGTCGATGAAGTTGGTGTCGATGTCGCCGGCGATGAACCGGGGGTTCTGGAGGATGCGGGCGTGGAAGGGGATGGTGGTCTTGATGCCCTTCACCGCGTATTCAGACAGGGCCCTCTGCATGCGCGTGATCATGCGCTTGCGGGTCGAGCCCCACACCACCAGCTTGCTGAGCATGGGGTCGTAGTGGATGGGCACGTCCAGGCCTTCATACATGCCCGACTCGTCACGCACCCAGGGGCCGCCGGGGACGCGCAGGCCGATGATCTTGCCGGGGGTGGGCAGGAAGCCCTTGTCGGGATCCTCGGCGTAGATGCGGCATTCCAGGGCGTGGCCGTGGCACTGCACATCCTCCTGCTTGAAGCCCAGTACCCGGCCCGCGGCGGACTTGATCATCTCCTTGCACAGGTCGATGCCGGTGATCATCTCGGTGATGGGGTGCTCCACCTGCAGGCGGGTGTTCATTTCAAGGAAGAAGAACTCCTTGGACTTGCCGGAGACGATGAATTCCACCGTGCCGGCGGAATCGTAGTCCACGGCCCTGCCGGCGCGCACGGCGGCCTCGCCCATGGCCTTGCGCATCTCGGGGTCCACGATGGGGCTCGGGGCCTCCTCGATGACCTTCTGGTGGCGGCGCTGGATGGAGCACTCGCGCTCGGGGCAGTAGATGAGGTTGCCGTGCTTGTCGCCCAGCACCTGGATCTCGATGTGCCTCGGGTTCTCGATGTAGCGCTCGATGTATACGGCGTCGTCGCCGAACGAGGCCAGGGCCTCGGACTTGGCGGCCCGGTAGGCGGGGATGACGTCCTCCCGCTTGAGGATCTGGCGCAGGCCCTTGCCGCCGCCGCCGGCGGCGGCCTTCATCATGAGGGGCATGCCGATCTTGTCGGCCCATTCCAGGGCCTGCTCCTCGGACTTGAGGTTCTCCCTCATGCCGGGGACCAGGGGCACGCCCATCTCGTACACCGCAACCCTGCTCGTGGTCTTGTTGCCCATGACCCGGATGGCCTTGAGGTTGGGGCCGATGAAGGTGATGCCCTTGGCCGCGCAGGCCTCGGCGAACTCGGCGTTCTCGGAGAGGAAGCCGTAGCCCGGATGGATGCCGTCGGCGCCGCAGGCCACGGCCACCTCCAGGATCTTGTCCCCGCGCAGGTAGGATTCCCGGCTGGAGGCGGGGCCGATGCAGTAGGCTTCGTCCGCGGCCCGCACGTGCAGGGCGGCCCGGTCCGCCTCGGAGTAGACGGCCACGGTGGCCACGCCCAGCTCCTTGCAGGCCCGGATCACGCGGATGGTGATTTCTCCACGGTTGGCGATGAGAATCTTCTTGAACATGGTCAGGTCCTCAAAGCGGCAGGTTGCCGTGCTTGCGGGGGGGATTGCTCACGCGCTTGTTCTTGCACATCTCCAGGGCGCGGATGAGGGTCGGGCGCGTGATCATGGGGTCGATGACCTCGTCCACGTAGCCCAGTTCCGCCGCGTTGTAGGGGTTGGCGAACTTGTCCTTGTAGTCGTCCAGGAGCGCCTTGCGGGTCTTCTCGGGCTCCTTGGAGGCTTCCAGCTCCTTTCGGTGGATGATGTTCACGGCGCCTTCGGGACCCATCACGGCGATCTCGGCGGTGGGCCAGGCGATGGCATAGTCGCAGCGGATGTTCTTGGCGTTCATCACGCAGTAGGCGCCGCCGTAGGCCTTGCGGGTGATCACGGTGAGGCGGGGCACGGTGGCCTCGGTGATGGCGTAGAGGAGCTTGGCGCCGTGCTTGATGATGCCGCCCAGCTCCTGGTCCACACCCGGCAGGAACCCGGGCACGTCCTCGAAAAAGATCAGCGGGATGTTGAAGCAGTCGCAGAACCTGACGAACCGGGCCCCCTTCAGGGAGGACGCCACGTCCAGGGCGCCGGCGAGGAAGTTGGGCTGGTTGGCCACGATCCCCACGGATTTGCCGTTGAGCCGGGCGAAGCCGATGACGAGGTTCTTCGCGTAGTGCTCCTGCACCTCGAAGAAGTGGCCGTCGTCCACGATGGCGTGGAAGATGTCCTTCATGTCGTAGGGCTGGTTCGGGTTGTCGGGCACCAGGGTGCGCAGGGAGACTTCGGTGCGGTTGGGGTCGTCGGTGCACGCCTTGAGCGGGGGATCGTCCTGGTTGTTCAGGGGAACGAAGGACATCAATTCCCGGATCATGAGCATGCACTCCTCGTCGTCCGAGCAGGCGAAGTGGGCGCAGCCGGACTTGGCGTTGTGGGTCATGGCCCCGCCCAGGTCCTCCTTGGTGACCTCCTCGTGGGTGACGGCCTTGATGACGTCCGGGCCTGTGATGAACATGTACGAGGTGTCCTTGACCATGAAGACGAAGTCGGTGATGGCCGGGGAGTACACCGCGCCGCCGGCGCAGGGGCCCAGGATGGCCGAGATCTGGGGCACCACCCCCGAGGACAGCACGTTGCGGGTGAAGATGTCCGAGTAGCCCGCCAGGGACTGGACGCCCTCCTGGATGCGCGCGCCGCCCGAGTCGTTGAGGCCGATGACCGGCGCGCCATTGCGGGTGGCCATGTCCATGATCTTGCAGATCTTCTCCGCGTAGGCCTTGGAGAGGGAGCCGCCGAAGACCGTGAAGTCCTGGGCGAAGACGTACACCAGGCGGCCGTCGATCTGGCCGTAGCCCGTGACCACGCCGTCCCCGGGGATCTTCATCTTCTCCATGCCGAAGTTGTCGCACCGGTGCAGGACGAACTTGTCGATCTCCGTGAAGGTCCCTTCGTCCAGGAGGATCTCGATGCGCTCGCGCGCCGTGAGCCTGCCCGAGGCGTGGTGCTTGGCGATCTTGTCGAGGCCTCCGGCCCTTTCGGCCGCTTCGTGCTTGGTTTTCAGCAGTGCCAGCTTGGCATCCTGTCCTGTGGTCATGGGCCCTCCGTTAGGTTGGATCGTTTGCCCCGGACCGTATGGGTCAGAGCAGTTTGGCGATGGTTTGCAGTTGCATGAAGGTGGTGCCTTCGTAGATCTTGCCGATCTTGGAATCGCGGAAGTACTTCTCGGCCGGGTAGTCCTTGGTGAAGCCGTAGCCCCCGAAGAGCTCCAGGCACTCGCTGGCCACCCACTCAGCCACCTGGCTGGCGACGTACTTGGCCATGGCCGCCTCCTTGATGTAGGGGAGGCCGGCGTCCTTGAGGCGGGCGGCATTGTAGGTCATGAGGCGGGCGGCCTCCACCTTGCTGGCGGCTTCCGCCAGCCGCATCTGTACGGCCTGGAAACTGAAGATGGGCTTGCCGAACTGCCTGCGCTCCTGGGTGTAGGCCAGGGCGTGGGCCAGGGCGCCCTCGGCCAGGCCGAGCATCTGGGCGGCGATGCCGATGCGGCCCTCGTTGAGCGTCTCGATGGCCACCTTGTAGCCCTTGCCCACCTCGCCCAGCACCTGCCTGGGACCCACGGCCACATCGGCCAGGCTCAGCTCGCAGGTGGAGCTGGCGCGGATGCCCAGCTTGTTCTCCTTCTTGGCCACGGTGAAGCCGGGCATGCCCCGCTCGATGAGGAAGGCCGTGATGCCCTTGTAGCCGGCCGACGGGTTGACGTTGGCGAACACCACGAAGAGGTCGGCCTCCTCGGCGCTGGTGATGAAGATCTTGCTGCCGTTGAGGCGGTAGCCGCCGTCCATGGGCACGGCGCGGGTGGCCAGGGCGAAGGCGTCCGAACCCGAGCCCGCCTCCGACAGGGCGTAGGCGCCCACCTTGGACGTGCAGAGCTGGGGCAGGTAGGTCTGTTTCTGCTCCTCGGAGGCCCAGCGGTTGATGCAGTTGTTCACCAGGGTGTTCTGCACGTCCACCAGCACGCCCACGGAGGCGTCGACCTTGGACAGCTCCTCGATCACGAGGATGGCATTGAAGAAGGTCGAGCCGGCGCCGCCGTAGGCCTCCGGCACCTCGATGCCCATGATGCCGAGGTCGAACAGCTTCTTCACCAGGTCGGGGCGCATCTGCTGGGCCTCGTCCATGGCCGCGGCGAGGGGCTGGATCTCGTTCGTTGCGAAGTCGGCAACCAGTTCCCGGAAGGCGAGTTCGTCCTCGCCAAGCTGGGTCAGGGGAATGCTCATCTGGAGCTCCTGAGGGTGTTTAAATTTTTGTAGATGATAAAGTTGAACACATTTCCAGCCGGGGTGGAACCGGGGATTTCAACCGTTACATGGAGCGCCTGTATTTTCCACCCATCTCGTAAAGCACGGCTGTGATTTGGCCCAGGCTGGCTACTTTCACGGTTTCCATAAGTATCTGGAAGAGGTTCCCGCCCCGGCGCACCTGCTCGCGGAGCGCTTCCAGGGCGGGGCCGGCGGCCTCCCGGTGGCGCTCCTGGAAGGCCTTCAGGGACCTGAGGCGGTCGTCCTTCTCCTCAGTCGAGGCTCTGCTGACGGGCATGACCTTGACCTCCTCCTCGCCTTCGCGCAGGAAGGTGTTGACGCCCACCACGGGCAGTTCCCCGGAGTGCTTGCGGGTCTCGTAGAGCAGGGACTGCTCCTGGATGCGGAAGCGCTGGTACTGGGTCTCCATGGCCTTGAGGACTCCGCCCCTGGCGTTGAGGTGGAGGAACTCCGCGAGCACGGCCTCTTCCACCTGGGCGGTGAGGTGGGAGAAGAAGTACGAGCCTTGCAGCGCGTTCTCGCTCCAGTAGACGCCCCACTCCTTGGTGAGGATCAGCTGGATGGCCATGGCCAGCCGCACCGAGTCCTCCGTGGGCGTCGTGAGGGCCTCATCGAAAGCGTTGGTGTGTAGCGAGTTGCAGTTGTCCAGCAGGGCCGTGAGGGCCTGCAGGGTGGTGCGGATGTCGTTGAACTTCATCTCCTTGAGGTGCAGGGACCGGCCGGAGGTCTGGATATGGTACTTGAGCTTCTGGTTCCGGGTGCTGGCGCCGTAGACGTCGCGCATCGCGATGGCCCAGATGCGCCGGGCCACCCGGCCCAGGACGGAATACTCCGGGTCCAGGCCCGAGCTGAAGAAGAAGGACAGGCTGGGCGCGATGTCGTCGATGGCCATGCCCCGGCTCAGGTAGTACTCCACCAGGGTGAAGCCGTTGGCCAGGGTGAAGGCCAGCTGGGCGATGGGGTTGGCCCCGGCCTCGGCGATGTGGTAGCCGGAGATGCTCACCGAGTAGTAGTTCCGCATGTCGTGCTCGATGAGGTAGGCCTGCACGTCGCCCATCATGCGCAGGGCGAACTCGATGGAGAATATGCACGTGTTCTGGGCCTGGTCCTCCTTGAGGATGTCGGCCTGGACCGTGCCCCGCAGGGTGCAAAGGGTCCGGGCCTTCACCCGTGCGATCTCGGCGGGGTCCGGGTCCGGGCCGAGCCGGGCCACCTGCTGGTCGATGGCGGCATTGAAGAACATCGCCAGGATCACCGGCGCGGGGCCGTTGATGGTCATGGAGACCGAGGTGTTGGGCTCGCAGAGGTCGAAGCCCCCGAAGAGGGTCTTCATGTCGTCCAGGGTGGCGATGCTCACGCCGCTCTCGCCGATCTTGCCGTAGATGTCCGGGCGCTCGTGCGGGTCCTCCCCGTAGAGGGTCACGGAATCGAAGGCCGTGGACAGGCGCTTGGAGGCGTCCCCCTGGCACAGGAAGTGGAAGCGGCGGTTGGTGCGCTCCGGGCCGCCTTCGCCGGCGAACTGGCGCTTGGGATCCTCGTCGGTGCGGCGGAAGGGGAAGACCCCGCCCGTGTAGGGGAAGCTTCCAGGCACGTTCTCCTGGCGCAGGAAGCGGATGATCTCGCCGTAGCGGTCCGTGGCGGGCAGTTCCACCTTGCGCACCGCCAAGCCCGACAGCGAAGGCACGGTGAGGGGGACGTGCACCGCCTTGTCCCGGACCCGGTAGGTGAAGGTATCGCCCTGGTACTGCTCCCGGAGGGCCTCCCACTGGGCCAGCAGGGAAAGGCCATCCCCCAGCCCTTCCCGCGTCTCCGCCACCTTGCGGGTCAGGGCTTCGGGCGGATCCTGCAGTTCCCGGCAGGCGGTCTCCAGGGCCTGGAGCCGGTCGGCCCGGGCGGCGAGGTCGCCGGTGCGCTGCTGGTACCCGCGGACGGCCGAGACGATCTCGTGGAGGTAGGTGGCCCGTTCGAAGGGCACGATGGGCGTGGCCCGCTCGCAGGAGAAGGCCAGGGCGCCCGGGTCCGGGAGGCTGGAGGCCAGGTCCAGGCCGAAGCGCTCCTTCAGCAGGCCCAGGAGGTCCAGGTAGAAGCGGTCCACGCCGGCGTCGTTGAAGTGGCCGGCGGCGGTGCCGTAGACCGGCAGGCTCAGGTCGGGGACGGTGGCCGGGAGGCCGCGGTTCCTGCGCACCTGGCGGCGCACGGCCTGGAGGGCATCCTCCGCGCGCTTGTCCTCGAACTTGTTGATGACCACCAGCTGGGCGTAGTCCAGCATGTTGATCTTCTCGAGCTGGGTGCCCGCGCCGAATTCGCTGGTCATGACGTAGACGGACAGGTCGGCCATGTCCAGGATCTCGGTGTCCCCCTGGCCGATGCCGCTGGTCTCCACCAGGATGAGGTCGGCCCCGGAGCGCTTCAGGAGGCCGGTGCCGGCCCGCACCATGGCGCTGGTGGCGGGACCGCCCGCGGCGGCCACGCTGCGGAAGAAGGTCCGGTCGTCGGTGCAGGTGCCCATGCGGAGCCGGTCCCCGAGCAGGGCGCCACCCGACGCCTTGCGGGTCGGGTCGATGGCCAGGATCGCCACCTTGAGGTCCGGGTGGTCCAGCAGGAGCCGCCGCACCAGCTCATCGGTGAGGGAGCTCTTGCCGGCGCCCCCCGTGCCCGTGAGGCCCACGACGGGCACCACCGGGGCCTCCCCTGCGAACTCCGGGCCGGTGCCCTCCATGGCGGCCGTGAGGGCCCGGGCCAGGCCGGTGCGGTCGGTCCACAGGGGCGTGGAAGGCGCGGGACCACGGGCGCCCAGCCCGGTCCGGGTGCGGGCCAGGAGATCGGCGATCATGCCCTCCACCCCCAGGCGCATGCCGTCGTCGGGCGTGTAGATCTTCTCTACGCCGCCCTGCTCCAGGGCCTGGACCTCGCCGGGCATGATGACCCCTCCGCCGCCACCGAAGACCTTGATGTGCCCAGCCCCCAGGTCCGCGAGGCTCCGGGCCAGGTAGGTGAAGAACTCCATGTGGCCGCCCTGGTACGAGGACACGCACACGGCGTCGGCGTCCTCCTCCACCGCCGCCTTGGCGATCTCCGCCACGCTGCGGTTGTGACCCAGGTGGATCACCTGGGCCCCCTGGGCCACCAGCAGGCGCCGCACGAGGTTGATGGCCGCGTCGTGCCCATCGAACAGGGCGGCCGCCGTGACGACTCGCAATGGCTGGCTGGTTCCACTCATGAACGCTCCGGATGCTAGGCCTTTTCAGAGAGAAGGGCTCTCATTCTCGCTCAAAACCGGACCCGGCATTCCGAAAATTTATGGGTCCATAAGGAAGGCCACGGGATGATCTGCGTCACGCAACCGCCGCCCCCGGGCCCGCACCGCCAGCCTGAATGGTAGGGTGGAAGTACGGGAGCATTCCAGTTGAAGCAGAGCCCATCCCCGAACACCTTCCCCTGGCGCAGCGCGGTCCAGGCCGCGTTTCTCCTGCTCTGCGCCTGGATCGGCGTGGAGTTCATCCTCTTCATGCGCTGGGGCGCCAATCCGGGCCGCCTGGCCTATGCCCCCCATCCGCCGGGGGCGGAGGGCTTCCTCCCCATCAGCGCCCTCATCAGCCTCAAGTACCTGCTCACGACCGGGTTCGTCTGCGAAGTGCACCCGGCGGGCCTGTTCATCCTCCTGGCCATACTGGCCCTCGGCCTGTTCCTGAAGAAGGCCTTCTGCAGCTGGCTGTGCCCGGTGGGCACCCTGGGCGAAGCGTTCTGGAAGCTGGGCGCAAGGCTGTTCGGGCGCAACCTGGCCCTGCCGCGGTGGCTGGACGTGGCCCTGCGGTGCGTGAAGTACCTTCTGCTCCTCTTCTTCCTGTGGGCGACCCTGGCCATGGACGGCCCGGCCACCCGGGCCTTCCTGTACAGTCCCTTCAACGCCATGGCGGACCTGAGCATGTACCTCTTCTTCGCCCGCATCTCGGCCTTCGCCCTGGTGGTGGTCCTGGGGCTGGCCGCCCTCTCCGTGGTGATCCCCAACGTAGTCTGCCGCTACCTCTGCCCCTACGGCGCCCTGCTGGGCCTCCTGAGCCTGTTCAGCCCGGTGAAGATCACCCGGTCCGAGGACAGCTGCATCGGCTGCCAGGCCTGCACCACGGCCTGCCCCTCCCGCATCCAGGTGCACGAGGCCTCCCGGGTGGCCAATGCCGAGTGCACCGGCTGCTACCGCTGCGTGGAGGCCTGCCCGGTCAAGGACACGCTGGAGATGCGCGCGTCCAATGGCAAGGTGGTGCCGGTGGGGGTCTTCGGGGCGCTGGTGGTGGGCCTGTTCGTGGCGGTGACGGGGCTGGCCATGGTCACGGGGCACTGGAAGAACGAGATCCCGAGCGCGGACTACCAGCATGCGATCCAAATGTTGACGAGAAGGTGAAGCGGTTCAGGGAACGGGCGTGACCTTGCCGCCGTCCCACCAGAAGCGGAGCACCTTGGCCATGCGGCAGTTTCGGACCACCTTCGGATGGAAAACCGCGGCGCAGCTGCCTTCGGGCCAGCGGACGCTGCCGTAGAGGATGCCGTCCGTGCCCGTGGCACGCAGGCCGGCCGCCCAGGCCTGGGCGGGGGCATACTGGGCGGTATCCTTAGCATACAAGTGGGGATGGCTGTCCCGGGCGCCCCGGATATCGGTGAAGGAGCCCTCGATCCTGGCCGTGAGCAGGGCCTCGTCCAGGAACATGGGCGCCTGGTCCGTCTTGGCCAGGAACTGCGCACGGTGGTAGGCAACTTCCCGCAGGGCGGTGACCTCCTCGAGTCCCGCGTAGAAGACCCCGGCCCTGCCGTCCGAAAAGCGTCCGGGGGTCCGGTAGACGAAGGGGGCCATGATGTAGCCGGCGCCGGGGCCATGGACCCATTCGGTCCTGGGCAGTCCCGCTTCCATGAGCTTCAGCTGGTTGTAGTGGGGACTGAAGGCAATTTCCAGGTCCACGAGGGCATCGTGGGCCTCCGGGCTTTCCGGCGGTACGACCAGCTCGAAAATGCGGATCGGCGGATTCCGCGTGGCCACCACGCGCCAGACCGGGGCGTTCAAGGGTGTGTTTGCTATCACGCCCACCCTCCCCGCTGGGCATCCAGGTAGTTGCGGACCGCGGCAAGGCCAGACATTCCACCCGCCACCATGAGGACCAAGGCGGGCTTGCCTTCGAACAGCAGGTCCTGGTTCGGCCGGCCCACCCAGGCGTCGGCGGCGGCATCCTGCGGGAACAGGATTCTCAGAGCCTTGTAGATCCCCAGCACATGGCTGATCCGCTCCAGGCGGTCCCGGTTCAGCCTGGCCGGAGGGGCCTTGCGCCACTGGAAGTAGGTGCTGCGCGCATCCAGGTCGAGCAGGGCCATCTGGTCGTCCACGGAGAGGTTCCAGCGCCTGGCGATTTCGAAGAAGGCGCGCAGGCCCGGACCCGAAAGACGGGTCATCTCCTCCGGGGTGAGGAGCACCCGGCCCGTTGCGGCCAAGGGAAGGAGCGGCTCCGGCTGGGAAGGTGTCTTCATAGGAATCCTTGATCCAATATTGGATCCAGTTCCCAGTTTAATCCATTTTTGGACTCAGCCAAGTCCCAGCACGGCGTTGTTCCGGTCCCGGACGGTCTTCAGCACGTCCATGTCCTTGGTGAGGTCGTGGCCGTAGGAGGGCACCATCTGGCGGATCTTGGCCTGCCATTCGGGGGTCTGGGCCTTGGTTTTGAAGCACTTGACGATCAGGTCCACCATGGTGGCGGCGCAGGTGGAGGCGCCGGGGGAGGCGCCCAGGAGGGCGGCGAGGGTGCCGTCGGCGGCGGCGACCATCTCCGTCCCGAACTCGAGCTTGCCGCCCTGCACGGGATCCCGCTTGATGATCTGGACGCGCTGGCCGGCGATCTCCAGGTCCCAGTCCTCGAGGCGGGCGGTGGGCACGAAGTCCCGCAGGGTCTTGACCCGGTCCTCGGGGGACTGGAGCACCTGGCCGATGAGGTACCGGGTGAGGTCCAGGTTGTGCCAGCCGGCCCACAGCATGGGCTTGATGTTGGTCGTCTTCACGGACTTGGGCAGGTCAAGGAAGGAGCCCGCCTTGAGGTACTTGGTGGTGAAGCCCGCGTAGGGCCCGAAGAGCAGCTCGGCCTTGCCCCCGATCATGCGGGTATCCAGGTGGGGCACGGACATGGGCGGAGCGCCGATGGTGGCCTTGCCGTAGACCTTGGTGGCGTGCCTGGCCACGATTTCGGGCTTCTTGCACACGAGCCACTGGCCGCTCACGGGGAAGCCGCCGTAGCCGCGGCTCTCGGGGATGTTGGACTTGAGCAGGAGGGGCAGGGCGCCGCCGCCCGCGCCCAGGAAGACGAACTTGGCGATGATCTCCCGGGTCCGTCCCTCGGCCCTGTCCTCCACCTGCAGGTGCCACAGGCCGTCGGCGTCCTTGAACAGGTCCTTGACGTGGTGGGAGGTGAGGAGCTGGAAACCGGGCTTGGCCTTCAGGGACGTGAACAGGGTGTGGGAGAGGCTGCCGAAATCAAGGTCGGTGCCCCGGTTCACGCGGGTGGCGGCGAGAGGCGTGGTGGCGTCGCGGCCCTCCATGACCAGGGGCATCCACTCTGCCATCTGGGCCCGGTCCTCGGTGATGGTCATATCCGCGAACATGGGGTGGGCGCTGAGCCGGGCCTGGCGGGTGCGCAGGAACTTCGTGTTGGCCTCGCCCCACACGAAGCTGAGGTGGGGGCAGCGGTTCAGGAAGGTCACGGGCCGGGGCAGGATGCCCTGTTCCACGAGGTGGGACCAGAACTGCAGGGAGACCTCGAAGGCGCCGTTGATGTTCAAGGCCTTGGCGATGTCCACGGTGCCGTCGGCCTTCTCGGGGGTGTAGTTCAGCTCGCAGTTCGCGGCGTGGCCCGTGCCGGCGTTGTTCATGGCCTTGCTGCTCTCCTCGGCCACGTCGCCCAGGCGCTCGAAAACCGTGATCCGCATGTCGCTCTGGAGCTCGGCTAGCATGGTCGCCAGCGTGGCGCTTACGATGCCTCCGCCCACGATAGCCACATCGACCTGATTCTCCATAACAGTCACAGCGCCTCCTGGGAAATTTACCCATTATGCCTTCGGGATGGTTCCGGCGGTTCTGGTAATTTAAGATAATTTCATCTTTTTACCGCGAAATGAGTCTCAATATGAATCCAGGCGCTGCCTGTAATCTGCCCCCTCCCATCGCCCTTCCGTTAAGATCATTGATATTTGCAGGATTCAGGCAATCCTCTGGGGGGCGGTGCGTGGTTGGTCGTTGGTTGGCATGGGTGTGCGTGGGGGTGCTGACGTGCCCGGTCTGGGCCCAGGATTCGGTGCCGGAACTGGAGCTCAACCGAGGGCGGCTGGTGCCGCCCGCCTACCAGGAGCGGGGCGAGCCCAACCCTGCCTATGGTTCGGAGCTGGAGAAGCGCGTGAAGGCCCTGCTCCCCGTGGAGCGCAAGGCCTTCTTCCGGCACCTGCGCAAGCAGCAGCGGGAGCTGGGGCGCAGGGTGGAGGAGATGGTCTTCAACTACGAGAAGGCCAAGAGCCTCCGGCACGAGGTCCAGGAAGACAGCGCCGGCATCGTGGCCCTGGCCGGGGAGATGGTGGCCCACCAGCGCGAGACCATCCTGAAGTACAAGGAGATTCAGCACCAGATCGATCAGGTGCGCTTGCGGGAGGACGCCCAGCTCCTGGATGCCGACGACTTCAGGGCCGATCTCTACGCCGGCCTGCAGTTCTCCAACCTCTACTCCGAAGGCCAGGCGGACAGCTCCTTCTTCTCCACCTCCAAGCCCTTCGTGTCCCTGGATCTGCGGAACACCTTCCACTGGCCGGGGCGGGAGCGGTGGATGGACGTCTTCGGCACCCTCTCCTTCCAGGCCGACAGCAAGGAGAGCTCGGACGCCGTGAACGTCATCACCACCAGCGGCAACTTCAAGGGTGAGATGGGCGTCTGGTGGATGAACACCCTGACCGAGAGCGTGAGCTGGGGCATCCTGGGCTCCATGGGCCTCGTGGGCTACGCCTCCCAGAGCACCGGTCCGGACCTGTCCACCCTGAACCGGGACGATTTCGCCTCCACCTTCACCCTGGGCGCCACCCTGCGCCAGGAGGAGGGGGCCCTGCGCACCTCCTTCGGGGAGGTGGCCTACGTCAAGGACCCCCTCTTCATCCACCCGAACCGCCTGCTCCTGAGGGGACAGGTGGTATTGACCCAGTTCGGCTCAAAGGGCAGCAACGGTGACTTCTACATGGAAGGAAGAGCCAGCAAGGGCCGGTCAGGGAGGGACGAAGCTGTCCTTCTGGTGGGTCTGCGCCTGAGCACCCTCAGCTTCTTCCGCAGCCTGGGCGGAGGAAACTGAGCTTCAGGCTTTTGCGCCAACCCGGAAGGTCGAGGGCAGCATGCACAGGCCGATCAGCACCAGCTGGCTGCCGATGAAGAGGAACAGCCAGAAGAAGGCTGCGTCCGTGAAGCCGTAGGAGTGCAAACCCACCCCCAGCATGTTCACCCCGAACCAGGACAGGCTCGTGATGATGTTGCCGAAGATGGCCATGGCCATGATGCCCTTCTCCTTGGCGTAGCCGGCCCAGCGCGCGTGGAGGATCACGGCGTTCCAGAGCACGATGAGGAGGGCGCCGTTCTCCTTGGGGTCCCAGCCCCAGAAGCGGCCCCAGGACTGGTCGGCCCAGATGCCGCCGAGGACCGTGCCCACGAAGCTGAAGAGGAGCGCGAAGCAGACGATGCCGTAGGTCATGTCGACGAGGGTCCGCGTCGTGGCCTCGTCCTGGTTCCGGGCGAAGAGCTTGCGCAGGGTGTAGGCGATGGCGATGGAGCCGGCCAGGAAGGTGGCGCTGTAGCCGATGGTGACGGTCACCACGTGGGTCGCCAGCCAGAAGTTGGAGTCCAGCACGGCCCGCATCATCTCCATGGTGTCCCCCTCCATGGCGAGATGGTGGGCGATGATGAGCGACGTGAAGCCCGCGGCCGCGCCCACCACGGTGGCGAAGCCCTTGCGGTACATCCGCTCCAGGACGATGGCCAGGATCACCGCCGCCCAGCCCACGAACACGGCGGAGGAGTAGAGGTTGGTCACGGGGGGCCGGCCCTGCAGGATGATGCGGGAGGCCAGGCCCAGGGTGTGGATGATGGCGGCGCCCCACAGGAAGGAGAAGGCCCCTTCCTGGAAGAACTCCCGCTTCCAGAGCCAGGAGATGAAGATTCCGCCCAGGGCGAACAGGTAGACGATCATGCCCACGTAGAAGGGCTCGACCCGGTTGAAGAGCAGCTCGTTGCCGGCCCGGCGGAGGGCGTCGGGGCGGGCGTTGCTCACCTGGCCCGCCAGGTCCGCGGTGGCGGCGTTGAAGGAGGCCGTGTCCTCGATGGTGTAGGCGGCTCCGGCCCGGGCCAGGGGGACGAGGGCCGGGTGGAAGGTGCCCATGGAGGCCTGGTCGAGGGCCTGGCCCACGCCCAGCCACGCGTCGGGACTCTGCCCTGCCAGGGGCGGCAGGGGCCTGAAGAGGGCGAGGTCGGTGAGGGACTGGTGCCGTTGGATGGCGGCGGGCTCCTGCAGGGTCTGCAGTTCCATATACAGCCCGGGCGTGGCCATGAGCTGGATGGAGTTGCGCAGGCGGTGGTACTTCTCAAGCCGTTCGAAGAGGCCGACGACGGCAGACTCGAAACGGGTGCGCTTGACCGATTCCTTGGCCATGGCGGACTGGGCCTGCTTCTCGATCTCGGGCAGGGCGGGGATGAGGGCTTCGAAGCTGTAGCGGCGCTCGGAGCTCTGGGCCTTGCCCATGAGGCCCAGCACGTCGGGGTCGTCGATGGTGAAGATGGCCTGCTTGTCGGCGACCTTGGGGCGGAACATCACGTCCAGGATCCATTCGTCGGGGCCGATGCTCCGGCCCTCGTACCGCACGGTCTGCCGCCCCTGGATCACCAGGAGCGCGTTGCGGGCGACGGAATCCAGGGGCTTGACCCGCCCCCCCTCCAGCACCGGCATGCGGCAGAACTTCTCGATCTCCATCCCGCGCACCGGGCGGGGAGGGAGCATGAACAGGAGGGCGGCGCCCAGGGCCAGGACGGCCGGAAGCCATTTGGCGAGCTTGTTGAGGTTCATGCCTTCACCGGATTCAGATTCTGGCGGCGCTTGCTGGAGGCGCGCAGCGTGATGCCGAAGTGGATGAGCAGGCCCAGTGTTATGAGCGTGCAGGAAATGTAGGGGAGGAGCCAGCCGGGGTTCTGGACCACCTGGAGGACGGAAAGGGTGTCGCCCTTGCCGAAGCTGGCCTGGTAGAAGGCCCGTCCCTCGTAGCGGAGGGGCTGGTTCATGTAGATGAGGACGTCCCGCTCCTCGCCGCGCTCGGGGTTCGAGATGTGGACGAGGCTGGAGAAGTTCTTGGGGATGTCCGTGCCGGGGTAGACGTCGTGGCTGAACTTCTTGAGGGTGAGGGAATAGGGCAGGGCATAGCGCCGCCGGTTCACGGCGAAGGTGTAGGTATGACCCTCGTGGACGAAGCTCTGGGGCGCGCCCAGGCCGTTGGAAGCCAGCCAGATGCCGTAGGAGTGCCCTCCGGCCACGGGTTCGATGAGGGCGGAGACCATGTTCACTTCGGTCTCCGTGGCTGCCAGGGGAGCCTCCTTGACCTTGACTCCCGTGCCCACGCCCTGGGTGGCCAGGGCGGGCCCGTCCCCGGGACCCAGCGGGCCGAGGGTGGCATTGGGGAAGAACTCATGGATGCGCAGGGTGATGGGGGTGCCGGGCAGGGTCACGTCCTTCTTCTTGGCCAGGCGGGACTCGGGCACGCCGAAGGCCTCGGGACGGGAGGGCACGGTGACGTCCGTGACCGTCAGTTCCCAGTCCCGGGGGCTCTCCAGGAAATTGACGGTCTGGCCCTGCTCGATGGACATGCTGGTCTCCACCTGGAGGGCCCCGGTGGAGAACTCGCCCGCCACCAGGAGGATCAGGCCCAGGTGGGTGAGCCAGAGGCCCGTCTTCGCCTTCTTGAAGCCCAGGCGCTTGACGGTGCCCGCGAACAGGTTCAGGACCAGGACCAGGCCCACCAGGGCGCCCCCCGGGAAGAGGGGCAGGGGGAACGCCATGCCGGGGAAGTACCGCCAGACCAGCCAGGAGCGCATGTACACCTTGACCGCGCCGAAGGTGCCCATGTCCGTCTGGGCGAGGGTGCAGAGCACGACCAGGGCCATGAGGAGCACCATGGAGACGATGGTGACCTGCAGGGAAGCCAGGCCGTTCCAGAGGCGGAGTGCGTAGGTCTTAATCAAGGTGGAGGGTCTCCAGGAACTTGAGGTAGTCGGGGCGGGCCTTGGCCACGGGGGCCGCGTCGCCCACCAGCTTGAAGAACCAGGTGCTGCCGTCCTTGGTGGTGAGGGCTCCGGCGATCATCCGGGTCTGGACCTGGCCGGTGCTGGTGAAATCGAAGACCGACGTGGTCCCGGCCTTGCTCTTGACGGCCTTCCGGGCCGCGGACATGGCGGGCTCGTCGATGGGCTCGAGGCCGATCTGGCCCCGCCAGCGGTTCACGTTGGCCAGTTCACCCCCCGCCTGGCCCGGCAGGACGACGACGGACACTTCGAGCTTCCCCTCGCCCGGAGGTGTCAGGGTCGCGAAGCGCATCCCGTTGCCCGGAGCCGAGGTCCAGCCCTTGGGCAGCGACCACTTCAGGGGTGCGCCGGGGGTGGGCGGGTTGGGCACCTGGGCCTGCATGCCTGGAGGGGGCATGCCAGCGGGCATGCCACCCGGTGCACCACCGGGCATACCACCGGGCATAGGTGCTGCCGGGGCCGCGGGAGCAACAGGCGCTGGTGCCGACCGGGTCACCTGATCCCGGTCGCATCCCGTGGCTGCGAGCGCCAAGGCGAGGACGGTGGCGGCGGAGGCGATGGAAGTGCTGTATCCAAAACGTTTAATAAAAACTGAAGCAGCGGGCATGTTGATCCTTTCCACGATTGGTCACATGGCCTTCAAGCATAACCCGTCCGGTCCCATTTCCGACAGACAGGCCCGGAATTCGTGACCGAGTTCCCCCTAGATCTTCTCCGCGATCTTGAGGACCGCGTCACCCAGCTGGACCTTGGACTGGCGGAGGTTGGCGGTGTTGAGCAGGAGCTTGGGGCGGCCGCCTTCCTCGTCCAGCACCACCGACGCCACGGGGGCCAGCTCGCGCTTGCTGACGATCACGAGCCGGCCCATGGCCTTGTAGGCCTTCGCTTCGGCGGAGTTGGTCACCCACACGATGGAGGACGAGGAATCGATGGTGATCCCCTGGGCCTCCAGGGCGGTCTTGAGGGCCGAGTCGCTGCAGCCGATCTTCGTGTTCCCGCTGGACGAAATGATGACCTTGAGGAACTTGGCCTCCAGTTCGGGGGACAGTTCCCCGGCGCGCAGTGCGAGGGAGGCGGCCGCGGCCAGGGCGAGGAGAACGGGGCGCAGATTCTTCATGGCAGGTTCCTTTGGCACAAGATTCGTTGTGGCGGCCCGGTGCTGCCGGCCGCTTTGGGACAGGAGGGCGGGGTTGGCGGCGCTTGGATCCGCTTTCCCTCACGACCGTCCCCGTTCGGCTCCATGACCCGGCCGCACGAACCGGAACCCCGCAGGTGCAGGTTCCAGTGTTGGACATTCTAAGTTCCGGGCGGCCTTGTAACAACCCCAATATTTTGAGCGTTTTTTTGCTAGGCCTTCAGGGACCGCCAGAGGCCGACCCCCAGGATGCCCATGCCCAGGGCCATGACGAAGTGTCCCGTGCCGTAGGCGCCGGCCCGCAGCAGGTGGCTCGAGCCCAGGAAGGCCTCGTTCAGGCGGTTGAAGTCCACGGCGCCGTGGCGGACGCCCAGGACCAGATGGTAGCCCTTGAGCAGCATGAGGGCGACGGTGAGGATGGACCCGGGCAGGTAGAGGCCCGAAGCCCAGGTCAGGCTCCGGCCGGAAAGGGGCTGCAGGCCCAGGGTGAGGGTCAGGTGGAGCATCCAGGTGAAGGCCAGGGGGAGGAGGACCCCCACCAGGAAGATGTGGCCGTGGACCAGGGCCAGGCTGAGGATGAACTCCAGGTGGGCCCCCACGGGGACGGCGTCGGTGATGTGGACCTTCTTGGCGGACTCCTGGAAGGAGATGCCCGCCAGGAGCGCCACCAGGATCATGACCAGGGCGAAGCGCAGGTGGGTGCGGTAGAAGGTCCGGTACGGCTGGGGGATGGTCACGAAGGGCTCCTCAATGCGGATTCTGGGCCAGGACGTGACGAAGATCAAGATGCTCAGGTGCGGGAACTGTTCTATTGTGATCAGGATTGTCCTGCTTCAGCGTGCGGCGGGAGGTGGCAGTTTCATGTTGTCTTCACCTGGTGGACGATGCTCGGCATTTCGCGACAGACCGATTACGCGGTTCGGGTGGTGCTGCATCTGGCCTGCCTGGAGGAAGGGGCCCAGGTCTCCATCGCGGAGATTTCGGAAACCCGCAGCCTGCCCATGCCCTTCGTGCGCCGGCTGATCAAGCCCCTGGTCTCCAAGGGCATCCTGGCCTCGGCCCGGGGTTCGGCCGGGGGCATCCGCCTGGCGAAGCCGGCCCGGGACATCTCGCTCCTGGACGTGGTGGACGCGGTGGAGGGCGGGGTTGGGCTCAACCACTGCACCGAGGGCCAGCGGGGCTGCCCCATGGCCAAGGAGTGCCCGGTGCAGTCGGTGTGGACGGGAGCGACCCACGTCCTGGAGGCCCACCTGGGGGCCGTGCGCTTCGATGCACTGGCGCTGGGGCCCAACGGCCACGTGGTGGCCCATCAGAAGGTCAAGGCAACGGCGCGGCCCTGACCCCCCGCGCAAGTCTGGAACCCGGGCGGAAGGCTCGGCTTGAGGTATTGAGGCGTCTTAAATTGAAAACGAGTCTCAACGTAGGCTTTTCTCGCGAAAGCTGAAGACCGGGAGGTGTTTTGATATTTTTTAATTATTGAAAATAAAGAAATTAAAAATTCTGTGACAAAAATCATCACAAATACGACAAAAGGGTCTTGTGATGTAACCAACATTTCGCAGAGGATAGTCCTACGCAATAGAGAGGTAAGTGATGGAGTGCTGGTCCCTGACCGGATGCACTGCCGCCGAGGCCGCGGGATCCGTCCGCGCGCCGGGAGGCAGGTGATGGAGATGACGTGGGTCGCGATCGCGGCCAGCCTCGCCATGGGTCTGGCCGCCGCGCTCTTCTTCATCTACGCGGTGAAGCGGGAGTGGTTCAAGGACATCGAGGACGCCAAATACCAGGTGTTCTGGGGTGACAGGAACGGTGTGAAGGATTCTGCAAGGGAGGCTGTGGATGGCAGTCAATCTGAAAAGAAGTAGCGGGGGGGGAACCGAGACCGTCGCCGTCTCCCGGCGCAGGCTGCTGGGCTGGATAACCGGCGCGGGGCTTGTGGGTTCAGGCGTGCTGAGCGCCATCTCCAACTTCGTGTTCATCAAGCCCAGGGCCACGTACGGCGCGCCCCAGCGGTTCAGCATCGGCAAGCCCGACGCGTTCCCGCCCGGCACCCGCATCACCCTGGAGGCCCGCCGCATCTGCGTGGTGCGGGAAGGCGCCAAGCTGGCCGCCATCAGCACCACCTGCACCCACCTGGGCTGCATCGTGGGGCTGAGCGACACCGGCTTCGCCTGCCCCTGCCACGGGTCGCGCTTCGACACCGACGGCACGGTCACCGGGGGCCCGGCGCCCCGGGCCCTGCCCTGGTTCAAGATCACGCTGGCCCCCAACGGCGAGATCGAAGTGGACAAAGACACCGAGGTCGCACCTGGGAGCTACCTGTCGCTATGAGCCAACAACAGCCCAAACCCTCCCTCATGAGCGCCCTCCAGGAATTCCCGGGCAACGTCTGGAAGTCCATCTTCCGGAACCCGCTGCCCACCAATGACCTGGAGCGGTCCTCCACCAGCTTCACGAACTTCTTCCTCCACATCCACCCCGTGAAGGTCCACAAGAACACCCTGCGCCCGGGCTACACCCTGGGCCTGGGGCTGATCTCCATGTTCCTCTTCACGATCCTGGTGGTCACGGGCATCCTGCTGATGTTCTACTACGTGCCCTCCACGTCCCAGGCCTACGACCGGATGCTTGACCTGCGCGGGACGGTGGCCTTCGGCACCATCCTCCGCAACATGCACCGCTGGTCCGCCCACCTCATGGTGGCCGCGGTCTTCATGCACCTCTGCCGGGTCTTCCTCACCGGTTCCTACAAGAAGCCCCGCGAGTTCAACTGGGTGGTGGGCGTCGTCCTCTTCCTGCTGACCCTGCTCATGAGCTTCACGGGCTACCTGCTGCCCTGGGACCAGCTGGCCTTCTGGGCCATCACGGTGGGCACCGCCATCGCGGGCTACGCCCCCGTCATCGGCAAGGACATCCAGTTCCTCCTCATGGGCGGCTCCACCGTGGGCCAGGAGGCGCTCCTGCGCTTCTACGTCCTCCACGTGGCCGTGCTGCCCGCGGTGCTGATCCTCGCGATCGCGATCCACTTCTGGCGCATCCGCAAGGACGGCGGCCTCTCCCGGCCCGCCGACGCCGATCCCACGCCGACCATGGACCTGGTCACGATCACCGAAGGCCCCAAGGTCCGCATGGATGACAAGAAGACCTACGGCGTCCAGGGCCTCGTGCGCGGCCCCCTCACCAAGGTCAACAACATCCCCGACAACACGGTCTTCTCCTGGCCGAACCTGTTCCTCTCCGAGCTGTTCGTATTCGTCATGACCCTTTCGGTGATCCTGGTGCTCTCGCTGCTCTTCAACGCGCCGCTGGAAGAACCGGTGAACGTCATGCATCCCCCCAACCCGGCCAAGGCGCCGTGGTACTTCCTGGGCCTTCAGGAGATGGTCTCCTACTCGGCCTTCTGGGGCGGCATCGGGGTCCCGGGCGTCTACGTGGTGCTGCTGATCCTCACGCCCTACCTCGACCGCTCGCCCAAGGGCGTAGGGAAGTGGTTCAGCAGGGACCGCCTCCTGGCCAACACCATCTTCATAACGTTCGTGGTGGCGAACATCATCTTCGTCATCATCGGCACGTATTTCCGCGGTCCCAACTGGGCCTTCGTGTCTCCCTGGTGAGGTCTAGAAAATGAGATTCGCACTCGCCGTCGGAACCTTCCTGATCCTGATCATCCACGGGGTCGTCTTCTACAACCAGTTCTCCCACCGCTGGGAGCGCCACCAGATCGCCTACTTCGACCTGGCCAAGTCCATGGCCAAGACCGAGGCCGAGAAGGCCTCCCTGGAGAACCGCTCCCCGCGCATCGAGCAGACCGTGGTGGCCGATTTCGGGGAGACCCGGGTGGACCGCTGCATCACCTGCCACGCGGCCGCCGACGATCCACGCTTCGCCACCTACGCCGAGCCCCTGCGGACCCATCCCTACTCCGTCGCCCTGGGCGACGTGCAGAAGGACGGGAAGTGGGAGCGCCGCCACAAGTTCAACGAGTTCGGCTGCACCGTCTGCCACGACGGCCAGGGCCGGGGCCTGAGCCCCGTGTATGCCCACGGCGAGGACGAGTTCTGGCCCGATCCCCTGCTGGGCTACACCACCCAGGAGAACTGGCGCAAGGACTTCCGCCCCCTGCTCAAGGGCAAGATGTACATGGAGGCCAACTGCGCCCAGTGCCACCCGAACCCCGACTTCAAGGGCACGCCCACCGTGCGCAAGGGCATGGACCTCTTCTATGCCAGCAACTGCTTCGGCTGCCACCGCATCGAGGGACTCTCGGACGGCACCATCGGCCCCGACCTTTCGGAAGCCGGCCGCAAGTACAAGGTGGACTTCCTGTTCGCCCGCATCAAGGATCCCAAGTCGGTGCTCGCCGCCTCCATCATGCCCCGGCTGAAGATGCTCTCCGACACCGACATCCAGGCCATCGTGGTCTTCCTCAAGAGCCGCAAGGGCAAGAACTTCTCCGAGACGGAGATGGAGCGCTACCGGCTGAGGGCCACGGGCGGGGCCGAGCTGGTCCAGGCCCACATCAAGCCCGTGCAGATCCTCCCGGCGCAGATGGTCAAGCAGGGCGAGCAGCTGATCAGCGACCGCGCCTGCACCGCCTGCCACAAGCTGGGCGCCAAGGACGGCGGCATCGCCCCCGACCTGAGCTACGAGGGCCTGGTGCGTGACCCCGAGTGGATCGACGCGCACTTCATCAATCCCCGCTCCAAGATGCCCGACTCGATCATGCCCGCCTTCCGCTTCACGGGGGACGAGTTCAAGGCGATGACCGCCTACCTGACGAGCCTGAAGACCCTGCCCCCGACCGCCACGCCTGAAACCACCTACAAGAACCTCTGCTCCCGCTGCCACGGGGACAAGGGCGACGGCCTGGGCGTGATCGCCGAGCACCTGGATCCCTCCCCCCGCGACTTCACCAAGGCCGCCTTCATGAACTCCAAGTCCACCGAACGGCTCGTGACCTCGGTGCGCGGCGGCGTCTCCGGCACCTCCATGCCGGCCTGGGGCAGGATGCTGGACGATAACCAGGCCAAGGCCCTCCTGGGCTACATCCAGACGACCTTCGTCAAGGATCCCCGCCCCGCCGAGCTCAAGGCCCGCGAGGTACCCGCCACGAACCCCGTGCCCTCCGACCCGGCCTCCATCGAGCGCGGCCAGGCCACCTTCGTGAACCGCTGCGCGGGCTGCCACGGCAAGAAGGGCGACGGCAAGGGACCCAATTCCGTGGACATTTCGCCCAAGCCGAGGAACCTGCGCAATCCGTTCTTCATGGCCAGCGTCCAGGACAAGCGCCTGTTCGAGTCCATCCTCTACGGCGTGCAGGGCACCGCGATGCCCTCCTGGACCGACTACGGACTCACCAACAACGATGTGGGCGATCTCGTGAACTTCATCCGCAATTTCAACCCAAAACCCAAGGGGGGCCAGAATGCAGGAGCAATTTAGCCGCGCGGAAGCCGGTGCTTCCAATGCAGGAGCCATCGTCCACGAGGACCTGACGGTCCGGTGGTTCATGCTGAGCTCCATCGCCTACTTCTTCATCGTCGGCATCGTCGCCCTGACCATCGCGGCCAAGTTCTGCTGGCCGGACCTGATGGGCACCACCTCCTTCCTCACCTATGGGCGGCTGCGGCCCCTGCACGTGAACGGCATGCTCTTCGGCTGGCTCCTGGCCGCCGACATCGGCCTGGCCTTCTACATCATCCCCCGCCTGTGCGGCACGAAGATCTGGAGCGAGAAGCTCGGGGTCGCCACCGGCATCCTCTGGAACGTCATCATCCTGTCGGCCGTGGTGAGCCTCCTGGCCGGCCGCAACAAGGGCTGGGAGTACGCCGAACTCGAACCCTTCATCAGCGTGCTGGTGGTGGTGGCCTGGCTCATGTTCGGGGCCAACATCCTCATGACCGTGTTCAAGCGGAAGTACCAGGGGATGTACGTCAGCATCTGGTACATCATGGGCTGCATCCTGTGGACGGCCTTCGTCTACCTCACGGGCAACTTCGCGGTCTACCTGGCCACGGGCACCAACCAGGCCAACCTCAACTGGATGTATGTCCATAACGCCGTGGGCCTCATCTTCACCCCCATCGGCCTGGGCATCGCCTACTACTTCATCCCCCGGGCCTCCAACACCCCGCTGCACAGCCACAAGCTCTCCATGATCGGCTTCTGGTCCCTGGCCTTCGTCTACGTCTGGACCGGCGCCCACCACATGCTCCACGGGCCCATCTCCCAGTGGCTGCAGACCATCGCCATCGCCTTCAGCCTCATGCTCCTCATCCCCGTGTGGGCGGTGGTCTACAACCTCATCGTCACCATGAAGGGCCAGTGGCACCAGCTCCGCGACAAGGTCGAGCTCAAGTTCCTCATGTCCGGCGTCATCTTCTACCTCCTCACCTGCTTCCAGGGCCCCATGCACAGCCTGCGCACGGTGAACGCCATCGTCTCCAAGACCGACTGGATCCCCGGCCACGCCCACATGGCGCTCCTGGGCTGCTTCAGCTTCTTCGCCATCGCCGGCATCTACCACGCGGCTCCCAGGGTCTTCGGCCGGTCGCTGTTCTCCAGCGCCCTGGCCAACTGGAGCTACTGGATGCTGATGATCGGCGGCCTGGGCTTCTTCGTCACCCTCTGGCTGGGCGGCTTCTGGCAGGGCTGGCAGTGGAACAACGTCAGCATCCCCTTCATCGACACCGTCGTGGCCCTCAAGCCCATCTGGCTCGTGCGCTTCGTCTCCGGCGTGATGATGTTCTGCGGCATCGTGATGTTCGCCTACAACATCATGGCCACCGCCCTCGGATCCGAAACAGAGGCAGCCGCGTAGCGGCAGGAAAGGAGAGACTATGCTCAGAAAAGCCGATACCTCTGCTGCTTGGGCCGTGGGTGCGTCCCTCGTCCTGTTCGCCTTCGGGGCGATCCTGACCACGGTGGTCCCGCCCATGATCGACAAGAGCTGGAGCAGGCCCTTCGAGAACGCCGACGCCACCAAGGGCCCCACGGGCAAGCTGGTCCAGCTCAACGAGGAACAGCTGCGCGGCCGCGCCATCTACGTGCGGGAAGGGTGCTGGTACTGCCACACCCAGCAGATCCGCACCCTCCAGGCCGACACCATCCGCTACGGCTGGAAGGGCGTCGCCGCCCCCATCTCCACCCCCGACGAGTTCGTCTACGATTCGCCCCACATGTTCGGCACCAAGCGCACCGGGCCGGATCTGGGCCGCGTGGGCGGCAAGTACGACACCCAGTGGCACCGCACGCACTTCCGCAACCCGCGGGACCTGGTCAAGGGCTCGATCATGCCGGCGTTCCCCTGGATCGTCAATGATCCCAAGGAGTTCACCGCGCTCGTGGCCTACATGCAGACCCTGGGCCGCGCCAAGGACTGGCGCCCGGCCAAGGACTACGAGAAGTAGCGATGGACTACACCTGGCCCAGCGTCTACTTCGCCTACCTGTTCTTTTTCCTGATGTTCGCCCTGGCCGTCTTCTTCTGCATCAAGAGCGCCAAGGACGGCTACTGGGGCAAGGACGGTGAGGACATCAAATACACCATGCTGGACGACGACGACACGAGGAGAACCCATGAGTGAGAAGAAGGAACATCTCCATGAATTGGCCGGTGGCTGGATCACCGAGCGCACGGGGACGGACGTTCCCGCCTTCCTGAAGCTCGCCTTCCCGGTGATCGGTCTGGGCTGCGTAGCCTACATCGTCCTGCAGATGATGGGCGACGTGAACCACGCCACCCGCGGGAAGTTCGTGCAGCAGTTCAACCAGGTGAGCCAGACGAGCCCGACCTTCCAGTACATCGTGGCCACCCTGGCCCTGATCTACGTGGTCGTCATGCTCGCCTTCACCTATCGGGCCTTCAAGGAGGACTAGTACCGTGGATATGGGGAATTGGCAGCTCAGGGTTCCGGACGACTCCCAGTACTGGCTGGAGATGGTCAAGTGCCAATACGCGTGCCCGGTGAACACCGACGCCTGCGCTTACGTGACCGCCATCGCCGAAGGCCGGTACGAGGACGCCTACCGGGCCGCGAGGGCCACCAATCCCTTCGCGTCCATCTGCGGCCGCGTCTGCGGGGCCCCCTGCGAAGCCAACTGCCGCAGGGGGTCCCTGGACGAGCCCGTGGCGATCCGCGCCCTCAAGCGCTTCGTCACGGACAAGTTCGGCCCCGAGACGGGCGACTACACCAAGTACAAGGAGCACTGCGATCAGCGCATGCTGCCCCCCAACCGGGGCGACTACGAGCGGGTGGCGGTCATCGGCGCCGGCGTCTCGGGCCTCACCGTGGCCCACGACCTGGTGCAGGTGGGCTACAAGGTGACGGTCTTCGAGGCTGACGAGAAGCCGGGCGGTATGCTCATGACCGGCGTGCCGGTCTTCCGCCTGCCCCGGGACCTGGTCCAGCACGAGATCAAGGCCATCCTCTCCATGGGGGTGGACCTGAAGTGCAACATGAAGCTGGGCCGGGATTTCACGATCCAGTCCCTGCGGGACGAGGGCTACAAGGCCATCTTTCTGGGCGTGGGCCTGCCCAACGGCCGCAAACTCTCCCTGCCCGGCGGCGATGCCCGCGGTGTCTATGACGGCATGGAGTTCCTGCGCGCCTTCAACGACGGCAAGGCCCTGGAGCTGGGCCGGCGGGTGATGGTGGTGGGCGGCGGCAACGTGGCCTACGACGTGGCCCGGAGCGCCCTGCGCCCCATCGATTCGGCCGGCGAGGAAGAGACCCTGGAGAACATGGGCCACGACGAGAAGGTGGCCTACGACGTGGCACGCTCGGCCCTTCGTCTCTCCGGAGACAAGGAGATCCACCTGATGTGCCTGGAGTCCCTGGAGGAAATGCCGGCGGACAAGGTGGAGATCCACGAGGGCGAGGAGGAGGGCATCCACCTCCACAACCGCCGCGGCCCCAAGGAGATCGTCGTCGAGAACGGCAAGGTCAAGGCCATGCGCACCGTCAAGTGCCTGTCGGTCTTCAATGACGAGCGCCGCTTCGACCCCAAGTTTGATGAAACATCAATTGAAGACATCCCGGTGGACACGGTCATCTTCGCCATCGGCCAGTCCTCGGACCTCTCCTTCCTCGCTCCCTCGGACGGCGTGGAGACGGAGCGCGGGCTGATCAAGGTGAACAAGGAGACCTACCAGACCACGGCCCCCGACATCTTCGCCTGCGGCGACATCGCCCACGGCGCCCGGCTCTTCATCGACGCCATCGCCTCGGCCCACGTGGCGAGCCGGTCCATGCACGACTTCCTGCGGGGGACCCGCACCGATGTCGTGGTGCGCAAGCGCTGGGAACCCGCCGTCTATACGATGGCGGAGGGCTGGCACCGGGAGGAGCGCACCATGCCCCCGGTCCTGGAGAGCGAGATCCGGTCGGCCTGCAACGAGATCGTGGAGCTGAGCTACCCCGAGGAACTGGCCCGGCGCCAGGGCGCCCGGTGCCTGCGCTGCAACATCAACACGGTGTTCGACACCAGCACCTGCATCGCCTGCAACGGTTGCGTGGACGTGTGCCCCGAGAACCTCATCAAGCTGGTGGGTCTCAGCCGCCTCAAGGACGAGGACGCCTGGCTCAAGCTCGAGCAGGCCGGCGCCGATATCTCCTTCGAGGCCTACAAGGCCATGTCCATGGAGGAACGGGACGAACTGGGCGGCATCATGCTGAAGGACGAGAGCACCTGCATCCGGTGCGCCATGTGCGCCTCCCGGTGCCCCACGCACGCCATTCTTATGAAGCGTTTTGTGCACTACAAGGAATGCGTCTCGGTGCCTTCGCCCAATCCAAGAATCCTGTATAGCAAATAATGAATCAGCCAGCATCGCCTGCCAGACATTGGCTCATCGCCGAGAAGAGGCAACCTCTGCCTCCTCCCGGCCGCGGCCACCGTCCGGTGCGCAAGCTCATCCATTTCCTCTGCTTCCTGATCTTCCTGGCGCTGCCCTTCTCCAACGTGCTGCGCATCGATGTCCCGCGGCAACGGGTGTTCTTCGCCGGGTTCGAGATCCTCATCAGCGAATTCAGCATCCTCTTCTTCGCCATGATGTTCCTGATGTTCGTGGTGGCCGCCGTGGCCATCGTGTACGGGCGCATCTACTGCGGCTACGCCTGCCCCCAGATGATCTTCAGCGAGTGGAGCACCTCGGTGGAACTCTGGGCGGGCAGGACGGCCCAGAAATGGGCCCCGAAATCGAAGAAGGTGCTGGCCAAGGCCCTGTTCCTGGCCGTACTGGCGGTGGCCTCGGTCTTCCTGGCCTTCATCTTCATGGCCTACTTCATCGAGCCCCGGGACCTGGTTCACCGCCTCCTCCATCTGGACCTGGTCTCGGTGGGGGGCATCATGGGCGCCACCACCACCCTGTTCACCTTCCTGGACTTCACCCTCCTCAAGCAGAAGTTCTGCACTTCCATCTGCCCCTACGGCTACCTCCAGGGCATGCTCCAGGACAAGGAGTCCCTCCTGGTGGCCTACCAGGACCCCACCAGCGCCTGCATCGACTGCAAGAAGTGCGTCAAGGTCTGCGAGATGGAGATCGACATCCGCAACGGCCCCTACCAGATCGAGTGCGTGCACTGCGGGGACTGCATCGACGCCTGCGACCAGGTGCTGGCCAGACTGGGGCACCCCGGCCTCATCCACTACTCCTGGGGCGCCGCCCAGGTCACGGCGCCTGAGCCCTGGTTCAAGCGCTGGGGCTTCCGGGACGCCAAGCGCTTCGTGATCCTCGTCGTCATGGTCTGCTACCTGGCCGCCCTGGGCTTCGCCCTCTCCACCCGCAAGGCCGTGCAGATCCGCATCACCCCCGACCGGGCCACGCTGTTCACCGTGAAACCGGACGGACGCATTGCCAACCGGGTGCGCATGAACCTGGCCAACCGGTCGACTAAACCAGTGGATATCAAGATCTGGGTGGAGGGACTCAGCGGCGTCCGGGTCGACCTCGAGCACAATCCCCTGACGCTGGCGCCTGGGCAGACCCTGGAAAATTCCTTCGAGATCTCGGTCGCACCCTCGACGGCGGCCCAGGAACTGAACCCCGTGCGCGTGATGATCCAGTCCTCGGACCAGGGCACCAGCGAAGCCGCGGATATGATGTTCATCATGCCCACCCGGAGGAACTGACCATGGACGCCAAAAAGAAGGCCAGCCGATTCTACGTGACGTTCTTCTCGGCGGTGTGCGTCCTCTTCATCGGGCTGCTGCTCTTCACCTACCGCCTCACCCGGCGGGCCACCATCGTCATGCTCGATGAGCATGGCCATGCCACCGGACAGCACTGACCGTGGCCCTGGAGCACGCCTGCGACCTGTGCGGCACGCCCGCGCGGACGGGGTCCTGTTCGGGGGTCTTTCTTGAGGTCGAGCGAACCTTCTGCTGCAACGGGTGCCTGAACGTCTACGCCATCCTGGTGGAGAGCGGCGCCGTGGCCTCGGGCGTGGACCTGCGCCAGTCCGAGCTGTTCCTGCAGAGCCTCAAGCTGGGCATCATCGCCACGCCCCCCGGGGGCCGTCCGGCCATCCCCGCCGACACCGAGACCCGGGAGGAACTGTTCCTGCTCACGGGCATGTGGTGCACCTCCTGCGGGTGGGTGGTGGAGCACGCCCTGGCCCGGGAATACGGCATCGTGGGGGCGGACGTGCTCTTCACGTCCGATCTCCTGAAGGTGACGTACTGCCCCCAGTACGTGCCGCCCGGCCTCATCGCCGAGCGGGTGGCCTCCCTGGGCTACAAGGCCCTGCCCTACGGGGTGGAGCTGGAGGTGGACCGCAAGGCCTGGCAAACCATGCTGCTGCGCCTGGGCATCGCCTTCGCCATGTGGATGAACGTGATGCTCTTCAGCCTGGTGGTCTACGCCAGCTTTTTCGAGAACATCGCCGAGGGGGCCCGGAGGGTCGTGCCCTTCATCCTGCTGGGCCTGGCCCTGCCTGCCGTGCTGTACTCGGCCTGGCCCATCCACCGCCTGGCCTGGTTCGGGCTCAAGCAGGGCCGCCTGCGCCTGGAGGCCCTCATCTCCATCGGCGTCCTGGCCGCCTTCGGCTACAGCGCCGCCCAGGCCTTCCTGGGGGGGCGCCACTTCTACTTCGACACGGCCTGCGCCATCGTCACCCTCATGCTCACGGGCAAGGCCCTGGAACGCTCGGCCAAGGAACGCTCGGCCAAGGCCATCGCCATGCTCCACCGGCTCCTGCCCCGCAAGGCCCGCATCCGGGTGGAGGGCGAGGAGAAGTTCGTGGCCATCGAGGCGCTCTTTCCCGGCATGGTCTTCCTGGTGAAGGCCGGGGAGCGGATCCCCGCCGACGGGGTCGTGGCCGCCGGCGAGTCCGAGGTGGACGAGTCCGTCATCACCGGCGAGAGCGCCCTCAGGCCCCGCTCTCCCGGGGACGCGGTGGTGTGCGGGAGCCTGAACGCCTCCGGGGTCCTGGAGGTGCGGGTCACCCATGCCAGCGAGGACTCCTCCCTGGCGCAGATCGTGAAGTCCGTGGAAGGGGCGCTGACCCGCCGGGGTGAACTGGAGCGCACGGTGGACCGGGTCTCGCGGGTCTTCATCCCGCTCATCCTGGTCATCGCCCTGGCGACCCTGGCGGGGAGCCTGCTGCATGGCCTGCACGCCACCGAGGCGATCCTGCGGGCCATCGCCGTGCTGGTGATCGCCTGCCCCTGCGCCCTGGGCATCGCCACGCCCCTGGCCACCACCGCCGCCGTGGGGGCGGCCTCGCGCAAGGGCATCCTCATCCGGGACGTGAGCGTCCTGGAGACCTTCCGCCGGGTGGACGCGGTGGTGCTGGACAAGACCGGCACCATGACCGAGGGGGCCTTCAAGGTGAGGGAAGCGGCCCTGGAGCGCCTCGACCTGGTGGCCGCCCTGGAGTCCTATTCCGAGCATCCCCTGGGCCACGCCGTGGTGGCCTATGCGAAAGAACAGGGCCTGGCGCCCATGGACGCGACGGAACTCGAGATCCTCCCGGGCCTGGGCCTGGCCGGGCAGGTCGCGGGCCTGCGCGTGGTGGTGGGCAACCGCCGCCTCATGGAACAGGAGCACAGCGAGCCCACGCCGGCCATGACGGCCGTGGCCTCCGGGTGGCAGGCCGAGGGCCTCACGGTGGTCTTCGCGGCGGTGGCGGGGGAGCCCTGCGGGGCGCTGGCCCTGGGCGACGCCCCCCGCAAGGACGCCGCCGCCCTGGTCCAGGCCCTCAAGGCCCGGGGCGTCCGCACCATCCTCCTCTCGGGCGACGCCCGCAGCACCACCCTGCACATGGGCCAGCGCCTGGGCGTGGACGAGTGCCTGGGCGAGGTGCCCCCCGCCGAGAAGGCCGAGGCCGTGCGCCGCCTCCAGGCCCGCGGCGCCGTGGTGGCCATGGTGGGCGACGGCGTCAACGACGCCCCCGCCCTGGCCGCCGCCGACGTGGGCATCGCCCTGGGCTCGGGCGCCGACCTGGCCCAGCACGCCTCCCCCATTGTCCTCCTGGGCAGCGGCCTGCTCCGCATCGACGAGACCTTCCGGCAAGCCGAACGCACGACCCGTGTCATCCATCAGAACCTCTTCTGGGCCTTCTTCTACAACGTCGCGGGGATCACCCTGGCGATCATGGGCGTGCTGAACCCCATCATGGCGGCGGGGGCGATGGTGCTGTCGAGCCTGTCGGTGATCGGGAACTCGCTGCGGCTGGGACGGCGGTAGGGGCTGGGGGGCGAGTGGTGCCTCGGGCGCAAAGGATTGCCTATGGTAAGCTTGCGGATCCAGCGCCGCCTCCACCGTGTGTTTTTCTTGGACCGTCATGGCCTTTGAACCCGGCAGTTCCCTAGGTCCCTACCTCATCCAGGCCCAGATCGGCATCGGGGGCATGGGGGTGGTGTACCGGGCGCTGGATCCCAAGCTGGACCGTCTGGTGGCCATCAAGGTGCTGCCGGACTCCATGGGGCAGGACCCGGTGCGGGTGGCGCGCTTCGAGCGGGAGGCCAAGGCCGTGGCGGCCCTGTCCCATCCCAATGTCCTGGGCATCTTCGATTTCGGCAGGGTCGGCACGACCGTCTACGCGGTGATGGAACTGCTGGAAGGGGAGAACCTGAGGGAACGCCTGCGGGCGGGGGCCCTGCCGGTGCGCCGGGCCCTGGACCTGGCCTCCCAGGTGGCCCTGGGGCTGGCCGCCGCCCACGGCAAGGGCATCCTGCACCGGGACATCAAGCCCGAGAACATCTTCATCTGCAAGGACGGCCAGGTGAAGCTCCTGGACTTCGGCCTGGCCAAGGCCCTGCCCCGGTGGAACCCGGACCGGCCGGTCCTGGACGAGGACCTCACCGCGGCCGCGCCGCTGCCGGTGACCCTGGAGTTCCCCGCCGCGGGGTCCTCCGCACGGTCCTCCAGCGAGCCGGGCACGCTGGCGGGGCAGGTGGTGGGCACGCTGGGCTACATGAGCCCCGAGCAGCTCCGGGGCGAGGAGCTGGATGCCCGCTCGGACATCTTCAGCTTCGGCGTGCTGCTGTACGAGCTGCTCACCGGCCAGCGGGCCTTCCGCCGGGACACCTCGGCCCAGACCGTGGAGGCCATCCTCAACGAGGAGCCCCCGGAACTGCGCAGCGCCCGGGGTCCCATGGCCCCGGTGGTGGAGCGCATCGTCGCCCACTGCCTGGAGAAGCGGCCCGAGGCGAGGTTCCAGTCCATGCGGGACATCGCCTTCGCCCTCCAGCACCTGGATACCGCCAGTCTGGGCAGCACCCTGGCTCCCGCGGTCCCCCGCCGGCCCCTGGCCAAGGTCCCCGGCTGGGTCGTGGCGGTTGGCGTGGTCCTGCTGGCGTGCGTAGCCGCGCTGGCCATGCCGCTCCTGACCCGGCCGGTCCCCGCGCCGGTCTTCCACCGCGTGAACGCTTCCCAGGGCACCCTGGAATCGGCCTTCTTCGGGCCGGACGGCCGGACCATCTTCTACTCCGCCCGGGTCCAGGGCCACCCGCCCGAGCTCTTCGTGCTCCTGCCCGACAGCGAGGGGCCCAAGGCTCTGGGCGTCCAGGACGCCCTCCTGCTGGGGGTCTCCGACACCAGCGAGCTGGCCCTGCTCAAGCGCCCTGCGCGGCGTTTCGGGGGGACCTACTGCGGCCTGCTGGCCCAGACCTCGGGCGGGGGCGGCAGCGTCAAGGAGATCCTGGAGGACGTCTGCGACGCCGCCTGGGACGGCCGGAGCATGGCCCTGCTCGCCATGGACGACCAAGGCACCCTGCGCCTGGAATTCCCCTCGGGCCGCACGGTGTTCCAGGAGAACGGGGCGGCCAGCCAGATCAAGTGCCTGCGCCTGGCCCCGGGCGGGGACCGCCTGGCCATGATCCACGCCGACAACAACCAGGGCAAAGCCTTCGTCGAGACGGTGGACCGCGCAGGGGTCCGCAAGGCCCTGTTCACGAAAGGTGGCGACTCCCTTGCCCAGACCTTGACGGGCCTGGCCTGGGGGCCGGGGGGCGAGCTCTGGTTCTCCGAGTGGGAGGGGGACCAGACCTCCCTGTGGGTCCTGTCCCGTCGCGGGAAACGGCGGCTGGCCTGGAGGGGCGAGGGGGCCAAGCAGCTTCTGGACGTATCCCGGACCGGGCAGGTGCTCCTGGCCAGCCAGCTGGTGCGCCGGGGCGTCTTCATTCAGACGGACAGCGCAACCCGGGAGGTCTCCATCCTTGGCGGCACCCAGGCCGCCGGCCTCAGCACCGATGGCCGGACCCTCCTTCTGCTGGAATCGACCGCACTGGACGGTGGCACGGCCCAGGACCAGGCCTATGTCTACCATCTGGACCAGGAGCAGCCCGTGAAGCTGGCCCGGGGCAACCCCATGTCCCTCACCTCCGACGGCGGGGAGCTCCACCTCTCCCTGGATTTCCTGGGGCCCCGGGACCTGGAGGGGGGCGCCACCGCGGCCTTCCAGCAGGCGGGCCTGGACCTCGCCGTCCTCCTGGATCCCAAGGCCGAGCCCACGCCCTACCTGTATTTCATGCCCACGGGGGCCGGCCGGCCCGAGGTGGTGGTCCTGCCCAGGCGGTTCGAAGGCCGGGGCACGGCCCTGCGCCACGGCAAAGAGGTGCTGTTCCAGGGCCAGGAGAAGGACCAGCTGGCGTGGTACCAGTGGTTCCCGGGGCAAGGGGAGCCCAGGCCCTTCACGCCCCCGGGCCTGGGCGCGGTGGTCGCCGGGCTTTCCCCCTTGTCGCCGGATGGGAACCGGTTCATCGCCACGGGCAACGCCAGGGACTGGTTCATCGTCCCCGTGCACGCCGCCGCCCCGCCCCAGCCCGTCCACGGCCTGACCAAGGGCGAGCGGATCATCGGCTGGTGCGGGGACGGGCGGAGCCTCTACGTGCGTCCCGAGCTGGCCGTCCTGCCGGTGGTCATCTGGCGCCTGGACCCGGTGTCCGGCGCCCGGGTCCAGGTCCGCACCTTCTCGCCCCCCGATCCGGCGGGCCACCTCCAGATCCGCACCGTCTTCCTGACCCCGGACGCCCGGACCGCCGCCTACACCTACGACCGCAAGCTCAGCGAACTGTTCCGGGTGGAAGGACTTTGAGGACTGCCGGCAGGAAGGTGGTGGTCGGCTCGTCTACGAACTCTCAACCTTGCGCGCCGCGATGAGAATGCCTTCCAGGTCGGGTGCGGAGGCGGACTTCGGTGCGGGCTCCGGGATGACGGACTCCAGCCGGATCCCCAGGGTATCCAGCGCGCGCAGGACGAGTCCGAGTTCGGCGCGCCGATGCCCTCGCTCGACGCCGATGACCCACTGGCGGCTGACTTCAATGCGCTGGGCGAGCTCAGCCTGACCCAGGCCGAGCTGCTTGCGTCGGTTCCGGATGATCGCGCCGAGATCGTTGGGTGTGCGAATGAGCATGAGCTTGTTGCCGTCCGCTGACATTGTATGAATGTCAGCGTTCGGAGACAAGATTCAAATGTCATCTCTCGATAACTTTATTCGACAATGGGCTACTTCACGAACGTCACCGCATGCACAGGCGGCAGGTGCTCGGAGACCGTGCTCCAGTCGTCCCCTCCGTTCTCCGTCACCCACAGCGAGCCGGTGGTGCTGCCGAAGGCCAGGCGGTCCCCGGTGCCGTCCACGGCCAGGGCGTGGCGCCAGGTGAGGTCGTAGGCGTGGACCTGGGGGAGGCCGTTGTGCAGGACCTCGAAGGTGCGGCCCCCGTCCCGGGTGCGGGTCACGACCACCTTGGCGTCCCGGGGGATGCGGCGCTCGTCCTTGATGGCGGGGACGAACCAGGCGGTGCCGGGGTCCAGGGGGTGCGCGGCCACCGCGAACCCGAAGACCGACGGGGGCACGTCCCGCAGCTCCTCCCAGGAGCGGCAGTCGTCCGTGGAGCGGAAGATCCCGTTGTGGTGCTGGGTCCAGAAGAGGTCGGGGGCGGCCGGGCTCTGCACGATCCGGTGCGGGTCCTGGCTGTTCGGATCGTAGGCCCGTTCGGGGGGCAGGTACTCCGCGCGCATGCCCTGGGCGCAGCAGGCCCAGGTCCCGCCGCCATCCTCCGTGCGCCAGGCGCCGCCGCTGGAGACGCCCACGGTGACGCGGTCCCCGTCCCGGGGATCCACGCAGATGGAGTGGATGCCCGGGTAGTCGGCGCCGCCGCCCTGCCAGGCCCTGCGGCTCGGGTGGTCCCACAGGCTGCGCACCAGCTCCCAGGAAGCGCCGTAGTCCCCGGAACGGAATAGGCCACCCGGCAGGGTCCCCGCCCATAGCACCCCCGGCTGGTCCGCGAGGCCGGCTTCCAGAGACCAGATGCGCACCAGTTTCCATGGGATGAGGCGCCCGAACTCATCGCGCTCCTCCTCATGCCCCTCGGGTGGTTTCGGATAGGCGGGGGTGCCCACCTCCTCCCAGGTGGCGCCGCCCGTGCGGGAGCGGTGCACCTTCGCGCCGAAATGGCCGTGGTCCAGGGCGGCGTACCAGGCGCCGTCCCGGGCGTCGACGAGGGCCAGGGTCACGTTGTCGCCCAGGAAGGAGACGCCCTCCACGGACCATGCGTCCGGAGCGGTCCTCCGGATGGCGAACAGGCCCTTGCGGGTGGACGCGAGCAGGGTGTCGGACATTTCAGCCTCCTGAAAGGGCCTGCATGACGACGATTTCGTCCGAGGGGCCCACCGGGTCCGAGAGGCCGCGCCGGTCCGCGCAGGCCTGCCCGTTCACGAAGACCACCATGTGATGACGCAGCTCCCCGTGTTCGTCCAGCACGTACCCCCGGACCTTCGGCAGCTGGGCGAAGGCGGCGTCCAGCACGTCCCGGGCGGTGCTCCCCTCGACCGTGCAGGGGGGGCAGGGCACGTGGCGCTGGAGGTTGGCCGTGAAGACGACGCGTGGCATGGTGAAATCATAGCCATGCGTCACCGAAAAATGTCTAGCTACCCTTATGTCTTTAATTTAAAAACTTACGCTTGAATTGACAAAAGCCGGAGTCGGATTAATTTATAAATAATGAATAATTATTTTTTATTCAGAAGTTCAAGCTCCGGCCCCGAGCGGCCGCTCCTCATCCCCAACTAACGCCTTCAGGAGTTCCCTTTGCGCTGGCTCGCCTTCGCCCCTCTGCTGCTGTTGACCAACTGCGCGGTCACCCTGCCGTTCAACCACCGGCTGGCCTACGACTCCGTGACCCAGGTCAAGGCCATCAAGGCTCCGGTGGGGCCGCTCTCCCTGGTATGGATTCCCGGCAACTTCCCGGAGCGGATCGATACCCAGGGTGCGTCCGGCTTCGTGGGCATGGCTTCCCAGACCCGCATCCCCACGGGGGTCGGTCTCGCCTCCCGGATCACCGAGGCCCTGGACGCGGCTGCGGGCGTCTCCCCCGCCGCCGAACGGAAGCTCACCATCCGGATCCTCAAGGCCGATTCCCGCTTCGAGTACTCCGCCGGCATCTTCAATGTCACGGAGGTCATCGACGAGGGGCGCTGCACCCTCGAAGCCGAGTTCACCTCGGGCGACATCACCTGGACCGGGAAGTTCGAAGCCAAGGACCGGGAGGGAAGGGTCGGCGGCCGGAGCGCCACGGGCGTCCTGGAGAGCGTCTGGGACGACATCGCCGTGCAGGTGGCCAAGGACGTGGTGAACCACCTTTCCCCGAAGCCCTGAGCCGGCCTCACTCGTAGCGCAGGGCCTCGATGGGGTCCAGCTTCGACGCGCGGCTGGCGGGGTAGAGCCCGAAGGCCACCCCCACCCCCGCCGGCACCAGGAGGGCCGAGGACAGGGCCCAGGGCGGCACTCCGCCCAGGTGCTTCATCAGGAAGTGGCCCAGGGCGGTGCCCAGGGCCAGGCCCAGGGCGGTGCCGAGGATGCCCCCGGCCACGCAGAGGACCACCGCCTCGATGAGGAACTGGACGAGGATGTGGCGCCGCCTCGCGCCCAGGGCCATGCGTACGCCGATCTCCCGGGTGCGCTCGGTGACCGACACCAGCATGATGTTCATCACGCCGATGCCGCCCACCAGGAGGCTGATGCCGACCATGGCGCCGCTGGCCAGCATGAGGGTGCGGCCGATCTTCTCCACCTGGGTCACGGCCTGCTCGTTGCTGGTGAGCATGAAGTTGTCGGCGTCGTCCCCGCGCAGGCCGCGGATCCGGCGCAGGCCCAGGCGCAGCGCCTCCTCGGCATCCTTGACGGGAATGCTTGATGCCACCTGCAGCCGCCAGGAGGTGCTGTCGTAGGCTCCCGGCGGGGCCAGTTCCCGCAGGGCGCCGATGGGGATGTAGAACATGCCGTCCGGCCCCCACAGGGCCGCGTCGTCCCCCTCCCCTCCCGAGGGCATGAGGGGGATCTCGCCGGCCTTGCGGAGGATGCCCACCAGCTCCACGGTCTGGCCGCCCACCGTGAAGTGCCGGCCCAGGGAGGCTTCCGTGAAGCCCAGGTCCTCGGCCAGGGTCGCGCCCAGGATGGCCACGGGCGCCCGGGTGGCCCGGTCCGTGGTCGTGAAGTTCCGGCCGCAGGCCAGTTCCCGGTTGGAGAGGTCGAGGCCGTGCTCATCCACGCAGGTGAGGTAGAGCACCCGCCGGGTGAGGCCCCCCGCCTTCACCATCATCTGGGGGTTGGATAGCCAGGTCTGGGGGCTGGCGATCCGGATGCCGGGCACCAGCCTGCGCAGGTCCTTGATGGTGGCGGCGTCCATGGGCATCTGGCGCACCTTGGCCGTCCTGAAGCGGTGCATGGGGATCCAGGAACTCACGAAGAAGGTGTGGGTGCCCTCCTGGCGCACGTCGGCCATGATGCGGTTCTCCAGGGCCTTGGTGAGGTTCACCACGGCGATGACCGAGGCCACGCCGATGATGATGCCCAGGGTGGTGAGGACGCTCCTGAGGCGGTGGGCCCAGAGGCTGCGCAGGGCCGTGGCGAGGGTCTCCCGGAACTGCGACCAGCCGTTCACGGGAGGCCCTGGAGCTTGACCCGCATGCCGTCCACCAGGGTGGACAGGAACTTGGTGGGGCCCGTGATCACCTGTTCCCCTTCCTGCAGGCCCGAGACCACCTCCGCCTCCTGGCGGGTGGCCAGGTCGGTGCGGATCTCCCGTTCCCGGGCGTGGCCGTCCCTGGCCACGAAGACCACGCTGCGGGTGCCGTTGAGCAGCCCCAGGCCCTCGGGCGCCGTCTCCCGCTCCTGGATGGCCGCCAGGGGGATCGTGAGCACGGCGGGATGCTCGGCGGTGAGGATCGCGACCCGGGCGCTCAGGCCGGGCCGGAAGGGGGAGGGCTGTCCATGGGGGGTGTCCAGGAGGACGCGGACCTTGTAGCCCTGGGCCTCCATGCCCCCGCCCAGCATGGCGGAGCCGGTCTCGGGCCGTTCCGGGCTGGTGGCCACCGAGGCGACCCGGCCCCGGAAGACCTTCGAAGGCAGGGCATCCACGGTGATCTCCGCGCTCTGCCCGACCCTGACCTTCACCACGTCCAGTTCGCCCACCCTCAGCTCGGCCATCATCTCGGACAGGTCCGAGATGACCATGAGGACGGCGCCGGAGAGGTTCGTGGTGCCCGCGATGGCGGTCTCGCCCTGCTCGGCCTTGAGGCCCGTCACCTGGCCGGCCATGGAGGCCCGGATGACGGTCTTGGCCAGGTCATCCTGGGCGATGGCCACCTGGGCCTGGGCCTGGCGCACCGCGGCCCGGGCCTTGTCCAGGGCCGTGGCGGCCTGGTCCCGGGCGAGCCTGGCCTTCTGGAAATCCTCCGCGGAATTGAGTCCGTGGCCGTGGAGGGTGTCCTGGCGCCGGTAGGAGCCCTCCTCCTTGGCCAGGGCGGACTGGGCGCTCTCCCGGCCCTTCTCGGCCATGCGCAGGCCGGTCTCGGCCTGGGTCACGGCCTGGCGGTAGCGCTCCCGCTCCAGGGTCACCAGCAGGTCCCCGGCCTTCACCCACTGGCCGTCGTGGACGTGGATCCTGCGGATGGCGGCGGTGACCTGCACCCCGACGTTCACCCGGGTCCGGGCCTGGAGCTCGCCGTTGGCGGCCACGCTGTCCCGCAGGGCATGGCGCCGCACGGGCTCCACCATGAATTCCGGCGCGCCCTGGGCGCGCCGGTGCCGTATCCATCCCCAGGAGGCCAGGGCCGCGAGGGCCAGGCCCGGGGCCAGCCAATGAACAGCCCGGGGCATGATGCTCCTCAATTGAAGAAGGCCTTGAAGCCACCCCAGACGCCGCTGGCCTGCTGTCTGGCCTGGAGGGCCTGGGCCCGCAGGCGGTCCTGTTTCTGGTCGTAGGCCATCCGCAGGCCATCCTTGAGGTCGGTCAGGGACTGGTCCACCATGCCGGGGTCGAAGGCGAAGCTGTGGCCCGTGCCGCGGTAGTTGATGTTGTCCGTGGCCATGTGCATGGCGGCGAGCATGGGGGCCAGGACGCTGGCGGGGACCAGGCCCCGGAGCGCCTCCTTGATGTCGCCATTGGTGGCGTGGCCGAACACGGAGGCGCCGTGGGCCCGTGCGGCGCGCTGGGCGGCGGCCAGGGAGCTCTGCATGACCGGAGTGCCCAGGGCCTGGAAATGGGCCAGGTCGGTGGCATAGCCCACATTGGGCACCGGGTCCAGCCAGGTGTTCTGCACGACGATGTTGGCGGCGCCGACCTGGCCCTCCGCGTAGGCCACGGCCGTGGCGTCCAGGCCCGTGGGCGAGGCCAGGAGCCAGGCGTGGACCCGGTTGGCCCTGGCATTGACGAAGCCTGGGCCGTAGTGCCGGCGGAGGTGGTGGCAGAGGTCGAGGGTGAGGAACTGGGCGAGGGCGGCGCCCTGGCTGTGGCCGGAGACGTAGAGCTTGAGGTCGTCCCTCTCCTCGGGGGTCATGGCGGCCATGAAGGCGTCCACGGCGGCCAGGGCCTCCCCCTGGAGGGAGACGTACTTGTCGAGGAAGCCCTTGTGGGCGAAGCCCGGGTAGGGCATGCGCACCTTCTGGACGTGCATGGCCGTGTCCCCCTTCGTGCGGACCGGCGCCTCGACGGTGTCCAGGCGCACCTTCCGGGCGTCGAAGTTGGTGATCCAGTCGGCGGTGTTGATGGAGCCGTGCAGGACGATGGCCATGGTGCGCAGGGCCTTGCTGTAGGCCACGAACCCGGCGTTGGGGTCGGTGAAGACCATGCCGCGCCTGCCGCTGACGTTTTTCAGGGTCCTGCCCGCGAGGGTGTCATGGTAGGTCAGCTCATGGCCGAAGCGGTAGTCCTGGCCCCGGGAGTAGGCCAGCTTGTTCATGATGGCCAGGGTCCGCGCCAGGTCGGTGAAGTGACGGCTGGGCAGGAAGCCCGTCTCCCCCTCCTGGATCATGGGCTGGAAGCGCCCCGCCAGGGGCGCCTCCGCGCTGCTGCGGGGCAGCACCAGGGCGTCGGCGTCGAAGGGTTCCTCCAGGTGGGAGGCCTCCAGGTCCGGTCTGGCCAGATAGCCATCCTTCAGTTCGAGTTTGAAGGGGGAGCCCTGGCCCTCCGGCCCGGAGCCGAGCCAGGTGGCGGCCCCTGCGGGGTCGAAGGGCCGTTCCCGCACGGATTCCGCGGCCTGGGCGAAGGTGGCCACGGTGACGAGGGCGATGGGGGTGAAGCCGTGTCTGCGAAACATGGTCAGGAACCTGGCTGAAGGGATGGAAAGTTCAGGAAACGGTGCCGGCGGGAAGGCTGGCGAGCTCCCTTTGTAATGAGCCAAGAATATAAATGGTTCCCCAGGCTGGCCTGAAAGTCGGCGGCCATGGCGCCCATGCGTACAGCCGAAGGGGAGGCCTCGGCCTCCCCTTCATCCTTTGAATTAGTTTAAGCTAGGCGCCGAATTCCTTGGCCCAGTCCACCTGGGTCTTGGGTTCCTTCTTCAGACGGGCGATCTGGGCCTTCCAGAAATTGGCCTGCTTCTGGTAGCCGTCGGCCTGGAACTTGAGGGCGTAGCGCTCGGGCTTCACGGCGGCCTTCACCTGGGCCTTGGAGGCGGCCAGGTTGACCTTGATGCTCGCGATGAGCTTGGTGATCTTCTCAATGGCTTCGGCTTTGGGAATGAGCACGACGGTGGCGGCGGTTGCGGGGGCTTGCTTTTCCATGACTTGCTCCTCAGTACAAGGGTCCACCTTAGCACGTCACCACGAATTTCCCTAATTTCAATAAATATTGAAAGCCACCATGGAAAAAAACGATGATGAACCCATGACTAGGTAATCAACCGTATGGTCCGATCCGGTCCCGGGCAGGACACTGGCAACCGGAAAGGAGGCCCCGATGGAGCACCTGGCATGGAACCGGGACTGGGAGATGGGCGATCCCCGCCTCGACGGGCAGCATCAGGCCATGGTCGCCGGCATCAACCGCCTGGCCGAGGCCATCGACCGGGGCCGCACCGACTCGGAAATCCGCAAGGCCATCACCTTCCTCCTCGTGTACGTGGACACCCATTTCCGGCAGGAAGAGGAGTTGATGGAACAGCAGGGCTTCCACGAGCTCGAGGAGCACCGGCTGAAGCACCAGGCCTGCTCCCGCCAGATCAACACCCTCCTGCGGCACTTCCGCACCGGCAACCCCGGCACCCTGGCCGGCCTGGTGACCTTCTTCGAATACTGGCTCGTGGACCACCTGCAGGGGGCGGACAGCCGTCTGGCGGGGTTCCTGCGGGGGGAGACGGTGGCTTGATCACTTCCTCGCCACAAAGAACAACCTCTGGAAAGGCATGAGCAACCTCCCGTCAACGCAGGACGGGAAGGCCTCGCGGCAACTCTCCAGCACGAGCTCCTTGAAGAACGCCTGGTCCAGCGGATCCGCAAGCCGCTCCAGGTAGGGGCGCATGCCGGTGCTCTGCCACCATTCCAGGATGGCCTCGTGGCCGGGGAAGAGGTGGTGGTAGGTGGTCTGCCACAGGTCCACCGAGGTGGCGAGGGGGGCCAGGTGCTCGTAGTAGAAGCGGGGGTCGTGGAAGGTCAGGGTCTCGCCCGCGCCCTCCAGGGCGCCCTTGAACCTCGGGTGGCGCGAGGCCTGGACCATGGCTGCCCGCACGGGGGACTCGGGGTTGTCGGGGACCTGGACGGCGAGGTGGCCTCCGGGGGCGACGAGGGCCATGAGCGTCCTGAGGAGCTTCGGATGGTCGGGCAGCCACTGGATGACCGCGTTGGCGAAGACCAGATCGAAGGGCCCGGCCTCGTAGCCGGCGAGTTCGGCCACCACCCAGGTTCCTTCCGGGTGCAGGCTGCGGGCCTTGGCGATCATCTCGGGGGAGTTGTCCAGGCCGGTGAGCTCGGCGCCGGGCCAGCGCTCCCGCAGGATCCGGGTGCTGTTGCCCGGGCCGCAGCCGGCGTCCAGGATCCGGGCCGGGGCCTGGGCCGGGATGCGCTGGCAGAGATCCACGGAGGGGCGGGTGCGTTCGTCCTCGAAGCGCAAGTACTGGTCGGGGTTCCACATGGTGGCTCCTATCGACGTTCGCAGGCCGGCAGGTCGAGGCCCAGCGTGCCGCCGGGATTCATGATGCCCGTGGGGTCCAGGTGGCGCTTGATGGCCCGGAAGAGGTCCATCTGCTCCGGGCCCAGCTGGCCCTCCAGCCAGGGCGCCGTCATGCGCCCGATGCCGTGGTGGTGGCTCAGGGCGGCGCCCTGGGCGCGGATGGTGTCCAGGATCCCGGCCTGGTAGGCCAGGTAGTCCGTGAGGTCCGCCATGCGGGCGATGAAGATGAAGTAGAGGTTGGCCCCCTGGGGGTAGCAGTGGGACATGTGGGTCATGCAGATGGTGTGCGGGCGCGCCTTGCAGGTGGCCCGCACCTCCCGGTGGACCCGCTCCAGGTTCTCCCAGGTCACCGAGCATTCCAGGGTGTCGGTGAGGATGCCGAAGTCCTGGAGGTCCTCCCTCAGGTAGGGGTCCAGGAACCGGCCATGCTCCCAGGCCCGGGTGACCAGGCCCGTCCCCGAACGCGCGCCGAAGCGGCGGGCGATCCGCGCGACGTTGCGGGCGACGTTGCGGGTGAAGCCGGCCTCCCCGTCCGAGGAGCCCAGGAGCAGGCATCGCTTCCCGGGTTTCAGGCCGCCCAGGCGCAGCAGCGCATTGGCCAGGGGGTTCTCCACGCCGTAGAGCTTCAGGGCCACGTCCGTCTCCTCCGGGTCCGACAGGCGGAAGACGCTGGGCAGGCCCCCCTCGCTCTGCAGGATCTCCCGCACCGCGGCGCAGCCCGAGGGCCAGTCCGGGAAGAGGAAGCTGAAGCGCCGCCGGTTCCCGGGCAGGTGCCGGAAGATCCGCAGGGTGAGCTCCGTGAGGATGCCGAAGGCCCCCTCGCTGCCCAGGAGGATCTGGTCCGTGTCGGGCCCCGTGGCCGAGGCCGGGTGGTCCCCGGTGCGCAGGACCCCGGCCGGAGTCACGCACTCCTGGGCCACCACCAGGTCCTCGATCTTGCCGTAGTAGGTGGAGTTCTGCCCGGCCCCGCGGGTCGCCGCCCAGCCGCCCACGGTGGAGAATTCGAAGGACTGGGGAAAGTGCCCGCAGGTGTAGCGCCTGGACGCCCCGAACAGCTCGGGGGCGGCGTTGAGGAGCTGCTCCAGGTCGGGACCGTACAGCCCCGGCTCCACGGTGATGGTCTGGTTGGCCTCGCTGAAGGACACCACCTTGGCCATGTGCCGGGTGAGGTCCAGGGAGACGCCGCCCCGGGGGCATTCCAGGCCCCGGGTCACGCTGGAGCCACCGCCCCGGGCCACCACGGGGATGCCATGGGCCGCGCAATAGGCGACGATGCGCTGGACCTCGTGGCGGTTCCTGGGGTACAGCACCGCGTCCGGCAGGTTCTCGGCGAGGCCCGCCCGCAGCCGCAGGAGGTCCAGCATGGTCTTGCCGTAGGCCGCCTGGAGCCGGGCGACCTCGCCGATGGCGACGCTCCCCCTCCCCAGCATGGCCCGGAAGGCCGCCAGGTCCCGGGGGGCGAGACCGCTCGGACAACAGATGGCCACCGGAGCCTCCCCCGTGCCGGAGGGGGCGGCGAAGTCCGTGTCGGCCATGCCGAAGGTGCGCTTCATGAGCCGGTACAGGCGGGGATTGGGATGCTTGAAGACGCCGGGGGCGCCCCACTTGAGGAGGGACCGCCAGGAGCCCGCCTTGGGGGGCCGCTCGAGCCAGGGGGGGGTGAAGGTCTCCCTACGCATCGGGATGCTCGTCGGAGGCCCGCTCGGGGTAGTTGACGATGGACCGGATCTCCCGGTACAGGGGCTGGAGGGTGTGGCTGAGCTTGCGGTAGACCTTGAGGTAGAGCTCGTCGTAGAGGGCGGCCTCGACCGGGCGCGGCGCATAGGTGGGCCCGGGGCGCACCATGACGGCCACCGCCTCGGGGATGGAGCCGTAGAGGCCGACCCCCACCGCCGTGATGACGGCCGCCCCCAGGCCGGCGGTCTCGAAGGTCTCGCCGGCGGTGAGCTCGCGGCCGAAGATGTCGGCCGTGAGCTGGCAGATCTCGCGGGACTGGGTGGCCCCGCCCGAGATGCCGATGCGGGTGATCTTCCGGCGCCCGGCCTGCTCGATCTTCTCGAGGCCCTCCCGCAGGCCGAAGGCCAGGCCCTCCAGCACGGAGCGGTAGAGGTAGCCCCGGGTGTGGACGTCGCCGAAGCCGATCATGGCGCCCTTGGTGCCGGGCAGTTTCAGGCTCGGTCCCCAGTGGGGGAGGGTGACCAGGCCCAGGCAGCCCGCCGGCACGTCGCGCAGGAACCGGTCCAGGATGGCCTCGGGCGGGATGCCCTGGGCAACGGCCTCCTGCACCTCGCTGGGGGCCAGCTCCCGCTTGAACCAGGAGATCATCCAGTAGCCCCGGAAGATCTCCACCTCGGGGTTGTAGTGTCCATTCCGGGCCGCGGGGTAGGGGGGCATGAAGGCCAGGGGCTCGAAGTAGCGGGGCGAGGTGGTCTGCACCGTCGCGGTGGTGCCCAGGGACAGGCTCGCCATGTTCTCCCCCACGCAGCCGATGCCCACGGTCTCGGAGCCCTTGTCCGAGGCGCAGGCGATGACCGGCAGGCCCTCGGGCAGGCCCGTGGCCTCGGCGGCCTCCCGGGTCACGGCGCCCAGGAGGGTTCCGGCGGGAATCAGCTCGGGCAGCAGGTCCAAGGGTATGGGGAAGAGCAGGGCCGGCAGCTCGCCCTTCCTGGCCCAGCGCATCTTCTTGTAGTTGAAAGGGATGTGGCCGATCTGGCTGGCGACGGAATCCCGGCGCCGGCCGGTGAGGCGCAGGTTCAGGAAGCCCGACACCTGGAGGATGGAGCGGGTGAGGGACCACACCTCGGGCTGGTTCTGGCGCACCCAGCTGGCCTTGCATTCCTTCTGGGTCTTCTGGATGGCCTCCAGCATGCCCGCGGCCCGGAAGGCCAGGCGCTTGAACCAGACCGGGTTGTATACGGCCCGGGCCTTGCGGGTGTCCAGCCAGGTGAGGGCGGGCCTCAGAGGGACGCCCGCGCCGTCCAGGAACACCAGGGTGTCGCGCTGGGTGGTGACGCCCGCGCCCCGGATGCGTCGGAAGGCTTCGGGCGCCTCGGCCTTCAGGGCCCGGGTGGCCTGGCAGAGGGAGCGCCAGTAGAGCTCGGCGTCCTGCTCGGCCCAGCCGGGGCGGGGGCTCTGGTAGGGCTCGTACTCCACCTTGACCTTGTGGAGCAGGGCGCCGTCGGTGGCGAAGAGCATGGCCCGCAGGCTCTGCGTTCCGCAATCCAGGGCGAGGAGCGTGTCGGCCATTTCAATCCTGCGCGAAGAAGATGGTTTTCCGGACGTAGTCCAGGTAGCGGGCGGTTTCCGATTCCCTTCGGGTGTCGTCCCAACCATAGAACCTTCCCATGAGTTGGGCCACCTTTCCCGCCAGTTCGGGCTGGTCCACGTGGGAGACCATCACCTGCAGCTCGGTGCGGCGCATCATCACGTCCATGAGCGTGGGGGCGTTCTCGAAGGCCAGGAGGTGGTGGAGCTCGGCGGGGCAGAAGGGGTGGCTCCAGAGGAGCGGCTCCCCCGAAGGCGGATCGGCCTGGATCTCCCGGAGGATCGCCAGGGCGCCGTGGCCGTACTGCTGGTGCAGGTGCCTGCGGGTGATCTCGGGCGCCAGCTCTTCCAGGCCCAGTTCCCGCTCCGCCCGCAGGAAGGCCTCCCACCCGAGGCCCGCCTTGAGGGGGCGCCGGGAGAAGTTCCGGGCCTTTTCCGGGCCGCGCAGGGGCCTCAGGTAGCCCCGCCTGGAGCACAGGGTGAGCACATCCCAGGCCATGGTCCGGAAGGTGGTCAACTTGCCTCCGGCGATGCTCACCAGGCCCGTGCCGGCGTCCCGGATGACATGCCGGCGCGACACCGCCGAGGCGGAAAGGCCCTCGGCCCTCACCAGGGGACGGATGCCGGCGTAGGTGGCGAGGATGTCCCGGGTGGTGAGGTGCGCACCGGGGAACGTCGCGTTCACGGTGCGCAGCAGGTAGTCGCAGTCCTCGCGGGTGCAGAAGGGGGCGTCCAGGCTGCCCTGGTAGTCCGTGTCGGTGGTGCCGATGAGGGTGATCTCCCCCCGGCGCAGAACGAAGAAGGTCCGGCCGTCGTCCCTGGAGCGCAGGACGAAGGCCCCGCGGTTCCCGAGCCGGGCGTTGGGGATGGCCAGGTGGACCCCCTTGGTGGGCCGGATCATGGGGGCGGACGGGCCCGCCAGGGCCAGCACCTCCTCGGTCCAGACCCCGGTGGCGTTCACCACGCAGCCCGCCTTGACGGTGAAGGCGGCCCCGGTGAGGCGATCCTTCAGGGCCACCCCGCTGACCCGGCCCTCCTCCTGCAGGATCCCCACGGCCTCCACATAGTTGAGGGCCACGGAGCGGCCACCCGAGGCGTCCCGGGCCTCCTTGAGCACCTCCAGGGTCAGGCGGGCGTCGTCCACGTTGGCGTCGTAGTAGGCCCCCGCGAGGGTCATGCCCCGGGTGTCGACCGCAGGTTCCCCGGCGGCCACCTGGTCGGGGGTGAGGAGGTGGTGCCGGGGGAGCTTGAACCGGGAGAAGGTGTTGGACAGGAGATCGTAGAGCCGGAGGGCGGTCTTCACCCTCCGGGGCGTGTCCTTGCTCCCGGGGTAGGCGCAGTAGTGGAACACCTGGGGCCGCACGAGGTTGGGCAGGGCCGCGCAGAGCCAGTTCCGTTCGGTGGTGGCCTCCCGCACCAGCCGGAACTCGCCCTGGGCCAGGTAGCGCATGCCGCCATGCACCAGCTTGGAGGAGCGGGAGGAGGTGCCGGAGGCGAAGTCCTCCTTCTCCACCAGGAGGAAGGGGATGCCGCGCAGGGCCGCCTCCCGGGCCAGGCCCGCCCCGGTGATGCCTCCGCCGATGATCACCAGATCAAAGGCCCGGGTCCGGGCCCGTTCCAGGTCCCGCGGGCGGTCCAGGGCGTTCCAGGCCAGGGACCGGCCCTCGACCTGGAAGTCCGCGCTGCGCGGCCGGGTCGCGGCGCTCACAGGACCCCCTCCCCGGTGCGCCCGGGCAGCTGGATGAACTCCAGCGGGTAGCGATCCGTGCGCAAGGTGAAGCTCACCGCGTAGTAGACCTCGCGCTTGAAGGCCAGGGCGCGTTCCACCCGGATGACCTGGCGGCTCCCCAGGATCCTGGCGGCCTCCCGCTCCTCGCGGCCTCGAAAATCCAGGGCGTGGAAGCGGTTCCGCACGCGCTGGGGCGCAAGGGCATAGCGCCCGGTCATGAGGGCGTGGAGGGAGCCGCCGAAGTCGGCCCCCTCGATCCCGGGAAAGGCCTGCTCCCGGAAGTAGGACGTCTCCAGGGCCAGCACCTCCTCCTGGACCAGGCGCAGCCGCCGCACCTGGAACACACGGGCGGCCTCCTCGAAGAACCCGCGAAGGAAGGGCGAGGCGATCCCGCCGGGGGGGACCCAGCCGGCCTCCTGGACCACGTTGCGCACCGGGTGCCGGGTGCGGGCGAACTCCTCGGTGATGGAGAGGGTGCCGGCCAGGGGGTTGAAGCTCAGGGGCTCCTCCACGAAGGTGCCCAGGCCGTGCATGCGGTAGATCAGACCCTCGGCCTCCAGCATGCCCAGGGCCTTGCGCACGGTCTCCCGGCTGGCGTTGAAGAGCTTCACCAGGTCCGGCTCCGAGGGGATCCGGGCCACCCAGAGCCCCTCCTGGATCCGGGCGCGGATCTCCTCACGGATGGTGGTGGCGAGGGTGGTTCGGAGCATGGCGGGCTTCCTGGGCTTACGTGCTGGGCTTACTTGTACGGACAACTGTTGTATAGACAAGTTAGGCTCTCCCCCGAATCCGTCAATGGTTATCCTGCGGGGCAGGCATAATCGGAGGGAAAAAGGCGGGGGTCATGCAGCGACTGATCGGCGAGCGGGGCAAGGTCGGCTACGGCTGCCTGGACGGCCCGGTCCTGTTCAACCATGAGGACTTTCCCCTGAGGAACCGCTTCGGCCGGCCCCTGGGGGCCCTGCGCCGGCGGCTGGCCCTGGGCGCCTTCACCTACGTGGGGATCCTGGGGGACGGTTTCCTGGTGGGCCTGGCGGCGGTGCGCCTGGGCTACGCGGCCACGGTGTTCGGCTACCTGTTCGACTTCAGCACGGGGGCCTTCTGGGAGTGCTCGGTCAAGGACCTGCCGTCCCGCCTGGCCTTCCCCATGGATCCCGACGAAGGGGCGGTCCGCTACGAAGGCCGCGGGTGCCGGCTGGTGCTGGACAAGTCCCACCGCCGGGAGACCCTGCTCCTGGAGGGTGCCTTCGGCGGCCGCCTGGAGGTGAAGGCCTGCTTCCCCTGCGGCTTCCTGCTCATGCCCCTGCGGGTGGTGAACCCCAGCTGCGGCGACCCCCTGCGCTTCACCTTCACGGAGAAGTGCGCGCCGCTGCGCCCGGAGGAACTCTCGGTGCGCTTCGACGGGGTCGAGCGGGTCGCGTCCCTGGCGGCCACTGCCGCCGTGTACGACTGGTCCGGCGGCTATTTCAACCGCCACACCAACTGGCTCTGGGCCGCCCTGGCCGGGGTCCTTCCCGACGGCACGGCCGTGGGGGCCAACTTCGCCGCCCTGGTGAACGAGTCCTTCTATCCCGAGAACGCCTTCTGGGTGGAGGGCCGGCGGGTGAGGTTGTCCCAGGTGATCTTCGACTATGACCCCGCCGATCCCAGGCGTGAGGACTGGCGGATCTTCACCGAGGACGGCCGGGTGGAACTGCGCTTCCGGGCTATGGGGGAGCGGGGCGAGCGCACGCGGCTGCCCTTCCTGCAGGTCAACTCACGGCAGTTCTTCGGGGAATACACGGGCTGGCTGCGGGACCCGGAGGGCCGCTCCGTGCGCCTGGAGCGGATGCGGGGCGTGGCGGAGGTGCATCTGTCGATGTGGTGAGCCTACAGCTTGCCCTTGATGAGTCCCACCGCCTGGCGGATCTCCTCGGGCGAGAGCTTGCCCTCCTTGAAGAAGAGCACGGTGTTGTCCCGGTCCACGATGATCACCGCCGACTCTTTGGGCCGCAGGCCCCAGGCGGCCAGGGCGGCGCCCTTCTCGTCGGCCACGTAGAGGGCGTGGGGGAACTCCCGCTGGCTGCTCTCGAACTGGCCCATGCCGATGGAACGGGTACCCCAGAGGGCGTCGGAGAGGTTGAGGATGGTGAGGGTCTTGTACGGGCTGTCCGGCAGATACTCGGGCAGCTTGGCGGCGATGATGGCATCGATGTAGGGCTTGTTCACGCTGTCGATGCCGATGCGGCCCGCCAGATGGTAGATGGTGCGCACCCGGCCGGCGGAATCGGAGAGTTTCCACGGCCGGAACGTGAGGTCCTTGCCCTCCAGGACCATCCGGCCGCCCTCCACCTTCACGCGGGGCACCATCAGGCCCTTGTCCGGCACGGCCACTTCCGGGAGCTTCTGGCCCACCACGATGCCGGCCCAGCAGGGGGCGAAGGCGAGCAGGAGGGCGGCGGTGCGTAGCAGATGGGGACTCAAGGTTCCTCCAGGGCGAGGCGGGTGAAGAAGGCGAGGGTGCGTTCGGCGATGAGATCCTTGTCGAAGTCCATGGTCGCCACGTGGTACGAGCGGTCCAGCCAGATCAGCTCCGTGCTCGCCGAGCCCGCCTCCCGGCACGTGAGCGTGGCGTTGCGGGCCGGCAGCACATGGTCCTGCCGGGACTTGAAGACGAGCAGGGGCTGGCGGAGCCCGGGGAGGCCGGCGCGCACCAGGCGGGCCAGGCGATGGACCTGGGCCACGCCGGCGGTGGGGGTGCGGTCGCAGCAGGGCTCGCGCACCGAGGGATCCAGGATGTCCGAGGCGATGGCCGGCGTGGAGGGCAGGAGGTGCTTGAGGAGCCCCGCCAGCGGCACCAGGGGGTTGCCGAAGACCAGGGCGTGGTTGACCAGCGCCACCCCCCGGATGGCGGGGTCCAGCTGGGCCAACCGCAGGGCCAGGGTGCCGCCCATGGAGAGCCCGGCGACGAAGACCACCCGGCTGCGCTCCTTCAGGCGCTGCAGGGCCGGGAGAAGATCCCCCAGCCAGTCCTCCACGGTCGCGGGCGCCAGGTCCTGCCAGCGGGGGCCGTGGCCGGTGAGATGGGGGCACTCCACATTGCAGCCGGCCTCGGCCAGGGCCCGGGCCAGAGGCTTGACGCTCTCGGGGCTGCCGGTGAAGCCGTGGATCACGAGAACCCCGATGGCGGTCTGGTCGACGTAGGCGGAGAAGGGTTGCCAGGCCGAAGCGGGGAAGGGGGTGGCCATGGAGTCTCGCGGGCGGGATGCCGACTCGGATTCTGGACGGACATTCATGCCGGCGTCAAGTTGAAAACGTCATGCAAACGTTACCATCCGGAAACAAAGATTTGACGATTGCAGGGCGCAGGGCTAGCATCCCCCCAACCACGACTTCGTGCTTCTAAGTCCTAGCAGGCTGGGGGATCGCCCCGCCATGCGAGCCATCCGCCAAGATCGAACCATGGGAGGTTCCCAGATGAAGAAAGGCCTGATGTACTCCGCGCTGACCCTGGGCCTGGCGCCCGCGGCGGCGGCGGGAGGGATCTTCTACAACAGCAACCAGAGCGCGGAGTACATCCGCACCTTCGACCGCAACAGCGCCGTGGACAACGCGGACATCGTCTACTACAACATGGCCGGCACGCCGAGGCTGCAGGACGGGTGGACCTTCAACCTCAGCGACCAGATGATCTTCCAGCGGGCCACGGTGGCCACCATCGGGAACCCGGTGGTGGGGGACAACTTCTACAAGTCGGACAACCCGGTCCTGTTCGTGCCCAATCTCTACCTCGCCTACAAGAAGGACACCTGGGCCGCCTTCCTGGGCCTGGAGACCATCGGCGCCACGGCCATCCGCGCCTGGAATGGCGGACTGCCCACCCTCGACCTCCTGGGCAAGCAGCTGGCCGGGTACGGCCAGACCAGCACCTCCGCCGTGATCGGGGCGGACGCCTACGCCACCGCCGCGGCGGCCGGGGCGACCCCGGCCCAGGCCCAGGCCGCGGCCGTGGCCGCAGGCCTGGGCACCCAGTACTTCCCGTCCCAGTCCTACCTCAAGGGCTCCTCCTACTATGTCGCCCTGAGGGCGGGCGGGGCCGTGCAGGTCAACCCGAAGTTCTCCGTGGCCGCCGCCGCGCGGTTCGTCACCGCCAGCCAGGACATCGTGGGGAGCGTGGACGGGTACTGCACGTACAACCAATACAACCATGATCTCCGGAACCACGTGCGGGCCGTCATCGACGTGGCGGAGAAGGCCGCGGGCTTCTCCGGCGAGGTGAGCATCAACTACGATCCCGTCCCGGAGGTGGTGATCAACCTGACCTACGAGATGGCCACCCCGCTCGATTTCAAGACCTCCGTCAAGAACGGCAAGGATGGCGGCGGCCTGTTCGTCGACGGCTCCAAGGCGCGTCTCGACCTGCCCCAGGTGGTGCGCCTGGGGCTGGGCTACCAGATGACTCCCGCCCTGCGCCTGAGCGTCGGCGCCAACGCCTATCTGGAGAGCTCGGCCAACTTCAGCCTGCTGAACAACCCCACCTTCGGCATCACCGCCTCCAGCGCCTACCGCAACACCTACGAGGAGCAGGCGGCGCTGGAGTTCACGTTCGCGCCCCGGTGGCTCTGGAGCCTGGGCTTCAACTTCAACCAGATCGGCCAGCGGCAGGGTTCCACCCTGGACATCAGCGTCCCCGGCGCCCACGCCAACTACATGTCCGAAGGCACGGGCCTCCAGTACCAGGCCACCAAGGGCCTGAAGCTCAACCTGGGCCTGGCCCACACGGCCTTCATGAACCAGTATCAGAACGCCGATTCGGGCGACCAGCAGATCGCGGCGGCCTATGCCGCCCAGGGCGTCACGGTCGCGCCGACGAAGCAGTACAACAAGGAGTATTTCATCGTGGCCATCGGTGCGGATTTCCATTTCTAACGGACAGGAGCCAGTCATGCCTAACCTTCGGTATGCCGCCGCCAGCATCGCCACCGCCCTGCTCGTCGGCTGCACCCTCAATTCCCCCGATCAGCTGCCCACCCCGGGGCCGGTGACGGGCGACACCCAGTTCACCCTCCTCCAGACCACCGACATCCACGACCACGCCAATGGGGACGGTCCCCTGGGCACCGGGGCACCCGGGCCGGTGGGCTCGTACGCCCGCATCGCCGCCTACGTGAATTCCATCCGGGCCAACGCCCCGGCCAACATGCCGGTGGTGCTGGTGGATTCCGGCGACTGGACCATGGGCACGCTCTACGACCTGAGCATCGGCACCCAGCCCGCGGCCACGTACTTCCTCGACACGCTGCGCTACGACTGCACCACGCTGGGCAACCACGAGTTCGACTACACCCCCAAGGGGCTGGCGGCGATGCTGGCCACCTCCCAGGGCAAGTTCGGCTTCAAGACCCCCATCGTGGCCTCGAACATGGCGCTCAACGGCAACGCGGACCTGGCGCCCTTCATGGGCTCGGCCATCCTCCCCACCTACACCGAGACCCTGGCCACGGGCCTCAAGATCGGCTTCATCGGCCTCATGGGCCAGGAGGCCGCGGCCGACGCGCCGGAATCGGCCCCCGTGAGCTTCTACCCCCTCAGCACCAACTACGCGACCATCCAGAGCCTGGTCACGGGCCTTCGCACCGGCCAGGGCTGCAACGTGGTCATCGCCCTGGACCATGTGGGCACCGATCCCGGCGGCTACACCGGCGAGGACGTGAGCCTGGCCCAGCACGTCACGGGCATCGACGTGATCGCCTCGGGGCACACCCACAACGCCTTCGGCGCGGACGGCAACGCCAGCCACGCCGTGGCCAACGGCACCTGGACCACCCAGATCATCTGCGCGGGCGCCTACAGCACCAACGTCTCCCGCCTGGACCTCACCTACCACCCGGGCGCCGGGAACACCACCGTCAACGCCGGCAGCGCCAGCAACCTGGCCATGACCGACGCCAACCTCGCCGCCAGGAAGGTGGTGCCGGGCCTGGACCCCGCGGCCTCGGTCTTCGTGGGGCAGACCGACGCGAGCCTGAACTTCGGGCTGGGCGCCCTGCTGGGGCAGTTCTTCCCGGACTACAGCGCCACGAACCTCGCCAAGGGCATCTACCACCCGGTGGGCCTGGCGATGCAGGACCTGATCTCCAACAACAACAACGCCGTGCTCAATCCCTCGGGCCTGGGCGACCTGTGCGCCGACGGCGTGCGCAACGTGCCCAACGCCATCATCTCCAAGTCCCTCCTGGCCGCGGGGTGGAACGGGAGCCCCACCTCGCCGACCCTGGCCGCCGCCGCGGGGACCCTGACCCAGATGGGCTATGACGTCACCCCCTATACCGCCGGCGTGGTGCCCTCGGGCGTCATCCGCGGCTACCTGGCCGGCAACGTGCCCATCACCTTCGCCAACGCCTACGAGATCCTGCCCCTGGGCATCTCCCCCGACACCACCCAGTCCATCCCGGTGGGCTACCCCCTCATGTCGGTCTACCTCACCTACGCCGACCTCCAGAAGGTCTGCGCGCTCCAGCTCCTCGCCCAGAGCAACCTGACGCCCTCGGACGACTACGTGAACCTCTCGGGGATCACGTACGCCCTGGACACCTCGGCCGGAGGGGGCGCGTACACCTACTTCAAGAGCGCCACTGCCGCGGCGATCCTCCAGATCACGGAGGCCAAGGCCAAGGCCGGCAGCGCCGCCGCCGGCAAGGCCCTCCTCGGCCTCTCCTCGCTCGCCACCGACAGCGGCGCGGCGCTCGTGGGCGGACTGGGGACCAACCCCTACGCCACCGCCATGCTCGCCCTGAACGACGCTCCGGCCAGCCTCACCCAGGCCCAGATCGGCGCCAACCTGCAGGCCCTGGGCGGCGTGGCCGCCCTGGCGGCGGCGGACGCGGCCAAGGGCACCGCCACGCTCAACACCGCCATCTTCAACCTGGCCATCGGCGCCATCGGCCAGGTCTCGGCCTTCGCCTCCACGGATCCCGCCTGCGAGGGCACCGCGGCGGCCCTCTCCAGCGGCCAGCGCTACCGCGTCGCCGGCGACCTGTACGCCATCCTCATGCTGGGGGCCGTGCAGTCCCAGTACGGCGTCACCATCACGCCCTACGCCGCCGCCACCGGCTCGGCCACCGTCTCCGCCGCCAACCTCGCCGCCGCCATGGCCAACCGCATCAACCTCAACGGCCCCTCCGCCACCGTGCAGGAACTCAAGGAGTGGATGGCCCTGGTGCTCTTCATGATCACTCCTCCGGCCCAGGGCGGCTTCTTCACCAGCGGCGTCATCCCCGCCGACTACGCCTCCACCGCCAACTTCACGGACTTCCCCACCAGCGGGGCCGCCGTGAAGGTGCGCAACGCCAGCTACCCCCTGGCGAACCTCGGGCAGCTCATGACCACCCTGGCGGGCCTGGAGGCGGCGAGCTAAGCCGGGCCGTTCCGTTCAGAAGAACCTCAAGGTTAGCTCCACCATGCGCCTCACGAAGCGGGTGTAGGGCGGGCGCAGGAACCGGGTCGGGCCGTAGGCGGTGCGCTGGCGGAGCACGGCCCGCTCGTTGGAGAAGGCCAGGAAACCGGCCTGGCCGTGGGCCCGGCCTGAGCCGGAGTTGCCGACGCCTCCAGCGGGGAGATTCGGCTGGCCGAACTGCAGGACGGTGTCGTTGAGGCAGGCGCCGCCGGAGGTGGTGCGGGCCAGGAGGTCCTCGGCCCCCGCGCGGGTGCCGGTGAAGAGGTAGAGGGCCAGGGGCTTGGGCCGGGCGTTCACGAAGGCCACGGCCTCGTCCAGGCTGGCGACCTTCAGCACGGGCAGGATGGGGCCGAAGATCTCCTCGTCCATGAGGGGCGAGGCGGGGTCGACGCCGGTGACCAGGGTGGGGGCCAGGTAGCGGCTGCCGGGGTCCGCGTCGCCGCCCAGGATCACCTGGCCGCCGGAGGCCGCCAGCAGGCTCTGGAGCCGGGCCAGGTGGCGGTCGTTGATGATCCGCGCGAAATCGGGGCTCGTCCTGCGCGCTTCGGGCGTTTCGCCATAGGAGCGCTTCACGGCGTCCACCAGGGCCGCCACCAGCCGGTCGTGGACCTGGGCATGGACGAGGACGTGGTCCGGGGCGACGCAGGTCTGGCCGGCGTTGATGAACTTGCCCCAGGCGATCTTCCGGGCGGCGTCCTCCACGTCCGCGTCGGCGTCCACCAGCACGGGGGATTTACCGCCCAGTTCCAGGGTGAGGGAGCTGAGGTGCCGCGCGGCCGCCGTCATGACAACCCGCCCCACGGCGGGGCTGCCGGTGAAAAAGACATGGTCGAAGGGGAGCTCCAGGAGGGCCTGGGCGGTGTCGGCGGCCCCCTCCACCACGGCCACCTCTTCCCGGAGGAACAACTGGCCGAGCAGGGACGCGAGGAAGGCCGAGGTGTGCGGGGTGAACTCCGAAGGCTTTATGATGCAGCAGTTGCCCGCGGCCAGGGCAGAGACGAGGGGGCCCAGGGTCAGGAATAGGGGGTAGTTCCAGGGGCTGATGATGAGGACCTGGCCCTTGGGCTCGTGCACCACGCTGCTCGCGCAGCCGAAGAAGGCCAGGGGCGTCGGCACCCGGCGCGGCTTCATCCAGGACCCGAGGCGCCGGATGGCCAGGCGCAGCTCGGCCACGACGGGGTAGAGCTCGGTGAGATCGACCTCCTCGGGCGGCTTGCGGAAATCCCGGGCCAGGGCGGCCTGGACCTCCCCGCGGCGGGCCAGGAGGGCCTCGAGGAGGGCCTTGAGCTTGGCCCTGCGCTCCGCTACGCCGGTGGCCGCCAGGCGCCAGCGCGCGGCGCCCTGGGCGGCGAAGAGCTCGGCCAGGCCGGTGGTTGCGGGGATGGCCCCAGGCGTCACAAAAGCTCCTTCCCGGGGCGGAGGCTCAAGGTTCCTTGCAGACCAGCGTGTCCAGCAGGGCGAGGAGCTCCTTGAGCGTTTCCCGGCGCTGGGGGTCGGCGTCGTAGAGGGCGGCCACCTTCCGCCGGGCCGCAGGCACGTCCTGGCAGGCCTTGCCCCGGGCGATGAGCTGGCGCAGGGCGTCCGGCATGGGGCCCCAGTTGCCGCACTCCACCCACTGTTCGGAGAGGAAGATGAACTTCGGGATGGCCTCGCCGCCGTTGGTGAGGTACCGGCCGAAGACCTGGGGGTGCTGCTCCCGGGAGATGAAGCGCACCTGGAGGTTGGGCGCGGCCTCGGCCATGCGGGCCAGTACCGGCACGTGCTTGACCACGTCGCCGCACCAGTCCTCGGCGATGGCCACCACCCGCACGGGACGGGGCAGGGCGGCCAGGAAGCCCTCCACCTGGGGCTCCAGGACCAGGGCCTCGCGGAGGTCCTCCATCTTGTCGCAGTTCTCGGGGGTCGGGCCCTTGATCCACTCGGCGTAGGTCTGGCCGGAGGCGAAGATGGACTGCCAGTCGAGGGCGGGGAGGATGGGGGGCTTGGGCATGGGGAGCTCCTTCAGGCAGGCTCAGGGAGATTCTGAGCCAAAAGCAGGGAATCGGGAACCGGCCGCTTCCGTTCAAGGTTCGGCAGGAACCAGGCCAACAGGCCGATCAGTGGAAGGAAGCTGCAAACATTGTAGACATAGAAGATATTCGTGAGGTCCGCCAGGCGCCCCAGGAGCGCGGCGCCGATGCCGCCCATGCCGAAGGCGAAGCCGAAGAACAGGCCCGAGATGGTCCCCACCCGGCCGGGCACCAGTTCCTGGGCGTAGACCAGGATGGCGGAAAACGCCGAGGCCAGCACCAGCCCGATGAGCACCGACAGGATCCCGGTCCAGAGCAGGTTGGCCCGGGGCAGGAGGAGGGTGAAGGGCAGCACCCCCAGGATGGACACCCAGATGACGTACTTCCGCCCGATGCGGTCGCCCACCGGGCCACCGGCCACCGTGCCCGCCGCCACCGCCCCCAGGAACACGAAGAGGTGGACCTGGGCGTTCTGCACCGACACGTGGAAGCGGCTCATGAGGTAGAAGGTGTAGTAGCTGGTGAGGCTGGCCAGATAGAAGTACTTGGAGAAGATGAGGGCCATGAGGATGGCCAGGGAGGTCGCGACCCGGCGCCGGCCCAGGGGGGAGCGTAGCCGGGGGCCCGCGGGGGCCGCGTGGGCCGGCGCCACGCGGCGGTACCAGGCTCCCACCCGGGTCAGGAGGGCCATGGCCAGGAGCGCGGCCAGGGCGAACCAGGCGATGCTGGCCCGCCCCCGGGGCAGGATGAAGAAGGCGGCCAGGAGGGGCCCCAGGGCGCCACCGGCGTTGCCGCCGACCTGGAAGAGGCTCTGGGCCAGGCCATGCTGGCCCCCGGAGGCCATGCGGGCCACCCGGGAGGATTCCGGGTGCAGCACCGACGAGCCCATGCCCATCAGGGCCACGGCCAGCAAGATCAGGCCGAAGGAGGGGGCCCGGGCGAGGAGGATCAGGCCGCTGAGGGTGAACCCCATCCCCACGGGCAGGGAAAAGGGCTGGGGCCGGCGGTCCGTCACCAGCCCCACCACCGGCTGCAGCAGGGAGGCCGTGAGCTGCCCCGTGAGGGCGATCAGCCCCACCTGGGAGAAGGTCAGGTGGAAGGAGTCCTTCAGAACTGGATACATGGCAGGGATCAGCGACTGCATCATGTCGTTGAGGAGGTGGCAGAAACTGATGGTCAGGAGGACCCGCAGGACGAGGTTGGCGGGCCGGGGGGCGTCAGGATGCATGCTGCGATCTCCAGTTCAATGCTAGGCGAGGACTGAAAGGATGAACTGTGCAATAGTTATCCCCAGTCAAGCCCAACCGTATCCAGGTTCCAAACCTGCCATGGAGGTCAGCCTACGTGGAAGCCAACGTGACAGCTTCAAGTTCCCCTCTCCGGCAGGGGTTCGAGCGCTTCGGGCTTCCGGCCCTGGCCTTCCTGGCGGCGTGGGCCGCCTCGGGGTTCGGGTGGCTGGGCGCGGGGCTGGGACTGGTGCCGGCGCTTCTCATCCTCCTTCTCGGCCGCTCCAGGGCCAGGGCGGGATCATCCGGGCCGTCCTCCACGCCTGTCTCCGCTCAGATGATGGCCCCCCAGGCCCGTGAGCCCGAGCCCTCGGCCGCGGACCTGGAGCGGGTGGCCAGCCGCATCGTGCCCCTGTGGGCGGGGCAGACCGCCCAGGCCCGGGCGCAGATGGAGGATGCCGTCACCTCCCTCGCGGGGCGGTTCGCCGGCATGCAGGCCAACCTGAGGGCGGCCCTCCAGGCCACGGGCCTGGAAAGCAACCGGAGCCTCCAGTCCACCATCGAGGCCGGGGCCGGAGCCCTGGCGGGGGTCATCAAGGACCTTGAAGAAGCCGCCCGGGCCCGGGGCGCGGTGCTGGACAAGATCCAGGACCTGGCGGCCATCACCGAGCAGCTCCAGGAGATGTCCGAGGAAGTGGCGGCCATCGCCACCCAGACCAACCTCCTGGCCCTGAACGCGGCCATCGAGGCGGCCCACGCCCAGGGGCTGGGCCGGGGCTTCGCCGTGGTGGCCGACGAGGTGCGCAAGCTATCCATGCGCTCGGGCGAGACGGGAAACGCCATCACCTCCAAGGTGGCCTGGGTGAACAAGGCTTTGACGGACGCCCTCAAGGCCACCCAGACCTTCGCCCAGCGCGACACGGACATGATCCGCCGGGCCGAGACGACCATCAACGGCGTCGTGCGCGACTTCCAGGCCGGCGCCGGCGAGCTTTCCGAGTCCGCCCACCGCTTCGAAGGGGTCGGCGCCCAGCTGGGGGCCGAGATCTCGGGGACCCTCGTGCACCTCCAGTTCCAGGACCGGGTGGGCCAGATCCTGCAGAGCGTGGTGGCCGACATGGAGAAGTTCTCCCACCGCCTCGAGCACCACCCCGCGGGGCTCCAGGCGGACCAGTGGCTCCGGGAGCTGGAGAGCACCTACACCACCTCCGAGCAGCAGGCGCTCCACCACGGGCAGCAGTCGACTGCCTCCGACGATTCCGAAATCACCTTCTTCTGAGTGGAGCCATGGCCAAGACCATCATGATCATCGATGATTCCGTGAGCCTCCGGCAGGTGGTGGCCATCGCCCTGACCACCGCCGGCTACGAGGTCATCGCCGCCTGCGACGGCCAGGACGCCCTGGCCAAGCTCACCGGGCAGAAGGTCAACCTCATGATCTGCGACGTGAACATGCCCAACATGGACGGCATCTCCTTCCTCAAGGCCGTGCGGACCCTGCCGGCCTACAAGTTCACGCCGGTCATCATGCTCACCACCGAGGCCGGGGAGGACAAGAAGAAGGAGGGCCAGGCCGCGGGCGCGCGGGCCTGGGTGGTCAAGCCCTTCAAGCCCGAGCAGCTTCTGGTGGCCGTCTCCAAGTTGATCCTGCCCTGAGGAGCCGCCCATGATCCAGTTCCAGCGCGAACGGCAGGTCCTCAGGATCACCGGAGAGCTTACCATCTACCACGCCGCCGAGGCCAAGGCCTACTTGGCCGGGGAGCTGGCCACGGACCCCGACCTGGAGGTGGACCTGGCCGAGGTGGAGGAGCTCGACACCGCCGGCGCCCAGCTCCTCCTCTGGCTGAAGCGGGAAGGAAAAGCCCGAGGTGTCGCCATACCCTTCCTCCACCACAGCCCCGCGGTGCTGGACGTTCTTGATCAACTCAACCTGGCCGGGCATTTCGGCGATACCATCCTCATTTCCCCGACCTCCTGAGGCCAACCCATGGACATGGATACGGTCAAGCAGACTTTCATCGTCGAATGCCGGGAACTCCTCGCGGCCATGGAGGAGGCCCTGCTGACCATGGAGGAGCAGGCCGAGCCCGCCGAGGCCATCAACGCCATCTTCCGGGCCGTGCACACCATCAAGGGCTCGGCGGGCCTGTTCGGCCTGGACGCCATCGTGCGCTTTGCCCACACGGTGGAGAGCGTCATGGACAGGGTCCGGGGCGGCAAGGTGCAGATGACGCCCGAGCTCATCAGCCTGTTCCTGGAATGCCACGATCACCTGGCCCCCATGGTGGGCGGGATCCTGGGGGATGCCCCCGAGCCCGCCGACAGCGTGGCCGAAGGCGAGCGTCTCATGGCGGCCCTGGTGCCCTTCCTGGAGGGCGCCATGGTCACCCATGAAGTCGTCGCCGTGCGCCCCCAGGTGACGGCGCGGGAGGAGTCCGGCCGGGACCACTGGCACCTCTCCGTGCGCTTCTCGCCGCTGGTGCTGCAGAACGGCATGGATCCGCTCTCCTTCGTGCGCTACCTGCGCACCCTGGGCCGCATGGTGCACATGCACGCCCTCCTGGAGCGGCTGCCCGCCGGCGACGCGTATGATCCCGAAGTGTGCTACCTGGGCCTGGAGATGGACCTGGACACCCAGGCCGACCGCAAGACCCTGGAGGACGTCTTCGAGTTCGTCCAGGACGACAGCCGGATCCGGCTGATCCCTCCCTACGCCAAGGTGGAGGACTACCTCAAGCTGATCAAGGATCTGCCCGAGGAGGAGCGCCACCTGGGCGAGGTCCTGGTGGCCGGGGGCTGCATCACCGCCCGGGACCTGGAAGAGGCCCTTCTCACCCAGAAGTCCGAGGACGCCGGGCGCATGCTCGGGACCATCCTCGTGCAGGACCAGGCCGTGCCGCCGCCGGTGGTGGCCGCCGCCCTGGAGAAGCAGAAGAAGTTCCAGGACCGGGTGGCCGGCGAGTTGAAGGTGGTCAAGGTCGCCGCGGAGAAGCTGGACAAGCTGGTGAATCTGGTGGGCGAGCTGGTCATCGCCGGCGCCAGCGCCCATGCCCTGGCGGCCCACTCCCCGGACCGGCGCATGCTGGAGGCCACCGAGACCCTGGGCAAGCTGGTGGAGGAGATCCGCGACAACGCCCTCAGCCTGCGCATGGTGCAGATCGGGGAGACCTTCAACCGCTTCCGGCGCATCGTGCGGGACGTGTCCCGGGAGCTGGGCAAGGACATCGAGCTGGAGATCCAGGGCGCCGACACGGAGCTGGACAAGACCATCGTGGAGAAGATCGCCGATCCCCTCATGCACATCGTGCGCAACTCCATCGACCACGGCATCGAGTCCGCGGAGGTGCGCCGGGCCCGGGGCAAGCCGGAGACCGGCTCCCTCTCCATGAACGCCTTCCACGACTCGGGCAGCATCGTCATCGAGGTGGCCGACGACGGCGGCGGCCTGGACCGCCAGAAGATCCTGGCCAAGGCCGTGGAGCGTGGCCTGGTGCCGGCGGGAGCCGTGCTCTCGGATGCCGAGATCTCCGACCTGATCTTCGCGCCGGGCTTCTCCACGGCGGCCAGCGTCAGCAACCTCTCCGGCCGCGGCGTGGGCATGGACGTGGTGCGCCGGAACATCGACGAGCTCCGCGGCTCCGTGGAGGTGGAGAGCTACGAGGGCTCGGGCACCACCATGCGCATCCGGCTGCCCCTGACGCTGGCCATCATCGACGGGTTCCGGGTGGAGATGGACGGCACCTGCTACGTCATCCCCCTGGACATGGTCATCGAGTGCCTGGACCTGGGCCCCTTCCTGGAATCCGAGGAGAACCACCTCGTCAACCTGCGCGGCGAGGTCCTGCCCTTCCTGCGGCTGCGGGAGGTCTTCGGCAGCCGGGGACCCCTGCCGGCCAAGGAGCGGGTCGTGGTGGTGCAGTTCGGCGACATCCGGGCCGGCATCGTCGTGGACAAGCTCCTGGGCGAGTTCCAGACCGTGATCAAGCCCCTGGGCGAGCTGTTCCGCAACCTCAGGGGCGTCGGCGGCTCCACCATCCTCGGTTCGGGCGAGGTGGCGCTGATCCTGGACGTGCCCCAGCTCGTCAACCTGGCCACCCGGCGCGGCCGGAACCATGCCGCCCTCGCACAAAAAGCCTGACCTTTCCCAACCGGCCCATTCCCAATTCCCTGGAGGTTCCATGAACTGGTTCAAGCAACTCCGCCTGGCCACCCAGCTGGTATCCGCCTTCATCCTCGTGGCCCTGGTCGCCGTGGGCATCGGGTTCGCCGGGCTGACCCAGACCCGGAAGGTGGGCGCCCTCGTCAAGGACATGCACGACAACCAGCTGATCCCCATCCAGCAGCTCCACGACGGCTCGTCGGAACTGGGCCACTTCTATCGGCGGATCCTCTACTCCGCCATGAACCCGGATGTGGCGTCCCGGGAGAAGGCCCTGGGCGAGATGCCGGAGCACAAGGACCTGTTCTGGAAGGCCCTGCATGCGGAGATGGCCAGCTCTCCCGCGCCCGGGGAGAAGGAGATCTGGGACCAGCTGCCCGGGGCCTGGGACGCTTTCGAGGCCGCGACCAAGGAAGCCGCGGCCATCATCCGGGCCAACAAGCCCGCGGATGCCCAGAAGTTCGTCATGGCCACCGTCCGCGACAAGTACAACATCGTCCTGGGCCTGCTGGGCAAGGACATCGAGCTGAACGTGAAGGATTCCCTGGTCTCCTTCAAGAACAGCGAAGCCACCCTGGCCAGCTCCGAGATCCAGACCTTCGGCTCGATCGCCACCGGCTTCGCCGTGGCCGTGGTCCTGGGGCTCCTGGTCACCGCCGTGATCAAGAAGCAGGTGGGGGGCGAGCCCCGCGAGGCCGCGGAGATCGCCCAGCGGGTGGCCGGTGGCGACCTCACCGTGGACGTGCACGTGGCCCACGGCGACACCAGCAGCATGATGGCGGCCATCAAGAACATGGTCGAGAAGATCTCGGACGTGGTAGGCCAGGTGCAGGAGTCCTCGGGCATGCTGGTGGGCGCCGCCGAGCAGCTCAGCTCCACCGCCCAGTCCCTGAGCCAGGGCGCCAGCGAACAGGCCGCGAGCGTGGAGGAGACCAGCGCCTCCATGGAGCAGATGAGCGCCTCCATCGCCCAGAACAACGAGAACGCCAAGGTCACGGGCGACATCGCCACCCGCACCTCCAAGGAGACGGTGGAAGGCGGCCAGGCGGTGAAGGACACCGTGGGCGCCATGAAGCAGATCGCCCAGAAGATCGCCATCATCGACGACATCGCCTACCAGACCAACCTGCTGGCCCTCAACGCGGCCATCGAGGCGGGCCGGGCCGGGGAGCACGGCAAGGGCTTCGCGGTGGTGGCGGCCGAAGTGCGCAAGCTGGCCGAGCGCAGCCAGGTGGCGGCGGAGGAGATCAGCCGGCTGGCCTCGGGCAGCGTGGAACTGGCCGAACGCGCCGGCAAGCTGCTGGATACCATCGTGCCCTCCATCATGAAGACCTCGGACCTGGTCATGGAGATCGCCGCGGCCTCCGCCGAGCAGAACTCGGGCGTGGGCCAGATCAACGGCGCCATAGGCCAGATCAGCCAGGCCGTGGCCCAGAACGCCGCGGCCTCGGAGGAGCTGGCCTCCACCTCCCAGGAGGTGAGCGCCCAGGCCATGGAGCTGCAGTCCACCATGGGCTTCTTCCAGCTCGCGGGCGCCAAGGCCCCCGTGCGCCGGAAACCGGCGGCGCGCCCGCCCATCCAGGCCCGCAAGGCGCGGGAGACGGCCCAGCCCGAGTTCGGTGCGGACGAACGTGAATTCACCCGGTTCTAGCGGTCTGGACTGGAAAGGAGACCGACCCATGGCTGAGACGATGCAGGTGAACAAGCGCACCCGGGCCGCGCTGGAAAAGGCCCAGGTGGAGAAGAAGAGCCAATACCTTGCCTTCGTGCTGGGGGGCGAGGCCTTCGCCATGGAGATCCGCGCCATCAAGGAGGTGATCCAGTACGGGAGCCTCACCGAAGTGCCCCTGATGCCCGCCTTCATCCGCGGCGTGATCAATCTGCGGGGCGCGGTGGTGCCGGTGATCGACCTGTCGGTTCGCTTCGGGCGGCCTCCCACGGAGGTGGCCCGGCGCACGTGCATCGTGATCCTGGAGGTGGAGCACCAGGACGACACCGTCGAGCTGGGCATCATCGTGGACAACGTCAGCGAGGTCCTGGAGATCGGCGCCTCGGACATCGAGCCCGCGCCGTCGTTCGGCAGCACGCTACGCTCGGAGTTCCTGGCGGGGGTCGGCAAGGTGGGCGGCAAGTTCGTCATCCTCCTGGACGTGAACCACGTCCTCTCCATCGACGAGATGTCCACTCTGACCGGCGGTCAGGGGCGGGAGGACGCGGCTTCGTGACCCTTCCCCCATCCGCAGGCGGGGCCGGACCCCCCTTGGGCACCGCCCCGACGGCCATCACAGACGGGGAGTTCAACCATATCCGCGAGCTCGTCAAGAGCATCACCGGCATCAACCTCTCGGACCAGAAGAAGGCCCTGGTGGTGGGCCGGCTCTCGACCCGCCTGCGCCACCGCAAGCTCGGCTCCTTCGGCGAGTACTACAAGCTCCTCCAGGATGCCCGGGAGGGCGACGAGCTCCAGATGGCCATCGATCTCATGACCACCAACGAGACGTCCTTCTTCCGGGAGCCCGAGCACTTCAACATCCTCGGCGAGCACATCCGGGGGCTGCGCCCCGTGCCCTTCCCCTTCCGGGTCTGGAGCGCCGCCAGCTCGTCCGGGGAGGAGGCCTACACCCTCGCCATGGTCCTCTCCGAGGTCCTGGGCTCGGCGGACTGGAGCGTGCATGGCACCGACATCAGCACCCGGGTGCTGGAGCGGGCCCGCCGGGGCCTGTACCCCATCGAGCGCAGCGCCGGCATTCCCCAGGACCTGCTGCGAACCCACTGCCTGAAGGGGCAGGGCAAGCACGAGGGCATGTTCCTCATCAGCCGCAAGCTCCGCCAGCGGGTGACCTTCAGCCAGGCCAACCTCATCCAGCCCCTGCCCAGGCTGGGGCCTTTCGACGTGGCCTTCCTGCGCAACGTCCTGATCTACTTCGAACCGCCCCAGAAGAAACTCGTGGTGGAGGCGGTGGCCGGCCAGGTCAAGCCGGGGGGCCTGCTCATCGTGGGGCACTCCGAAAGCCTCACCGGCCTCAGCCACGGCCTGACCCCCCTGCGTCCAACGGTGTACCGTGTCCCCTGAACCCGCCATCCCCATCAAGGTCCTGATCATCGACGATTCCGCCGTCGTGAGGCAGGTCGTCACCGAGATCCTGGGCAAGGACAAGGGCGTCCGGGTCATCGGCCACGCCATGGACCCCATCTTCGCCCTGGAGAAGATGAACAAGGACTGGCCCGACGTCATCATCCTGGATGTGGAGATGCCGCGCATGGACGGGATCACCTTCCTGCGCAAGGTCATGGCCGAGCGCCCCACGCCGGTGATCATCTGCTCGTCCCTGACCGCCAAGGGGGCCGAGACCACCCTCCAGGCCCTGTCCGCCGGGGCCTTCGCCATCTTCACCAAGCCCACCATGGGTGTGAAGGGCTTCCTCCAGGATTCCTCCACGGATCTGTGCCAGGCCGTGCGGGCCGCGGCGGGCGCCAGGGTCCGCACTTCGCTCAGCGCCCCCATGCGCGCCGTCCCGGCCAAGGCCAACGCGGACATCATCATGCCCCCGGGTGGCGAGGCCATGGTGGTCACCACGGACCGCTTCACGGCCATCGGCACCTCCACGGGGGGCACCCAGGCCCTGGAGTTCGTCCTCTCCTCCCTGCCCCGGACCTGCCCGGGCATCGTGGTGGTCCAGCACATGCCCGAGAAGTTCACGGCGGCCTTCGCCGAGCGGCTCAACGGCCTGTGCGAGATCGAGGTGCGGGAGGCGAAGACCGGTGACCGGGTGCTGGCGGGCCGGGCCCTCATCGCCCCCGGGGGCAGGCACCTGATCGTGCGCCGCTCCGGGGCCCAGTACGTGGCCGAGGTGGTGAGCGCCCCACCCGTGAACCGCCACTGCCCCTCCGTGGACGTCCTGTTCCGTTCGGTGGCGAAATACGCCGGCAAGAACGCCCTGGGCGTCATCATGACCGGCATGGGGGACGACGGGGCCCGGGGTCTCCTGGAGATGAAGCAGGCCGGGGCGCACACCCTGGCCCAGGACGAGGAGAGCTGCGTCGTGTTCGGGATGCCCAAGGAGGCCATCAAGCTCGGGGCCGCCGACCGGGTCGTGCCGCTCTCGCAGATTCCGGACCTCATTTCCCGTTGAAAGGTAGTGGAGCGTACATGGCGACAGCGGAAACCATCCTCATCATCGACGATGACGAATTCCTCCGGATCCTCGTCCGGGCCTTCCTGGAGCGCATGGGCCTGAACGTCGTGGAGGCCGCGGACGGCGCCCAGGGCCTGGCAGCCCTGCGGGAGGCCCCCCCGGCCCTGGTGCTCCTGGACATCACGATGCCCGGCATGAACGGGTTCGAGGTCTGCAAGGCCATCCGCGCCCTGCCCGAGGCCGCCGACACCCCCGTGATCGTCATGACCTCCCTGGAGGGCACCGCCCGGAAGGTGGAGGCCTTCCAGTGCGGCGCCGTGGACTATGTCTCCAAGCCGCTCCATCTGGAGGACGTGGAGGTGCGGGTGAACACCCACCTGGGGATCCGCCGCCAGAACCTCGAGCTGCGCCGCAGCCGGGACCAGCTCCAGCAGGCGGTGGAGGACGCAGCGGTCCTCAACCGGAACCTCGTGGAGGTCAACGAGAGGCTGCGCCATTCCGAGGAGGTCAAGTCCCGGTTCCTGGCCCTGATGCGCAACGAGATCAACAATCCCCTCAACGGCATCATGGGCCTGGCCGACCTGGTGGCCGGCAAGGTGCCCCTGGAGAAGGCCAGGGAGTTCGGCGCCATGATCAAGGACGAGGCCTTCCACCTGGACTGCCAGATCCAGAACGTCTTCCGGGCCGCGGAGGTGGAGGCGGGCGAGGCCGCCCCCAGCATCAGCCGGGTCGACGTGGGCAGCATCCTGGATGCGGTGGTGGACTCCTTCGGCGCCTTCGCCCGGGCCAAGGGCGTCAAGCTCACCACGAGGGTGGCGGGCGAGCCCGGCCCCTTCCCCACGGACGGCGAGAAACTCCACCACATCCTGGCCAACCTGGTGGCCAATGCCGTCGAGGCCAGCGGCCGAGAGGGCGAGGTGTCGATCCTGGCCGAGGATCGCGGCGACCGGCTGTCCATCCAGGTGTCGGATCATGGCCTGGGGTTGCCCGAGGCGGAGCGCAAGCTCCTCTTCCAGTCCTTCGGGTCAAACGGTTTCCAGGGCATCTCCCATGGCCAGAACCTGGGCCTGCCGGTGGTCAAGGCCCTCGTGGACCTGCTGGGCGGTGAAATCGACGTGGAGAGCGCGCCGGGCCAAGGTGCCACCTTCCGCATCCTCCTGCCCCGGGCCCTGGAGACGATGGAGGCCGAAGCCGCCGACGGCAACCTCCTCATCTTCGACGAACCCCAAGAGTTCTAGTTGGAAACGAACACCGGGACGATCCCAGCCCACTACCTCTACCCGTGCACGCTCTTCGCGCACCGGGAGGAGCATGTGGTCTCGACGGTCCTGGGCTCCTGCGTGGCGGTGTGCCTGCGCGATCCCGTCCTCTCCGTGGGCGGGATCAACCACTACATGCTCCCCCTCTGGAACGGCGACGGCCTGCCCACCCCCAAGTACGGCAACATCGCCATCGAGAAGCTCATCCGGACCCTCGTGGACCGGGGCTGCTCCCAGGACCGCCTCGTGGCCAAGCTCTTCGGCGGCGCCAACGTCATCGGTCCGGGCGAGGGCCACTACACCGTGGGCTCACGCAACATCGCCCTCGCCAGGGAGATCCTCGAGCGGGAGGGCATTAGCATCGCCGCCTCGGACGTGGGCGGCGACAGCGGCCGGAAGGTCATCTACAACACCCGGACCGGGGTCGTCATGGTGTCCAAGTTGCGCCGAACCGACGGGCAGGCTATGGCGCTGCCGGATGGCAGGCCGCGGTAGGATCCATCCATGGATATCGGCGGGGACGTGGAGTGGATCGTCATCGAGGGCGCGCGGGAGCATAACCTCCGCGGGCTCGACGTGCGGATTCCCCGGGGACGGCTGACCGTAATCACCGGGGTCTCGGGTTCGGGCAAGTCTTCCCTGGCCTTCGACACCCTCTTCCGGGAAGGGCAGCGGCGGTTCCTGGAGACGTTGCCGTCCTTTTCCCGGCAGTTCCACAGGGGCCTCGGGCGCCCCGCGGTGGGCGCCATCCGGGGGCTGGGGCCGGCGGTGGCGGTGGGGCAGCGGGCTGGGCTGGCCAATCCACGGTCCACGGTGGGGACCCTCACGGAGGTCTGGGATCTCCTGCGACTGCTCTTCGCGCGGCTGGGGGAGGCCCCGGAAGGGGTGCGGCCCACCCGGGCCCTGTTCTCCTTCAACGGCGCCGAGGGGGCCTGCCCGACCTGCGCCGGGCTGGGGGTGGAGGACCGGCTGGACCTGGACCTCCTGGTGGCCGACCCCGCCCTCACGCTCCGCCAGGGCGCGCTGCGGGTGAGCACCCCCAGCGGCTACCTGATGTATTCCCAGGTGACCCTCGATGTGCTGGACCAGGTGCTCAGGGCCCATGGGGCCTCCGTGGACCTGCCCTGGCGGGACCTGGGGGACGAAGGCCGGAAGGTGGTCCTGTTCGGCTCCGAGCGCCTGCGCATCCCCTTCGGCAAGCATCCCCTGGAGAACCGCCTGAAGTGGACCGGCATCACGGCCCGGCCACGGGAGGAGGGGTTCTACCGGGGCCTGGTGCCCGTCATGGAGGAGATCCTCCGGGGCAAGCGCAACGACTCCATCCTCCGCTTCGTGCGCTCCGCCCCGTGCCAGGCCTGCCTTGGAGCCCGCCTGCGGCCTGAAGCCCTGGCGGTGAGGTGGCGGGGCATGACCATCGCCGACCTGGCCCGCCGCAGCGCCTCGGACCTGCACGGGCTCCTGCGGGCCCAGGAGGCCTCCCATCCGGTGTTCGCCCCCATCGCCGAGGACCTCCTGGCCCGCACCGCCCTCATGGTGGAACTGGGCCTGGAGCACCTGACCTTCGACCGGCCCGCCGCGACCCTCTCCCTGGGGGAGGCCCAGCGGCTGCGTCTCCTGAACCTCGCCCTGGGCGAGCTGCGGGGGCTCGTGCTGGTCCTGGACGAGCCCTCCTCGGGCCTGCACCCCCAGGATTCGGAAAGGCTGCTGAAGGTCCTGCGCCGGCTCCGGGACCAGGGCCAGACGGTGGTGGTGGTGGAGCACGACCCCGTCCTGATCCTGGGCGCGGACTGGCTTCTGGATCTGGGGCCGGGGGCGGGCAGGGAGGGCGGGGCGCTGCTCTACAGCGGACCCCCCTCCGGCCTGCTGGCCGAGGGTGCTCCCCCTACGCCGACGGGAGCCTGGCTGCGGGCGACCCTTCCGCTACCGCACCCGCCGAGGGCGGGAGACCGTCTCCAGCTGGAGCGCCTCACCCGGCACAATCTGGCCGACCTTGACGTGGAACTCATCGCCGGCGGCCTGAATGTGGTCACGGGAGTCTCCGGTGCCGGGAAGACTTCGCTCCTGGCCGAGGCCGCGACTCGCCTGGGCCACCTGCGAACCCTCCTGGTCGACGCCAGCCCCATCGGCCGCACCCCCCGCTCCAATCCCGCCACCTACAGTGGCGCCTTCGATCTCATCCGCAACCGCTTCGCCGCCACCCCGGAGGCCCGGGCCCTGGGCCTGGGCAAGGGGCACTTCACCTTCAATACGCCGGGGGGACGCTGCGAGACCTGCGAAGGCGCGGGCGTCCTCGAGGTGGGCATGAAGCACCTGGGGGCCGTGGTGACGACCTGCGACGCCTGCGGCGGGCGCCGCTTCCACGCCGAGGTCCTGGCCGTGGCCTACCGGGGCCGCAGCATCGCCGACGTGCTGGAAGGGAGCGTCCAGGACGCCTGGGAGCTCTTTCGGGACCAGCCCGCCCTGGCGCGGATCCTGGCGGCCCTCCTGGACTGCGGCCTGGGGCACCTCCCCCTGGGCCAGCCGGCCACCACGTTGTCAGGCGGTGAGGCCCAGCGGGTGAAGCTGGCCACGGAACTGGCCCGCTCCGGGCGGGGCCCCTCGCTCATCGTCCTGGACGAGCCCACCACGGGCCTGCACGCCGCCGACACCGCCGTCCTCCTGGAGGCCTGGGACCGTCTGGTGGAGGCCGGGCACACCCTGCTGGTGGCGGACAATGACCCCGCCGTGATCCTGCGCGCCGACCACGTGCTGGACCTGGGGCCCGGGAGCGGCGCCCAGGGCGGGCGCCTCGTCTACGCGGGTCCGCCGGCGGGCCTGGCCCATTGCCCCGGGTCCCCCACGGGGGCCGCGCTCCGGGGCTTCCCGCCGCTGCCGCCCCCGGAGACCCCGGGCCTCGTCGCCGGCGGCGGGCCACCGCCCATGGCCCTGGCGGGGGTCACCACCCACAACCTCAGGGGGCTGGACGTGGCCTTCCCGGCCCGGGGCCTGACGGTGGTCACGGGGCCATCGGGCTCGGGCAAGTCCTCCCTGGTGCTGGACACCCTGCTGGCGGAGGCCCGGAACCGCTTCAACGACCTGGTGGCCCCCTGGGCCCGGCGCTTCCTGCCCCGGGCGGGGGGGGCCGAGCTGCTCGGGGCGCATGGCCTCCAGGCGGCGGTGGCCGTGCCCCTGGGTTCCGGCCGGCGCAACCCGCGGTCCCGGATGGGCACGGTGACGGAACTGGACGAACGCTACCGCATGCTCTTCTCCCGGGCCGGGGAGCCACGGCTGCCCGCCTCGGCCTTCTCCGCCAACGGCCAGGACGGCGCCTGTCCCCGCTGCCGGGGACTGGGCTTCATCCAGGCCTGCGATCCGGAGCGCCTGGTCAGCGATCCGCGTCTCCCGCTCACGGACGGCGCCCTGGACGGCTCCAGCTTCGGCGCCTACCTGGGGGAGCGGGACGGCCGCTTCGTGGCCACCCTCCGGGCCGTGGGCGAGGCCCTGTCGCTGGATTTCGCCCGCCCCTGGCTGGAACTGGGGCCCGAGGCCCGGTCCGTGGCCATGGGGGGCTGCGGGGCGCGGGTGTTCGAGGTGGACTGGCGCTACCGGCGGGGCCGGCGCGAGGGGGTCCACCGGCTCGCCACGCCCTGGGAGGGCTTCGCCACCCTGGTGGACGCGGAGTTCGAGCGCATCCACCTCGAGCCCAAGGGCGAGGCCCTGGAGGGCCTGCTGGGGGAGGCCCCCTGCCCGGCCTGCGCGGGGGAACGGCTGGCCCCGGACTCGCGGGCCGTGACCTTCGCCGGCCTGGGCCTGCCCGAACTGTCGCGCCTGACGGTGGCCCAGGCCCGGGCCTGGTTCGAAGTGCTGGACCCGGGCGGGCCCGTCGCCATCCTCCGGGCGGAACTGCTGCCCCGCCTGCGGGCCCTGGAGGAAGCCGGCCTGGGTTACCTGGCCCCGGAACGGGAGATGGCGAGCCTCTCGGGTGGAGAAGCCCAGCGGGTTCGGCTCGCCGCCGCCCTCCATGCCGGGCTCGCCGGGGTGGCCTACGTTCTGGACGAGCCCACCCAGGGGCTCCACGCACGGGATGTCGCCCGGCTGATCCGGGTGTTGAGGGCACTGGCCGACGCGGGCAATGCCGTGGTGGTGGTGGAGCATGACCCGGCCGTGGTGGCCGCCGCCGATCACGTCATCCGGCTGGGCCCCGGCGCTGGTCCGGAGGGGGGCCGCCTCCTGGCCTCGGGGCCACCTTCGGCCCCGCCAGTGGAGGTCCAGCCCGTTATGGCCACGGGCCCATTCGCCTGGGAGCCGGCCATCACCCTGCGGGAGGTCTCCCTCCACAACCTCCGGGGTTTCGACGTCACCTTCCCCCTGGGCGCCCTGGTGGCCGTCACCGGCGTCTCGGGCAGCGGGAAGTCCACCCTCGTGCAGGGGGTGCTGGGAGCCTCCCTGGCCGCGCACCTACAAGGCCGAAGCCCTGTTGGCTGCCAGGGGTTCCAGTGCCACGTCCCCTTCCAGCACCTGGAGGGGTTCGCTCTTGCGGCCAAGGCCCAGGGGGCGGCCGGGTCGGTGGCCACGACCCTGGGCATCGCCGAAGCCATCCGCAAGCGCTTCGCCGCGACCCCCGCAGCCCGCTCCCTGAAGCTCGGCGCCCGGCATTTCTCCACCGCCTCCCCGGGGGGGCGCTGCGAGGCCTGCGGAGGGAAGGGGGCCGTCACCGTGGCCATGGACCTCCTGCCCGACGTGACGGTGGGGTGCGAAGCCTGCGGGGGCCTGGGCTTCCAGGGCGAGGTCCTCGGGTGCCTGCTGGGGGGCCGGTCCATCGTCGAGGTACTTTCCATGACGGTGGAGGAGGCCCGGGCCGCCTTCCTGGGTGACGCGCCCATCGCCCGTCCCCTGGCCGCCTTGGCGGACATGGGCCTGGGCTACCTGAAGCTTGGCCAGGAGGCCAGGACCCTCTCCGGCGGCGAAACCCAGCGTCTGCGCCTGTCCGCGCTGCTGGAGGCGCCGGCGGCGGGGGTGCGCGCCGCCGTGCTTCTGGACGAGCCCGCCCGGGGCCTGGGGGCCGTGGAGGTGGAGCGGCTGGTGGGCGCCCTGCGCCGCCTGGCGGCGGCGGGCCATCTCGTGGTGGTGGTGGAGCACGATCTGGGCCTCATCCGGGCCGCGGACTGGGTCCTTGACCTGGGGCCCGGGGCCGGACCCGAGGGCGGCGGCCTGGTGGCAAGCGGGACCCCGGGGACGGTGGCGGCCTGCCCGGCCTCCCTGACGGGGCAGGCCCTGCTGGGGCTCCTGGGGAATCCTGGGCCGGCCTGCTATATTTGAAAGGTCACGGGGGCCGCAGTTGGGCGGCCGTTCTGTTTTTCAGGGAAACCCCCATGCCCGAAATCCGCCGCCTGTTCGTGGAGAAGAAGCCCCAGTTTGCCGTGGAGGCGGGCAAGCTCCTGCACGATCTGCGGGAGCACCTGGAGCTGTCGGCCCTGGTAGGGGTGCGCCTCGTGGTGCGCTACGACGTGGAGGGTCTCTCGGAAGCCGAACTGGAGGCGGCCCGGTGGACGGTCTTCGCGGAACCCCCGGTGGACGAGGTCTACCCGGAGGAACTGCCCCTGGGTCCCGGGGAGACGGCCCTGGCCGTGGAGTACCTGCCCGGACAGTACGACCAGCGGGCCGACAGCGCCGCCCAGTGCCTGCAGCTCCTCTCCCACGGCGCCCGGCCCGTGGTGGCCAGCGCCCGGGTCCATGTGTTCCGCGGCGCCCTGACTCCGGGCGACCTGGCCCGGATCCGCGCCTACCTGATCAACCCCGTGGACAGCCGGGAGGCAGCGAACGCCAAGCCCTCCACCCTCACCCCGGTCCTGCCCGCCCCCGGCGAGGTGCCGGTGCTGGAGGGCTTCATCGGTGGTGACGCGGGTTTCCTGCAGGAGCTCCACGCCCGCATGGGCCTCGCCATGACCCTGGCGGACCTGGCGCACACCCAGGCCCATTTCCGGGACGAGGAACGCCGGGAGCCCACCGAGACCGAGCTGCGGATCCTGGACACCTACTGGTCCGATCACTGCCGCCACACCACCTTCCTCACCCGCATCACGGACGTGGCCGTGGACGGGGGCGACCTGTCGGCCCCCATCCGCCGCGCGTACCAGGACTACCGTGAGCTGAGGGCGGAGGTCTTCGGGGACCGGCTGGCGGAACGGCCCGAGTCTCTCATGGACATCGCCCTGCTGCCCGCCCGGGCCCTTCGCCGGGCCGGCAAGCTGGAGGACCAGGAAGTCACCAGCGAGATCAACGCCTGCTCCATCATCCGGGACATCGACAACACCGCGGCGCCCTCGGGTCGCGAGCCCTGGCTGCTCATGTTCAAGAACGAGACCCACAACCACCCCACGGAGATCGAGCCCTTCGGCGGGGCCGCCACCTGCCTGGGCGGCGCCATCCGCGACCCCCTCAGCGGGCGATCCTACGTCTACCAGTCCATGCGGGTGACGGGCTCGGGCGATCCCAGGGTTCCGCTCGGCCAGACCCTCCCCGGCAAGCTCCCCCAGCGCAAGCTGACCCAGGAGGCCGCCGCGGGCTTCGCGTCCTACGGCAACCAGATCGGCCTGTGCACCGGCCAGGTGGTGGAGTACTACGACGCCGGCTACCAGGCCAAGCGCATGGAGATCGGCGCCGTGGTGGGCGCGGTGCCCCGGGCCCAGGTGCGCCGGGAGGAGCCTGCGCCGGGCGACGTGATCATCCTGGTGGGGGGCCGCACCGGCCGCGACGGCATCGGCGGGGCCACGGGCAGCTCCAAGGCCCACACGGAGGACTCCATCGAGACCTGCGGGGCCGAGGTGCAGAAGGGAAACCCCCCCACGGAGCGCAAGCTCCAGCGGTTGTTCCGCGACCCGGTCTTTTGCCGCCTGGTGAAGAAATGCAATGATTTCGGCGCGGGCGGCGTGGCGGTGGCCATCGGGGAGCTGGCCGAGGGCCTGCGCATCGACCTGGACGTGATCCCCCGCAAGTACGAGGGCCTGGACGGCACGGAGCTGGCCATCGCCGAGAGCCAGGAGCGCATGGCCGTGGTGGTGGCCCGGGAGGACGCCGCCCAGGTGCTCGCCCTGGCCTCCGCGGAAAACCTTGAGGCGACCCTCGTGGCCGAGGTGACCCGGGAGCCGCGCCTGCGCATGACCTGGCGGGGCCGGACCATCGCCGACCTCGGCCGGGCCTTCCTGGATTCCAACGGCGCCGCCCAGTACGCCCGGGTGCGCATCCAGGCCCCCGCCCAGGCCACCCCATTCGACTCCGCTCCCGCGGCCATCGGGGGGCTGGAGGAACGGTGGCTGGCGGCCCTGGCCGACCTGAACACCTGCAGCCAGCGAGGCCTCACCGAGAAGTTCGACTGCACCATCGGCGCGGGCACCGTATTGGCCCCCTACGGCGGACGCACGAGGCGGACCCCCGCCGAGGCCATGGTGGCCAAGTTCCCTGTCCAGGACGGCCAGACCCGCTCCGCCAGCGCCATGAGCCACGGGTTCCTCCCGTCCGTCAGCCGCTGGAGCCCCTTCCACGGGGCGGTTTGGGCCCATGTCCAGGCCGCGGCGCGCCTGTGCGCGGTGGGGGCTGACCACCGCCAGCTTAGATTCACCCTCCAGGAGTACTTCGGCAAGCCCGCCGACGACCCCCTCCGCTGGGGCCAGCCCTTCGCCGCCCTCCTGGGCGCCCTGCACGCGGAACTCGCCCTGGGCACCCCGGCCATCGGCGGCAAGGACTCCATGTCAGGGACCTTCAAGGACCTGGACGTCCCCCCCACCCTCGTGGCCTTCGCCGTGGACGTGGTGGACGCCGGCCGGGTGACGAGCCCCGAGTTCAAGGGGCCCGGGCACCCCGTGGTGCTGGTGGACCTCCCGCGCACGGCGGAGGCCCTCCCGGACTGGGCGGCCCTGGACGCCACCTACGGCCGGGTCTCGGCCCTCGTGCGGGACGGCCGGGCCCTGGCCGTGCGCACCGTGGGCATGGACGGCCTGGCCCCCGCCCTTTCGATCATGGCCTTCGGCAACGGGCTCGGCCTGGACCTGGAGGCCCGGGAGGACGCCGACTGGTTCGTCCCGCGCCCCGGCGCCTTCGTCCTGGAACTGGCCGGGGAGCCCTTCGAGACCCTGGAGGGCCTGGCCTGGACCCTGCTGGGCACCACCCGCGCCACGGGCGAGCTCCGGACGGCAGGCATGGTCCTGCCCCTGACCCGGGCCCTGGCCGCCTGGGAGGCGCCCCTGGAGCCCATCTTCCCCACCCGCCTGGAGGGCGACGCGCCGGCGGCCCTGGCCCCCTTCTCGCCCCACGAGGCCCCCGCGCCCCGGGCTCCCGCCCTCCACACGGCCCGGCCCCGGGTGGTCCTCACGGTCTTCCCCGGCACCAACTGCGAGTACGACACCGCCCAGGTCTTCGAAAGGGCGGGGGCCGTCACGGAGACGGTGGTCTTCCGCAACCTGGACGCCCAGGCCGTGGAGGAGTCCCTGGACGCCATGGCCCGCGCCATCGCCCGGGCCCAGATCCTCATGATCCCGGGCGGCTTTTCCGCCGGCGACGAGCCCGAGGGCAGCGGCAAGTTCATCGCCGCCGCCTACCGCAACCCGCGGGTCAAGGACGCCGTGCACGAGCTCCTCAAGGGCCGCGACGGCCTCATGCTGGGCATCTGCAACGGCTTCCAGGCCCTCATCAAGCTGGGCCTCGTGCCCGGCGGGGAGATCCGGGACCTGGGTCCCGCCAGCCCCACCCTCACCTTCAACAACCTGCGCTACGCCAGCCGCTTCGCCATGACCCGGGTGGTCTCCAACGCCAGCCCGTGGCTGGCCCGGCTCCAGCCCGGCGCCACCCACACCGTGGCCATCGCCCACGGCGAAGGCCGCATCGTGGGCCCCGCCCCCGCCCTGGCCGACCTGATGGCCCGGGGCCAGGTGGCCACCCAGTACGTGGACGCGGCGGGCCAGCCCACCCTGGACCTGGAATACAACCCCAACGGCAGCGCCCTGGCCATCGAAGGCCTCACCAGCCCCGACGGCCGCGTGCTGGGCAAGATGGCCCACCCCGAGCGCTTCACGCCCCACACGTGGTTCAACGTGCCGGGGGAGAAGGACATGGAGATCTTCAGGGCGGGGGTCGAGTACTTCCATTGAGGGCCAGCGCCAGGGCGACCAGCCCGCCCCCGGCGCCCAGGCGGAGCCAGTGGACGTGTTCCCCGAACACCAGGGCCGAGGCCAGGATGGCCAGGGGCACCTTCGCGTTGTTGAAGACCGCCAGCGTCCCCACGTCCACCCTTCGTGCCCCGGCGTTGAACAGGAAGAAGCCCACCCCCGAGGCGATCAGCCCCAGGTAGGCCAGGACCAGCAGCTGGGAGGCCGAAGGGCGGGGCAGGGGGGTGCCCGGACCCAGGGCCATGGCCAGGGTCACCAGGGCGGCGCCGGCGTACAGCAGGCCCATGAGGGTGTGGTCCGGCCGTTCCAGGCGCCGCGCCAGGCGCCGGTAGAGCACCTGCCCCAGGGCGAAGCAGGTGTTGGAAAGCTGCACCCAGAACAAGCCCAGGAGGATGCCCTCCTGCCCCAGGCGCGCGCCCAGGCAGATGCCGGTGCCGACCACCGCCAGGGTCGCCACGCCCAAGGTCCCCCAGGCCATGCGCCGGGCCAGGGCGTTGTCCGCCAGGGCCACCAGGATGGGCGTGAAGATCGTGAACAGCGCCACCTCGCTGGGATGCAGGTAGCGGAAGGAAGCCGTGTAGAGGACGTACATCAGCCCGAACTGCAGGGCCCCCACCAGGACCAGGCCCAGGGCATCCTTCCGGGCCAGCCCCCGCACCCGCAGGAAGGGCAGGAAGAGCCCCAGGGCCAGGAGGGACCGCGCCGCCGCCACCCAGGCGGCGCCCAGGGGGCTGACCCGGGCCACCAGCCCGAAGGAGAGGGCCCAGAGCAGGGAGACCGCGAGGAGGTACGCCATGCCTCAGGATAGCGCCCTATGGCGCCGCCCATCCCCGTGCGACCGATAGCCGGGTGCCCAGGAGCCGTGAGCTCAGGAGCCCGGCGTCATGATGCGCACCGTGTCCTCGGTGGTCCATGCCGGCGTGGCCGTTTCCAGCCCCAGGCGGCGCATGGTGATCGTGGCCGAACCCTTCTCGATCCTGATCTGCAGGAAATGGTAGTTGACCCGCTTGTCCTGGAAGGGGTCCCCGGGCTGGCGCTCGATGGGGTAGGCGTGGGCCCCGCCACCGCCGGTGACGAAATAGACCACGTGGCCCTGCTCGTGACGGTCATAGTTGTGCACATGGCTGGCCAGCACGATGAACCGGGCCCGGGTATGCGCCTGCCGTTCCTCCAGCATCCGGGCCAACTCCTTTTCGGCGGGCCGCACCGCGTGGCCGCCGCCCAGGAGCTTGGCGCCGGAGGAGCTGGTGACGGGCGGATGGTGCAGGACGAGGAACACGAAGTCCACGTCCGGTTCCAGGCCGTCCAGCTGGCCCTTGAGCCAGGCGCCCTGGGGCCCGCCCAGCTCGTCCAGCGAGCTGTCCAGGGCCAGCACGAGGGTGCGTTCCGCCCGCACGGAATAGAAGCGGGCGCCGCCCAGGTGTGGGAAGCGCTGGAAGTAGTTGGCCAGGGCCTCGGCCTCCTTCCCGTGGAGATCATGGTTGCCCAGGATGGGGTAGACCGGGATGGCCGCCTGCCGCCAGGGGAGGGTTTCCTGGTCGTAGACGGCCCAGTCGCCCGGGTTCTGACCGTTGTAGGCGATGTCGCCACCGATGACGATGAAGGCGGGGTGGCTGTCGGCGATGCCCTTCACCATGAGTTGCCGGGCGAGGGGATTGGCGGCACCGTGGTCGGAGGGGTCGGTGAAGCGGGTGTCCCCGAAGGCCGCGAAGGTGAAGGGGGCCTTGAGGCCGGTGGCCAGGCGGGGAGCCTGGGCCAGCACGGTGGTGCAGGCCAGGGCGGCGGTGGCCAGGGCGCGGAGGAGGAGCAAGCGTTCACCTGCCTTTCTCGAAAACATGAAGCAGGGGGATCCTGGGACCCCCCTGCATTGTGAAGTCAGGACATTGTAACCGTTAAGTAGGTACCCGCGGACGGGAAGGCGCCTTGCCGGATTCCTCAGGCAGACCTTCGGAGGCTTCCTCCATCCGGACGTCCAGGTCCTACCGTCCCTCGAGCTCCATCAAGGCGTAGAACTCGTCGAGCTTGGCCCGCAGCAGGGCCTTGTCGGGCAGCTGGGTCTCATAGTCGGCCACCAGGGCGGGGCTGAGGGTGCGGTTGAGGGCGAATTCCACCACGTCCGCGTTCTGTCCCTTGCACAGGAGCACCCCGATGCTGGGCGCCTCGTGCGGCTTGCGGTGGCCCCGGTCCAGGGCCTCCAGGTAGAAGGAGAGCTGGCCCAGGTGGCCGGGTTCGAAGGGACCGATCTTGAGCTCGAAGGCCACCAGGGCCTGGAGGCCGCGGTGGAAGCAGAGGAGATCGATGGCAAAATCACTCCCGCCCACTTGGATGGGGTATTCGGTGCCCACGAAACAGAAATCGCGCCCCAGTTCGAGCAGGAAGGCCTTGAGGTGCCCAAGCAGGCCTCGCTGGAGATCCCTTTCGGTGTGGTTGGAAGGCAAACCAAGAAACTCCATCAAATAGCGATCCTTGAAGACCGTCGTGGCCTGGGGATGAAGTTCTCGCATCAGTGGTGAGAGTTTTGGCTTTCCTGTAAGCACCCGTTCGAACAGGGCCCCGTCGATTTGGCGTTCCAGTTCCCGCTTTCCCCAGCGCTCCCTCGCTGAAACCTTCAGGTAGAACCCCTCTCTTCCCTGTCTCTGCATTTGCTTAAAATAAGAAGGTTGTGGGTCCATGGCAATTCTCTCACCAGCGGTGAGAGTTCTTCGTCGCCGTGGTAGGTATCGAAAAATTGTCGAGTTCTCCACAGGTTCTGCGAGGAGAACCCCTGAAGTCCCGGTTCGCTTCGCTGGAGCCAAGTTGCGAGTTCCCGTACCGTCCCTTGCCCCCAGCCATCTGATTGGATCCTGCCGCTCAGGTATTCCCCGATCCGCCAGTAAAGATCCACGAGGGCAGTATTAACTGCCCGCAGGGCCCGCTGGCGGGAGTCACGAATGAAGGTGAGGATGGGTTGGAATTGTTCGACAGAGTCGGGTTGGATATTATCGATGACTTCCGGCTCGGATGGGGTTGTTTTGCTTTTCATCCTGGCAGGTTGGCAGCCCTTTTTCTCCCCGTCAAAGGTTCAAAACATTCATCCAAACTCATAGAAAACAAGCAGGGAAGCGGCTTTCGGCTTCCCTGCTTGATGGGCAACGGGTGCCCCTTCCTCTCGTCTCGCCGGGGCCTTCAGTTCCCGGCCTTCTCGCTGGCAGCGATGGCGGCGTCCAGCTTGTCCAGGGCCTTGTCCAGGCTCTGCTCGCCCTGGGCGATCTCCTTGCGGATCTGGGCCTTGGCGGCGCCGGCCAGGGCCTGGTCCACGCTGTCCTTGGTCATGACCAGGAAGAGGTAGAGGGAGCCGTCGGCGGGGTCGGTCCAGGTGGCGCGGGTGTTGGTGCCCACCAGTTCCTGGTTGACCACCTGGCGGGTCACGTTCTCGATGACGCGGTTCATGACGTCGGACTTGATGGGTTTGGCGCCGGTGTCGGCGGAGGCGGTGGTCACCTGCTGGTTCAGCTGGCTGAACATGTTCTGGACCCGCACCTTCAGCTTGCCGGCCAGTTTGCCCCGGGCATCGGCCACGGCCACGGTGCGCTGGAGCCCCTTGTCGCCCATGGGGTTGGGCTGCGCGATGCCCACGGCGGCCAGGCCGTCGGGGATCTCCTCGTTGTCGATCCAGGCGGGGGCGTTCTTCGTCGAGGTCGTGGTCACCGGGACGGTGTTGGGCGCCTGGGTGGGTGCGCAGGCCAGGGCGGTGGCCAGGAGGGTTCCGAGGGTGAGGCCGGTGCGGAGGTCCATGACTTAACTCCTTGGGAAGCGGGCAAACCTGGAAGCGTTGGCGGGATGCGACAGCGTAACGGGAACGGGAACTGAACACAATGGACACGCAATTGTGGCTGTCGGTTTGCCCGGATTTAGAATATTCTCGGAATAAGTTAAAACATCAATACGTTGCACCGTCCGCACAAACCGTGCAATCCGAAAATTTATCCCAAATCACCTGGAACCCATGCCGCCCTTCGACGCCAAGCCCCGCCAGCCGCTTCCCTTCGCTTCGGCATCGGACCCCAAGGCCCTGGACGAACATCTCCGGATCCTCGTCAAGGCCGTGGAGCAGAGCCCCGTCTCCGTGATCATCACCGATACCCGGGGCGTCATCAAGTATGTGAACCCCAAGTTCACCCAACTCATGGGCTTTACCTTCGAGGAGGCGGTCGGGCAGACCCCGCGCATCATCAAGGGGGACTTCCTGTCCCGGGAGTTCTACAAGGAGATGTGGACGACCATCCTCTCGGGCCAGGAGTGGCACGGGGTCTTCCACAACCGCACCAAGAGCGGCGGCCTGGTGTGGGAGGTGGGCAGCATCTCCCCCATCCGCGACGACGCGGGCAACATCACGCATTTCGTGGGCGTCAAGGAGGACATCACCGAGATCAAGGACCTCCAGGATCAGCTGGCCCACATGGCCCGCCATGACCAGCTCACGGGGCTGCCCAACCGCTTCCTCTTCCTGGACCGCTTCCAGCAGACGCTGGTCCAGTCCCGGCGGCGCAAGGCCATCGTTGGACTCATGTATTTGGACCTCAACGACTTCAAAGGCGTGAACGACACCTTCGGCCACGAGGGGGGGGACGAGGTCCTGGCGGAATCCGCCCGGCGGCTGCGCGGCTGCGTCCGGGAGGCCGACACGGTGGCCCGCATGGGCGGGGACGAGTTCACGATCCTTCTGGGAGATGTCCAGGGTCGGGAGGCGGTCGAGCGCATTGCCGAGAACATCCTCCAGGCCTTCGAGGTGCCCTTCCGGCTGGGAGAGGTGGAACGCACCATCGGGGTCTCCATCGGAGTCGCCCTCTTCCCGGCCCACGGGCAGACCGAGGACGAGCTCCTGTCCCGGGCCGACAAGGCGATGTACGTCGCCAAGCGCCGGGGCGGGAACGGCTTCCAGTTCGCGGATTAAAGCTCGGGGATAACCTTTCCGGCCTGGGCTTGCGTAAGCTGGGAAGAACTTCCCAAGGTGAAGCATGCTCCCTCAGCGCCTGCGCAACGGCCTCCTCGGCCTCCTGATCCTCACGGGTTCCCTGCTGGGGGCGGCCCCGGCGGAACCCCCCGCCCAGCAGATGCCCTCGGTCCTGGCTGTTCCCCCCGATGCCAGGGCTTCGGCCACCTTTGACGCGGAAAAGGCCACCCAGTCCTACCTTGCCCAGATCCCCGCCAGCGCCGCGGCCCGGTCCGACGCCTACTTCGAGGGCGGCTACTGGCTCATCCTCTGGGACTTCCTCTACGGCGCGGCAGTCGTCCTGCTCCTGCTGGTGACCGGGTGGTCCGCCCGGATGCGCACCTTGGCCGAGGGGTTCAGCCGGCACAAACTCGTGCAGGCCTTCGCGTACTGGGCCCAGTTCCTCGTGCTGACCACCCTCCTGGGCTTTCCCCTGCAGGTGTGGGAAGGGTTCTTCCGGGAACGCCGCTACGGCCTGACCACCCAGGCCTTCGGACCCTGGCTGGGTGACCAGGCCAAGGGACTGCTGGTGGGGTTGGTCCTCGGCGGCCTGCTGGTCGCGATCCTCTTCGCCATCGTGCGCCGGCTGAAGACATCCTGGTGGCTCTGGGCCACAGTGGCCGCCACGGCCGTCATGGTGCTCACGGTCCTGTTCATGCCGGTGTACCTGGAGCCCTTCTTCAACAAGATCACCCCCCTGGACAACCCCCGGATCACCGCCCCCATCCTCAGCCTGGCCCGGGCGAACAACATCCCGGCCCGGGACGTCTACACCATGGACGCCTCGAAGCAGACCACCCGCATGAGCGCCCACGTCAGCGGCCTGGGCTCCACCACCCGCATCACCCTCAACGACAACCTGGTGCGCCGGGGTTCCCCCGAGGAGATCCAGTCCGTCATGGGCCATGAGATGGGACACTACGTCCTCAACCACGTGGCCAAGGACATGCTCTTCCTGTTCGTGGTCATCGCGGGCTTCTTCGGGTTCCTCCAGTGGTCCCTGGGCTCGTGCCTGGCCCGTTGGGGCCCGGCCTGGGGCATCCGGGACCTGGGCGACCTGGCGGTGCTGCCCCTGGCCGTGCTCCTGATCTCGACCCTGAACTTCGTCCTGACACCCGTCCTGAACACCCATACCCGCACGGAGGAAGCCGAGGCCGACCAGTTCGGCCTCAACGCCGCGCGCCAGCCGGACGGCTTCGCCCAGGCGGCGATCCACCTGGGAGAGTACCGCAAGATGAAGCCGGGACCCGTGGAGGAGTATTTCTTCTTCGACCACCCCAGCGGCTACCGCAGGATCAAGGCGGCCATGGTCTGGAAGGCCGAGAACCTCAAGGACTGCAATGAGCCCCGGGGGTCATCCAGATAACTGAAAATGCCCCGAATGGCCGGGGCATATCCATGCCGCTCTCAGCATGCGCGAGCAGGGTGCTCCAGGAAGGATGGCGGAGGTCCTTGGGCGGGAGTAGCCGATGAAAAGGTCCTGCAGGCCGTGTTCCGGCCGGCAGGACCTGGGTGGTGCGGTTGGATCAGTGGCCGGAGGGCATCGCCACAGGAGCTGCCGGAGCGGCACCGACCCCGGCGGGGGCGGCGACCGGGGCGGGGGGCTGGGGCATCCAGTTGGCGGGCAGGACCTTGGCGTAGAGGAAGATCACCACGCCGACCATGGCAGCCAGGGTGAGGCTGTGGAAGAACACGTAGCGCAGGATCGTGCCTTCCTGGCCTTCCTGGCCCGTGGCCACGGAGGCGACGACGATGCTCTGGGCGTCGATCATCTTGCCCATGACGCCGCCGGTGGTGTTGGCCGCGGCCATGAGGATCGGGTTCAGGCCCAGCTGCTGGGCCGTGATCTTCTGCAGGCCGCCGAAGAGCACGTTGGAGGAGGTGTCGCTGCCGGTGATGGCCACGCCCATCCAGCCCAGCATGGCGCTGAAGAAGGGGAACAGGCCCGCGGTGCTGGCGAAGGCCAGGCCCATGGTCGCGTCCAGGCCCGCGGACTTGGTGGTGAAGCCCAGGGCCAGCATGGCGGCGATGGTCAGCAGGGAGATCTTGACGCGGCTGACGGTCCTGCCCCAGATCTTGATGAGCTGCCAGGGAGAGAAGCCGAGGAAGAGGCCTCCGAAAAGGCCGGCGAGGAGCAGGCTGGTGCCGGTGGCGGAGAGCCAGTTGAAGGTGAAGATGGCGGGTTCCTTGGCCTCCTTGGCCACGACGGGAGGCGCCTTGGTGACGGCCATGTGCAGCAGGGGCATCTTGAAGTCGGGCTTGGCGATGTTGTGGAGGAAGTTGGGGCTGGCCTTGGTGCCGCCGTTGAGGGCGGTCTTCACCTGCGGGGTGCCCCAGGCGAAGACGAACAGGGAGAGCAGGACCCAGGGCATCCAGGCCTTGACGACCTTGCCGGTGGGGTTGATGACGCGGGCGGCCACGGCCTCTTCACGCTCGTGCTCGTAGCGCCAGATGGACTTGGGCTGCCAGAACTTGAGCAGGATGACCAGGGCCAGCATGGAGACGATGGCGCCGATGATGTCCACCAGCCAGGGCCCGTGGTAGTTGCTCACGAGGAACTGCATGATGGCGAAGCTGAGTCCGGAGGTGAGGCAGGCGGGCCAGACTTCCATCATCGCCTTGCGGCCGGCCATGGTCCAGATGATCCAGAAGGGCACGATGAGGGAAAATACCGGCAGGATGCGGCCCGCCGCGGCGCCCAGGCTCTCAAGGGGGAGGCCCGTCACGGCCGCCAGGGCGATGAGGGGAGCGCCGAGCGCGCCGAAGGCGACCGGGGCCGTGTTGCCGATGAGGGCGAGGCCCGCGGCCTGGAGGGGACGGAAGCCGAGGCCGATGAGCATGGCGGCGGAAATGGCCACCGGCGTGCCGAAGCCCGCGGCCCCTTCGATGAAGGCGCCGAAGCTGAAGGCGATCAGGAGCGCCTGGATGCGGCGGTCCGAAGCCAGGCCGGCGATGGAGTGCTTGACCACTTCGAAATCACCCGATTTCACGGTGATGTCATAGATGAAGATGGCGTTCAGCACGATCCAGCCGATGGGCAGGAGGCCGTAGAGGGCCCCGTGCACCGCGGCCACGCCCGCCAGTGGCGCGGGCATGTGATAGACGAAGATGGCCACGCCCAGGGCGGTGGCCAGGCCGAGCAGGGCGCAGTAGTGGGCCTTCACATGGAACAGGCCGAGGAGCCCCAGCAGCACGAAGACAGGCAAGGCGGCCACCAGAGCCGAGAGAAAGATGTTGCCCATCACAGGCGAATACACCTGGGTCCAATTCATGGAGCCTCCAGTCGGTTGGATTAGATGAATAGATTGAGGTAAAGAACAAGGAGTCGGAAAAGCCTACCAAAAGGTCTGGTGGTCCTACCACTTTTTTTTTGACAATTTCCACTAATTTTTAAGATGTTTAAATGTAATATTTAGGAAAACTCACACTGGAAACTTTCCTTTTGATTTGCAGAAATTCCCACCCGTGACCTGCTAGCATCGGGGCGAGGCTCCCCGTGGCAATCAACTTTACGCCTGTGAAGACCAAGCGGCTTTATGAAGAGATAGCCGACCAGATTCAATCACTCATTTCGGGCGGCGAACTCAAACCGGGGGACAAGCTCCTGTCCGAACGGGAGCTGGCCGATCGTCTGCAGGTGAGCCGGGTCTCGGTGCGGGAGGCGATCCGCTCCCTCGAGATGCTTGGCTTCATCGAGATCCGCCACGGCGAGGGCACCTTCGTGCGCGACACCAACGCCGATGATGTCATCCGCCCGCTGGCCCTGTTCCTGGCCATGGAGCGGGGTTCCCTGCTGGACATGTTCGAGGTGCGCCGGATCTTCGAGACCGCCACCTCCGCCCTGGCCGCCGAGCGCGCCACGGATGAGGAAGTGGAGCAGATCGGCATGCTCCTGGAAAAGATGAGGGACCGCATCCGCCAGGGCGACTCGGAGGGCGGGGAGGCCTACGACGCCGCCTACCACTACGCCGTGGCCGAGGCGACCCACAACAACCTGCTCATCAAGCTCCTGCGCACCGTCCACGAGGAGTGGTCCAAGGCCGTCTCCGCGGGCTCCCAGCAGCTCCTGGTGGCCAGCGAGAAGAACTCCCAGAAGGTCATGGACCAGCACACCCGCGTCTTCGAGGCCATCAAGGCGAGGGATCCCGTCACGGCCTCGAAGGCCATGCTCGAGCACGTCACCTTCGCCGAAAGGGAGATCCGGAAGCACCTGGCATAGGACTCTATACGTCCTGCAGTTCCCCGTCGAAGTAGGCTTCAAAGGCGGCGAGATCCAGGAAGCCGTGGCCGGAGAGGTTGAAGACGATGACCTTCTTCTTCCCTTCCTCCTTGGCCTTCTGCGCTTCGATGATGGCCGCGGCGATGGCGTGGCTGGATTCGGGGGCCGGCAGCAGGCCTTCCACCCGGGCGAAGGTGGCGGCGGCTTCGAAGGCCTGGCGCTGCTTGACGGCGGTGGCTTCGATGAGGCCCAGCTTCAGGGCGTGGCTGACGGTGGGGGCCATGCCGTGGTATCTCAGGCCGCCGGCGTGGATGCTGGGAGGCATGAAGTCCGAGCCCAGGGTGTACATCATCATCAGCGGGGTCGTCTGGGCCGTGTCGCCGAAGTCGTAGCGCAGTTGGCCCTGGGTGAGGGTGGGGCAGGCCGCGGGCTCCACGGCGATGATGCGGGTGGGTCTGCCCGAGGCGAGCTTCTGCTGGAGGAAGGGGAAGGCGATGCCCGCGAAGTTGCTGCCGCCCCCGGCGCAGCCGATGACGATGTCGGGGTACTCCCCCGCAAGCTCCATCTGCTTGATGGCCTCCTGGCCGATGACGGTCTGGTGCATGCAGACGTGGTTCAGCACGCTGCCCAGGGCGTACTTGGTGCCCGGGGTGGTGACGGTGGCCTCGATGGCCTCGCTGATGGCGATGCCCAGGCTCCCGGCGCAGTGGGGGTCCTTCTCCAGGACGCTGCGGCCGAAGGCGGTCTTGTCGCTGGGGCTGGAGTAGACGGTGGCGTCGTAGGTCTCCATGAGCATGCGGCGGTAGGGCTTCTGGTGGTAGCTGACCCGCACCATCCAGATCTTGCAGTCCAGTCCCATGAGCTTGCAGGCGAAGGCCAGGCTCGAACCCCACTGGCCCGCGCCGGTCTCGGTGGCCAGGTGCTTCACGCCCTCCTGCTTGTTGTAGTAGGCCTGGGCCACGGCGGTGTTGGGCTTGTGGCTGCCGGCGGGGCTGACACCCTCGTACTTGTAGTAGATGTGGGCCGGGGTATCCAGGAACTTCTCCAGCCGCGCGGCCCGCAGCAGCGGCGTCGGGCGCCAGAGGGCGAGGATGTCCCGCACCTCCTCGGGGATGTCGATGGTGCGCTCGGTGCTGGCCTCCTGGCGCACCAGGGCCTCGGGGAAGATGGCCATCAGCGCCTCGGGAGCGATGGGTTCCCGGGTGCCGGGGTGGAGGGGCGGGGGCATCGGCTCGGGGAAGTCCGCGGCGATGTTGTACCACTGCTCGGGAATGTCCTTCTGGGTCAGGTCGAAACGGGTCTGCAACATGGCTGGACACTCCTTGGGGAAGGGGTTCGGCGGCGACTGGGGGAGGTGAGAGGCAACCATGGTACCACCATCCAGATCCGGAATGAACAGGCTCTGGCCGCCCTGCGCCTCCCGTCAACGCGGAACGTCCGTTAAACCAAAATGCCGACCTCCTGGTCAATTGAAGCACGCTATCCTCGTTGACATGCCTTCCTGGAACCCGTAAAAGTCCATAGGTATTAGGGGTGATTCATGAAAAAACCGGAAGGACTGGGACGCCGGGAACTGCTCGCCACGCTGGCGAAGTGGTCGGGCGCCGCCCTCTCCATTGCGGGTCTGGGGGGACTCGCCACGGGCTGTGCCGTCAACCGGAGCAGGGCCTCCGGGCCTTCGGGGACGGGGCCGGCCGGTGCGCCGGCCAATGCCGTGGCGGAAAATGCAAATTATTTTGATTACTCCAACTATGCGAACTATATCAATGGACCTGGATCCACGTACGGCGATTATGCCAATTATTCCAACTACAGCAATTACTACGACCATGTCGACTCCTACGGTGATAACTACAGCGAAGCCTACGGCGATGCGTACCTCGATACTTATTCCGAAGGCTACACGGATACTTATGCGGATTCGGCCAATTATGCCAATTACTCGGATTATAGTGATTACTCGGAATATACGGACTATTCGGACAATTATTCAGACGCCTACACGGATGCCAGCGACGTCGCGGCCTTCATCCGGCGGCGGCCCGCGGGCGCCTACGGTGACTACGCCGATGTCTACGCCGATGATGGCTCGAGGCCGTCCCGGGGCGGGAGCTCCGAACCTGTCACGGGCCGGGCGCAGGTGACCCATCCGCCGTTCCGGGGCGCCGGCCGACACCTCGTGGCGAACGGGACGGAGGAGGTCCATGGACCCGCGTGGCTCGATGAACCGCAGGCCAGGCTGCGCCCCGGTGGGCCCCTGGGAAGGGAGGCCGGGGATCATGGCACCCGGCAGGGCGCGCGTCAGGGTCTGGAGGAGGAGCTGCAGAGGCCCGAACGCCAGAAACCCGGCCAGCGCTCCCGGACGATCGCCGGGCCCTCGAACCGGCCCGGAGGCACCCGGGGCGGCACGGGAACGGGCCGATGACCACCGTCATCCTCAAACCCACGGACGGATGCAACGCCCGCTGCCGCTACTGCTCGGCGGCGCACCCCGGTGCGGCCCGGCGCATGGCCCCGGCCACCCTGGAGGCGGTCTTCGCGCTGTTCGGGGACTTCGCCCTGAGCCATGGCACCGGGGCGCTGAAGTTCATCTGGCACGGCGGCGAGCCCCTGCTCATGCCGCCGGCCTTCTGGGAGGACGTGGTCCGCGGCCAGGGGGAACTGGAGAGGCGGGGCGTCCGGGTGGAGAACGGCATCCAGACCAACCTCACCCTCCTCCGTCCGGAGACGATCCCCATCCTGAAGCGGCTGCTGGGAAGCCGGGGCTCCGTGGGAACCTCCGCGGATCCGCTGCCGGGCATCCGCGAGCTCACCGGCGCGCCCGAGGGGCGCTATGGCGAGCGCCTGGAGGCCGCCCTCCGCCTGCTCAAGGCGGAGGACATCCGCTACGGCATCCTCTTTGTGGTGCACCGCCTGGCCCTCCACGACCTCGGTGGCCTCTACCGCTCCTTCCGCGCAAGACATCCGGAAGCGGGCCTGAGGTTCAACCCCCTCTACCGGCAGGGGCGGGCCTCGGAGGACCGGGTCTGGGACGACCTCGGCATCACGGCCGAGGAATGGGGGCAGGCCCTGGTGGACCTGCACGAGGCCTGGGACGCGGATGGCCGCCCCGCCAACATCCAGCCCTTCGGCCCCTGGCAGCGCCTCCAGGAGCGGGGCGAGTGGCAGCTGTCCTGCGAGTGCTCGGGAAAATGCGCCACCAGCCATTTCGGCGTGGATCCGGACGGCGGGGTCTTCCTCTGCGGCCGGTCCGTGGACGGCGCCTCCTTCCGCTTCGGCCAGGCCGGGTCCCTCGGGGCCGGGGAACTGTTCGACCATCCCATCCGGCGGACCCTCGAGAACCGCCGGGTCTACCTGAGGAAGACCTCCTGCCGGGACTGCCCGTGGTGGCTCCACTGCCACGGGGGCTGTGCGAACGACGCCGTGCTGGGGAGCGGCACCCCCTTCGCGCCGACGACGTTGTGTTCCGGGCTCCGGACCTTCTTCGAGAAGGCCTACGCTCCGGCCGGTGCCCTGTGAAACCCGCCCCGGTCCACCTCGACCTGGCGGCCGCCGCCGACGCCCCGGGGGAACTGCGGCGCCTTGCCGCCAGCGGGAACCCCGTGGTCCTGGCGGGACTTGACGGGCTCGAACCTGGAGAAGCCGGCGGCCTACTGGCCTTCTTCCTGCATGATCCGGCCGTGACGGCCCCGGTGGAGCCTTTCGCGACCCTGCTCGCCGCCATGGTCCACCGGCGCGGGCTGGGCCTCTGGGACCTCCAGCCCGGGGTTGCGCAGAGCGAAGCCGAGGCGGGCTTCCTCCGCACCCTGCCCGTGGAGCAGCCGGGGTGCCTGGCCTGCTCCTCCTTTCCCGTCTGCCAAGGCTACGGGGCCTGGGCCGGGAGCTGCGCCACCTGGCGGACCCTGCTCACGGACCTGGCCGCGGCCGCGCGGGAACTGGGCCGCCTGCGTCCCCGGCAGTCCCGACGTCCCATCCAGCGGGGTACCGATGTTCCTTCCTGATCCCTTCCGGCTCTTCCTGGGCGCGGGGCTGCTGGCCCTGGCCTCGGCCTGCGGCGGCGGCGGGGGCGCACCCCTGCCCGCGCCGGCCATCACCGCTTTCACGGCGGCACCCGCCATGGTCACGGCGGGTGCCGCCGCGTCCCTCACCGCGACCTTCACCGGCGGTTCGGCGACCATCAGTCCGGGCGTGGGCGGGGCCACCTCGGGCCTGCCGGTGGGCACCGGACCGCTGTACGCGGATACCACCTTCACGCTCACGGTGGCCAATGCCTCGGGCGCCAGCGTCACCGCCACGGCCACGGTGGACGTGGTGCCCGCCCCCGCCATCACGGCCTTCACGAACTCGGGCCCCGTCACCGCCGGGTCCACCGCGTCCCTCACGCCGGTCTTCTCAGGGGGGAACGGCGTGGTGACCCCGGGCAACCTGCCGGTCTCCAGCGGGGTGGCCCTGACCACGCCGGTGCTCCTCGCCACCACCACCTACACCCTCACCGTGACGAACACGGCGGGCGGCACCGTCACGGCGGCCACCACGGTGACCGTGGCGCCCGCGCCGGCCATCGCCAGCTTCACCAGCGCAGGCACCGTGACCCCGGGCGCCCCGGCGGTCCTCACGGCGTTCTTCGCCAACGGCACCGGGCTGGTGATGCCGGGAAACCTGCCCATCACCAGTGGCAAGCCTATGGTCACAGGCCCCTTGACGACGGGCACGACCTTTACCCTGACGGTCACCGGTTCCGGAGGGGCGCGGGCCACGGCCGCCACCACGGTCGGGGTCGGCACGGCCCTCGACGCGCTGGACCTGGCCATCACGGGCCCCGCGGGCGGGACCGGCGCCCTGGTGAACGTCTTCGGGCCGCTGGGCCTGATCGCCTCGGCCGCGGCCTCGGAGAACTTCACGGGGCTCTCCTCGGGCACCTACGCCGTGGTTCCGGCGGGGGTGTGGGGCACAGGCGCCCAGGCGGGGCAGGTCTTCCAGGCTTCGGGCGGGCAGGGCTGGAACCTTGGCACGGGGACCACGGCCCAGGCCGGCGTGACCTATGCCAGCGTGCCGAGCCTCACGTTCCAGCTCCCCGACGCCACCCACCCCGGTGCCACGGTGGCGCTGGCACTGGTCACCCTGCCGGCCGGATCGTTCCTCATGGGGGCCTATCCCGGCGAACAGGACGGCCAGGACGTGGAGATGCCCCAGCACACCGTGTCCCTCACCCGCTCCATCCTCATGGCGGAGTTCCCCACGACCCAGGCCCAGTGGCAGGCGCTCATGGGCTCCAATCCCTCCACCTTCTCCGTGGCCAACCAGGGTGCGGCCACGGATGACTTCTCCCGGCCCGTGGAGGAGGTGAGCTGGAACGACGTGACGGCGGCCCAGACGGGTTTCCTGGCCCGGCTGAACGCGGCCACCGCGGCCACGCGCCCGGCCGGGACGGCTTTCCGGCTGCCCACGGAAGCGGAGTGGGAGTACGCCTGCCGGGCCGGGACCACCACGCGCTTCTACTGGGGCGACGATCCGTTCTATTCGGTCATCGACCGGTACGCCTGGTGGTCCTCGGATGCCAGCGGTTCCACCCACGCCGTAGGCAGCCTGGGCCCCGATTCCGCCAACCCCTTCGGGTTGTTCGACATGAACGGCAACGTCTTCGAGTGGTGCCAGGACTGGTACGGCCCCTATGCGGCCGGGACCGCCTCGGATCCCCAGGGAGCGGCCTCCGGCACCTACCGGGTGGTGCGGGGCGGCGCCTGGTACTACGGCGACCTCTACTGCCGGTCCGCGAACCGGAGCTACAGCGGCCCGAACGACCGCTTCCCCAGCATCGGCTTCCGGGTCGTTCTGGCGGCGCCTTGAACTCAGCCCACGAGGTCGTCCACCAGCACCACCACCAGCCGTTTCGGCCCGTGCACGCCGTAGGCCAGGGTCTGCTCGATGTCGGCGGTCTTGCTGGGGCCGGAGATGAGCAGGGCGTTGTTGGTCCGGCCCTTGCCCCAGCCGCGGTTGCGGATGGCCGCGGCGAGGGTGTCCTCGATGGTGGAGGCCCGCAGCAGGGCGATATGGATGGGGGGCACCAGGGACAGGAGGCGGGGCTCCTCGGGGCCCGGCTCCAGGAGCAGGCCTCCGGTCTCGGCGACCCCGGCCAGGGTGCCGGTGAAGCCCGCGCCGATCCGGTGGAAGAGGGCGTCCTTGAAGTTCTCCACGGGCTCCTCGTAGGGAACGAGCTCCGGGTCCCCCGGGCTCCGGGCCGCCAGCAGGGCCCGGCCAGCGCCGCTGCGTGGGCCGAGGAGCAGGTCGGCCACCCCCTCGCGGCGGCAGAAGTCCAGGACCTGGCGGGGCCAGTCCTCCGGAGCCGCCTCCAGGAATTCGGTATGGACGGCCTCCATGCCTTTCCTGAGGCGGGTCACCCGTTCGGCGGGTGACCAGGCGCGTCTGGCCAGGCCGGACGGATCCGGGGCCGGGATGGCCTCCATGGCGTCGGCCGCCCTCAGGAGGGCCAGGATCGCGGTGCGGGCCTCAGGCATGGGGCAGTCCCTCCTTCCGGATGCGTTCCTGGAGCGAGCGGCGGGCCGGCACGGGCCGGGCGCGGGCCGTGGTCCAGGCCTTCAGGAGGGGAAGGTCCGCGGGAAGGAGGCGGCGGAACCGGGTTGCGAACCAGCATGCGGTCCGGTAGAGGCGGGGCCGCCGGAGGACCATGGCCCACAGCCGCCAGGACAGGTCCTCGGCGGAAGTCCGGCCGGTGCCCTTGCCCTCCACCCGGGACCCGGGGTCGTCATGGGTGGCCTCCCGGCGCAGGCGCACGAGGATCTCCGGGATGGGGATCCGCACGGGGCACACCTCGGCGCAGGCGCCGCAGAGGCTCGAACCGTGGAGCTGGTCGTGGCGCACCCCCACCCCTTCGATCTGGGGGGTGAGGATCTTGCCGATGGGGCCGGGGTACACCGCCTCGTAGGCGTGGCCCCCCACGCGGGTGTAGACCGGGCAGTGGTTCATGCATGCCCCGCACCGGATGCAGCGCAGGGTGGCCCGCAGCCCGGGGTCCGCGTAGATCCGGGAGCGGCCGTTGTCCAGGATCACCAGGTGCACCTCGCGGGGGCCGTCCAGCTCACCCTGGCCCCGGGGGCCGCGGATCAGGTTGAGGTAGGTGGTCACCGCCTGGCCCGTGGCGGAGCGGGTGAGCAGGGCGTAGAGGGGGGCGACCTCCTCCAGGGTCCCCACCACCTTCTCCAGGCCCATGACCGCGATGTGGAGCGGGGGCACGTGGGTGGACATGCGGCCGTTGCCCTCGTTCTCCACCAGGCAGAGGGTTCCGGTGTCGGCCACGGCGAAGTTCACGCCCGAGAGGCCCGCGTCCGCCTCGAAGAACTTCTCCCGCAGGACCCGGCGCGCCATGGCCGTAAGTTCGTCCACATCCTCCGTGAACTGCGCGTCCTTGATCTTCTGGGCGAACTGGCGGGCGATCTGGTTCCTGTTCTTGTGGATGGCCGGCATGATGATGTGGCTGGGGGTCTCCCCGTCGAGCTGGATGATGTACTCCCCCAGATCGGACTCCAGCGCCTCCACGCCGTTGGCCTCGAGGAAGTGGTTGAGGCCCATCTCCTCGGAGACCATGCTCTTGCCCTTGACCAGGCGGGTGGCACCCCGGGTCCGGAGCAGGCCCAGGATCTTCCCGTTGGCCTCCTGGCAGGTGCGGGCCCAGTGCACCTGGATCCCGTTCCGGGTGCAGCTGGCCTCGAGCTGCTCGAGCAGCTCGGGCAGGCGCAGCAGGCTGCGGGCGCGGATGGCGGTGCCCAGGTCCCGCATGGCCTTCAGGTCGGCGGGATCCGGGAACTGCGCGGCCCGCTTGGCCATGAGGCCGTCCATGGCGCGGCGGAAATTGGCCCTCAGCTGGGGGTCGAGGAGGGCCCTGGCGGAGGCCGCGCGGAAGTCGGGGTGGGCGCCGTCAATCTGCATGGGTCCGCTCCCAGAGGAACTCCGCGATGTGCTGGACCCGAAGGGGGGCGCCCTGTTTCCCAAGGACGCCCTGTACGTTGAGGAGGCAGCCGCCATCCGTGGAGAGCATCCGGTCCGCGCCCGTGGCCAGGGCGTCGGCGGCCTTGTCGCAGGCCATGGCCCCGCTCAGCTCGGGCTGGCGCACGGAGAAGGTGCCTCCGAAGCCGCAGCATTCGGCCTCCCGCGCCAGGGGCGCCAGCTCCACCCGGGCCAGCTGTCCCAGGAGGGCCTGGGGCTGCCCGTTGAGCCCCAGGTCGCGCAGGGCGTGGCAGGAGCTGTGCCAGGTGACCTTCACGGGCTCGCCCAGGTCCTCCAGCCGCAGGTCCAGGACGTCCACGAGGAACTCCGTGAGCTCGTAGACCCGCGCGCTGAAGGCCCGCACCTCGGCCTCGTCCGGCTCGCCATGGAAGAGCTCGGGATAGTGGTTCCGCATCATCCCCGCGCAGCTGCCGGAGGGGAGGATGACGGGGAGGTCCCCGGGGAAGAGCGCCACCTGGCCGCGGGCCACGGCCCGGGCCTCCTCCCGGTAGCCGCAGTTGAAGGCGGGCTGGCCGCAGCAGGTCTGGCCTTCGGGGAACACCACCTCGACCCCGGCGCGGCGCAGGAGCTTGATCCCGGCCAGGCCCGCCTCCGGGAAGAAGAGGTCGACCAGGCAGGTTCCGTAGAAATAAGCCCGTTCCGGTCTCAAGGTTCCACCCCCCGCATCTGAGCACTCCCAGGGGGGCAAGGATACTCCAGGTCAGGGTCGAGATGATACGCAATCTCAATTGTCCATCGCCCCGGGGGCGTCTCGAGTTTTCCCTGAACCTGCCCCCCGCCCTGCGCAGGTTCGCCGAGACCCGCCAGGGGCTGGTCCTGGTCACCGGCGCCACCGGCAGCAGCTGTCCCTGGCCCGGACGGCGATCGTGGCCCAGCAGCTGGTGCCGGCCAAGGGCGGCGGGCTCCTGCCCGCCCTGGAGACCCTCACCGCCACCCACGCCGTGCGCAACACCATCCGCAAGGGGGACGACCACCAGCCCTACACCCAGATCTCCACGGGCCGCGCCGACGGCATGGCGACCATGGTGCAGTCCCTGGGCGAGAGGGTGCGGTCCGGGCGCATCACCGAGGAGACCGCCATGGCCCACTGTTTCCGGCCGTTGGAGATCGGGAGGTATCTTTCATAGAAATATCAGCCGACCTGGATGAGAATCGTCCATCCCAGGAGGCGGGTCATGAAGGAGAAGATCAAGCAGGTCGCATGCAGAATCAGGGAACTCAGGGGGATCTTCGGGGTGGGGGCGGGGGAGCTGGCCCATGCCTTCCAGATTCCCGAGGAGGAGTATCTCCAATACGAAAGCGGCACGGTGGACATTCCGGTGGGGATCCTCTACCAGATCGCCCACCGCTTCGGGGTGGAGCTGTCCAGCCTCCTCACCGGCGAGGAACCCCGGCTGCACACCTACGCCCTGACGCGCAAGGGCCAGGGCGTGTCCGTGGACCGCGCCCAGGACTACCGCTTCCAGAGCCTGGCCTACAATTTCATCCACAAGCGCGCGGAACCCTTCCTGGTGACGGTGGATCCCGGGCCGGGGCACTTCAACAGCCACCCCGGACAGGAATTCCACTACGTCCTGGAGGGCACCCTGGAGGTGACCCTCGATCAGCACGAACTGGTCCTGGAGCCCGGCGACTCGCTCTTCTTCAACTCCTCCGTGGCCCACAGCGTCCGGGCCCAGGGTCCCGGATCCGCCAGGTTCCTGGCCGTGATCGTGTAGAAAGGGGACCGCCAGATGCTGCTCGAGACCTACCTCGCCCGTACGGAATTCACCTCCTACCAGGATTTCGTGGACAACTTCGAGATCCGGGTGCCGGCCTCCTTCAACTTCGCCTACGACGTCGTGGACACCTACGCGGCCCGGGAGCCGGACAAGGTGGCCCTGGTCTGGTGCGACGAACGGGGCGCCTCCCGCACCTTCACCTTCCTCCAGATGAAGGAAGCCAGCGACCGCACCGCCAACCTGCTGCAGGGCCTGGGCATCGGCAAGGGCGACCCGGTGATGCTCATCCTCAAGCGCCGCTTCGAATTCTGGTTCTGCCTCCTGGCGCTGCACAAGCTCGGCGCCATCGCCATCCCCGCCACCCACCTGCTGACCCCCAAGGACCTGGTCTACCGGAACAACGCGGCCGACGTGAAGCTGGTCGTGGCGGTGGCCGAGCCCCTGGTGCAGGAGCATGTGGAGGCCGCCGAGTCCCGGAGCCCGACCCTGAAGATCAAGGTCGCCGTGGGAGGGACCCGGACCGGGTGGGTGGACTTCGACGCCGTCTTCAAGGAGACCAGCGGCGAGTTCCAGCGCCCGGCTGGAGAGGCCGCGACCCGCAATGGCGACCTTTCCCTGCTCTACTTCACTTCCGGCACCACCGGCTATCCCAAGATGGTGAGCCACGATTTCACCTATCCCCTGGGGCACATCCTCACCGCCAGCTACTGGCAGAGGGTGCAGGACGGCGGCCTCCACTTCACCGTGGCCGATACGGGCTGGGCGAAATCGGTGTGGGGCAAGATCTACGGGCAGTGGCTGGGCGGCAGCGCCGTGTTCGTGTACGACTACGAGAAGTTCGTGCCCCAGGAACTGCTGAGGGTGATCGCCGAGCACGGGGTGACGAGCTTCTGTGCCCCGCCCACCATCTACCGCTACCTGATCAAGGAGGATCTCTCCCGCCATGACCTGTCCCGCCTGAAATACGCGGTCACCGCCGGCGAACCCCTCAACCCCGAGGTCTACACCCAGTTCCTGCGCCTCACCGGCCTGGAGATGTACGAAGGCTACGGCCAGACGGAATGCACGGTGGCCATCGCCACCTACCCGGGTATGGAACCCCGGCCGGGGAGCATGGGCCTGCCCTCGCCCGGCTATGACGCGGACATCGTGGATGACGAGGGCCGCTCCTGCGAGGTGGGCGAAGTGGGGGAGATCGTCTTCCATACCGACCGGCGGGTGCCGGTGGGCATGTTCGGCGGCTACTACCGCGACCCCGAGCTGACGGAATCCTCATGGCATGATGGCGTCTACCACACCGGCGACACCGCCTGGCGGGACGAGGACGGCTACTACTGGTTCGTGGGCCGCAAGGATGACGTGATCAAGAGCTCGGGCTACCGCATCGGCCCCTTCGAGGTGGAGAGCGCCCTGCTCGAGCACCCCGCCGTGCTGGAATGCGCCGTCACCTCCGCCCCCGACGCCATGCGCGGCCAGGTGGTCAAGGCCACGGTCGTCCTGGCCGGCACCCACCAGCCCTCCGAGGCCCTGGTGCTGGAACTGCAGGAGCACGTCAAGGACGTCACCGCCCCTTACAAATATCCTCGGATCATCGAATTCGTGAAGGAGCTGCCCAAGACCATCAGCGGCAAGATAAGGCGAGTGGAAATCCGGGAAAAAGACAAGGTCGAATGATTGTTTTTCTTTCGCAGCGGTTCGCTGAGGTAAGAAAAAAACTACAGGGTTGCGACCATGACCGCCCTCTCGGTATCGACTTCGCCGATACCCGAGACAGGATCGGCTCTACAGTGTTGCGACCATGACCGCCTTGATCGTGTGCATGCGGTTCTCGGCTTCGTCGAAGGCCTTGCAGTGGGTCGAGCGGAACACCTCGTCCGTCACTTCCCGGATGTCGTAGCCCTTTTCCATCATGTCTTTTGCGAGCTTCGTCTCGAAGTCGTGGAAGGCCGGCAGGCAGTGCAGGAAGATCATGTCGGGGTTTTCCGTTCGCCGCACCAGGTCCATGGTGACCTTGAAGGGGGTCAGCAGGCGCACGCGCTCGGGGATCTGGTCCTCCTCGCCCATGGAGGCCCACACGTCGGTGTAGATGACGTCGGCGCCCTTGACGGCGTTCACGTCGTCGGTGATCTCGATGGTGGCGCCCGTGAGCCTGCCCACCTCGCGCACCCGGGCCAGGATCTCCTCGCTGGGGTTGAGCTCCTTGGGGCCCAGGCCCACGAAGTGCATGCCGGTCTTGGCGGCGCCATACATGAGGGCGTAGGACATGTTGTTGCGGATGTCCCCGGCGAAGACCAGCTTGACCTTGGACAGGGGCTTGGCCACGTGCTCCTCGATGGTGAGGAAGTCGGCCAGTATCTGCGTGGGGTGGTCCACGTCGGTGAGGCCGTTCCACACGGGCACGCCCGAGAAGCGTGCCAGGTTCTCAACGACCTCCTGCCTGTAGCCCCGGTACTCGATGCCGTCGAAGAAGCGCCCGAGGACCTTGGCGCTGTCCTCCAGGGACTCCTTCTTGCCCATCTGGGAGCTGTTGGAATCCAGGAAGGTGACGTGGGCGCCCTCTTCCAGGGCGGCCACCTCGAACGCGCAGCGGGTGCGGGTGGAGGCCTTCTCGAAGAGCAGGACGATGTTCTTCCCCTTGAGCAGGTAGTTGTAGACCCCCATGCGCTTTTTCGCCTTGAGGTCGCGGGAGAGGTCCAGGAGGTAGCGCACCTCCTCCACGGTGAAGTCCATGAGGGTCAGAAAGCTGCGTCCCCTGAGATTGACGGCCATTGGCTGCTCCTATGCTAAAACGGCTTCGAGCTGGTCCACGGCCCAGTCGATCTGGGCCTGGGTGATGACGAGGGGCGGGGCGAGGCGGATGGTGTCCACGTGGGTGTCCTTGCAGAGCATGCCCCGGTCCTTGAGCTGATAGCAGAACTTCCGGGCGCCGCCGGCCTCGGGCTTGAGCTGCACGCCGGCCCAGAGGCCGATGACGCGCACTTCCGCGACCTTGTCGGTCTTCATGGTCTCCAGGCGCAGGCGGAGATGGGCGCCCAGGGCGGCGGTGTTCTCCACCAGCTGCTCGTCCACCAGGACGTCCAGGGCCGCGGAGGCCACGGCACAGGCCAGGGGATTGCCGCCGTAGGTGGAGCCGTGGATGCCCGGGGTGAAGACGTTCATGACCTCGTCCGAGGCCAGGAAGGCGCTGACGGGATAGAAGCCGCCGCTCAGGGCCTTGCCGATGGTCACGCCGTCGGGACGGATGCCCTCGTGCTCGAAGGCGAAGAGCTTGCCGGTGCGGCCCAGGCCGGACTGGATCTCGTCCAGGACCAGGAGGAGGTGGTTCCGGTCGGCCAGGTCGCGCAGGCCCTTGAGGAAGCCCTTGGGGGGGATCACCACGCCGCCCTCGCCCTGGATGGGCTCCATGAAGATGGCGCAGGTGTTGGGGGTGATGGCGTCGGCCACGGCCTGGAGGTCTCCGTAGGGGACGATCCTGAAGCCGGGGGTGAAGGGGCCGAAGCGGCTGGTGGAATCGGGGTCCGTGGAGAAGCCCACGATGGTGGTGGTGCGGCCGTGGAAGTTGCCGTCGGCCACGATGATCTCGGCGTCGGGGTAGTTGATGCCCTTGACGTCGTAGCCCCACTTGCGCATGGCCTTGATGGCCGTCTCCACCGCCTCGGCGCCGCTGTTCATGAGGAGCGCCTTGTCGAAGCCGGTGATCCTGCAGAGCTTCTCCAGCAGGGGCGGGAACTGGTCGTTGCGGAAGGCCCGGCTGGTGAGCACCAGCTTCTGGATCTGGTCGATCATGGCCTGGGCGATGCGGGGGTGGTTGTGCCCCTGGTTCACCGCGGAGTAGGCGGCGAGGAAGTCCATGTAGTCCTTGCCGTCCACGTCGGTGAGGTAGACGCCCTGGCCCTTGGTGCAGACCACGTCCAGGGGATGGTAGTTGTGGGCGCCGAACTGGTTTTCCTGCTCGATGAGCTCGGCTGTGCGGGAGGCGGCTTCCAGGGTCATGGGATCTCCGGTAGAGTGACATGAGAAGTATATTGCCCATTTAGGCAATGCGCAATATATTTCCCATTGAGGCTGCCATGTCCTTCGACCCCCGGAAACTGCTCGGTTCCATCTCCCAGAACATCGTAAGGAACCGGCGCTCCAAGAAATGGAGCCAGCAGGACCTTGCCGATCGTTCGGACGTCAGCCGGCGCATGATCGGGATGATCGAAGGCGGCGAGAGCAACGTCAGCCTGGCGACCCTGGGCCACATCGCCGCGGCCTTCAACCTGACCTTTTCCGAGCTGGTGAACGACCACGTCACAGCGGAAAACCGGCCCGAGAAGGGCATCCAGCTCTGGCAGGGCGGCCGCCCTGGCACGAAGGTGGACCTGCTGCAGAGCTTTCCCGCCTCGCGCACCGTGGAGTTGTGGAAGTGGACCATCGCCCCGGGGGACCGCTACCAGGGCGAACCGGACCTGCCCGGCTACCGGGAGATGGTCTACGTGATCCGGGGCGAGCTGACCCTCGAGATGGATGGCGGCACCCAGACCCTGAAGGCGGGGGACTCGCTGGCCTTCCCCTCCGACCGCCCGTACGCCTTCGCCAACAGCGGGAAGGGCAGCCTGAGTTTCATTCTGAACGTTGTGGCCTAGATCACATTTTCATCCACTCCTGGGGAATGGGGCCGACTGGATCCGCATTCTGGCAATAGGTGACCAGATTGCTTTGGGAAATGGCTGACCTGTCCGATTTCGTGCATTTATTATCGATCGAATAGTCTCGGGCTGCTGCTGTATAAATGCTGTAACAGAAGATGTTGAATTCACTATTAAAATATCGATTAAAACCCCTCGCGAAGCCAAGTAATCCGGCTATAGATTGATCTTGAATCGCAAAAGGTTGAACCGGAACGACCCCGCCCAAGGAGGGCCACATGAAGAATTTCGCCTTCAGGAACGACCCCCTGACCGGGGAGAGCTATTACGAAGTCTTCGCCCGGGGCAAGAGCGTCCTGAACGACCCCCACCTGAACAAGTGCTCATGCTTCACCCTGGAGGAGCGCCGGAGCCTGGGCCTGGAAGGGCTGGTCCGGCCCGCCATCACCACCCTGGAGTCCGAGGTCCAGCGGGCCTACGAGACCTTCCGGAGCATCCCCGACGATCTCGACAAGTACATCTACCTCGTGAGCCTCCAGGACCAGAGCGAGGTGATCTTCTTCCGCCTCCTGGTGGACCACCTCAAGGAGATGGTGCCCATCGTCTACACGCCCACCGTCGGCTCGGCCTGCCTGCGGATGAGCAACATCCAGCGGCGGTTCCGGGGCCTCTACATCACGCCGGCCAACATCGACCGCATCGACGAGATCTTCCGGGGCATCACCCGGCCCCAGGTGAACCTCATCGTGGTCACCGACGGGGAGCGGATCCTGGGCCTGGGGGATCTGGGCTCGGACGGCATGGGCATACCGGTGGGGAAGGTGAACCTCTACGTGGCGGCCGGCGGCGTGCACCCTTGCGTCTGCCTGCGCATGTGCCTGGACGTGGGCACGAACAACCAGCGCCTCCTGGACGATCCCGACTACCTGGGCCTCCGCCATCCCCGGCTCCGGGGCGCCGTGTACGAGGAGATCATCGAGAAGTTCGTCATGGGGGTCAAACGGAACTTCCCCGATGCGCTCCTGCAGTGGGAGGACTTCGGCAAATCCACCGCCTTCAAGAACCTGGATCGCTATCGGGACCGGGTGCTCTCCTTCAACGACGACATCCAGGGCACCGGCTCCACGGCCATCGCCGCGCTCATGACCGCCATGCGCATCAAGCGGAGCCGGTTCCAGGACCAGCGCTACCTCATCGTGGGCATGGGGCAGGCCGGCACCGGCATCGCCCTCAACATCCTGGCCGCCCTGCGCGCCGAGGGCCTCTCCGAGGAAGCCGCCCGGGACTGCCTGTTCGCGGTGGACCAGCAGGGACTCCTGGTGCAGGGCGACCCCCTCCTCGAAGGTCCCCAGCTGCCCATGGCCCAGTCCCGGGCCCGGGTGGAGGGGTGGAAGCTGGCCGACCCGGCCAGGATCTCCATGGAGGACGTGGTGCTGAACGCCAAGCCCACGGTCCTCGTCGGGGTCACCGCCCAGACCGGGCTCTTCAGCCCGGCCATCCTCGAGCAGGTGGCCCAGGGCACCGAACGCCCCGTGGTCCTCGCCCTCTCCAATCCCACCTCCCGCTGCGAATGCACGCCGGACCAGGTCTGGCGGGCCACGGACGGCAAGGGCCTGGTCGCCACGGGCAGCCCCTTCCAGCCGATGGACTGGAACGGACGGATGCTCCAGTCCTCCCAGTGCAACAACATGTTCGTCTTCCCCGGGGTGGGCCTGGGCGCCCTGGTCTGCCGGGCCACCAAGGTCACCGACGGCATGCTGCTCGCGGCCAGCCGCGCCATCAGCGCCTTCGTCACCCCCGAACAGGAGGCCCTGGGCCTCATGCTGCCAGCCATGGAGGACATTCGCGCCGTATCGGCGAAGGTGGCCATCGCCGTGGCCACCCAGGCCCGGGAGGAAGGCATCGGCCAGCTCATGGATGACCGGCAGTTGGCCAAGACTGTCGCAAACGCCCAGTGGGATCCCCATTTCCCGTCCTTCAGGCCGGGACCTCAGCCGTAGGCCCACCGGTCGGTACCGGAATTCTTTCATCGCAAATGCCTAGAATCCCGATACCTTGATCAGATGTCCATTCTCTGGGTTTCCGATTTCGAGCTGGACAAGCTCCCCCCCCTCCCCGAGGCGCTGCTCATGGCCATGGGGGCCATCGGTCAGCCAGCCGCGAGGAGCCATCTTGCGCAGATGCTGGTGCGCAGCCGGGTCGCTCCCCAGGCGGAGCCCTGGATCGGCAACCCCGCGGGCATGATGCCGCTGCTCAACGTCCTCCGGGAGGCCGGCCTGGCCCAGGAGGAGCACAAGGGCTTCTGGACCCTCACCCCGGGCGTGGTCGAGGCGGCCTGCCGGCGGGCCCACCGGAAGGGGATACTCCGGTCCCTGGCGGCGGCGGGGCAGTGCGCCTATGACGCCGGCAAGGTGGTCCTGGATGTCCTGGGCCGCGACCTGGCGGCCTTCCGCCTGGCCTTCCTGGAGGGGCGCACGGAGGACTGGCTCCAGGCCCAGGAACGGGTCCGCTCCACCCACCGGGGGGCCCTGAAGCACCGGGATCCCCTGGCCCTCATCTGCGGGCAGCCCTTCAACGCCGCGTGGTTCGAAGCCCTGCCGCCGGCCCAGCAAAGCTACGGCGCCTGGGCCCTGCTCCACGACCAGGTCGTGCATAACCAGTCCAACGCCACCTTCCTGGCGTGGCTGGAGGCCCGCAGCCGGACCCGGCCCAGCCCCCTGGGGCCCATGCTGGAGTACCTGTTCCTGGAGGGCCGCCTGGACGAGGCCTGGGTCCTCCTGGACAAGCTCAAGCCCGCCCAGCGGGCCCTCACGCCCATCGCCCTGCTGGAAGCGGCCATGACCCTCGTCCAGGGCGACGCGCCGGCCGCGGCCGGACGCTTCGAGCGGGTGCTGGCGGCCCTGGGCCAGGGCACCCGGCACAAGGCCGTGCATCTGCCGGGGCTGATGGACCTGTTCTGCCTGCTCGCCTTCATCGGCCGGGGCGACGACGGGGGCCTGCGCCTGGCGGCGGAGCGCCTGGATCTCCTGGGACGGCGCCAGCCCGGGGACCCCCTCCGTACCTTGGCCGAACCCCTGCAGCAGCTGCTCCTGCACCGCACGGGACTGCCCCTGCGGCCCGGGGGCCCCCCCCAGGTCCGCCCCCGGGGCATCGGCCTGTTCGTGGAGGTGCTCTGCGGCTACCTGTGCGAAGCCCGCCTGGTCGCCGGAGCCCTGGAAGGCGCCCTGACGGAACTGGCGGGCATGCCCCTTGGCTTGTTCGCCCGGGAGCTGGAGGAAATGCGCCGCCGGGCCCGGGGAGGGCTCTCCTCCGGCCGCTTCCCGTTCCTGGATCTCGTGCAGCACAGCGAAAGCTGGGAGAAGGCCCTGGAGGACCTCCATGGCCTGGCCAAGCCCGTCACCACCCAGCGGCCCGGCCGGCTGGCCTGGTGGGTGTGGCGGGATCCCGATGCCCGGACCCCCTACGCCATCGAAGCCCGGGAGCAACGCCTGGACGCCCGGGGCCAGTGGACCCGGGGGAAGGCCATCTCCATGAAGAGGCTCAAGGAGGAGAGCCGGGCCTACGATTTCCTGCTGCCCCAGGACCTGGGGGTCATCGCCTGCATCCGCGAAGGATGGAAGGGCCATGAACTCAATTTCGACGGAGCCCTCAAGGCCTTGGTGGGCCACCCCGTCGTGTTCTGGAGCGAAGGGGACGTGGACCAGGCCACCCGGGTGGAGGTGGCCGCGGGCCAGCCCGAACTGAGGGTGACCCGCAAGGGGCAGGTGCTGGAGCTGCGCCTGGAGCCGCCCCTCCAGGAAGGCGACGTCATGGTGGTGCCCGACGGGCTCTTCCGGGTGCGCATCATCGCCGTGACCCATGCCCACCGCAAGCTGGAGGCCATCGTGGGCCAGGGCCTCTCCGTGCCGCTGGCGGCGGAGGGCAAGGTGCTCAAGGCCCTGCGCGCCGTGGCCCCCATGGTGACCATCCACTCGGACGTAGCCGTCAAGGAGGAGGCCGCCCGCAAGGCGGGCATGGCCAAGGTGGACGGGGATCCCGGGATCCAGCTCCTGCTCATGCCCTTCCACCAGGGCCTCAAGGCCCAGCTGAGGGTGGAGCCCCTCAAGGGCTGCGGCTACCATCCCCCGGGCCAGGGCGGGGCCAACCTCATGGTCGAGCAGGGCGGAACGACCCACCTCGTGGCGCGGGACCTGGCGGCGGAGACCGCCGCGGCCGAGGCCCTGCTGGCCGCCCTGCCCACCCTGCCCCTGGACGAGGGCCGCACCGAGTGGATGCTGGACGACCCTGAAGGCTGCATGAGCCTGCTCATGGAACTGGAGGGCGCCCGCAGCCTGGCCGTGGTGCAGTGGCCCGAAGGGGGCCGCCTCAGCCCGCCGCGCACCATCGGCATGGATGCCATGAGCCTGCGGGTCAAGCGCCACGGCAGCTGGTTCGACGCCGAGGGGGAGCTGCAGCTGGACGAAGGCAAGGTGGCCGGACTCCAGGAGCTGCTCGTGGCCACGGAGAAGCCCGGCACCCGCTTCGTGAAGCTGGGCGACGGCCGGGTCTACGCCCTGGCCGAGACCTTCCGCCGCCGCCTGGACGACCTGCGTGCCCTCGGCGAAGTCAAGGGCGGCGCCCTGCGCCTGCCCGGCCTGGGCGCCCTGGCCCTGGAGGGCCTGGCCGGGGAGATGGGCGAATTCCGGGTGGACAAGGCCTGGACGAGCCTCCTGGAGAAGCTCCACGGCGCCATGGGCCTCGAGCCCGAACTGCCCGCGGCCTTCCGCGCCGACCTGCGCCCCTACCAGCTGGAGGGCTTCCGGTGGCTGCAGCGGCTGGCCGGGGCCGGCCTGGGAGCCTGCCTGGCGGACGACATGGGCCTGGGCAAGACCATCCAGACCCTCGCGCTCCTCCTGGCCCGCGCCGGGGAGGGCCCCGCCCTCGTGGTGGCCCCCACCAGCGTCTGCAACAACTGGGAGACCGAGGCCGCGACCTTCGCCCCCGGACTCAAGGTCAAGCGCTTCGGGGAAGGGGACCGGGAGGCCTCCCTCCAGGCCGCGGGGCCCGGCGACCTCTTCATCTGCACCTACGGCCTGCTCTCCACCGAGGCCGAGCGCCTGCAGCGGCAGGCCTGGGCCACCGTGGTCCTGGACGAGGGCCAGAACATCAAGAACGCCTTCACCAAGCGCAGCCAGGCCGTCATGGACCTCAAGGCCGACTTCCGGGTGCTCCTGAGCGGCACGCCCGTGGAGAACCACCTGGCCGAGCTGTGGAACCTCTTCAACTTCCTGAACCCCGGCCTGCTGGGCACCCTGGACCAGTTCCGCAAGCGCTTCCAGGATCCCATCGAGCGGGACCAGGACGCCGAGGCGGTCTCCCGCCTGCGCCGGATCGTCTCCCCCTTCCTGCTCCGGCGCACCAAGGCCCAGGTGCTGGCCGAGCTGCCGCCCCGGACCGAGATCGTGCTGGAACTCGAGCCCAGCGAGGCCGAAAGGGCCTTCCTGGAGGCCCTGCGCCGCCAGAGCCTGGAGGAGCTGGAGGACAAGCCGGGCCAGACGATGCAGGTGCTGGGCGCCCTCATGCGGCTGCGCCGGGCCTGCTGCAACACGCAGCTCGTGCAGGACGACCTGGACCTCCCGTCCACCAAGCTCGAGGCCTTCCTGGACCTGGTGCTGGACCTGCGCGAGAACGGCCACCGGGCCCTGGTCTTCAGCCAGTTCGTGGACCACCTGGCCCTGCTGCGCCGGGCGCTGGACGAACAGGGCTTCACCTACCAGTACCTGGACGGCTCCACGCCCGCCCGCAAGCGGAGCGAGGCCGTGAAGGCCTTCCAGGCCGGCGAGGGGGAGCTCTTCCTCATCAGCCTCAAGGCGGGCGGCACGGGGCTCAACCTCACCGGCGCCGACTACGTCATCCACATGGATCCCTGGTGGAATCCCGCGGTGGAGGACCAGGCCAGCGACAGAGCGCATCGCATCGGCCAGACCCGCCCCGTCACCGTCTACCGCCTGGTCCTGAAGGGCACGGTGGAACAGAAGATCCTGGCCCTGCACCAGCACAAGCGCCAGCTCGCCGAGGACCTGCTCAGCGGCACGGCCATGGCCGCCAAGCTCGACGGGGCGGCCCTGCTGGCGCTCCTGCGGGAACGGTGACATCCTTGGCTGCTATGGCAACCACGGTGCGCACGGGCAGGCTCAACGATCTGGTGATCCGGGAACTCACCCCCAAGGGGGCCCTCCTGGAGGGCGGGTTCCTCCTGCCCGCGGCCGAGGTGCCCGCGGGTAGCCAGGCCGGCGGGGTCCTCCGGGTCTTCCTCTACCATGACTCTACCGACACCCTCGTGGCCACCACCGCCTCCCCGGCCGCGAAGGTGGGCGAAGTGGGCTGGCTGAAGATCGTCTCCACCGGGGACGCCGGGGCCTTCCTGCACTGGGGGCTGCCCAAGGACCTGCTGCTGCCCTGGAGCGAGGTGAAGCCCCAGCACAAGCGCCTGGTCGCGGTGGGGCGCAAGCTGCTGGTCTACGTCTTCCTGGCGGAGGACGGCCGCATCGCGGCCTCCGCGAAGCTGGACGAATTCCTGTCCGACGACGCCGAGGGCTACAAGGAAGGGGACAAGGTCACCGTCATCGTCGCCGATCCCACCGACCTGGGGGTGAGGGTGGTGGTGGACCACAAGTTCTGGGGCCTGGTGCACGCCAGCGACCTCTTCCGGCAGGTCAGCCGCGGCCATCGCATGGACGGCTACGTCAAGGCCCTGCGCCCCGACCGCAAGCTCAACCTCGCCCTCAGTCCCCCCGGCTACGCCAAGGTGGGCGCCGCGGCCGAGGGGATCCTCAAGGTCCTGGGCCAGCGGGGCGGATCCCTGGCCGTAAGTGACCGTACGGCCCCCGAGGAGATCTACACCCTGTTCGGCATCAGCAAGAAGGTCTTCAAGCAGAGCCTGGGGGCCCTGTACCGCGCCCGCAGGATCACCCTGGACGACGCGGGGATCCACCTGGTGAAGTGAGGCTCCCCGCCCCGCGAGGAATTCTGGGCGGAAGTACTTGAGATTCTGCACCTTGAGATGGCATTCTACAGATGCCTTGCCATGACCGCGAGGGACACGGGTGCAGACTATGGGGCAATTCCCTCGTTGGGACACAGCGGCGAAACGTATGACACTGGCCCTGGCCCTGTGCGCCTGGGCCCCTTCGCTCCAGGGGGCGCGAAACGCGCAGCGCCTCGTGCTGCGCTCGGCCTCCGTGCTGGTCCAGGACCAGAAGACCGGCGAGCGCCTGGTGGAGAAGCACGCCGGCGACGTCCTGCCCATCGCCTCGATCACCAAGCTCATGACCGCCATGGTGCTGCTGGATTCCCACGCGGACCTCAAGGCGCCCGTCACCATCCTCGAAGAGGACAAGGACACCCTGCGCCACAGCCATTCCCGGCTGCCGGTGGGCACCGTCCTGCAGCGGGGGCAGGCCCTGCTGCTGGCCCTGATGGCCTCCGAGAACCGCGCGGCCCACGCCCTGGGGCGGACCTTCCCAGGGGGCCTGGGGGCCTTCGTGGCGGCCATGAACACCAAGGCCAGGGACCTGCGCCTGGCCGAGACCCGCTTCGAGGACCCCGCGGGGCTGTCCTCGGGCAACGTCTCCTGCGCCCGGGATCTGGCCAAGGTCGTGGATCAGGCCCACCACTACCCCCAGGTGCGCGAATTCACGACGCGCACCGAGGCCACCATCCGTTCGGGGCGGCGCGAGATCGAGTTCCACAACACCAACATGCTGCTGTCCAGCTCCCGGTGGAGCATCGGCCTGTCCAAGACCGGCTACATCGACGAATCCGGGCAGTGCCTGGTCATGCAGGCCCAGATGGCCCAGCGCCCGCTCCTGATCGTGCTGCTGGACGCCAACGGCAGGCACTCCCGCTTCGATGACGCCAACCGCATCCGCCTGTGGCTCGAAGGCCCTCCCCCCGCGCCGGCCCACAAGCGCGCCAGGCACCGGAAGAGCTGACCTGCTGCGGAGCAGGCTCCTTCAGGACAACAGGATGCTGTGCAGCACCGGCTGCAGGTCGTCGTAGGATTCCCTGCGCTCGTGGATGTGGACGGCGTCCAGGGCCTCGGCGACGGCCCGGGCCTGGTCGTTGCGGCACTCCACCACGAGGATCACGGGCGTGTCCAGGAGCAGGCGGTGGGAGTGCAGGGCCTTCATCATGTCCTTGCCCCAGTGGCCGCCCATGGTGTTGTCCAGGAGGATCAGGTCGATCTGGGTGCGCTTGGCCAGATTCAGTATTTCCACGTAGGTCCTGGCCTCGAAGACCTGCCGGAACCCGTCCTGGCGGAAGGCCTCGGCCAGGGCCACCGTGGAGCCCTGGGCCGAGAGGAGGAGGATCCGCTTGGCGGCCTTCCGGATCCGCATCACCGGGGAGAGCTTGGGCCGCTCGGGCTCGATGGGCGGCGGCTCGGGTTCCAGCTGGCGCTCCACGACCTCGGGCGGCTTGGCCAGGACCCGCTTGGGGGTCGGCGCGCCCAGGCGGTCGGCAACGTCCGTCTTGCGCTTGCGGGTGGGGAAGTCCTGCCCGAAGGACGGCGGGAAGCGGGGGGCCAGGATCCGCGCGATGTTCTTCTCGTCCCGCTCCGAGAGCCCGTCCAGCATGAACCCCGCCGTGGACCCCGTCAGGTGCATGAGGGTCCCGCCGCACTGGATGGGGGGCGTGTGCAGGAGGTCCGAGATCCGGATGGCCTCGAAGCGGTCGCCGGGCCTCACCGTGAGCACAGGACCCGTGAGGACGTCGAACTCCTCCATGGCCATGCGCAGGCCCCGGGCGCTCAGGTCGAGCAGCTTGCCCTGGAGGGTCCGCCCGCCCAGGAACGCGCCCTGGCGGCTCTCCACCGCGTAGACCTCGGCCTGGTCCATGGAACGGTCGAAAGGTCCCCGGGGATTCTGGCGCCGTTCCCCATGGGCGATGCTGATGGGGATGGTGTAGACGCCCGTGGACACCACCTGGGTCTGGGTGGTGAACCTGCGGGCGTCCAGCATGAAGGCGAAGTGGAGCGGCTGCCCGGGCTCCAGGAGCGGCGTGGTCGTGGAGGAGAAGGTCCCCCCGGTGACCTGCTCGAGGGTCGTCTCGAAAGGCTTCTCGTTGGAGTGGGGAAGCCAGAACTGAACCGGCGACTTCAGGCGCACGAGCTCGTCCAGGTAGGCCCGGATCGTCTCATCGTTGCGAAGCTCGTGCTGCAGGCCTGCGTTGGTCAAGGAGGGTCTCGGTCGGGGGTGGCGCTTGGGGTGGGCAGGCCGTTTGTTGTTTTGGGATCAGGGGATTTAAACAAATACCGGGCCGCTATGGATGGGAGTATGAGTATATCCTGTGTCGGTCCGCAGGAAAGTCAAGGAACTTGCCGCTCCGTAGCTTAGGATGATTGTGACCGGCCTCCCGAGGCTGCCCTACACGGAGGCCCCATGCACGTCAGGTGCGACCAGATTGCCGAGAGGCTGCCCCAGCTCTTCCCCGACACCCTTGGCGACCTGAAGGTCGAGGTGTGCCGAGCCGCGCCCCCGGAACGGGCGGATGCCTTGAGCATCGTCTTTGCCACCGACCCGGCCGCCCTCGCCATGGCCCTGGAAGCGGGGGCTGGAGCCATCGTGCTGCCCCTGAAGCTCAAGGACCGGATCCCCGCGGGGGCCGGCTCGGCCTTCCTCCTGACGGGGAACCTGAAGCTGGCCATGGCCAGGATTCTCCAGACCTGGTTCGACGAGAGCCGGGCCGCCTTCCGGGGCGCGCCCCCCGTGCACCCCGGTGCCTTCGTGGACCCCCGCGCCGTGCTCGGGGAGGGCTCCGTCATCGGCGCCGGGACCTTCGTTGGGGCCGGGGCGGTCATCGGGGCCGGAGCGCTGATCGGCCCGGGCTGCGTCATCGAGGACGGGGCGAGGGTGGGTGCGGGCACCCTGTTCCACGCCCAGGTGTTCCTGGGGCGGCGTTGCGTGGTGGGCGACCGGTGCGAGGTCCACCCCCACACCACCATCGGCAGCGACGGCTACGCCTACGCCCAGGATGAGCAGGGGCGCCACCACAAGGTCCCCCAGCTGGGCATCGTCGTGGTCGAGGACGACGTGGAGATCCAGGCCAACTGCGCCATCGACCGCGCGGCCTTCGACGTGACCCGCATCGGGCGCGGCACGAAGATCGACAACCTCTGCCACATCGCCCACAACTGCCGGATCGGCGAGCACGTCCTGCTCACGGCCGGGTTCTTCGTGGCGGGGTCGAGCACCGTGGGCGACCACTGCGTCGCCGGCGGCCGGGCCACCCTCACCGACCACGTGAACGTCTGCGCCGGGGTCCAATTGGGCGGCCTGTGCGGGGTCACCAGGGACGTCACGGAGCCTGGGGCCTACAGTGGCTATCCTCTGCAGCCCATGAAGAAGTTCCTGCGCACCACCAGCTCCCTCCCCCACCTGCCCGACCTGCGCCGGCGCATGGCGGAACTCGAGCGGCTGGTGACCCTCAAATCATCCGAGGGGTAGATCGAAGATGAAGCGGCTGCCCATGGGCTGATGGTCCTCCACACGGATCGTCCCCCCGTGGAGTTCGGCCACCAGCTTGCAGAAGGCCAGGCCCAGGCCCTTGCCGCCCCGGGGGCTGGCGGGGGCGTCGGCCCGGACGAAGCGCTCGAAGATCCGCTCCTTCAGGTCCTCCGGCACGCCCGGACCCTGGTCACAGACCATCAGGCGCCAGCGGGTCCCGTCCGGAGCGGCCTCGGCCCGGACGTGGATGGGGGAATCCTCGGGGGCGATCCGGCTGGCGTTGTCCAGGAGGTTGAAGATCGCCCGGCGGAGCAGGTGGGCATCCCCGTTGACCGTGGTCAGCCCCTCCAGGGTGACCTCGTAGGGGTGGCGCCGGCGGCTCCCGAGGTTGGAGAACTCGGCGACGGCCTTGTGCAGCCAGGCCCGGGCGGAGATCTCCTCCGGCTGGAGGGCGAGGTTGGCGTGGTCCGCCAGGGACAGGTCCAGGAACATCGAGACGGTCTCCTGGAGGTTGCGGGCGCCGGTGGCCATGCGGTGCTGGTGCTTGCGCCAATCCGCCCCCCGGGTGTCCTCCTCTGCGAGCTCCACGCTGATCAGCAGGGCGCCCAGCATGTTCTTGAGGTCGTGCATGACGAACTGGACCATCTCCTCCTGGCGCACCTGCAGGTCCAGGATGGCCTCCACGTCCAGGCGCAGCTGCTGCCGGAGCCGCCGGAGGCGCAGGAGGCTGCGGACCCGGGTCTGGAGCTCGGCGGGGAGGATCGGCTTGCGCAGGAAATCGTCGGCGCCTGCCCGCACGGCGGCGCTATGGCTCGTGGGGCTGTCGTCGCCCGTGATGATCAGGACCGGGATGTCCTCGCCCGCAGGCAGCAGCCGCAGGGCCCTGCACAGTTCCAGTCCGTTGGCGTCGGGCAGGAGGAGGTCCAGGACCACCAGATCCGGCGGTTCCTCCTCCAGGGCCCTCAGGCCCTCGCCGACCGTGGTGGCGGTGCTCACCCGATAACGGCTCTCCGCCAGGATGAAGCGCACGAACTCCAGCGTCACCGGTACGTCCTCGACGACGAGAATCCTGGCCCCTTCGTCGGAGCGCACATACGGACGTGGTCGGGGCTCTTCAGGCTGCATGGATTACGATCCTAGCGACTTTCCAGGGCCCATGTTGTTTGGAATTTCAAATAATAGCCCGGTCCAGGCCAAGGCCTGCTGCACGTCCCGGATCGTCAGAACCAGTAGGTGAAAGCCAGGCGGGTGGTGTTGGCCGTGAAGGCCGGGCTGACCGGGCCCGCCGTGATCTGCAGTTCCACATCCATCCGCGGGTTGAGCCGGTAGCCGAAACCTCCGGTGACCACCGGGTGGCTCACCCGGTAGGGTACGCCCGTGCCCTGGGCGTTCGACCCCAGGGCCCAGGTGGTGCCTTCCAGGCCCCCGACGAGGTAGGCGCCCTTGAAGTCCGCCTGGAGGAAGTAGACGGCCTCCGCCCCCAGGGCGTAGGCCTCCACGGACCGGTTGCCCGAACCGCCGTGCTGGGGCCAGTCATCCAGGCCCATGAGGAGGCGGCCGCACAGGCTCTCGAGCTCGGAGAAATGGATCTCCGCCATGAGGCTCCCCCCCAGCCCCGGGAACCGGCCTCCCGTGGCGTCCGGCAGGTTGCCGCCCGGAATGGAGAGCCGGCCTTGGACGCCCAGGACATCGGGGGGCGTCTGCGCCGCCAGGGGCCCGGCCATGGCCAGGAGCAGCAGGGCTGGAAGGAGCTTGGGACGGGGCATGGGCATGGGCGGGGACCTCAGGACAGGGGGACGAAGACGGCCTGGATGACATGGGGGGCGGTGACGGGGCCGGGGAAGGTGTAGGAGCCGCTGGCGTCCACGGTCACCTGGACGTTGTCCACCAGGGCCTGGCCCAGCGCCTGGCCCGAGGCCGGCACGAAGGTGAAGATGGGGATCTGGCCGTAGGTGATGTTGACCACCCCGTTGGTGGCCGCGGGCTGGATGGTTCCGCTGCCGGTGATGACGTAGGTTATGGGGATCAGGTTCGGCTGGGCCGTGACGGTGAGGGTGTGGGGACCGGCCAGGGTCAGGGTGCCCGCGGCCGGCAGGACGGTGGAGCCGTCCTCCGTGACCACGGGGGTGGCGTACCCGGTGAGGGCGGTATAGCTGTAGGCGAGCGCCCCCGCGGGGAAGGTCTGGGTGGCCGCGGGGGTGCCGGTCACCCCTGGCCCCAGGTTCACCGACAGGACACAGCCCTGGACGAAGGTCACGCTGATCTGGTGGGCGGTGGTCACGCTGGTGAAGGTGTAGGTGCCCGAGGCGCCCACGGACACGCCGTCCACCAGGACGGTGGCGACGAGATACCCCGCGGCGGGCGTGAAGGTGAAGGTGGCGCTCTGGCCGAAGGCCACCATCTGGGCCGTGGCGGGGCTGATGGTTCCGCCCGCGCCTGCGGTGGGGGCGATGAGCAGGGTCTGGGGCTGGGCGGTGGCGGCCAGGGCGTGGGCGGCGTTCATGACGAGGGTGCCCGAGGGGTTGACGGCGGCGCCGTCCATGGTCACCTGGAGATCCATGTAGCCCGCTGCGAGGGTGTAGCCGTAGGTGACGATGCTGCCCTGGACGTACGGGAGGGTTCCCGCCGCCGGCGCTCCGGCGACCCCCGTGCCAACGCTGACCGCCAGATTGTAGGAGGGTCCGGAGGCCACCGTCACGGTGGCCGTCCGGGTGGCGGTGCCGATGGCGTTGGTGGCGGTGAGGTCGTAGGCGATGGGCCCCAGCGTCGTGGGTGTGACGGTCCTGGCGACGGTGCCGGTGACGTCGCCCACCCCGTTGTCGAGGGCGAGGCTCCGGGCGCCGGTCACCGTCCAGCCCAGGGTCGAGGTCTGGCCCAGGATGATGGAGGCGGGGCTGGCGGTGAAGCTCACGATGACGGGCGCGGCGGTGGCCGGCACGACGGTCAACGAGACCGCCGTGGTGTCCACCGTGCCCTGGGTGTTGGTGACAGAGCAGAGGAACTCGGCCCCGCTGTCGGCCAGGGCTGCGGCGGGGAGTACGTAGGTGGCGCCCGTGGCGCCGGCGATGGCGGCCTGGTCGCGCAGCCACTGGTAGGCGAGGGGGGCGGTGCCGTTGGCCGCGACGGTGAAGCTGGCCGGGTTGCCTTCCGTGACGGTGAGGTTCGAAGGCTGGGTGGCGATGGTGGGCGCCACGGGGACCGGGTTCACGGTGAGCAGGGCGGGGGTGGAGGTCTGCGGGGAGGCGGCGAGGTTGTCCACGGCCACGGTGTAGTTCCCGGCGTCCGTCAGCGCCACCGAGGCGATGGTGTAGGTGGCGGCGGTGGCCCCGGCGATGGCGGTCCCGCCCAGGCTCCACTGGTAGGTCAGGGGCGCGGTGCCCGTCGCGGCCACCGTGAAGGTGACGGACTGGCCCACGATGGCCGTGGCCGCGGCGGGCTGGGTGGTGATGGCCACGGCGGTGGGCACGGGGACCACCGTGAGGATGGCGGGGGAACTGGTGGCGCCGCCCACGGCGTTGGTGAGGACGGCGAGGTAGCTGCCTCCGCTCTGGGTCAGGGTGGTGGCCGGGGTGGTGCAGGTGTCCGCCGTGGCGCCGGCGATGGCCTGCTCGTTCAGCAGCCACTGGCAGGAGGGCACCGGGTACCCGTCCGCCGCCACCACGAAGGTGGCCTCGGAACCCACGACCACGGTCGTGTCCGCGGGCTGGGTGGTGATGGTGGGGGCCCACTCCACGGTGAGCGCCGCGCCGCTGGAGACCGTCGTGCCGCTGGCGTTGGTGGCACTGAGCACGAACACGGCGTTCTGGTCGGTCCTGGCGGTGGCCGGGGTCTGGTAGGTGGAGGCCGTGGCCCCGGTGATGGCGGTGCCGTTCCTGAACCACTGGAAGGTGGGCGCGGGGTAGCCCGACACCTGGGCGGTGAAGGTGGCCGGCTGGCCCAGGACGGCGGCCTGGGCCGAGGGCTGGGTGGTGAAGGCCGGAGCGGCGGGCACGGACTGGACGTAGGCGGGCCCCGTGCCCCCGCCTCCACAGTTGACGAGGATCAGGGCGGGGACCAGGTTCAGGACCAGTTTCCGCACGAAGGACTGCGGCAAGGAGCGGGCACGGAAGCGCCCGGCAATTTTGGCCGCCCGCCTTCGGTCATCCGCGACTGGCACCTGCATGATTTTCCCACTCCCAGGGAACAAGCCCCGACGGTCCTGCGATGGTCATGAAGCAAACGGTATCGTTGACGGGAAACTTCGGCTTGGGAAGGACGAAGGAAGGTTCATGCCAAGTTGGTGGATCACAAATGCCTGAGTCCCTCCTGGGCGTCCGGGGCGTCCTGGCTGCGCCGGCGCGCCAGGAACTCGCGGGCGAGATCCCGCCCGCCCAGGCCGAAGGCCAGGGCCAGGGCCAGCATCAGGGCCCCGAACAGGATGGCGAAGGCCACCGTGACCGTCGTGCCGGCCACCCCCAGCTGCTCCAGGGCCATGGCGAAGGCCAGGAGGTTCACCAGCAGGCGCAGGCCGCCCGCCAGGAGGCGCGGGGAGGGGAGTTCCTCGTTCACCGCCAGGAGCAGGGTGGCCCGGGAGAGGAAATTCGCCAGGAGGAAGCCCGTGGCCAGCACCAGGACGGACACGAAGACCTTGGGCAGATACAGGAAGAAGGCCTCGATCATGCGGTCGAGCAGTGGCATCTCCAGGGCGGTCAAGGAGAAGATCCCGGCTGACGCCAGGGTGGTCCAGAAGGCGGCGCCCCCCGCCAGTTCCGTGGGGGACCCGCCCGGCCGGGCCCGGAGGATGGGCGCCGACAGCCCCGACCGCTCGCACCTCGCATCGAACCGGGCCAGCTTCAAGCCGCGGCGCACCACCGCCCGCGCCAGGGCCGCCACGGCCAGCCCGGCCAGGAACACGGTGAGGGCGGCCAGGACCCGCGGCAGGACCAGCAGGACCTTGGCGTGGAAGGTGGTCCAGATCCGGTAGAGGCTGTCGAGCAGGGCTTGCATCATGGGGTCCTCCAGCTTTCGCAAAGTTCGGGCTTGTGCGCCTCGAAGCACAGGCAGAGCTTCTCCTCCAGGGCCTCCACGGCCCCGGTGCCGCCTTCCCGGGTCTCGCCCACGAAGGCGGCCACCCAGCCCAGGTAGATGGGGGTCAGCGCCTGGAGCAGGTGGTGGCGGTCCATGACCCTGCGCCGCCAGGCCAGGGCGAAGGCGTGGACCACCCTCACCCACAGGTCGGGCGGCACGTAGAACCGCGACGGGTCCCAGACGCCGACGCGGCCCAGGTCCTGGAGGGTCTCCGGCGCCAGGAAGGCTCCCCAGACGCCCCCCAGGTCCCGCACGCCCCGCCGGAAGGCACGGACCATGCGGGCCGTGTCCACCCGCACCGGTTCCTTCGAGAGGGGCAGGTCGGGTCCGAAGGACGGGATGTCGGCGGAGCCCTGGATCCGACTCCAGACGTCCGCATGCTCCTCCATGAGGTCGAAGACGGTCCCCACCACCTGCCGGAGCAGATCGGACAGCGCCGGCGGCGGGTCCGGGTCATCCTGGACCCGCCTGCCCAGGCTGGCCTGGCCCGCCCGGAAGCTGCCGGCCAGGGCCGTGGTGGCCACCCACGTCTCCAGGCCGGGCCGGATCAGGTCCGGCACCCCAAGGGCCAGGCCATGCGCCACCAGGCGCCCGGAGAGCGCGAAGGCCCCGCCCAGGGGATGGCGGAGCCGCAGCCCGTACAGGGACCGCGTGAGGGGGTAGACGATGAAGTCGTTGATGGTCCCCTCGTACCGGCGGCGGAGGTAGCGGGGTGCCACGAACTCGAGGCCGTCCCGCAGGATGGGGGACAGCAGCAGGTCCATCCACGCGGGCTGGAGGCTGCGCAGGTCCGCGCCCAGCACCGCGCAGGCCCTGGCGTCCACCTCGAGGGCCGCCGCCAGCACCGTGCGCAGGGCCCGGGCCGGGGCGCCCTGGCCGAGGACGGGGCCCGGGGCCAGGAGGAGCGGGCAGGTTCCCAGGGACGCCTCCCGGGCCAGTTCCGGGGTCCCGTCCGTGGAGCCGCCGTCGGCCAGGACGAGGGCCGCCCTCACGCCGGGGAAGGCCTCGGCCAGTCCCGCCTGGGCCGAGCGCACCACCTCGGCGATGGCGCCCCCGTGGTTGAAGGTCGGGAGGCCCACCACCAGATCGGCCGCGCCGCACGCGTCCAGTTGGGCCCGGAACCCAGGGGGGAAGTCGGCGTCCATGCCTGCCCTCAGCCCTTGGCCTGGTGGGAATCGGACATGGCAGCCTCCCCGGATCGTCGCAATCCGGGGCTGCGCCCCGGCCTCGATCATCTTCCAGGATTCCCGGGGAGGAAGGTAGAAAAAACCGTGGCTTTACGGCTGTTCGGCCTGCCGTCCGGACTAAACCGGGGCCAGCCTGGCCCGTTACCATGGCAGGACACGCAAGGGGGAAACCATGTCAGCCAGGATCTTTCGAGCCATGGGCGCGGCAGCCGCCCTCCTTCCGGCCCAGGCCGGCCCCGTCTTCGGGCAGGCCACGGGCGAGACCCTGGACTACCTGAACGCCCGGCTCCTGCATTCGTCCATCCTCCGGGTGGACGAGGCGGGCCTGGTCCGGATGAGGACCCCCGGCGAGACCCTCACGTTCAACCTCAAGGATGCCGCCATCAACGGCAACGACCAGAACTTCTCCTGCCGCTCCGAGAGCGATGCCAAGGTGGTCCGGGCGGCCCTGGAGTTCATCAGGGGGCAGGTGAAGCGGTAACCAGGCTGAACCGGGAGCCCATCCCGCAGAAGGCAAGGAACGCGACGAGCCGCTCGTCCGACAGAAGTGCCGGCGGGCGGCCCCGTCGCGTTTTTAATTTGTTCAAAGGGGTTGTCCGGATGGGTCGTCGACCACCAATCCGAAGTGCCACCAAGTCTTGTTTTGGCTAATAACGATCATATCAAAGAGACATATTTGGAAATTGCAAAAAATTCTGTTGACTGCCGGAGAATTTGCTTTTACTACATACGCAACTAAACACAGCAAGTTCATACGTGGCCCCTTCGCTCCGCCGGGAGATGAGACATGAATGTATCCATGAAACTGCTGCTTCTGATGGCGCTGCCCTGCCTCCTGGAGGCGCAGAACTGGGAGGTGTTCGTCGCCACGGGGGTCCAGTCCCCTTCCACGGGGCTGTCCGACGAGACCTTGAACACCTATGGCCAGCGGCAGGGGCGTTCCCTCTCCCTGAGCTCGGATTTCCGCCAGGCCAGCCTGGGAGCCAGCTACAACCTGTTGAGCTACGGTGCCTTCCGGCTGCGGGTGGGGGTGGAGACCACGGTGGGGGGGCCGAACCCGGACCTGATGGTGCGCTACCTGGTGCCCTCGGGGCTGACGGAGTACTACACCCAGGCCTCGGGCACCCTCCGGCTGCAGACGACCAGTCCCGGCCTGACGGTGGTGTGGGTGGCGCCCTGGGCCGGGGAGTACGGGCTGGGGGTGGAGTCCCGGATGCAGAAGCTGACCTTCAGCGCGGGCAGCGTGGCCAAGGACACGCCCACCCAGGTGGGGACGAACCTGCCGGCCATCCTCATGAGCAAGGCCTCCAATGAGACCTTCATGACGGCCCACGCGGCGTTCGTGCAGCAGTACCCGGAGTTTGCGCTGTTCGCACGGTTCCTGCTGGCCTTCAACCTGAAGCCCTCGACCACCGTGGGTTCCTTCGCCCAGGACCAGTTCGGGTCCGTGGACCCCGGGCTGCTGGAGGCGCTGATGCCCCGCAGCGAGATCAAGGTTTCCGCCGGCGTGAGGTTCTGAGATGAGGGGAGCATTCATGGGTATGGGCATTGGCAAGCGGATCGTTCTCGGCTTGGCCGCGCTGTGCGCGGCCAGCCTGTGCGCCGGCGAGGTGGAGGCCAGCGTCGTCTACGGCTTCGTCTTCCCCGGCAATCGCAACCTGAACCTGGACAACCCGGGCACCGGAGGTGGCAGCACCTTTGTCCAGACCCGGTTCGCCGGCCCCTGGCAGGAGCCTTCGGTGGAGCTGGCCTGGGAAGTGGCCAGGTATCAGGCCATGAAGGTCTGGGTCCGGACGGGCTACGGCGCCTCCAGCCGCGGCCGGGACTACGCCAAGGTGGGCCTGGAGACCGGCTCCACGGGCATCGCCTCGGAAACCTTCAGCGGCCGGGCCAAGGTCAGCCAGGCCCTCGGCGGCCTGGGCCTGACCTTCGACTCGGGCCAGCTGGGGGAGTACGGGGTCGCGCTCCTCTACCGGCTCAACCACATCACCCTGGACGGCACCCTCACCACCGCCGTCTACGGTTCGGCCGGCCTGATGCCCGTGGCCACGGGGTATGCCCGGAACGCCTCGGTCAGCGACCTGGACCTGCGCCTGAGCATGGGCCTGGTGCAGGTCTTCCCCACCTGCAAGCTCTTCCAGCGCATCAGCCTGGACTGGGGCCTGGGCGGGAATACCGGCACCGTCAACGGCGACGCCACCGACTGGCAGCTCAACGCGAACTACCTGGCGCGCCTGAAGCCCGCCGCCGGCTTCCAGTTCGCCTTCGGCGTGCGTCTTTGAGCTCTGTGGAACCCGATTCTGAATGGAGTGGTTTATGAGGCACATGATCAGCGTTCTCCGCTCATTCGCCTTGGCATGCTCTGTTGTTTGCATGGCCGGTATCCTTGGCTGCGGCGGCTCCTCGAGCACGTCCGCGGCCTCGGGTCCGCTGGCCACGGCGCCCATCATCACGGGGCAGCCGGCGGCCCTGCAGGTGGCGCCGGGCAGCGCGGCCAGCTTCTCCTGCGCCACGACCGGCGTGCCCACGCCGTCCTACCAGTGGTACCGGTCGAACGATGCGGGGCTGACCTGGACGGCCATCGCCGGCGCCACCTCCACCACCTACATCCTGGCCTCGCCGGCCCTGACGGACACGGGGGCTCAGTTCCGGATGTCGGCCGTCAACACCTATGGCTCGGCCACCAGCCTGGAGGCCACCCTGACGGTGGTCGTGCCCACGGCCGCCCCGGCGTTCACGACCCAGCCCGCCAGCGTCACGGTGGCCGCCGGCAGTCCGGCCACCTTCGCGGCCTTCGCCACGGGGACCCCCGCGCCCACCTACCAGTGGTCCGAGTCCATCGATGGCGGCAGCACCTGGACCGCCCTCGCCGGCGCCACGTCGGCCACCCTCACCCTGGCCAGTCCGGCCGTGTCCGACAGCGGTGACCTGTTCAAGGTGACCGCCACCAACAGCCAGACCTCCACTACCAGCCAGACCGCGGTCCTGACGGTCAAACCCGGCGGCACCACGGCGGCGCCGGCCATCCTGGTCCAGCCCGTCAGCGTGGCGGTGCTGGCCGGCAGTCCGGCCACCTTCGCGGTGACGGCCTCGGGCAACCCGGCGCCCACCTACCTGTGGAGCCGGTCCAACGACAACGGCGCCACCTGGGCCCCCCTGGCCGGGGCCACGGCGGCGGCCTACACCGTGGCCGCTCCGGCCCTGGGCGACAGCGGCGCCCAGTTCCAGGTGACGCTCGCCAGCAGCGTGGGCACGGTCACCAGCCTGCCGGCGATCCTAACGGTCAGTACCGCCTCGGCCGCCAACGCGGCGCCGGCCATCACCACCCAGCCCACCAGCCAGAGCGTGCTCGTGGGCAGCCCGGCCACCTTCGTGGTGGCGGCCAGCGGCTCGCCGGCCCCCACCTACCAGTGGTCCCGTTCCAGTGACGGCGGCTCCACCTGGACCGCCCTGGGCGGGGCCACGGGCAGCGCCTATACGCTGGCTGCGCCCACCCTGGCCGACAGCGGCGCCCAGTTCCGGGCGGTGGCGGCCAATGTCGTGAGTTCGGCCACCAGCCAGGCCGCCACCCTCACGGTGAGCGTGGCCACCCAGCCCAACGCGGCGCCCGCCATCACCAGCCAGCCTGCAAGCCAGACCGTGCTGGTGGGCAGCGCGGCCACCTTCGCCGCCGGTGCCTCGGGCACCCCCGTGCCCACGGACCAGTGGTACCGGTCCAACGATGGCGGCACCACCTGGACCGCCCTCGCCGGCGCCACCAGCCCCACCTATATCCTCGCCAGCCCGGCGCTCGCCGACAGCGGGGCCCTGTTCCGGTTCCTCGCCACGAACAGCCAGGGTTCGGCCACCAGCCAGCCGGCGTCCCTCACGGTCAACGCCATCAAAGTCGGCCCGGCCTTCGCCACCCAGCCCGCGCCCCTGACGGTGCCGGTGGGCACGGCGGCCTCCTTCAGCGCCACGGCCTCGGGCAACCCGGCCCCCACCTACCAGTGGTCCCGCTCCAACGATGCCGGCAAGACCTGGACGGCCATTCCCGGCGCCACCGCCACGACGTACACCCTGGCCTCCCCCAGCACCAGCGACAACGGGGCCCTGCTCCAGGTTGCGGCCTCCAACAGCCAGGGCAACGCCACCAGCGCCTCGGCGCTCCTGACGGTGACCGCCGTGGCCGGCGCCACCACCTCCAGCAGCCTGGCGCCCCAGTCCGCGCCCCTGGGCATCGCCACGGGCCCGGACGGCAACATCTGGTTCACCAACCAGAGCCAGGGCCAGATCGGGCTCATCCAGTCCATCTCGGGCCAGGTGCTCACGATGAACCTGCCCGACACCACCTGCCAGCCCACCGGGATCACCGCGGGCCCGGACGGGCAGATGTGGTTCACGGAGCTGGCCAAGGCGAAGGTCGGCTCCATCAACCTCCAGGGCACCTCCATCCACGAATTCGGGGCGGGCGGCCTCCAGCCCACCGCCATCGCCACGGGTCCCGACGGGAATCTCTGGTACACCCTCCAGGGATCCAACCTGATCGGCCAGATGAGCCCCTCCGGGGCGAGCGCCACCTTCACGGTGAACACCGCCGGGGCCGGCCCGGTGGGCATCGCCCTGGGCAAGGACGGCAACGTGTGGTTCACGGAGGGCTCCGTGGGCCAGATCGCGCGGATCACGCCGTCGGGCCTGCAGACGGAGTGGGTCATCCCCACGCCCGCCAACGGCGTCAAGCCGGTGCCCCAGGGCATCGTGGCCAGCGCCGACGGCTCCCTGTGGGTGGCCGACTCGGCCAACGGGCAGGTCGTCAAGTTCAGCCCGACCAAGGCGGGCGCCGTGGGCAGCGCCGTGCGCCGCGTGGCCCAGGCCGAGACGGCCCAGGCGGGCGCCTCGTCCGTTGCCTCCCCGGGCCTGGCCCGGCCCGCGGCCATCGTGAACCTGGCGGCCTTCTCCTCCACGGGCCTGGGCCAGGGCTCCAGCCCCCACGGGCTGACCGTGGACGCCGACGACAACCTGTGGGTGGCCGACCGCGGCCTCGGGGCCGTGGTGCAGCTGTCCACCGGAGGCGGGGGCTCGGTGATGAACACCTACCCCGTGCCCGCCTCCTCCACGCTCACCAACGTGGCCATGGGCACCAACGGCAACCTCTACGTGACCGTGCCCGGCAGCAGCGCCATCACCCAGGTGGTGGCCCAGAGCACCCAGGCCTCCGTGGGCATCGGCGTGACGCCCACCTCCGCCCAGGTGGCCACGGGCCAGACCGTCCAGTTCCTGCCCGAAGTGACCGGGACCACCAACCTCGCTGCCACCTGGACCATCCAGGAAGGCACGTCCGGCGGCACCGTCTCGTCCACGGGCCTCTACACAGCCCCCGGCAAGGCCGGCACCTACCACGTGGTGGCCACCAGCGTGGCCGACCCCACCCAGACCTGCACGGCCACGGTCACCGTCTACGCCCCCGTGGTGGTGGCCCCCATCGCCAGCTTCAGCGCGGCCAGTCCCGCGGTCGGCGCGGGATCCTCCACCACCCTCATGCCGGTGTTCAACACGGGCACGGGCATGGTGGACCAGGGCATCGGCGCGGTCACCTCCGGGGTGCCCGTGACCGTCGGGCCCCTCTCGGCCAGCACCACCTACACCCTCACCGTCACCACCACGGGCGGGATCACCGAGACCGTCCAGTGCACCGTCAGCGTCGTGACCACCACGGGCCTCCCGGTGATCTCCGGCTTCGCGGCCTCCCCGTCCTCCGTGGGCGTGGGCGCTGGCGCGGTCCTCTCCTGGACCGTCTCGGGGGCGACCTCCGTCGCCATCAACAACGGCGTGGGCACGGTCAGCGCCACCTCGGGCAGCGCCAACGTGGCCCCCGCCCTCTCCACCGTCTACACGCTGTCGGCCACCAACGGCGGCGGCACCGTCACCGCCAACGCCACCGTGGCCGTGGACGCCTCGCCGTTCATGATCACCGGGTTCACCGCCAATGACCCCGTCGTGCCCTTCGGCGGGTCCACGGCCCTGAACTGGACCTACGCCGGCCTGCCGGTCTCCTTCACCCTCAACGGCTCCCCGGTCACGGGCAGCACCCAGACGGTGAGCCCCGTGGGCCGGACGACCTATACGCTGGCGGGCGCCAACGCCAACGGCTCGGGCACGCGGAGCCTCAAGGTCGGTGCCCAGGGCCTCGATCTGGTCGCCGGAAATGCCATCGGCTTCGGCCATCAGGATGGCAAGGGCACGGCCGCCTCCTTCTTCCTCATCAACGGGCTGGCCGCCGACGGCTCCGGGAACCTCTACGCCTCCGACTGCCTCAACTCGACCCTCCGCAAGATCGACCCGTCGGGCAACGTCACGACGGTGGCAGGCATGGTCGGCAAGCCTGGGTCCGTCGACGGCCCGGGTGCCTCGGCCCAGTTCCAGTTCCCCTGGGGCCTGGCGGCGGACGCCGCGGGCAATGTCTACATCGGGGACCGTTGGAACAGCGTGGTGCGCAAGCTGGACACGACGGGCAACGTCACCACCGTCGCCGGAACCGCGGGCCAGTTCGGGTCCTCGGACAGTCCCGGCGCCACCTTCGGCTGGCCCTCCCAGGTGGCCGTCGACGCGGCCGGCAACCTGTACATCTCGGATACGTACTTCCATACCATCCGCAAGAGGGACACGAGCGGCACGGTCACGACCATCGCCGGCCAGGCTGGGACCTCCGGCTACGTCAACGGCCCCACCCCGACCTCCTCGACCTTCACGTCCCCCGAGGGCCTGGCCTTCGATGCGGCCGGCAACCTCTATGTGGCGGAAGCCGGTGACATCCGGGTCATCACCCAGGCCGGTGCGGTGGGCACCCTGGCCGGGCAGCCCAACCTGGGCTTCACCAATGCAACCGGGACGGCGGCCCAGTTCCGCAAGCTGCGGTCCCTGGTCCTGGACGGCGCGGGCAACCTCTACGTGGCCGACCCCGGGAACAAGGCCGTCCGCATGGTCGTGATCGCGACCGGGGGCGTGACGACCCTCGCGACGCCATCCGGGGTCGAGCCCTTCGCCCTGGCCTGGGTGATCGGGCGCGGTCTGGCCTTCGGGGACGCCACCCAGTCCCTCCTCTACGTGGGCCCGCCGGCTGGACCCTTCACCCTGGTGGCAGGCACGCCCTTCGTACAGGGCTCCGCCGACGGCGCCGGGAGCGCGGCCACCTTCAATGTCCCCTCCGGCGCCTGCGTCGACACGGGGGGCAATGCCTACGTGACGGACGGGAATAACCATACGATCCGCAAGGTCACGGCCGGCGGCCTCGTGACGACCTTGGCCGGCTCGCCCGGGAAGGTCGGTCTGTCCGATGGCCAGGGCTCAACGGCGCGTTTCAACACCCCGGGGCCCATCACGATCGACACGGCGGGCAACCTCTACGTGGCCGACGACGGCACGGGCGCCATCCGCAAGGTGACCCCGGCCGGCTACGTCACCACCCTGGCCAACCTGGGGAATTCCACCTACATCAATGGCCTGGCCGTGGACGTCGACGGCAACGTGTACGTTGCCGATAGCAACAACAACAGGATTTTCAAGATCTATGCCAACAGCAACAACTACGTGGGGCAGATCCTGGGCTTCAACGGAGCAGGCTATCTGGACGGCCCGGCCAGCACCGCCAAGGTCAACGGCGTCTCGGGCATAGCCGTGGACGGGAACGGCAACCTCTACCTCGCGGACTACGGCAACTTTGCCATCCGCAGATTGGCCCTCACTACGAACACCGTCACGACCGTGGCTGGGAACCCCGGCGTTGGCCAGCAGTCCAGGGACGGCCTGGGCACGTCGGCCTATTTCACGGGGCCCTTCAACCTCGCCCTCGACAGCTCGGGCAACCTCTACGTCCTGGACGGTGTCTATGCCGACTTCCCCGTCTCGATCCGCAAGGTGACCCCCGCCGGGCTGGTCACGACGGTCGCGGGCCAGCCCTACTATGGCGGCTGGATGGGCGCCGGGGCGCTCTCCAATCCCCTCCCCGTCTCCTATGGGACGTCCATGGGCATCACGACGGACGGGGACCTCATCATTCCCGTCAACAACGGCCTGCTGCGGGTCACGGCGCCCGCCCTGGCCGGGGCGCCCGCCATCGCCACCCAGCCCCAGAGCCAGATCGGCACCCTGGGCCAGCCGGCCGTCTTCAGCGTCGTGCCCTCGGGCCTGGCCCCCTTCACCTACCAGTGGAGCGTCAACGGCGCAGCCATCGGCGGCGCCACCACGGCCACCTACGTGACACCCCCCCTCACGGCCGCCTACGCCGGCAACATCTATACGGTCATCGTCGGCAATGCCGGCGGCTCCGTAGCCAGCACGCCGGCCACCCTCTCGCTGATCTCGGCCCAGGCTCCCGTCATCGGGCTGCAGCCCCTCTCGGCGCAGGTTGCCGTGGGCGAGACCACCACGCTCCAGGTGACCTCCTCCGCCACCACCCCCACCACCTTCCAGTGGTTCGACAACGGCGTGGCCATAGCCGGCGCCACGGGTTCATCCTACGAAGTGCCCAATGCCACCCTGGGGGCCAACGGCTCGGTCTACACCGTCGCCGTCACCGACGCGGCCGGCACCACGACCAGCGGACCGGCCACCCTCACCGTGGTCCCGGGCGGCATGACCCAGGCCCAGGCCATCGCCCAGGCCAAGAGTTCGCTGAACGTGCTCATGAACGCCACGGGCAACCTGGGGTCCAGCTTCTTCCCCACCCAGGCGTCCACGGTCCAGACGGACCTCGCGGGCACGGACCTCACCTTCGGGGTCTTCGGACGGGACCTGACCTGGATGATCACCAGCATCCAGCAGCTCCAGGCCCAGATCGCCTCGGCGGGGGGCAAGACCCTCACCGCCCCGTTCAACACGGGCAGCTACGGCTCCGGCGGCTCCAAGACCTACGCGGCCACCCTCACCCAGACCTCGCCCACGGCCTACTCGTACAGCATCACCGGCGGCGCCGACGGCAGCTGGACCGGCACGGTCTCCAACGTGTCCCAGTGGTCCGACGGGTCCCTCAAGTCCGTCGTCCTGACCAACTGCTACTTCCCCGGGGACCTGGCCTACGTCGTCAACGCCACCTACCCGTCAGGCGGCTACACGCCCGCCTACACGGATCTGATGAACGTGACCCTCGCCACGTCCGCCGATCCCCTGGCGGGATCGGACCAGGCCGCCTCGGGCACCATCACCCGCACGGCCATCGGGGCCTCCACCCCCGTGTCCACCTTCGTCATGAACGCTCCCACCACCTGGACCCAGGCGGCCTCGGGGCAGGCCCCGGGCGTGCCCTGGGTGCTGCTGCCCCACCACCTTGACCTGACCATCGCCTTCGCCACGTATTCCTTCACAGGGACAGCCGACTTCGGGGGCTACCAGGCCAACCCCACCGCCGCCAGCGCCGTCTCTGACGGTCCCAGCTTCGGCTGGCATGCCCTGGCCGCCGACGGCACCACGTTCACCAACGTCGCCTTCAACGGAGCCGTCACCGACGGCAATGGCAGCGCCCTGGCCGCGTCCTTCACGTTCAATATCGGCAATTACGCTTCCCTGAACCTGGATCAGCCTCTCAGCCCGACCAATGCGCCGGCCGTCCAGCTCGCCTTCACGGGCAGCCTCCAGGCCGTCAACCAGCCTCTGCTCAGCCTCAACCTCCAATCGGCCAACCAGGGCATCTACCAGATTCCCATGGACCTGACCCTGAGCTACGGTACCACCGTCCTCAAGGGCTCGGGCACCGCCTATCCCATCATTGCGGGCCAGCCTTCCAGCCTGGCCTTCTACGCCGACATCAAGGATCAGACCGGCATCGACTTCACCTTCGAGAAGCTGGTGAACGCCTCCTCGGGAGGCAACGGCTCGGCCTACCTCACCGGCACCGTCTCCTACTGCGGAACGGTCATCGGCACCATCAGCGACCAGGGTCTCGGCCTCATGGTCACCTTCATCGACGGCACCTTCCAGAGCCTCTACTCCGGAGGCGGCACGGGCAGCTCCCCGGGCGGCACCTCGTCGAGTCCGGCGGTGAACCTCGTGATCGTGAACCCCAATGCCGTCACCGTCCTCCAGGGCGGTTCGCAGCCGTTCACGGCCGCGGTGGTAGGGGCCAACCTCCCCAGCCAGCAGGTGACCTGGTCGGCCCTGCATGGAACCATCACCTCCTCCGGCCTCTACACGGCCCCCGCTTCGGGCTCCGCGGACACGGTCACCGCCACCAGCGTGCTGAACCCGCTCGTTTCCGGGTCCGCGGCGGTCACGCTCTCCGTCCCCGCCATCGTGGCCGCGGTGGCGGTGGCGCCGGCCGCCACGACCGTGGGCCTGGGAGGGTCCCAGCAGTTCACCGCCACCGTCACCGGCTCCAACAACCCCTGGCAGGCCGTCAACTGGTCGGCGCTCCACGGCACCATCACGCCCACCGGCCTCTACACGGCTCCGGCTTCCGGGGCCACGGACACCGTGACCGCCACGAGCGCGGTCAACCCCGGCGTCTCCGCCACCGCCCAGATCACGCTGAGCACGCTCAGCGAGGACCAGGTGCTCCTCGAGCGGTTCAGCCTGGCCCCCAACCTGGTCTATACCCTCGGCATGGGCCTCCCGGCCACGGGCCAGCCCAAGGCCGGCACCAGCTGGGTGACGGAATTCCACGGTTCGGTGCCCGCCTCGCCCTCCACGGGCCCCCAGACGGTCCAGTTCTCGACCCTGGCCGACCTCACCCGGTCCTCCCTGGGCATCCCGCCGGTGACTGCGGCCTCCAGCCCGCTGGTGCCCGACCGCGTCCTGCTCGGCGGCGCCATCGTGGTCAGCTCCAATACCCCCATGCTGCGCTTCGTCGAGAGCTACGTGGGGCCCTCGATCCGGGTCGACTACCTGGACGTCTCCGGCACGACCACGGTCTACAGCCGCCTGCGCAGCGGATACAGCCTGAACGCCCTGGGCGGGACCGTCGCGGGCGGGACCCCGCTGGAATTCCAGCACTACTGGCCCAATCTCTTCGCCAACCCCCTCCTGCTGAATCCAGGCGCCACCTGGGGCAGCGGGGCGGCGTACCTGAAGTTCTCCCAGACCCAGGTCGGGGACGTCTACTACGTGCTGGATGCAGGTTCGGTCAAGACCACCGGAACCACGCCCGTTCCCGCCGCCCCCGGGAACAGCGTCTCGACCGCGATCACGGGCACCGTCGGGTTCCAGGCCGACGGGACCACCTACACCCTTGCCAACGGCACCATCAGCGTCATCAACGGAGTCAACACCTACGTGGCAAGTGTCCCCATCCCGAACAAGACCACGCTCACCTACCGGACGTACTTCGACCTGAACGGCAACATCTACACAGGGAACCTCGTCAAGAACGGAACCGTCGTCGGCGGGAGTGTCTACACGGTGAACGGAACGGCCTATTACGATGAGAACTACTCGATCCTGGTCAACGCGGCAGCCGCGGCCAGCCTGAAATCGGCGCTGACCTTCTGAACGGCCCGGGATCCCCCATGGTTTCCTCCCGGGCCCGGCCATGGCTGAAGTGGGCCCTCATCCTGGGCGCGGCCCTGCCGGGCCGCGCCCAGGATCTCCTCTCGGTGGGCAACCCCTCCCAGGCGCCGCCCCCGGGGTCCTGGTCCGCGGAGGCCTATGCCTTCGCCTGCTCCGACCCCATCCCCCTCCACGGCTTCTTCAACCACTGGCAGGGAGGGTTCACCCCCGGGCGGGACCCCGTCACCTGCGGCTGCTGGGGCCTGGAGACCCGGGCGGCGGCCGGGCCCTGGTCCCTCTCGGTCTGGGACCGCACCACCTTCCTGGCCCGCATGAGCCCGGACGGAGCCCGGCTGATCTGGCTGGCCAAGCAGAAGCTCGTCTATCCGCAGGGGGAGATCTTCAACCTGCACCTGGACCTGGGAGCCCTCCACCGCGACGGCGTCTCCGTCGGCCGCGCCCTGCGCCTGGGCGACCTGGCCCTGGGGGCGTCCCTGGGGTTCTGGACCGCCACCAATGCCCAGTTCGGCACCGTGAACGGGGAGGGCTGGACGACCGGGACGAGGTCCTACGGCTACGACGCGGTGGTGGACTACCACTACAACCAGAACCGCCTCTACGACCTGCCCGTGCCCAGCCACCGGGGGCAGGGGTGGGGCCTGGACCTGGGGGCCGGCTGGGACGCCGGACCCTGGAAGGCCCAGGCCGCGGTCCGGGACCTCCTGAACGAGACCCGGTGGTCCGGCCTGCCCATGACCACCGCCACGGTCGTTTCGGGCCGGACCCACACGGACAGCCAGGGCTACCAGGTCTTCGACCCCGCCATCGAAGGCTGGGAGGGGTCCCGGCCGTTCACCTGGCGGGAGAGCGCGGCCTGGTCCGCCAGCCTGCAGCGAAGGCTCCAGGGCTGGTCCGCCGAGGTCCGCGTGGAGCGCACCGGTCCGGTGACCCTGAGGGCCCTGGAGGCGTCGGCCGCCCTGGCAGGTTCCTGCCTGGGGACGCTGGGCTTCGAACAGCGGAACCGCCTCTGGACGGCGGGCGCCCGATGGACTAACGTTTGGTTGAATTTCGGTTTGTCATCCCTGTCCGCCCAGCGCGCCCATGGCGCCTCCCTGACCTTGGGCCTGCGCGGCGGGTGGTGATGACCCGGATCTTTCCCTCCCCCCTTCCAACAGGATCCGCCATGAGTAAGATCCTCGGTTTCATGTCCTTGATGCGGATGGGGGTGGCGGCCCTGGGTATGGCCCTGGCCATGGCCCCGCCCCTGCGTTCCGATTCGATCCTGCGCACGCTGACGCCCCAGCGGTCCCTGGAGAGCCCCGAGGCGGTGGCGGGAAGCGTAGCCTCCCCCGACGGCAAGCTCGTGGCCCTGCTCCTGAAATCCGGCTCCATCCGCGTGGTGGACATGGAGAAGAAGGCCACCGTGCGCACCATCCCGCGCTTCGGGGAGGGCACCGCGACCCTCGCGGTGGCCGGGGACGTGCTGGTGGCCGGGGTGGGCCGGGCCGTGTTCGTGGTGGACCTGGCCCGGCAGGAGGCCCCGCGCGAAATCTACCGGGGCACAGGCAAGGTGGCGCAGGTGGCCTGCTTCCCCCTGCGCTCCCTGGTGGCCATCGCCGGCGGGGAGGGCCTGCGGGTCCTGAACCTGGCCACCGGCGAGACGATCTACTCCAGCCAGGCCCAGCCCTGCCTGGCGGTGGCCTTCAGCCCGGACGGCCAGACCATGGCCGCGGTCCAGGGCAAGGTCCTCACGGTCTACGACCTGCCCAACGTCATCGAAAAGTGGCACACGGCGGCCCCCTTCTTCCCTTCGGTCCTGGCCTATGCCCAGGAAGGCGGCGTCCTGGGCTTCGCGGGCGACAGCAACCTGATCCTGGTGAACCGGGTCAAGGACGGCACCGTCCTGCAGCGCCTGAGCCTGGGCTTCTCGGCCTCCAAGGTGGTCCACCTGGCCCTGACGCCGGACGGCTCCGGCCTGGTGGCGGCCTCGGACAAGAAGGTGCACGTGTTCGACAGCCTCAGGGGCGACGACCCGGCCCGCAGGGACGTCAAGCTCGAGGAGCGGATCAACGGCCTCCTGCTCAGCGCCAGCGCCCAGTCCCTGCTGGTGTCCTGCGAGGGCACCTCCTTCCTGCAGACCTTCCCCACCACCCTGAAGCTGCCCGACCACCTGGTGGTGGATTTCAGGCCCAGGGAGCAGATCAAGGTGATCCCGCCGGTGGTGACCATCCTCAGCCCCACCGGCCAGGAGCCGGTGCGGGGCGCCACGGTGCAGGTCCTCGCCAAGGTCCTGGCGGCCCCCGACCAGAAGCTGCAGAGCCTGAAGGTGCTGGTGGACGGCCGGGAGCTGGATCTGGCCGGCACGCCCCTGGGCCGCGGAACGCCCCTGCCCGCGGGCGCCGCGCCCCTCAAGGAGGGCGAGGAGCTGTTCCGCTTCGAGGTGCCGGTGCCGGCCCAGAACTGCACGGTGGCCCTGCTGGGCGAGACGGTCTACGCCAACAGCCGCCTGGCCGTGCTCAAGCTGCGCCGGGAGGCTCCGGCGGAAGTCGCGGGGGACCGGCCCAAGCCCCGCCTGCAGATCGTCGCGCCCGAAGTGGTCATCGTCCAGCCCGCCCAGGACGCCCTGGTGCAGGGCGAGGCCGTGCAGTTCCTCCTGCGCACCCGCTCCGCCGCGGACCAGAAGGTGCAGTCGGTGCAGATACTCGTGGATGGCCAGCAGGTGGAGGCACTCGGCGGCCTTCGCCCCAAGGGCACGGCGGCCAGCCTGGGCGTGCCCGACCTGAAGGACGACGAGGAGATCCTCCTCTACAGCGTGCAGCTGCCCCCGCGGGACTGCGTGGTGGCGGTGTTCGCCGAATCCCAGTACGCCAACAGCGCCGGCGCCACCGTGCGCCTGCGCCGGCCGCCCCCGCCGAAGGTGCTGCCGCCCCCGCCGCCGGTCATCTCCATCATCCGGCCCACCGTGGAGATCCTGAGCCCGCGCGCCGACGACCTCGCCAAGGCGGACGTGGCCAACCTGCTGGTGAAGGTCACCAGCTCGCCGCTGCAGCCGGTGAGCAAGGTCGCGGTCCAGGTCGACGGCGTGTCCGTGGCCGTCCTGGGCAGCACCGGACCGTCCGGCGCCGCCCCGCCGGCGCCGGGCGCCACCGAGGCCCGCTTCGAGGAGGTGCGCAACCTCAGCGTCCCCCTGGCCCAGCGCAACTGCATCATCACGGTCTGGGCCGAGACCGCCTATGCCAACAGCGAAGTCGCCGTGCTGCGCGTAAGGCGGCCGGAACAGGCCCTGCCGCCGCCGCAGGGCGCCAAGCCCGAGGTGCCCTCCATCATCCCGCCCACGGTGGAGATCGTGGCCCCGTCCAACGAGGCCATCGTCAAGAGCGACTCCGTGGGCCTGCGGGTCAGGCTGCGCTACAGCCCGCTGCAGAAGCTCACCAACGTGCGGGTGCTGATCGACGGCACCGCCCTGCCCAACGTCTCCCTGCGCGGCGTGCGGCCCCAGCAGGACGCCCCTCCGGCCGTGGCCGCCGCGTCCGCCCCGGCCCAGGGAACCCAGGGCACCCAGGGGCCCTTCGCGGCCCCGGCCATGCTCGAGGAGGTCCAGGACTTCAACATCCCCATCCCGTCCAAGGACTGCACGGTGGCGGTGATGGCCGAGACGGCCATGGCCAACAGCGAACTGGCCACGGTCAAGCTTCGCTACCAGGAGCGGCGCAAGACGGACGTGAACGCCCTGCCCACGCTCTACATCCTGGCGGTGGGCGTGGCGGCCTACCAGGACCCGAACCTCAAGCTGGTGTACCCGGCCAAGGACGCCAAGGATTTCTGCGAGGCCATGGATCAGCAGAAGGGCAAGCTCTACAAGGAGGTGAAGATCAAGCTGCTGCAGGACCAAACGGCCAGCCGCGACAACATCATGGACGGCATGGAATGGCTGCAGAAGGAGGTGACCCAGAAGGATGTGGCGGTGCTGTTCTTCGCAGGGCACGGCATGAACGATCCCAAGACCGGCCAGTTCAACTACCTGCCCTACAACGCCGACCTCAACGCCGTCCGCCGGACCATGATCGCCAACACCGACATCATGTCCACGCTGGACAGCCTGGCCGGCAAGCGACTCCTGTTCCTGGATTCCTGCAACAGCTCCAACGTGGCGGCGAAGGGCAGGACCCGCGGGGTGCTGGACATCGGAGCGCTGCGCAAGGAGTTCGAGAGCGCCGGCCAGGGCTCGGCGGTGTTCGCCGCCGCCGCCGGCAAGCAGGGCGCCATGGAGAAGGAGAGCTGGAACAATGGGGCGTTCACCAAGGCGATCCTGGAGGGTCTGAAGGATGGCAAGGCCGATCCACTGAAGACGGGCCGGATCACGGTGAGCATGCTCAACGTCTACATCACCGACCGGGTCAAGGAGCTCACCGAGGGCTTCCAGACCCCCATCTACCGGAGCCAGGACGACATGGGCGACTTCCCGGTGATGATCCTGGGGAAAATCGAATAGCTCCGTGCCCCCTCCCAAGGGAGGGGCCGATCCGGCCGGCTCCGCCGGTCCACCGTGCGAGGTCTGACGTGTTGAAACGACCGTTCCTGAGCCTGGCCCTCTGTTTTGCCGCCGCCTTCGGCCTGGGCGCCACCGGGCTGTCCACGGATCTCAACGAGCTCGTGTCGGCCCAGAAGAACCGCCGCAACGCCTGCGAGGAGAGCATCCGCGACCTGGCCAGGACCTGTCCACCGGACAGCCCCAAGTGGAGGGAGGTCAGCCTCCTCTACCGCAAGGCCCAGGAACGCACCAACTCCTTCCTGGACGCCCTGGTCATGGACCTGCGCCACAACACCCTGCGCAAGGACTACCACGACCCGATCCAGGAGGCCGAGGCCGCCGCCGCCCAGACCCGCACCTACCTGGACACCGCCCTGTGCGACGGCACCACGACCCAGGGCCGGTTCATCATGGCCCTGCCGCTCCTGTTCAAGCTCACCGGCGCCATCTCCACGGTCATGGACGGCTACAAGGCCGTCAAGCTGGTCCAGGCCCACCAGCAGGAGGAGACGCGCAAGCTCATGCGCAGCCTCGAGGACATGCGCTGGCGTCCCATGGAGGAATTCCTGCCCGCGGGCGCCGGCGGCGGCGTCCGCCTGGGGGCGGGCAAGGGCGCCGATGCGGGGGAGGCGGCCATCCAGATGCCACCGCGCTATTTCCGCCTGGAGACCGGCTTCCACACCGCCCCGATCCGCCAGGCGGCCCTGGCCCCCGGGGGCCGGTTCCTGGCCACGGTGGCCGAGGACAAGACCGTGCGCCTGTTCGAGCCCGCCACCCTGGCCCCGCTGCGGGTGCTGCGGCCGCCCATGGGCCGGGAGGAGGCCGGCAAACTCTACGCCCTGGCCCTGTCCCCCGACGGCAACCTGGCGGCGGTCTCCGGCTTCACGGGTGAACCGGGCGGCGCCAGCCACCGCATCTACCTGCTGGACACCCGGGACGGCCACCTGGTGCTGACGATCCCGGGCCTGCCCCAGGTGGTGAACGCCCTGGCCATCGCGCCCGACGGCCAGACCCTCATCGTGCACCTGGGCGGACGCAACGGGCTCCGCCTCTACCGCCTGCCCGATGGCACGGAACTGGCCCGGGACCCTGACTACCTGGCGCCCACCTTCGCGGGGGCCTTCGCGCCGGACGGCCGGTACGCGGCCTCCTCGGACGATGGCTACCTTCGGCTCTACGGGCCGGGCCTCAGGCTCCTGGCCAAGATGAAGGCCTCGGAGCCGTCGCCTTTCGGTCTGGCCTTCACCCCGGACGGTGCCCGCCTGGCCGTGGGCTACGCGGACGGCTGCCGGGTGGACGTGCTGAACGGTCGGAACCTCCTGCCGGTGGTCAAGCCGGATCTGGCCCAGGCCGTGGGACCCCTGTCGATCGTGGCCTGGTCCCGGGACGGCAGCGTCCTGTTCGCCGGGGGCGGAGCGGATTTCGGCCCGAAGCCCAACCCGGTCTGCCGCTGGAGGGAGGGCGGCCGCGGCAACCGAACGGAGGTGAGCGTGTCCCGCGCCACCCTGTCGGCCCTCGTGCCGCTGGAGGATGGTTCCCTGGTGGCGGCCGGCCAGGATCCGCTGCTGGTCCGCATCGCCCCGGATTTCACCGTGGCCCGGAGCCGCTCGGCCCTGGCCGGGGAGCTGCGCCAGGTGCGCGGCGCCCTGCAGGTGGACGCCACCGGGGACCGGGTCGGCCTGCTGGGCTGGCGCGTGTCCGATCCCGGCGCCGGAGCCTTCTCCGTGTCCGGCCTGGCCCTGGGGCCCGTTCCGGCCGGGGCCATGGCCGAGCCTCTGCTGGAGGTCCCGGGCCTGGCGGTGGCCGGCTGGCGGGACCAGGAGCGCCCGACCTTGAACGGCAAGCCCCTGGATGGCCTGCAGAACCACGAAGTGGTGCGGACGCTCTCCGTGGCGCCGGCCGGGGCGGCCTTCGCCCTGGGCACCGACTGGCACCTGCGGCTCTACGACCGCACGGGCCGCCCCGGAGCGGCCGCGCAGCTGCCCGCAGCCTGCTGGGGCCTGAACCATTCCCGGGATGGCCGCCTCATCGTGGCCGCCCTGGCCGACGGCAGCCTGCGCTGGTACCACCCTGAAACCGCCGAACTGCTCATGAGCCTCTACGTCGCCAGCGATGGCGCCCGGTGGGTCCTCTGGAACCCGGAGGGCTTCTACGCCGCCGGCGTGGGCGGCGAGGACCTGGCGGGCTGGCAGGTTCAGCGCGCCGGGGAGGCCGGCGACTTCCTGCCCATCGCCCATTTCCGCGCCGAGGCCGAACAGCCGAAGCTCTTCCCGTTGCTGCTGCAGACGCGGGACCTGTCCCAGGCCGCCAGCCGGCTGCACCTGACCCTCTCCCAGGCCGCCGGGGGCGGGCAGGCCCAGGCCGCCGCTGGCGGGCAGGCCCAGGCGCCCCGCCTGCCGCCGGTGCTCACCGTCCAGGAACCCCGGGATGGCGCCACGGTGGAGCCGGGCACGGTGGAATTCAGGGTGGCGGTGCGCACCTGGAAGGGCAGTGACGCGCTCCAGGGTTTCCGGGTGACGGTGGATGGGCAGAAACTGGGCGCGATGAAGGATGTTCCGCCCTCCATGGTGGCGCGCGCCGCGGACTGCTTCGAGACCCACTACACCCTGAAGATCCCGGTGCCCGACCGGGACTGCCGGATCGCCGTGGCCGCCCAGACCGGCGAGGGCGTCAGCGAGCCGGTGGAGGTCTACCTGAAGGTCTCCCGGGGGCTGCTCAAGGACCACCTGGACACCGCGCACGCCGTGGCCCTGCTCACCAAGGCTCCCGACCTCAACATCCTGGCCGTGGGTGTCGGGACCTACCAGGATCCCGCGCTCAAGTTGAAGTTCCCGGCCAAGGACGCCCGGGACGTCACCGAAGTGTTCCGTCGCCAGAAGAACCGACTCTACGCCGATGTGCACGTCACCCTGCTCACCGATGAGCAGGCCACCCGCGAGCGGATCATGGCCGCCCTGCGCGAGATACGCGACCATTCGGATCCCCGGAGCGTGACCCTGGTCTTCCTGTCCGGCCACGGCCTCACCAATTCGAGCAACAACAGCTATTGTTTCCTCCCCTTCGACGCGCGCCTGGACCCCGAGGCCAACCTCGTCGACGGCCAGCAGATCCGGGAGACCCTGAACGGGGCCGACGGCAAGGTGATCCTGTTCCTGGACACCTGCCACGCCGGCAACGTGATGGGCGCCGGGCAGCTGCGCGGGCTGGAGGACCTCATCCACCTCACCCGGCTCATCAACGAACTGAGCAGCGCCGAGAACGGCGTGACGGTGTTCTCCTCCAGCACGGGCAGGCAGCTCTCCCTGGAATCCGCGGAGTGGGAGAACGGCGCCTTCACCCGGGCCCTGAAGGAGGGCCTGGCCGGCAAGGCCGATCCCGCCGGCCAGGGCAAGGTGACCGTGGACATGCTGGACGCCTACCTGCGCACCCGGGTCCGGGAACTGACCCAGGGCCTGCAGACCCCGGTATCGGGCAAGCCCAGCGGCGGGGCCAACTTCCCGCTGGTGGCTCTGAAGGCGGACTGACGGGAGCAGGGGGCCAGCCGCATGGCGTGGAAGGTTCAGGTCCAGAGCCTGCTCACCGGGCAGGCCGCGGACCGTTTGGCCGAGAAGCCCGTCCCCGTTGGGTTTCATCGTGATTCTTGCTAGCCTGGGGACCGTTTTAAAGGAGTCTGCCATGATCCGGAGACTGTCGGAACTCACGCGGGAACCGCTGCGGAACGTCAGGGGCGGCACCGGCGAGGTCTCGTCCGTGGACTACCTCAGGAACGGCGAGATGGCCGGGGTGCTGAACCTGACCCGCTACACGCTGGAACCCGGGGCCAGCGTCGGCGACCATCCCCATCCCAAGTCGGAGGACCTGTACCTCATCCTGGAGGGAAGCGGGACGGGGATCCTGAACGGCGAGACGTTCCCCGTGGAGGCCGGCGACATGTTCCTGGTCAAGGCGGGAGGCAGTCACGGGCTGAGCAACGGGTCGCAGGAGCCCTTGACGTTCCTGAGGATCCTCACCCGGCAGGGGTAGCCACGCCAACAAGAGACGCCCAAGACCCTCTCTCGTAGCCATACCTGTGGATTGCCTACCAACCCATTCAGCAGCGAGTTCGGCGGGGAAATCCCCCGGATCACAGTGCTCCGAAAATGATACGGCCCGGATCTTCTCGAGTCGCTGGCATCTCGGGCATAGGCCAGCACTTTAGACAGCCTGATTTTGCGGTGCCTGAGATACTTGGAGAACAGCCCGGCGATCCAGGCCTTGACCCCCCGGTGGAGGGCCGTTTCCGGGGAACAGAAACCTGAACTTTTATGGGCGAAGTGTGCCGCTCGTACCTCCCCTTTCCGCAAGGTCAGGGGGGAATCGCACCCCGGATAGGTGTAGGGAAGGCCGGGGGAAGCTTCACTCGCCCTCACCAGTCGACCGCGGGGTGTTCGTCCCACCGGGATCCGGAAATCTGGCAGATGCGCTTGTTCGTCCCACGTGCGGAGCATGGATTCTTTTGCAGAGACGCCCGGAAGCGGGGCCTCCTCATGCGGAAGATGGTCGACCAATCGTTCCTCCCTTGCGCTCTCTTTTTTTTCGCCTAAATTAAGATCATGCAACTTGGCTTCCGAACCCGATGCTATCCACAAGGATTAAGGACAAAATAAACTTGTCATTCTCGGTTCGGCAGGATTGAATAGTTCCACGCACCCTGGAACTCTGACTTTTCGATTCGGATGCCGGCCAGGTCCTTGTCCGTGATCTTCTGGCCGAGTTCGTATTTGCCAAGGTCCAAACCCGCCTGGATCTTGAGGCCCTTGCGGGTTGTCACTGCGCCAATGAGGCTGACAATGGCTTCCAGGCTTACCAGGGGACGCCCACGCCAGTTCTGGGTGATGTGGCAGAACATCCGGTGCTCGATCTTGTTCCACTTGCTTGTGCCCGGCGGGAAATGGCACACCGAAATCGCCAAGCCAGTCTCGTTGGCAAGCTTCTGGAGGTGGAGTTTCCAGGCCCGGGCACGGTAGCCATTGTTCCCTCCACAATCCGCCGTCACGAGGAGGCGCGTGGCCTCTGGATACATGGGGCGTCCCATCTGGTGCCACCAGGAGCGGATGGCGTTGACCGCGAACGCGGGCGTGTCGTGATCATTGCCAACGGTCACCCATCCTTGGTTGGCGGCGACGTCGTAGATACCGTACGGCACCGCCTTCGCCACCTCTGGATCCGGAAAGTCGTGGTCCGAAACGTGTTCGGGTTTGCCCTTGGGTTGCCATTCCTGGCCTCCGTTTTTGTATTCCCCAATCAGTTCTTTCTTCTTGGTGTCGACCGAGATCACCGGCTGCCCGTCAGTTTGAAAGGCGATGGCCTGCTTGTTGATGTAGGCAAATTGCCCATCGCGGTCGGGGTGAATCTCGCTCTCCTTCGACTTCCGGTTTGCCTGAAGACTATAACCCTGGGCCGTGAGCATCCTTCCTACCGTTTTCGGAGATACCTGGTGGCCCAGCCCTCGCAACCCTTCAGCCAAATGCTCCGTGCTTTTCGAGGTCCACCGCAAGGGAGACATCGGATTGCCCCGGGTCGCCGGGTCGACAAGGAATTCCAGGTCTCGAACCAGGGTGGGGTCGCCTTCGACCAGACTCTTTCGGCCACCGCCCTCAGACCGCACGCGCCCTGGCTTAAAAGGCTTCTCGTTTTCGTCGCCGGCTTTGCCCCGGGCGGCTTTGAGCGCAGTGTGGATCGTCTGCCGGCTCAAGCCTGTCACCTCTGACACGAGCGTGATGCCTCCCCAGCCGAGCGCCTCCGCTTCGGCGACGGCCCAAAGCCGTCTATCCCTTTCATCGAGCAGGGGAGAAAGCATGTCCCATTTGGCTTGAATAGCAGGTTTTTCCATACCTAAAGCCTGGAACATTTTAATCAAAAGTCAAGTTTATTTTGTCTTTAATCCTAAGAGATCCAGGGATCAGTGACTTCTGTTGCTTATTCTGCACCCGGAAATCTTGACCAGGAGGCCGACCGGCCGTACCTTCCGTCCCGGAAGACGGAAGGTACGGCCGGTCGGCCTCCTGGTGCTGGGGGGCTTTGTATCGATGTTTTCATTGGCTGGAAAACCAGGGCCTGAGGCTGGCCTTCATCAGGGTGGAATACTCTGCTGGGGGTCCTATGTCGTCCCAGTTACAATGGCCCCTGTGTCCAGCAAAATTCTTATTGCAGATATAGAAGCGCTTGATCATGAATTGCTTGATTGAGCCAGGCTGCTCTGATTATCCCAGTTACGATTCACTCTCCATTCCCGCGCCAAATGGCCTGGTTGCTCGGTCCTTTGGTTCCGCTCCTGAACAGGAGCAGGAACCTTGCCCGATCCCAAAATGGCCAGGAGATGGTTGTTGGACGAAGCGCTGCGCGCGGCGGGGAATTCTACCCAACCGTTCATGTTGGCATAGCGTAAGCGCGTAAAAAATGGCCCCCTTGGTTGTGGCGGTATTGGAGTACCGCCCCACAACCATAGGGGG
>Ga0316217_10000048_pt1 | contig 178830 bp, 152 predicted proteins | sample 1anoAmetaG_FD_203633 | JGI IMG/M metagenome (GOLD analysis project Ga0316217, IMG submission 203633) | Freshwater microbial communities from Trout Bog Lake, Wisconsin, USA - 1anoA | ecosystem: Environmental > Aquatic > Freshwater > Lake > Hypolimnion/Profundal zone | place: USA: Wisconsin... | reverse complement strand
CTCCAGAAAACATCTCTGGAACCAGCATCGCGGCAATTTCAAATCGACACCACACAAAAACGCCTGCAACCATCGACGCATCAGGCGGTTGCAGGAACTGAGTTAGCCGTTAACCGGACAGCAGTGACTTCCACCTAAGGTTTGAATATTCCCACTTTCGTGTCATCTAGAAGAGACTCACTTTTCCGAAGTACACAGTGTGTAGAAGCGCCAGCACATCGGGCCCTGTCATTCAACGATGGCGCACTAGGAGAATGAGCGATGAAATCAAAATCTTCAAAGAGCGCCATGTGGGGCAAGAAAGTCCTGATCGCGTGCGCGTTGATTCTGGGCGCCAGTGTGGCACTTGCTGGTCCCCGTAAAATGTCCAAAGAGCTCCAAGCGAAGACGTCCGGTAATATCGACGTCATCGTGCAATTTAACCATGTGCCTAGTTCCAATGACCATCAACGGGTTGCAAACCATGGCGGCAGCCTCAAGCGGCAACTCGGCCACTTCAAGGGCGCCCTGTACACCGTATCGGCTGAGCGTTTGGCTGAACTGGCCAACGACCCCAACGTAGCCTATGTCTCGCCTGATCAGGTACTTCACGGTGCGAGTACCAGTACTACACCGTGGAGCCTCGACTACCACAACGAGACCATCAATACCTCCGCTGCCACAGAGCAGGGCCTGGACGGAACCGGCATCGGCGTGGCCATCATCGACAGCGGTGTCGCCGATCTCCCAGACATGCACGGGAAGAAAAAGAGTGGAGCCAGCAATGTTGTTTATAGCCAGGACTTCACGGGCGCCCCTGCAGGAAGCGCTGTTGACCAGTACGGCCATGGTACCCATGTTGCCGGTATCATCGCCGGAAGCGGCAGTGCCTCCACGGGCGCAAACGATTTCTACACGTTCCAGGGCATTGCTCAGAATGCAAGCATCATCAACCTGCGTGTACTCGACCAGAATGGCAATGGCACCGTTAGTCAGGTCATTGCGGCCATTCAACAGGCAATCGCATTGCAGAGCACTTATAACATCAAAATCATCAACCTGTCTTTGGGCGGCCCGGTGCTGGAAAGCTATACGGTCGACCCGCTTTGCCAGGCAGTGGAACAGGCTTGGAAAGCAGGTATTACCGTCGTGGTTGCAGCCGGTAACTATGGACGAGACAACGCCGCCGGAACGAACGGCTATGGCACCATCACCTCTCCAGGCAACGACCCGTACGTGATCACCGTGGGCGCGATGAATACCATGGGTACGCCGGATCGCACCGATGATGTGCCCGCTACCTACAGTTCCAAGGGCCCGTCAATTGGTGACAATGTAATCAAGCCCGATCTCGTGGCTCCAGGCAATCTGATCGTCTCCCTCTATACTCCTGGGGAAACGATCAGTCAGGAGATGCCCAGCCAGGCTGCTCCTACGTCTCTCTACCAGACGAATGGTACGAGCGCCGCTTCCAGCAGCTACTTCCTTCTGAGCGGAACCAGCATGGCCGCGCCCATGGTATCTGGCGCCGCGGCGTTGATACTGCAGCAAAATCCGGCATTAACACCCGATCAGGTCAAAGCAACCCTGATGCTCACAGCCTTCAAGAACCTGCAGCAATACGCAACCATAACCGACCCGACAACGGGCCAGACCTTCGACGAACAGGCCGATATCTTCACCGTTGGCGCGGGCTACCTGGACATTCAGGCTGCGCTGTCTAACACCACACTGGCACCTGCAACTGTAGGCAGTGCCTTGTCTCCTTTTGCTGTCGAAGATCCTGACGGAAACGTCTTGCTGTTGGAGAACGGCTCCTCCGTGATCGGGAGCAACTCCGTCCTCTGGGGTTCCTCCGTCTTGTGGGGCAGTTCGGTTCTCTGGGGTAGCTCCTCGGCCACCAGTGAAAGTGTTCTGTGGGGCAGCAGCGTTCTCTGGGGCAGTTCGGTTCTTTGGGGCAGCGGTACCACCTCGAGCGAAAGCGTTCTTTGGGGCAGCAGTGTTCTCTGGGGCAGCAGTTCGCTGGCCAGTGACAGTGTTCTCTGGGGCAGCGGCACCGCTTCAGGTGAAAGCGTCCTGTGGGGCAGCGGCACCACCTCAGGTGCAAGCGTCCTGTGGGGAAGCAGCGTGACCGGTGGTGCCAGCGTTCTTTGGGGCAGCGACACGACGGCTAGCGAAAGTGTCTTCCTGAGGAAGTAGCACAACAGTAGCTGGTGGGGCACTCCTGGGTGCTCCGTAAGCTAACGGCAGGAAGTGGGGCGACTCCGAGGGTAACTGCTCAATCCGGGGACATGGTGAGCAGTTATCCGCTGGAGTAAGCCGCTACTTTCCCAAATTCCATGAGAATCGACACATTTTAGAGGTTGTCAGTAATCCAAATTCCCCGCATTGCCGATAGAAGATTCAGTAACTTGCGCACCGGTTGCTAATATGAAAAATTCCATGCCGATTCGAGCCCGGGTTTTCATCGCCATTACCGCGGCGGCTGGTGTCGTGATGCTTGGGATAGCCTGCATGCACTGGCACTCCAGCGATCTGCTGAAGTTCTTCTGTTACTTACTGATCGCGATTCTGGCCTCCACGATGAAAGTGAAGTTGCCCGGCATGGACAGCACCATGTCCGTGCATTTCCTCTTCGTCCTTCTGGGTATTCTTGAACTCTCGCTTGCAGAGACGTTGGTTATCGGTTGCACCGCTGCACTGATGCAGAGTGTATGGAAGAACAAGCACCGCTCGGAAGCCGTGAAGATCATCTTTAACGTCTTCAGCAATACCTCCAACGCCGTCTGCCTGACGTACTTCGTCTATCACTCATTGGCGGGGTTTCTCAGGAACAGCACGCCTCTCTTGCTGCTCGTCACCGCCTGCACGTACTTTCTCGCCAACACCGTGCCCGTTTCCATCGTGATCGCGCTCTGCGAGAAGCGTTCGATGCGCGGAATGTGGGCAGAAACTTACTTCTGGTCCCTGCCATACTACCTTGTTGGCGCTGCCGTTGTAGGTATTATCAGCTTTTCCAATCGCTACGTCGGATGGCAGAATGCGCTTCTCATCCTACCCATTATGTACGGGATCTACCGGTCCTACCAGCTCTACTTGGGCCGGCTGGAGGATGAAAAGAAACGCGTCGAGATCGAAGCACTGCAGGTAGCAGCCGAAAAACGCCATGTGGAACAGGTCTGTGCGCTCCACCTGCGCACCATCGAGGGCCTGGCACTTGCCATTGACGCCAAGGATCACACCACCCATGAACATCTGCATCGTGTGCGTACGTATGCGGTGGAGATTGCCAAAGACCTCAACCTGAGCGAGCAGGATACAGATGCGCTTCGCGCCGCGGCCCTGTTGCATGACATTGGCAAGCTCGCGGTCCCCGATCACATCATCAACAAGCCAGGCCGCCTGACGCCGGAAGAGTTCGAGAAGATGAAGATTCATCCTATCGTAGGCGCCGATATCCTGGAGAAGGTCGCATTCCCGTATCCCGTGGCTCCTATTGTCAGGGCACATCACGAAAAATGGAATGGTAAGGGCTATCCGGATGGCCTCAAAGGGGAAGAAATTCCAATTGGCGCCCGTATCCTGGCTGCCGTGGATTGCCTGGATGCGCTGGCTTCCGATCGCCAGTATCGCAAGGCGTTGCCCCTCGATGAGGCAATGAAGTCAGTCGCAGAAGAGGCCGGCACCTCCTTTGACCCGAAAATTGTTGAGATTCTTCAACGACGTTACCTAGAACTGGAGAGCTACGCCGTTCGCGGCCTCAATGAGGCAAGAAATGACTCACGCAGCTTCAGCTACAAGGTCGAACGTGGGGAAGAGCCTGGTGCCGGCTTTGCACTCGATATTCCACATCGCCGCGAAAGCCAGACAGACTTTCTTTCCTCCATCGCATCCGCCCGACAGGAGGCACATACTCTCTTCGAACTTAGCCAGGACCTGGGAAACTCCCTGAGCCTCGACGAGACGCTCTCCCTGGTCGCCATGCGACTGCGTAAACTGGTGCCTTACGATTCTATTGTTGCCTTCATCCTGAAGGGCGATCTCCTTGTGCCGGAATTCGTCAGCGGAGACAACTTCCGTCTCCTGTCATCGCTGGCAATCCCGGTAGGAACAGGCCTGTGCGGATGGGTCGCGCAGAACTCAAAGCCGATCATCAACGGGAACCCCGCAGTTGAGACCGGCTTTGCTTATGACCCGAGGAAGACCACGGAACTCCGCTCAGCGCTAGCTGTCCCGCTGGAGGGGGTCAATGGTTTGGTCGGCGTATTGACGCTTTACCAGACTGAAGCGGATGCGTTCACCAGCGACCACCTGCGAGTATTGCAGGTCATTACCTCCAAAGTTGCACATTTCATAGAGAATGCCCTGAAATATCGCCAAGCTGAGAGTTCAGCCACCAATGACTTCCTCACCGGATTGCCGAATGCCCGGGATTTGTCCATCCATCTGGACCAGGAGCTTGCACGGTGCAAGAGGGAACATGGAACCGTCGCCATCATGGTCTGCGATCTGAACGGATTTAAGGCCATTAATGACCGCTATGGCCACCTGGCAGGAGACAAGGTTCTTAAGCTTTTCGCCAACCTGGTACGAGAAGTTTGCCGCGAATATGACTATGCTGCCCGAATGGGCGGGGATGAATTTGTGGTCGTTGCGCCCAATATGACGCCGGGATCAGTCAGCGAGAAGGCCATCCTCTTAAGCGCCCTGGCCCAGGAGGCCGGCCGCGAGGTGTGCGGCAAGGACCTGCTGTCCTTGAGCATGGGGGCGGCCTTTTATCCGCAGGATGGAGTGGACACGGAACAACTCCTGGCCGAGGCCGACAGAAGAATGTATTTGGCAAAACAACGTCACTACGGACTCCACGAGCTCAGAGTGCAAAGTGTAGAACAGGCTCATATTGTTTCTGCAGCTTGATTGCCGATCTGGAAGCATCGATCTCACTTCAGGGGAAGTGGTCACTCTACGGACCCAGAGCTGCGATGGTTCGGCTGGAACCCGTCACCATGGTGGGGAATCATGTGAGATCTAAGTTCATAACAGTAACGCTTTCTTAATGAATCACATGCCGCCAAGAATCGTATCGATTCAAGCATATTAAGGGTATAAGTAGTAGATTAGTAGCTCTAGCTATAATGTCTGATAACAGATATTCTGTATACTGCTGCCGCGCAGATCAAATCGAGTTCTTACGCGAAGTTCTATCTGCCCTATGTCTCTTCCCTCAGGCTTATACTTTACATCTTGTATCGGCCAAGATCTTCGTCGTTCAGGCCTTCCAGCCACCCGCGCAGTTGTTCGGTTGTTGGGCCTTCAGCGGGGCCTGTCGTGTTCAATTTGGAACACTGCAATACATACTCGGATACATAGATCGGACAATCCGAACGTAGAGCCAGCGCAATTGCATCCGAAGGCCTGGCATCTATTGTCAACGGCTCATCCCCTTGCCGGAGCCACAGGACAGCCAAGAACGTATCATCTTTAAGTTCTGTAATCACAACACGTTCCAGCCTGGCATTCAAGTGTCTGATAAGATTTCTGGCCAGATCATGGGTCATCGGGCGAGGCGCAGCCACCTTCTCTATCTCGTTGGCAATCGCGTTTGCCTCAAAGATTCCCACCCAGATCGGCATTACCGTCTCGGAAGCAACATCCTTGAGCACAACAATAGGCATATTGGTGGCGGGGTCCATCATCAATCCCCGTATCCTGACCTCGATATCCATGGTTCGCCTCTTCCCTGTGCCCTATAAAGGCCGCATTTATCTTAGACGTTTTCACCCACCAGACTGTTCGGATGCGTCCCAATGATCTTCACTTGCATATAGCTGCCTGGCGCCGGCAGAATGGGTTGGCCGCATGTAAAATTGACCGGCTTATTCTGGCTGCTGCGGCCGACAATCTGTCCTCGCGCTGGATTGGCGCCCTCGACCATTACTTCCATTATCTGCCCTAAGTGCTTGGCATAATTAATCCTTTGTATTTCGCGCTGACGGTCAAGCAGCACTTGAAGGCGAGCCGACTTGTCTGCTTCGCTGATTGAATCGATCATGGTGAGTGAAGGCGTGTTCGGCCGCGCCGAGTACTTGAAACCGTAGACACAATCGAATTCGACCTGGGCAAGCAGGTCCATGGTACGGATGAAATCGTCCTGTGTCTCCCCTGGAAACCCTACAATAATGTCGGTTGAGATCGAGATGGGCCGGCGTGCAGCTTTGATCCAACTGATCCTCTCCAGGTACCACTCAGGCGTGTATTCCCGCGCCATGAGTTTGAGTACCCGCGCGGAACCCGACTGCACAGGCAGATGCACATGGTCGCAGAGTGTAGGAACCTGGTCGATGACCTCGACGATATCCCGGGTAAAGTCGCGCGGATGGCTGGTGGTAAAACGCACGCGGCGGATTCCGCCCACCTCTCCCACGGCTGCCAGCAACTCCGCAAAGCTGCGCTTCCCTTCCGGGTCGCGGTAGCTGTTCACATTCTGGCCCAACAGTTGAATCTCGGTATAACCCTGGTCGGCAATGCTCCGCGCTTCGGCCAGCACCGATGTGGAAGTCCGGCTGCGCTCCTTGCCGCGCGTGTACGGCACTACGCAATAAGCGCAGAACTTGTCGCAGCCTTCGATGATGGTAATGTAGCCGCGGTAAGGGTTCTGGCGGGAGGTGAATTCCGTCTCGAACGTCTCTTCCGTCTGCCGGTCGTCGAGTCCCGTAATGCGGGTCTCGCCTGCTTCCAGCCGGATGAGCATGTCGGGCAACTTTCTGTAGGAAGCAGATCCTGAAACCAGCGAAACATACGGCGCCCGCTCGAAGATTTTCTCGCCTTCCTGCTGCGCCACACACCCCAGAACGGCGAAGCGTTTGCCGGCTTTGTGCAACTTCTTATAGTCGTTGAGGCGGTTGAATACCTTCTGCTCGGCTTTGTCGCGGATAGAACAGGTGTTGTAGAGGATCAGGCCGGCATCTTCTTCCGTCTCCACCTGCCGGTAGCCCTCGTGCTGCAGTGTGCCAATCACTTTTTCCGAATCATGGGCATTCATCTGGCAGCCGAAAGTTTCAAGATAGAAGGTTTTGTCGGTTGCCATAACAACTCCAAGTATATCGTGATTCGCATCACACTGTTCCCTGCCCCTCCAGACAGGCCCGGTCCTGGCCGCGCTGCCGAGCCCGCCGGGGCATTCAGTGCGCAGTAGCTTCAGAAAATGGACCGCGCGCCCTAGATTCAACGCAGTCCTGTGTGCAGGTAAGCCAGCAGTGCCTCCATCTGTTCCTCGGTAAACCGTCCAGTGAACGCCGGCATCATCCCCTTCCCACCCAGAACAACGCGCCTGACCTGGTCGTCACCGGCTGGAGCGCTGCTGGACAGGGCAGTCCTCTTGAAGAGGCCGTGCAGGTCAGGAGGTAACTTCTTGAGTGCCAGGTCGTTCTCTTCATGGCAATGAGCGCAATGAACCAGGTAGAGGTGCTTCCCTGCCGCCTCTTGCGCAGTGAGCGTCGGCTGCGAATGACACCCTGCAAGTCCAATGCCCAGGCTGACCACCATTCCCGTGCAAAGCCCTGCCCACCTGCCCCTTTGCAGCACAAGCTGAAGACACCTACGCATTCGTCTTCTGGGCAAACTGGCCGCTCACGTAGTCCCAATTGACCACATGGAAATACGCTTTCACGTATTCAGCTCGACGGTTTTGGTACTTCAGGTAGTAAGCGTGCTCCCAAACATCCACGGCCAACACCGGCTTATGGCCCAGGGTCAACGGGCTGTCCTGGTTGGGGGTGCTCGCAAGGTCTACTGTGCCGTCAGGCAACTTCACCAGCCAGGCCCAGCCGCTGCCAAAGACCCCCAAGGCAGCCGCGGTCAGTTTGTCCTGGAAGGAGGAAAAAGAGCCGAACCTGCTGTCTATGGCCTTGGCCAGTTCGCCAGTTGGCGCTGTTCCACCTTTGCCCAGCGTAGTCCACCAGAACGAGTGGTTGGCATGGCCGCCACCCTGATTGCGCACTGCGGTGCGGGCTGGCTCGAACCAGGTGCTCAGATTGGCAACCAGCTCCTCCACGGTCTTGCCGGCCAGCTCGGGATGCGCGGCAACCGCGATGTTCAGGTTGTTTACGTAGGTCTGGTGATGCTTGTCGTGGTGCAGGTGCATCGTCTCAGCGTCAAAGCTGGGTTCGAGCGCGTCGTAGGCATAGGGCAATGGCGGCAAAGTGAAAGGCCCGGTGGGGGCCGGTGCAGCGGCAGCGGTCTGGGTTGCTGAAGATTCCGCGGCACCCAGGCTGTCCGTGAGAAGTACGGCGCTGGCGAGAGCGCTCATCTGCAGAATTGCAGTTCTGCGATTGATCGATGACATGGGAAAAGTCCTCCAGGAGAATCTGTTGATTGTACTTGCGACGGCGAGTCAGCCACCAGAAGCACTTCCCGTCAGTCTGAGCGGACTCAGCAAGAAGGTCAAGCGTCTTGACCTTGCGCTCTTCTCCCGCACGGAACGATCCCAGCATTCGATGAAGCTCGATTGGCCTTTTGTCGGTATGCTGAATTAAGCAACACTGAGAAGCAACCGAGGAACCTATGGCAGAAACCACAGAGAATCTAAAGCCACTGCCGCATGCAGCACAGAACCACTGCTTTGGTTGCGGACAGGCAAATCCTACAGGCCTGCAACTCGAGTTTCTGCTTGCCGAAGACCATTCAATCGTCTGCTTGGCCTCCATTCCTGTGGCTTTCGAGGGGCCGCCTGGGTACCTGGACGGCGGCATCATCGCCACTCTGCTCGACGAGACCATGAGCAAAGCGGTCCGCTCCCTCGGACTTACAGCCCTGACCCGTCAGTTGGAGATCGATTACCTTCGCCCCGTCCCCTCCTGTGCCTCAATCCGCATCGAAGGACGAATCGTCCGCAGCGAGGTCCACAAACACTGGACTGAAGCGAAGATTCTCAACAGCAAAGGATCCGCTCTGGCACGGAGCAAGGGATTGTTTATCGAGGTTCGCGCGCGGTAACGTACGTTCGGAGCGGCCGTCTGGCCGCCCAACTTTTTTGTAAATCTCATGGATGGATTGCATAATTTCATCTAAATGCGAAGTTTACTCAACCTGAAAATGCAATTTGTACGACAATTGCACGAAGGCACTCGTTCGGGGGTGGCCTGGGCGGTAACTTCACCACTGGCTGCTCCAAGTTGACAGTAGCAGCAGATACGCTGAGACTGAACCTTCTACGCAGTTGTACCGACCTGAGCTAGTCAAGAGATTCGGATTAGAATCCAGCTGAACGTCGAGGTGTGGGTGAAGTTCTCCTTTCTTGTCATGTCTGCATTATTGATGTGTGGCGGAGCGTGCTCCACTGCCGTGGCGCAGACTACAAATCGACCGGCGTTACCTCCCGATAGCCAGCCGGATACAGACATGATCGAGACTGCCGGGGAAGGATCGAACTACGTGCAGGTCGACAGCTGGATCTATTCGGCAATGGACCGTCTGCACGCATTGGGCTATGTGGACACTGCCTATTTGGGCCTTCGCCCGTGGACGCGTCTGAGCATCGCGCACATACTGGAACTGAGCGCGGACCGCATTGAGACGGACACGAACAACGATGAAGCACTCACGATTTATCTCGCGTTACTGCGAGAGGTCCAGCCAGACGTTGATCACACAACCGCACTCATTCATCCCCGCGTTAAGCTGGAAAGCGTATACACCGCCTTGCGCGGCATCAGCGGCACTCCACTTCGCGACAGTTACCATCTCGGCCAGACCATCATCAATGACTACGGCCGCCCGTATGAAGGCGGCTTCAATAACTACAGCGGCTTTAGCGCGCGTGCCGAGGCGGGACGCTTCTCTCTTTACTATCGCGGCGAAGTTCAGCACGCACCATCGGCAGCGGGATACTCCTCGACGCTGGCTGCGTATCTCTCCAACTGTATCGACGGCATACCCTTGTCCGCCTATTCCAACTCCGTCATTCCTCCGAACACCTGCGTCAGCGGCATTCCTGCCGGGCCAAGCCCACAGCAGGACACCATCCCCGAAGGTCCGATTTCAACCGCAAACAACGTTCGGGTGCTGGAGGCGAACCTCTCGTATCATGTGCTGGGGCACGAAGTATCCATTGGCAAAAGCGACCACTGGCTGGGCCCGGACAAGGGCGGAGCAATGCTGTGGAGCAATAATGCCGAGGGCATCTATGACTTCGAGATCGACCGTGTCGAGCCGTTACGCATACCGGGGCTCTCGCGGCTGACAGGACCCTTTCGATACGATTTTTTCGTGGGCAGCCTGAAGGGACACACCTATCCCAACGATCCCTGGGTGCACCTGGAGAAGATCAGCTTCAAGCCCACGCGGAATCTGGAATTCGGCTTTTCCCGCATAGCGATCTGGGGTGGCAAAGGACACACGCCGATTACACTCCACACCTTTCTGAAGAGCTTCTTCAGTATCCAAAACGTGCCCAGCTTGGAGAAGTTTTCGACTGGCGATCCGGGAGCGCGTCTGGGCACCTTCGACTTCAGTTACAGGCTGCCCTTTCTACGCCACTGGGTGACGCTGTACACCGATTCAGTAGCGCACGACAGCGTGAGCCCGGTCAGCAATCCTGAGCGTTCGGGCGAACGTCCGGGGATTTATTTGGCGCGGTTGCCTGGCTTCGAACATCTAGACCTGCGATTTGAGGGAGCTAATACGGATACTCCCGTCTGGACGGCACAAACGGGTCAATACACCTATTGGGAAACCGTCCAGCGGCAAGGGACTACGAACAAGGGCTTTCTGGTTGGGGATTGGGTGGGACGGCAGGGCAAGGGCGGGCAAGCATGGCTGACGTATCACCTTTCTCCTCAGGAAGATGTCCAGTTCCAGTACCGGAACGCAAAAGCTGCAACCAGTTTTATTCCCGGCGGCACCACACAGAACGACTACGGACTGCAAGTTTGCAAGCGGGTGCAGAAGGATATCGAAATTCGCGGATGGTTACAGTACGAGGTTTGGAAGGCACCGCTGTACAAGAACGGCGCCCAAAGCGATACCAGTGCTACCTTCCAGGTTACCTGGTTCCCACGCGAGTCAAAGTAAGAGCAGCCAACCACAATCCAAGACAATTGACGGCTTTGTGACCGCCTGCTTGGCATGATAGATGCGTAATGAATGCAAGGATGCGCGCGCGGAGAGGAACTCTCTCCAAACGCGCATCGCGTCCCTGCCGCGCGCCCGCCTCTACCGGGCCATTCACCGGCTGGAAACTGTCAGGGAGCCTAGAGCTCCTCCGCAGAGACAATCCGACTCAATCCGTGTGGAATCGGTATGCGGGTGGATGTGATTTCCACAACCGGCGCCCCAGACCCTCTGCTAGGCGGCATTGGAGCTTCCTGCTCAAATGCCCCAGAGTTGAGCAGGTCTTCCATTACAGGGCTGTCCCAACGGCGTAACACGGTATTAACAATGAGCTTGAGATCGGAAAGAAATGTTGCGCGGGCCATGTACTCCCTGTCGAGCCTGCGTTTGGCAGGAAGAATCACTGTGTAATAACAGTTGTCCAGATGATGCGCCGGCACACGAGCAAGGACTGTCTCTTCGCGCGCAAAGGCAATGGTGGCCGCGCAGGTGATCCCCGGACGCGCCCAGAGAGTGAACTTCACATGTTCGGGCATCTTGGGGCGGGTTCCCACCAGGCTCATATCCCCAACAAGTACATTGAACAATTGGGGCAGTTCATCGAGTTTCCAGCGGCGCAGAAAAAGGCCTATTGGAGTAAATCGCTGGTTACCTTCCGTTGTGACTGCATGACGGGCTTTACCCGTTTCCTGGAGCATGGTTCTGAACTTCAGAATGGTGAAAGCCCGGCCTAGACGACCCATGCGCTTTTGCAGGAAGAAGATGGGCCCTGGCGATGTCAAACGCACTGCCATGGCGAGCGCCAGGAGGATCGGCGCCAACAGAGGCAGCGCCAGTAAAACGCATGCGCAATCGAAGAAGCGTTTCGCAGCAGATTGCGACCACGGGCTCAGCCGCTTTATGCGTCGATCGGACAAGGAACGAGCCAGAAGAACTGGTTTTCGAGCAGGCGGAATGTATCGCAACCTATTGCCTCTGAACCCAGGACGCCGTAGCCTGAATTCATTCGTCGCCTTCTGCTCAAGGCCAGAGTCAAGGGGCTTGGTGCTCATGTAACCTCTTCTCAAAGCAGCATCTTAATTTTGACAGGGACCCGGTGAGACGGAAATTATATTCCCCTTCTTGCTGAAAGTAGATGCTGTTGATCAACTCCCCAAAGCTGAAATTGCGCGAATCAAAAATTCGTACACACCGCTTAGCAAAGCGATTAAAAACACATCGCAAAAAAAGTACTTGCAAATTTGGTTTCCACTATAGCACGCATTCAGCTACAAAACATCGTTAAATGTTGAACACTGCACTCTATCGAAATCTAACGTCTTTCGATTCATCATCAATATTGGATGGACCTCGCATTGAAATGAAATGATGACCCCATAAACGTTACTAAAGTCCAATACAAAGGCCATACTGCTGCGTGTTGGAACCTGCCGGAAGCCAGGACTGAAGTGATTGCAGAGGAAGCGCATAGCGATTCGAGTCTGCATGGAGATGCCGATTCACATCGCATGCGGTTACTGCCCGCACCAACCTATTAACTAAATATGTATATGATTATTAATACGCTAATATCTACTCAGTAAAGAACAATGAAAGCCATAAATGCTGGTAGTCGGCCAGGTTTTTAAGCCTTGATTGCGGAGCGGTACCAATTGCCGCCAAGCTGGCGAGGTGCAGCGGACAAGCGCATGTTTCCTTATCCAGGCAACATCATGGGACCACTCATGGAGGTGCTAGACTCGTGGCATACGAATTTTCATGAGTGCTGAATGGGTATCGGAGGGTGGAACTTGAACACTGTCTTCTATCAGCCCGCATTAAGCGTTCGCAAGGCGGGGCAGATTGGCATTCTTATACTTATTTCCTCACTCGCGGCAGCCCTGTATGCTCAAATGCCATCTCAGACCGGTAATCCAACGGAGACACAGAGTCCAAATGCCTGGGACTGCTCAGACCCTTTACTGGCAGATGCGGTGGAGTGCTCAAGTCAGTCTCCGCAGGAAACCAATGCCCTCCAGACTCAGCAAACGCCCTCCAACTTGGCTGGCGAATCCGGCACTCGGTCAAGGAACCCTACTGGTAACTACTCAGATATAGAACAATTATCCCCTCGGACCAACGAACGGAATCAAACACAGCAAGCCCCACTTTCACCTGAGCCGCTTACCGAGTTCCAAAAGTTCGTCGCCTCGACGACGCAACAGATTCTTCCCATTTTCGGGGCAAACCTCTTCCAGCGCGTTCCCTCCACATTTGCGCCTCTGGACATGACTCCGGTTCCAGCCGATTTTGTAATCGGGCCTGAAGATGAGTTGCGTATTCGCGTATGGGGACAAGTGAACTTCCAGGCCAACTTGCGAGTGGACCGTTCAGGCGAGGTATTCCTTCCTCAGATTGGTCCGGTGCATGTAGCTGGTATGCCCTTTTCGGCGCTCGACGCGCATCTGCGCGGCGCGATCGGCCGCGTCTTTCACAACTTTGATCTCACAGCAGATGTGGGACAGATCCGCGCCATACAGGTGTACGTCTCCGGACAAGCGCGGCGGCCCGGCGTCTATACCGTGAGCTCGCTGAGTTCACTGGTCGACGCACTCTTCGCCAGTGGTGGGCCCTCTGTGCAAGGCTCGATGCGCCACATTGAATTGCGCCGTGGCGGCGCGGTGGTAACAGATTTCGATCTCTATGGCCTTCTTACTCGAGGCGACAAGTCAAAGGACGTAAAGCTCCAGTCCGGCGATGTGATCTTCATTCCTCCGGCCGGCGCCCAGGCGGCAGTCGTCGGTAGTGTTAGAAAGCCTGCAATCTACGAGTTGCGCGTAAACGAATCACTGGGTGACCTCCTTGCCGACGCTGGAGGGGTTTCCTCGGTTGCCACAGAGGCGCGTGTCTCGATTGAGCGCATTGAGGAACATCGTGACCGTCATGCCATGGAGGTTGCCTACGATGCAACCGGTCTGGCCACATCGCTTGCGGACGGCGACCTGGTGCGTGTTTATTCCATTGTGCCCCTCTACCGGAAGACGGTCATTCTCAGAGGCAACATCGCAAACCCGGGGCGCTTTTCCTGGCGCCCTGGCATGCGCATCAGCGACCTGATTCCGGACAAGGAATCACTCATCACGCGGAATTACTGGTGGAAGCGGGCGCAGCTCGGACTGCCCGCTCCAGATTTTGAGCCGACTCCTGGCTTTGATCGAATGCGTCAACCGTCGGAGAACTTCGCCAACACGCTCAAAACTACAGCACCAGAATCGATGAGTGGCAGGAACCAGGCTGAGCGGCAGATGGGCTCGACAGGAGCTTCGCAGTACAACCAACTTGGATCGCCAGAGGACAGTAACCTGAATGCGCAGCAGCGGGCCAGCGGTTCATCCCTGGCGGCTCAACAGCCTGGACTCTCTGCCCGCATCCCGGCTTCGACGCCGCGAACCGAGGTGCGTTCGCTCGCTCCGGAGATCGACTGGGATTATGCTGTCGTGGAACGGCTCGACTCTGAAACCCTGAAGACCACCCTGGTCCCATTTGATCTAGGCAAACTTGTCCTTCAACACGACGCCACGCAGGATATCGAACTGCAGGCGGATGACGTGGTTTCCATCTTTTCTGAGGCTGACATTCGTATACCTGTTGCACAGCAGACGAAGCTGGTCACGCTGGGCGGTGAATTCAAACATGCGGGTGTATACACGGTCCAGCCAGGCGAAACGCTACGCCAACTGGTGGAACGCGCCGGAGGATTTACGCCGAACGCCTATCTCTATGGCTCGGAATTTACGCGTGAGTCCACGCGCGTGGTGCAGCAGGCCAGATTCGATGAATACGTCCAGAGCCTGGAGATGCGTATCCAGCGTGGCAACCTGGCCTTGGCTTCATCTGCGGTAACCGCAGCAGATATGGCCAGCAGCGTAGCGGCCCAGAACAGCGAACGGGATCTGCTTGCAAGTCTGCGCCAGATTCGCGCCACAGGTCGTATCGTTCTGAGATTTAAACCAGATGGCCAAGGCGCGGACAGCGTACCCGATCTCGCACTCGAGGACGGAGACCGTTTTGTCGTTCCCTCCGCGCCCGCGACTGTCAATGTGATCGGTGCAGTATACGATCAGAATTCCTTCCTGTACGCGCGTGGGGGGAGAGCTGGAACATACCTGCATCTGGCCGGCGGACCCAACAAGGACGCCGACCGGAACCATGAATTCATCATCCACGCCGATGGCGAGGTGGTAAGTCGCGAAAGGGAAAAAATGCTTTGGGGCAATGAGTTCGATGACCAGCGCATCAGTCCGGGCGATACGATCATGGTTCCGGAGAAGACCTTCAGGTCGTCCGCGCTGCGTGGCTTGCTCGACTGGTCCCAGGTCTTCTCGCAATTCGCGCTGGGCGCAGCAGCGATTCAGGTGCTTCAATAGCAGGATTTAGAGCACCAATCTTGCAGAAGGCAAACAGAGATGCGCGCCAGTCCTCAAACCGGCAGGAACCGATGATGAATGAAATCCCGCAGCCCGAACCGAATGAACACGACGCGTCTTCTTCTGCCCGGATGGTTGCCGGGCCCGCCGCAAAGGAGGACGAAGAAGTCTCTCTACTCGACATTCTCATCGTCCTTGCCGAGCGAAAGCGCATCATCCTTTGGATCACTGCGTCATTCGCTATCTTGGCGATCGTAATATCGCTGCTTCTGCCTGTGCGCTACACAGCAACCGTGACGCTGCAGACTCCGCAGCAAAATTCTTCCATAGGCGTTGCACTGGCCTCCCAGCTTAGCTCAGCCATCAGCGGGATGGGTGGCGGAATGGGCGGCGGCGTGGCCGCGATGGCTGGCAATAGTCTCGGACTCAAGAGCCCCAACGACACTTATGTTGGCATGCTGAGGAGCCGCACGGTTGAGGATGCAATGGTGCAGCATTTCGACCTCATGAAGGAGTACCACAAACGGTATCTCTCTGATGCACGCAAGGCATTCGAGAAACGTGCGACTGTGGACGGTGGCGGTAAGGATGGCTTGATCCACATCTCAGTCGAGGATCCAGATCCTCGCCACGCCGCCGAACTCGCCAACGGCTACGTCGACCAGTTTCGAGATTTATCACAACATCTCGCCATCACGGAGGCCTCCCAGCGCAGACTCTTCTTCGAGCAGGAGCTTGAAAAAACGAAGGACAACCTGGCTAATGCTGAAGAAGCCTTGAAGCAGACAGAGCAAACCACTGGCGTGATCCAACTTGACAGCCAGGCGCGCGTGCTGATCGCAACGGCCGCATCTCTCCGCGCACAGATCACAGCGAGAGAAGTCCAGATCCAGGGAATGCAAACCTATGCAACCGGCGAAAATGCTCAACTGGTGCAAGCGCAGCGGGAGTTGGACAGCATGCGCGCTCAGTTGGCAAAGCTCGGAGGTTCCGAAGACAGCACTGTCGGTGAACTCCTCGTCCCCAAAGGGCGGGTTCCCGAAGCCGGCTTGGAATATCTACGCAAATTGCGCGACGTGAAATACTACGAGGCAATCTTCGAGATCCTTGCACGGCAGTTTGAGGTTGCCAAGCTCGACGAGGCGAAAGAGGGGGCACTGATCCAGGTCGTCGATCCCGCGATTCAGCCTGACAAGCGATCCTCTCCAAAGCGCAGTTTGATCGTCATCTGCGCCACAATTCTGGGATTCATGTTCGGCGTCTTCGCGGCTCTGTTTCAGGCAGCCTTCGTGCGCATGAGAAACGACCCGGAAGCTTCCGCAAAGCTCCAACTACTTCGGAAAGCCCTCATTCCCAAGCGGCAAAGAGCCTCTTGAATAAAGGTTTGAGCACTTACCAAGCTTCACTAGTAGAAGCTTTATCCGTTATTGGCATCATGACGAGTTTCAGATTTCTTACAGTTTTCAAGTAGTATGCGCAATGAAAAGCCAATTCAGCCCACTTGCCGAGTCCGCATCGAATTCACGAAATGAGGCCTGTTCACTATGATTTTCCGCGCCACGCCCAAATATCTGCAATCTCATCCCGGATTCCGAAAGCATCTGTTGCTCTACCTGGCGAGGGCAGTATTCTGGCGAATGAACTGTTTCCTGAGGCGGTCGACGATCATAGAATTAAAGACCTTTAGGGCACGGCTCTATTTACCCGCCCGGAAAAACGGCGAAGGAACCACCATGCTCTACGCTGCGCGTGAAGATTTTGAGCCGGAGCTCGTATGGCTGCCACGCATTGCGCCGGCGAAAGAATTAGCCATCGACGTCGGCGCCAACATTGGGGTGTATACGATAGCCTTGGCAAAAACCTGCAGAGAGGTTTACGCCTTTGAGCCTACGAAAGGGGTATTTGCAGTTCTTGAAAAAAACACACGACTGAATCAACTGCGAAATGTGAAGAGCTTCCAGGCTGCGGTTACCGATCGGGCAGGAACACTGAAGCTCTACCACCATCCGTCAGGATCAGGGTCAAATTCGATCGTCAGCGTCTCTGATAGCTTTGAAGAAGTTCCCGCGGTCGCGCTTGACGACGTCATCCCATCCGGTACGCCCGTTGGCTTCCTCAAAATTGACGTGCAAGGCGCCGAAGAACTCGTCCTCAAGGGCGCCAAGAGGATTATCACTGAGTCCCATCCAACTATCCTGTTTGAGCTGGACAGCAAGTCGAATATCGGCGATCTTTTGGCCGCTTATGGGTTCCTTAGGTCCCTCGGCTACGAGTTTGCGATTATCAATTCGTCCGGGAAGTTGGAAGCCATCTTGGAGCCCCTCAACGAAAAGAACATCATTGCGACATATCGAGAAAGGCAACCTGACGAGTCCTAGCCGCATTCAACAAAAAAGTGAAGCTGGAATACCCGCTTCTTCCATAACCCCGAGAATCACTACCTAACCGATCTTCTCGCAATGCGGCAAGTCAGATGCACATCATGAATGGCGCGACATGGCAATCTCCGGCAGCAGTCTGGCCCCGATTCTGAAAGAGATATATCAGCGCGCAGCAGCCTTTTCTCTCAAATGCCGATCCCTCTCATAGAGCTTGGCATCCACGAGAAACCGGTACCAGAACCCCTGCAGAAAATGGAAGATCAGTCCCTCGCGCCCATCGAGAAAACCCAGAAGTATAAAATACCTCACAAACCAGTAAACAAAAGCGCGCAAAAACCTGGGCGTTCTCGCATAAATCCTCTCCTTTCCCCATCGCTTCCTGCGAGCCTGAGCGGAGAGATTGATATGGGACGCCGGGAACAACCTGCCTTCTACCAGGTCGAGCACTTCGCGGGAAGAGTACCAGTTATGTTTCTGGGTCCAGAACTCAAGACTCTTGTGATTGTTGTCAACAAAGTCGAAGCTGAATCTGACTGTCTCACCTTCGCTGAGGACGATGTGCTCATCCATCCAGCGCTCTTCGCACCGTCCTGCGCCGCGGCGAAACAGCCTTACATGCCACAACGGGTACATGCCGCCGTGACGGATCCAACGCCCAAGAAAACAAAAACGCCGCTTGAGCAGAACAGCCGAAACATGTGTCTCCAGTACGGGCAACTTCTCCAGAAGTTCCCTCTGGAGTTCCGAGGTTAGAAACTCGTCAGCGTCAAGGCGAAAGACCCACGGAGCCTTCGTAGGGATGTGGTCAAGCGCCCAATTGAACTGTGAGGCGTAATTGTGAAAGGGATGCTCAAGGACTGTTGCCCCGTATTGCCGCGCAATTTCTCCGGAGCGGTCCGTGCTCCCGGAGTCGATTACATAGACCTCGGCATCCAGGCATTGCAAGGATTCCAAACAAGCCACTAGATTGATTTCTTCGTCCCGGGCCAAAATCACAAAGGCAATAGATGGCGCTGAAGTATCGTTCATGCCCTCCTCCACACTCGGGGATAAGTCATATCCTGGCATGCGAAGAGAAGAAGAATCCAAAAAGGAACCCCAACATTACTCAGGTAGACAAGGCCCATGGAAAATCCCTCCAGGAGGACAACTATAGCGATATAACGGCGAAGCAATGAACTCCTTTGAAAAATCCACGCAATCACAGCCATCAAGATGAGAACGGTCAAGACGATACCCCAGGTAATGACCAACCTGAGCCACATAGCGTGGTACTGGAAAGCATAGACACCGGAGAGATCAAGTTTCTGCGTCTGGGATAGCCAGAGATCCTCTATTCCGCTTGGAACGGACGAGGTTAAAGGAAGGCGTGCGCCGGCACCATAGCCCCAGATAAGGCCAGACGGGGAGGTGGTGAAAAGTTGCATGGCGGATGTCCACATAAGATAGCGGTCGATCTGGTCGACGTTCAGTTCCAGACCCCGGATTAGAAACGAGAACAGCGAAACTACAACCGCGGCGCCGAAGGCCATGACCTTGGTGATTATTGGAACACGGCGGCTGAAAAGCAGAATCACCAGAGCCGTGGCCGCGCCTGTGCGAGAGAAAGTTGCCAGGGTGCCTGCAAATAACAGAACGAAATAGATCCGCGGGGTATTCTCGTCTGCCAGCGCAACGCAAAGCGATAAGACAATGAGGCAGGCATCGTAATTCACTTCTCCGGAGCCAATTGGCCTGGTCAAGGTCCGGTAAATCACGGAACTGATTGCAAACTCTACCGCGATGAGTGCGCTAAGGCACAATCCTGCCTGAACAAACGCTCGTCTGGATGGAAAGCCGCACACCAAAACCCACAACCATGCCACCGCAATGTAGAGAATAGGTTTCATCTCCATTGCGTATGTAACTCCGGAAAAGTCCTTTCCTATGATCGGAATAATGGCCAGAATCAACACAATCGGCGACACAATCAACACTTCGATAGGCAAGTGTGGAAACTGGAGAGGCCGGTCCAGTCGGAGGATTGAGTGGAGAATTGCCATCATGGAAAGCAGCAGCCAGGCAACGTCAATCCACGAACGATAGGTTTCCCTCCCCAGAGCACGAGTGCTCATGTCCACCAGTGGAAATGCCACGTAGGCCAAAACCAGCGGTAGAGACGGCAATGACCATAGCTCTCGACGACTCTTATCCAAGCCTCTGCTCCCGGATAGACTTCAGCCAGAACCACCCTGCATATGCAATCGCGCCAGCCTCGCCCGTCACAAGCCCCACGAAAACAGCACCCGCGCCCAATGGTCTAACCAACATCAAAGTCAGCGCCAATGTGATCAACATGCCCACGCCTGCTGCAACGGCAGTGTAATAGGTGCGCTCAATCGTTTTGAAATGGACCATCAGGAAGCCGAACAGCGCTAGTGCCGCCACTGATGCGAACTGTCCGGCAATCCAGGAAGCCGGGACTTCAAATCGAGAGCCAAGAAGTGTTCGAACCAGCGGACGCGCAAAGATCCAAATGCCCAAGCCTAGCGGCACAGACACAAGCATAAAACCAACTGCGTAATGCCGCAACAACCTCGTCAATGCGCGCATACCATTCAAACGGTACACCTGCGCGGCTTCAATACTTAAGAAGATCTGAATGCCAACGGCAAGGACATTGAACGGCGCAACCACGTTCATTGCGGCGCGTACGTTTCCCACCGCCGCTGAGGACAACTGGGCCGCAACAACATACAGAGATCCATAACCGCTGAACCACTGAAACAGGTTGGCAAGCGCCAGAGAACCGCCAAAGTAGAAATGATCGCTCATGGCCATGATTGCGGCAGCCTTGGAGTACTCGATCTGACCATGGATAGCCACAAAGAAAATACAACCTGCCAACCAGGTTCCGGCCAACGTCCAAAAGATAGACCCCATCCCAGCCTGTTTGTTAAAAAACAGCCAACTGAGCGCTGCAATCTGCAACCCATACGTCGTCAAGTCGCATAGCAGAGCTGCTACCGGTTTGGCAGTTGCCTGCAACATCCGCCGAATGAACTCTTGCATTTGGTAGAAAAAACATGCGCAGGCAAGCGGGAACATTGTTTGGTTAACCTTCGGCGAAAAAAGGCCGCTCAATACTCCTAGCTCATAGCCTAGAGCGAGCAGAATAATCGAAGATATAGCGAGCGAGACCTGGAGCGCTAGAATGCCGGCGAAATACCTGGATCTTTCGTTGCCGCTATACTTGGAACTGAGGGTCAACATCGGTGCTACGATAAAAGACTGCTGCACGACATTCAGAAACAAAGCTACAGACCACACCAGCGTGAAGATGCCAAACCCTTCAGGACCTAAGAGCCGTCCCACGACGATCGTAACTCCAAAATTCGAGAAACTGACCAAAGCTTGATCGCCGGTGGTCGCAGCGAATGCTATAAACTTATGACGTTTGCCTCCCGGAATGCACCCCAATGATTCCGCGGATTCCTCCGGCGAATCCCAAGCAGCTGACGCAGACATATTGCTGCCGCGCGAATGCGTAACCTCGTTGCTCTGCTCAGTCAACTTGATACCTCTCGGAGCAAAACCAGCCTTGAGCCGCTGCTCTATTGTTGGGAGGTGCGACTTCCGGTCGTCAAATATCCAGTCTCTGCCAAAGACGAGTAATTCCCAAATCCTAGCACCTTGGCAACGGATACCAATGCCGGATTCTCTAAGCGCTTCTGGCCGGGTCTGCGATTGGGTTACCGCTTTCGCAAATCGCAGACTGCCTTGGGCGGTCTCCATTTGGGACTTGGCAGCATGTAATCGGAGCGTATTTTCATAGAAGTTACTTGCAGCTTCCACATCGAAAAGTACAAAGACGACTATGCCGTTTTTGTATTATACTGCCTGCATATAAGCAGCCTATTGAGTTGCCGGCGAAGCAGGCTCTATTGAGAATCCTAATCCTGAACCAGGCTTTCTATCCCGATTGCGTTGCAACCGCCCAGTATGGATCCGAGTTAGGCCAGGCCCTGGTGAATGCGGGGCACGATGTCTACGCGCTTGCCGGCAACCGCGGTTACGACGACCCTTCGAAACAATTCCCTGCCCACGAGGTATGGGAAGGAATCCGGATCGTGAGGGTGCCTTCGCTGGGACTTGGAAAGCGGGACAAGTTTCGCCGCGCACTTGAATTTGCGTGGTTCATGACGGCATGCAGTTACAGCTTGGTATGCTTTCCCAGGTTTGACGTGATTGTAGCCCTCACAAGCCCACCAATCATCTCCTATCTTGCATCCTGGATGAAGTTCCTCAAGGGGAGCAAACTCGTCTACTGGACAATGGATCTCAATCCGGACGAGGCAATAGCGGCAGGGTGGCTCAATGAAGGGTCGCTCATCACCAGGAGCTTGATTGCGGCTCAGTCATTTAGCATCCGCGTGTCGGATCGAATCGTCGTTCTTGACCGGTTTATGGAAGAACGAGTACTGAAACATTCGCCGGGGTCGTCAATTCGTGTGATCCCTCCATGGCCCCTCGATTGCGTTGTTTTCGACCGTCAAGGAAGAGAGAAGTTCCGCGAGAATCATGGTATGGCCGGCAAGTTTGTAATTATGTACTCGGGAAATCATAGCCCATGCCATCCCCTGGACGTGATCCTTCAGGCCGCCGAAGCGCTGCGCGACGACGATGATTTTCTGTTTGCATTTGTCGGTGGTGGAAGTGAGCACTTGAATGTAAAGAAGTTTGCATTAGAACGGCGGCTGAGGAATGTCATTACTCTTCCGTATCAGCCCAGGCAGGATCTCGCAAGTTCGCTTGGCGCCGCCGACTTGCAGGTGGTGGTCATGGGCAATCCCTTTGTTGGTATCATTCATCCTTGCAAGATATATAACGTCCTTGCGCTCGGTGCGCCATTTCTTTATGTCGGCCCCTCGGAAAGTCATATATCCGACTTAACAAGCTGCCTCGGGAGAGCGGCAAATTGTGTCGCCTCCGTGCGCCATGGCGACGTCAAAGGCACGGTTGAGGCTATTCGCCATGCACGCAACCACGCGGAATACCGCTTGCCAGCCTACGAAGGCATAGCTGGGTCTAAAGCACTGCATGAACTTGTCTCTACTATTGAGTCGCTTAGGGCGCCCAGAACTGATGTTTTGCGAAAAGATCTACCGTAGCTCTCTAGCGCAAGCTTTTCAGAACTGAAACACGAGACCCCTCCTCCGAACTTCACTCATGGAAGTGGGGGGCTATATTTTGTGGCGGGTAAGCAGGGGACCAGCCGTGCAAAGAACAGCCAAACTTGTACGACCAGTGTATGGCCAATCTCCCTTGCCCCCCGTTTTATCCGTACGATTCGTACCTTCATCTCCTTTACAAGCCGTAAATTATTTCCGATCAACATCCCCAATTCTTAGTGAAGCATGTTGATGGTTTCCTGCGTGACGGTGTCGAAGGTGGTGATCGCCTTGGAGTTGGCCTCGAAAGCGCGCTGCGCAACGATCAAATCGGAGAACTCGGCGGAGATATTCACATTGGACTCTTCAAGCGCTGAATCTTTGATCGTGCCCAAGCCGCCTGTACCCGATAGACCGATTGTTGCCTCACCGCTGGACAAAGTGGTCGCGTATTCGCCGTTGCCTTGTAGCGTCAATCCTTGCAAGTTGGTCACGTTGGCCAACACTAGTTGTCCGACAGCCTGTGTCTGCCCATTCGAGTAGGTTGCCGACACAGTGCCGTCGGACCCGATGGTAAAGCCTGTGCACACACCGGCTGCATGACCGTTTGCAGGAGCCGCGGATTGCGCGGATGCCGTGTCTTCCTGGCTGATGGTGGGTTTGCCGCTGGCACCAAGCAAGTTCCAGTTTATGCTCAGGTCGGTGGCTCCATCGGCCAATCCGGTAAAGCCGAGTGGAATTGAGGAGATGTCGCCCGCTGCACTTCCAACTGTGGTCGCGGCTACCGCTATTGGAGTTGTCTGGGCTACTGTGTTGAGATTGCCGCTGGAGTCGAAGCTCAAAGTCCCTGTCACAGGTGTCGAAACACCAGAAGTAAAATCTGTTGCCGGCAATGCAGCCGAGTAACTCCATGTGTTGGTGCCCGTCTGGGTATAGGTGATTGTGGCAGTATGGGCAGCGCCTAACGAATCATAGACCGTCACCGTGCCTGGAAAAGACTCGCCTGAGGTAGCAGCGGAATCCAGGTTCGCTGTCATGCTAAAGCTGGTGGTCGCCTGTCCCGGCTGCTCCTGACCTGTCAACGGAATGCTGATCGCCGTCAACGGAGCATTGGTGTTTACTACGCCATTAGCTGCCGGATAGCCCATCACTGCTAGGCCGTCGGTAGTGACCAGATTGCCACTCGTATCCTGCGTGAATGATCCGTTTCGCGTGTAGAGGTCACTACCGCTGCTGTTACTGACAACAAAAAAACCACTGCCGTCCAGAGCCACGTCGGATGTTGTCGTGCCGCTGGTGTTATACGACCCTTGCGTAAAATCTGTTTTGTTCGAGGCAACCTTAACTCCTTCGCCTACCTGGATCGCGTCGCCCGAACCGCTGGTTCCTACCTGTTGATAGAATAGGTCTGAAAAGTTGGTGGTCTGGGATTTGAAGGCCGTAGTGTTCATGTTCGAAAGGTTGTTCGCGATGGTATTCAACGCCGTCGAATCGGCATTGAGGCCTCCTAGCGGAATGCTGAAACTTGCCATTATGGTTCTCCTCTTGGTCTCATCACATGTTGGCGCAGGCCTTGGCGGCCGGCTGGTGAAAATGCGGCATTATGCTCCAGGCAGCCCGCTTGCGGCCGTATGCGTGTGTGATCGCCCATCCAGGGCATGACCCACGCGCTGCGCAGCGGCTTTGGCATTGGGAACGCTCAGATTGCCCGGGGCGCGCTTGAACGCGGATGACTGGGATGTTGCCGTGTTGCCAGTAACTCCTGATGCAGTGGACTGAACTGTTGTCAATGCACTTCCCTTTTGCCCTGATGCGCCAGTTCGCGCAGATGTGCCAGTGGCGCTCTTGGCGGTCTGTCCCGAGGTTGACGCAGTGTTCTGGGTGGAAGCAGTACTGCCGCTTGCGCCGGTAGTTGTACTGCTGCTGTCCGCAGTCAGAGTCTGGTTGATACTGATCAGTTGCTCAAGGCTGTTTACCTGCACGAGTTGGTTGATGTACTCATTTGGGTCGGTAGTCGCGGTCGGATCCTGGTTCTGCATCTCGGTTACCAGCAACGTCAGAAAGTCGTTCGCCGAGATGGTGGCCGAATCGGTGCTTGAACTGCTGCTTCCGGTACTGCTGGTATCGCTTGCCGAACTGGTCATGGGTGAAGCGCCAGAACCTGTCAGCACCTGCCCCGCCGTCAATGAATGATTCAAGATTCCTGCTGCTGCCGCCATGGTTCCCTCTGCTTTCTTTGCCCGATGTTCTTAGCCCGGTCCTTGTCTGCTGCTTAATGGTTGTTCCTGTAGTCCCGCTTGTTCCTTCCTCAGCTTGCCACTCCGTTTTCCCGCCTCGCATCCCGCCCCAGTTGTAACTGCCCCAAGGGCTCAGCCTGCCTGTTCCTAGGGCTCAGGCCATTACCGAGACGTACCTGCCTCCCAATCCGGAAATCTGGTTACCTGTTTCCTGTCTGCCGGTCTCAGCCGAAATCTCCACGGAGGCAACTGCAGACGTGACCGGTGGACTCGAACAGGTATTTGTTTGCGATTCGGAATTGGCGCCCTGTCCGTTATTCTGACCTGCCTGTTGCTGCGTTCCCTGTCCAACTCCCGACTCAGAGCCATGGTCCGCCAATGCGGCCATGGTCAATGTCGCAACCGGGGTGTGCTGTTCGTCCAGATAGCTGTTCAAACCCGCCAGGTGGCCGCCCAGCGTCTGGGCCGCATCTGCCGATCCGGGCACCAATGCTGCATGAACGCCGCCTCCGCCCAGTTCAGCCCGAACTCCCACCCATCCCAGGGACGGATCCTGAAATCCCACCTCGGCCCGTTGGGCTCCGGCATGAATCCACGTCGTTGTCCCCGCTGTCGTTTCAGCATCGAGCGCGGCAAAGGTCTCATGCGCCGTCGATGCTGCTGCGTAGTTTGTCGTGCTTACGGCAATCCCATGCGCCGTGTTCATTGCCCCGTGCGCACCACTCGGGTCACGTGTCAGTGCAGCCGCATCCAGCGCAGTACCAGCCGATTGCGCTACAACCTCGCGGCTCCCAAACTGGAACGCGTCGACTGAGTTCGACCCATGCGCCACCCGCGTTGCTGTCTGAACGTAGGACTTCGCCTCTCTGGCCAAACCGGATTTTCCTCCAGAGTAGAGTGCGTTTGCCGATTGTCCGGTCTCTGCTGACATTGCCGAATCGTTCGCTGTGGACGCTCGAACTGCTTCATCTGAGACAGCCGGAGCCGCAATAGCGGCAGTTGCCTGGATTCCGCTTTGTGCCTGGATTGAAGATGAATATTCAGCGGACGCGGAATGCGGATCTTCGAGGCGGACCTGCTTCTGCCCGGATGATGCATCCAGTTCGCCGGTTCCCACTGATTTCGTTCCGCCGGGTGTAGATGCATCGATCCCGCCCAGGTTGTTGTCCTGTGCGCTTGCGGGTGCGACAGCAAGAGAGCGACTTCCCGTCCCATTCCCCGAAAGCGCAGTTGTTCCTGTAGTGTTCCAGGCGCCTTTCCCGTCACTGTTCGTGCCTGCGGAAGTCGTATCGAAACTGTCAGAAGCCGGCGCATCCCAGCCAGGAACTTTCCTTGTGGAATCGCTTGTCAAGTCGTTAGAACCATCGCTCAGCGAGGATTTTTGCGCGCCAGTGGCATTTACAGGAGGAGTTGCGTTCACCGTAATTGGTACGCTGGCCGCCAGAGAGGCTGTCGTTGTTCCCGTTGTGTCGGACAACACTGTCAGCTCGGAGTCCTTGGTGAACTTCGCCTGGTGCGCATTCGCACTCTTGTCCGTACTCTTGACCGTGTTCCTGCTCCCGACAGAATCTACTGAGCTGACGACCTCAGAAATCGTCTGTTCTCCATTCGCTTTGGCCTGGCGTGCGCCCGCCCCGGAGGCTTGCTCGATTGAAGTTTCAGTCTGCGCACCAGCCGCAGACAAACCGGCTATCCCGGTCTCCGCTTCGCCTTGCGGCGCACTGCCCTCTTTCAGAAGCAGAGCTTGGCTATTCCCCAGAGACAATGCAGCCGGAGATGATTTTCCGGTAGCTTCGGCAGATCCAGATGTGGTTGAGGCAAGTGCTGTTTCATTCGCTGCGGAGTCTTGCCCGGTTTCGCCGTCCAGGCCGGTGCCGAGAGAAGCCAGCATTGCCTGCCAACTCGAGCGGAAACATGGCGTGGCCGACCCGGAAGCAGGCGAAGAACTCGCGGCAGCCGCACTGGTCAACCCAGCGCTCGCCAGTCTGCTCTGCCCATTCGACTGAACCAGAGTTTTCACTGGCCCCGCGTGGACACCTGCCCCGATCTCGACTGCTGCGGCAACGGTCATGCGGTGAATCAGAGCAGATGCCGTGCCAAATGGAAGTGTGGATAGGTTAAAGCATTGTCACGAATGGGACCGTACATCCCGTTTCAGGAACCCGGTACGCCTGCAGCGTAAGTTTCTCTCAAGTTTTATCCATCGATTGACCGTCTCCCTGCGTGCCAGCTATTGCTGTGGCGGGCCGGACAGAAGCAGATCCGGCATGCACCCTTTCAGTTTGGTTCTGGTGCATCCGGTTGCCGTACCAATCGTCGAGACCCTGCTGACTGCGCCGCTCAGCCTCGATCGCATCCCTGGCCTCTGTCTCCTGGATCAGGGTTTCGGCCTGGCGCCGTTCGACCCTCTTGAGAAGAAACTCATGTTGCAGGGCTGACACGTTGTATTCGGCCACCGCAATCCTCGGAACCAGCACTGCAACCAGCCTCCCTGAGGCTCGTATCTCCTCCAGGCCGGCCAGCCGGTCCGGAAGTTCTCCGCTGTGTGCACTGGCCTGGACCAGCCGTCGGCCGCTGCGGTCCCGCTCGGCGGTCGCTGTCAGCGCATGTTCCAGGCGGTTGCGCTCGCTCACCGCGGAGTCGAGCTCCAGCCGGCACTGCTCTTCTTCGAGATCCCGGATGCGCAGCAGGCGGCGCAGCGCGCGCGAAACGGCCATTTTTATACTTCCGCGGTCAGCGCGCCAAGGCGGCGCACACAATCGCCATAATGAAAATGCTCAAGCGAATCCTGCGTCATAAATGCGCGCATTGCGTCCCGCGCGCGCAGTGCGCGGTCCAGATCCAGATCGGACCCAGGCTTGTAGGCGCCGATCCGCACCAGGTCCTCGGAGCGCGCATACACTGACATCAGCCGGCGCAGCAGTGCCGCCTGTTCCCGGTGCGCGGGTTCCGTGACCGCCGGCATCAGCCGGCTGATCGAGTCCAGCACCTCGATCGGCGGATACCATCCCTCGGCGGCAAGGTTGCGGGAAAGCACGATGTGGCCGTCCAGCAAGGACCGCACCGCATCCACCAGCGGGTCCTGTTGATCGTCGCCTTCCATTAGAACGGTGTAGAAGGCAGTGATCGACCCCAGGCGGAACTGTCCGGTACGTTCCACCAGCCGGGCAAGCCGCGTAAAGACAGAGGGAGTATACCCCTTTGCCGTGGGCGGTTCCCCGGCAGCCAGGCCGATCTCGCGGGCGGCCATCGCAAAGCGGGTCAGCGAATCGAGTACCAGCAGCACATGCTTTCCCTGAGCCGCGAAGTACTCGGCCACCGTAGTGGCAGCCATCGCCGCCCTCATGCGCAGCAGCGGCGACTGGTCAGAGGTTGAAACCACCACCACCGAGCGTGCCCTGCCTTCCTCGCCGAGCGCATCCTCCAAAAATTCAACAACCTCGCGGCCTCGTTCGCCCACCAGTCCCACCACTGTCACGTCCGCCTCGGTGTTGCGGGTCATCATGCCGATCAGCGTGCTCTTGCCCACGCCCGATCCGCCGAAGATGCCCACCCGCTGGCCGCGGCCCACGGTCAGCAGCGCGTCCAGCACGCGGATACCGGTGCCCAGAGGCGTGCGAATGGGCACGCGGTCCAGCGGCGAACGAACCACCCCGTCCAAAGGAAGCGCCTGAGAGACGGAAGGCGTCCGCCCTTCATCGATCGTCTGGCCCTGCGCATTGAGAACCCTGCCCATCAACTCCGGGCCCACTTCGATCTCGGGACTGACTCCAAGCGCCTCCACGGAATTGCCAAAACGTATGCCCTCGGTCGTGTCCACGGGCATCGACAGAACATTCGAACCGCGAAATCCGATGACTTCGGCCAGGTGCGGTTGCCCGAACTGGTCCAGAATCTCGCAGCACTCGCCCACCGACGCCAGCGGTCCCGCCGACTCAATGGTCTGCCCAACAGACTCGAGAACCTTCCCTCGCCAACGCCAGGGCTGGCCGCGATCCACGCGTCCGAAGTAGTGGGCCAGCAGCGGCGCCGGGCGCGGAGTCATGAGCCGGCCTCCAGAACCGTGCCCATAGTCTTGCCGGGCGCGGCTGCGTTTACGGCCCGGTGGCTGCCCGCACGGTCAAAGAATCCTCTTTCGATCTCGCCCAACTGGGCGCGAATCCCCAGGTCCACCGAACCCAGTCCCGTCTCGATCACGCAGTCGCCCAGCCGCATCCCTTCTCCGGCAGCCAGTGCAGGTTTCAACGCAAGATTGGGCAACAGGGCAATCGCTTCTGTCCACAAGTCGAGTTCCTCAGCAGGCACCCGCAGCCGCACCTCGGTCGACCCGGACAACTGGCCCAGTGCAACCCGGACCGCTCCGGTCAGCAGCAGCGGATCCATCTGCGCCTCGCGGCGCAGAATACGTGCCGCAACGGCCAGCGCCAACTCCACCACTTCGTGCTCCACCGCCTGCAGATACCGGTCGCGCTCCTCGGCAAAACTCTCGATCAGCGCGGCCGCCTGCTGCACACGCCGCTGTTCGGCAGCCACCTGGGCCACAGCTTGTGCCTCACGCTCCACCTGGCGGCCCTCCTGCCTGCCGCGCTCCCGGCCAGCTTCAAATGACTTGCGCGTCTCTTCGGCCAGACGCTTTTCCTGCTCGGCACGCACACCGGCATCCCTTGCCCCCTGGGCGCGCTCGCGCGCTGGTTCTTCGCGCACACTTCCTTGCGCGTCGGTTGCCCAGCCATTCCAGACCGGCAGGGCGGGAGCGGTGGGGTCGGCCGGGTACTCAAAAACCTCGACGTGCGTGGCCATTCCGTTTTCTGTTGTCCAACCCGTCGGCTGCAAGGCTTTCCTCTTCCACGCATGAGCGGTCAGTATTCAGTAGTCAGTTACCAGTAATCCGTTTCAGAAACCAATGTCGGTCATCCGTGATCAGTTTTCCATTGCCTGAGATGAATCCAACCGTTCAAGACGGAGGACGGACACCGTTCAAGCCAGCATCTCGTCACCGGTCTCCAGTTTGAGAACCACCTTGCCCTCTGCCTCCAGACGCCTGGCCAGGTTGAGAATCTCCTGTTGGGCCTGCGCCACTTCACGCGAACGCACCGGGCCCAGCACCTCCATATCTTCCTTCAGCATCTCCACGGCCCGCGAACTCATCGATTTGAAGATCTGGGCCCGCAGTTCGTCGCTGGTGCCGCGCAGGGCCAGCGCCAACTGCCGCTTATCCACTCCAGAGACAATTTCGCGGATGGTGGCCGGCGGCACCGTGACCAGATCGTCGAAGGTGAACATCAGGTTGCGAATGCTCAATGCCAGCTCCGGCTGGCCGTCTTCGATGGTTTCCAGAATCTTCTTCGACTCCTCGGCGTTGAGCCGGTTCAGCAGATCGGCCACCGCCTTGAACCCGGAATAGCTCTTGCGCGCCGTGTCTCCCACGCTCTCCAGGCGCCGGTGCAGAATATGCGCAACCTTCTGCGCCATCTCCGGGGAAAATTGCCGCATCTCGGCCAGCCGCTGAATGGAAACAACTTTGTGCTCCTCGCTCAGGTTATCCAGCACCAGCGAGGCCCGCCGCGGATCCAGGTGCGCCAGCACCAGCGCAATGGTCTGCGGATGCTCGGTGTCGAGCAGCTTGCCCAGTTGCTGGGGATCGGTACGCTGCAGCTTGGCCAGGTTGCCCTGCGCGGCTTCCTGGGAGCGCCGCACCAGCATCAGCAGGTCATCGGCGCGCTCTTTGCCGAAGGTCCCGATCAACAGACGGCTGGCATAGTCCAGGCCACCATGCACCATGAAGTTCTGCGTCTCCAGAAGCTCCCAGAACTCCTCCATGATTCCCGCTGAAATTTCCGGTGTGATGCCACGCAGATCGGCCAGTTCTTCGGTCAGCAGTTGCACATCCGGCTCCGGCAGCGCGCGCAGTATCTCCCTGGCCAGATCCTCGCCCACGGCCACCAGCAGGACTGCTGCCTTGCGCACGCCGGACATGTTTGCCGACTGGCGGTGCCTTGCTGTTCCGTTCTCGTTTCCCTGTTCGGACAAGGTCAAGGTCCTTTCCCTGTGGACTAGTCGGAGTGAATCCAGCTCTGCAATAACCGTGAGCTCTGCGTCGGCTCGCGCTTCAGATGTGCGGAGACCTGCTCGAAAATTTCCTGGGATTTGGCCCGCTCCGGATCAACCTCGACGGGTTCGGGTGTTTTTAATGCGGTTTGCGCAGCGGCCACAGTTCCGCCGGTCAACGCCTTGACCGGCGCCCGGGCGGCATCCTTGACCGCAGCGTTGGCGCGGCGAAGCGCTGGCCTCACACCGAAGGCCAGCACCACCATCAATCCAGCCAACAGGGCGGCGTACTTGACCAGCACCGGCGAATTCTCGGCCGTGGCCAGCAACTGGCCCGGCAGCGAAACCGGTTGCTGCGCGCGATTGTCGTCAAAGGCCAGATCCTGAACCGTCAACATATCGCCGCGCGCCGCATCGAAGCCCACCGCAGCCTGAGCCAGAGCGGTCAGGTTACGCAACTCGTCGGCCGAGCGGGGCTGCCAGACCGCCGCCTTCCCCTTGGCTGCCAACTGTGCCAGACGATCGTTCACAACGATGGCCGCGGTCAGCCGCCGCACCCGGCCCGGGCCCTCGACCACGTGGCGTTCTGTCTTCGAGGCGCCATAAGTTCCGGACTCGCTCTTCGCCGATTGCGGTGACGCGGTCTGTTGCGGGTAGACAGGCAGGGCCTGGGTATTGGGTGCGTTTGAAGCCGTGCCGGGAACCCCTGCCGCCACCGGCTGACCGCCGGAAGTCTGCTCGGTACGCTGCATCGAAAGCGTAACCGTTTGATCGGGATCGTAGCTCTCCTCGGTCTCTTCCGTGGCCGCCTGCGCGTAGTCCAGTGTCACCGAAGCGCGCACGTTGCCCACACCAGTCACCGGTTCCAGTGTCGAGGTCAACTTCTCTTCCAGTGCCTGTTCGGCGGTCAGCCGCATTGCATCGGCGGTCTTCGGTCCCAGCGGCAGGTGGCCGGCTGCATCCACCAGCACCACATGGTCCGGGGTCAATCCATCCACGGCCGAGGAGACCAGGTTGCGGATCGCTTCCGGCTCGCCATCGGCCAGCGAGCGATGGCGCAGCTTGATCACCACCGAGGCCTTGGCCGGGCGCTCCTGTTCGCGAAACAACGAGTCGTGAGGCAATACCAGATGAACCCGGGCCGATTCGACATCGGCCAGCGATCCCACCGTGCGTTCGAGTTCGCCTTCGAGGGCCCGCTGGTAGTTGACCTGCTCGTCAAACTCGGAGCCCACCCAGTTGGGCTTGTCGAAGATCTCAAAGCCGAGCCGCCCGCTCTTGACGCCTCCCTTGGCTGCCGTCGCCAGCCGCGCCTTGTCCAGCTGTGCGGCCGGAACCTGGATGCCCGCCCCATCAGCGGTCGCTTGAAAGGGTATCTGCGCCTGGGCAAGAGTCTGGCCGGTCTGCCGTGCGTCCTCAGGGTCCATGTCCACATACAACGTGCGCCAGTCCGTGCGCAGGGCATACCAAAGCAGGCCCCCGGCCAGGGCCGCAAGCAGCAGCGCGGCAAACAGCGCCCAGCTGCGCTGCACGGGATGCATCTGTGCCCAGCGAACCCTTGCCAGCCCCCACAGTCCGGCGAGCCGGTCCGTCAACTGGGGTTGTCCGGGTGTAGCCGGCGCGCTTTTTTCCATCTGGGTTCCCGTGGCCATGATTCCTGCGTCCTGCCGCTTTCCCGTTCTTCTCGAGTCCCGTTTGTTGTTTCTGGCTGGCTGGCTGCCTGCCAGCCCCACTCTCTCAAAGTCTCCCTACGCCGGCACAGCAGCAGCCGGCGCAACGGCTTGTTCTTAAAACTGCATTCCAATCACCGACTGATAGGCCTGCACCGCCTTGTTGCGCACGGCCAGCGCCAGTTCGAAGGCCATGCTCGCCTTCTGGGTGGCAATCATCGCCTGGTGCACATCCACACCGGAGCCGCTCATCAGGCCTTGAACGGCGCTGTGCGCCTGGTCCTCGAGCTGGTTCACCTGCCCCAACGCATCGGTCATCAGGTCGGCAAACGGGGTGGGCGCCGCGGCCTGCCCTCCCATCGAAGGGAAAGAAGGAGTCGCCCCGCTGCCGGCCAGATTCGACAAGGCCGTGGTTGCAGCGTTGATGGAGTTGATTGCGGTTTGCATCGGTTCCCCCTGTTATTGCACTCGCTTCTGCGGCCTGCTGCTCTGTTCCTGTACTCTCTACTTGCTGTCTGACGCGATGTTCTTGCTGCCTGCTGCTACGCCTTGGCAATCTCCAGTGCCGACGAGATCATGCCCTTCTCGGCTTGAACGGCAGAACTGTTCAGTCCATAAGCACGTGTCGCCCCCATCAGATCCACCATCTCTGTGAGGGGATTAATGTCCGGATAGGAGACGTACCCGTCGGCTCCGGCGTCGGGATGACCGGGGTCGTAGCGCTTGAGCGGGGCGGCTGTGTCCTCAACCACCTGCGCGATGCGCACGCCCGGCGCCACGGTTGCTGCCCCGGGCAGATTGAGCGAAGGCAGAGCCGCGGAGGGCAGCGAACCAGTAGCCGTGTTTCCCGAAGCCGCAGACATGGAATCCAGAAACCCGGGATCTCCCTGGTTGGCGGCAAAGACCACGTGCTGGCGACGGTAAGGACCGCCGGAAGCGGTGCGGGTGGTCTCGGCGTTGGCCATGTTGGCCGCCACCACCTCGGCGCGCATCCGCTCCGCCTGCATGGCCTCGCCCGAGGTTTCCATCAATCCAAACATGTTCATGGCTGTTGCTCCTCAAAAACAGCTTTCAGCTTTTAGCTCCCAGCTTCTAGCCCCAAAACAGATCGTCCACGTTAAACTCTGCTGCTCCATCCGCAAGCGTTCGGCTCGGTATCAGGCCATCAAATCGCTCTTTCCGGCCCGCATCATCCCCGGCCGCGCCCCATACTCCTTAGTGCATCCGTTGCGGGTCAGCGTCCAGTAGCTCCAAATTCCGCCAGGGGCTACTTGTCGGCGTGAATGGCGTCCATCACTCGCTGATACTCCTGGCGCAACAAAGCCACCCCGGTCTTGAACTTCAGTTGCGCCTCGGCCAGGTTCAATCCCTCGCGGTCCAGCGATACGTTGTTTCCGTCGGGCCGCGCGATCAGCCCGTCCACAGCCTTGATGCGCACCTGCCGGGACGCGCGCCCCTGGTCTACGCCCGCCATGGCATCTTTCATCTCGGCCTCGAAGTCCATGCCCACGGCGCGATACCCGGGCGTGTCGATATTGGCCATATTGACCGCAGTCAGCTTCACCTGGCTGGTGGCCAGATCCATGTAACGTGCAATCTGGTCACTCAGCCGTGTTTCGATCTCCATGCTCATGGCGTCCTCCCTGGCCAACCTTGGCCACGCGTCCAATCCGGCAATCTCCTGGTGCGCATCGCTTTAGTTCACCGTGAATCCAAAGTCGATCTCCCGCGCAGTGAGCACCGCCTCGTCACCAGCCAGGATGGCGCCCCGCTCCAGCACGTGTTCGAGTTCGCGGACATTGCCAGGCCAGTCGTGAGCCGCAAGTTTGGCCAGCGCACCGTGATCCAAGCGCTTGACCGGCGCTTCTCTGCCCATCCGCTGCATAAAATGGTCCACCAGCAGAGGCAGATCCTGGGCGTGATCGGCCAGCGCCGGCGTGCGGATCAAGAAGACCGCCAGCCGGTAGTAAAGGTCAGAGCGGAAGGCGCCCGTCTGGGTCTGCTGGGCCAGCGCCTGATGCGTAGCCGCCACAATGCGCACATCCACCTTCACGGTTTCGTTGTCTCCCACTCGCTGCAGTTCTCCGCACTCCACAAAGCGGAGCAGCTTGGACTGCAACGCCAGCGGCATCTCGCCAATCTCATCCAGGAACAAAGTGCCTCCATCGGCGGATTCGATGCGGCCGATGCGGCCCTGTACCGCGCCGGTAAACGCGCCGCGGGTGTGGCCGAACAGTTCGGCTTCAAGAAGCGCTTCGGGAATGGCCGCGCAGTTAATTGCGACAAAGGGCTTGCGGCTTCGTGTCGACAGCCGGTGCAGGGCCTCGGCCACAATCTCTTTTCCCGAACCGGTTGGGCCTTCGATCAGAACCGGAGTCGAGCGCGGAGCCACCAGCCGCACGCGGCGGCTGACCTCCAGCATGGATACGGAGTTGCCGATCAGTTCCGGGAGCCGTTCGCAGAATGCCTGTTCGCTGCCGGCGGGTTGATCGCCCCGGATGGGTACGGCCTTCGCATGGTTCAGGGAAGAGTCCTGCATGGCGGCCGGCATAATCACGGGCAGCGGAGGAACTTCCATGACGGTATCGGGAAACGGGATTGGCCAGGGAGCCGTGTGCCCACTCTCGGGCGCCGGATTCTGCCGGTTGAGCGCGGGCGCGGCATTCCACGCCGCTGTATCGGTATCCTGGCAGCGGCGCAGGGCGTAGAGCAGTTCCTGGCGATAAGGGCCGCGCTGGCTCTCCTGCGCCGTGGAACCACTGGCGGTCACCAGGTCCACCTGGGGAAAGCTGCCGCGGAAGTCTTTGAGAAACTCGGCAAGGTCCAGATCGGGCAGCCAGGAATCAACGATGACGGCCTCAGGGGGAGCGGCTTCGGCTTCGGCCCAGGCCTGGGCGCCGCCTTCTGCCTCACGCACCTGCCAGCGCAGGCCGGTGAGAATTTCAGAGAGCCGTTGGCGAAAGCTGCGATCGGCGCTGGCCACCAGCGCGGTGCGCGGCCGGATGCGGGTTGCGGTAGCAAGAACGGAAACCGGAACGGGTTGCATGATGAGTAATCTCCTGGGTATCGAGCGGGTTGATGCTGTCTAATGCGATTCAAAGGCTGGGCCGGCTGCCGCGGGCCTGGCTTGGAGTGCGGGCAGGGCCGGCAGTACGGCCAGGGTCAGATCGCCCTCCGAGGGCACAACATAGCCCTGTCCGCGCACTGTCCGGATCAGGTGTCCGGGAGGTGGATCCTTGAGCTTGCGGCGCAGGTAGTTCACGTAAACATCCACGATATTGGTGGTCTGCGCCGGTTCCATGTTCCACACCGAATCCAGCAACTCCACGCGCGACACGCACTGGCCGCGATTGAGCATCAGGTGTTCCAGCAGGGCAAATTCCTTGTTGGTAAGGACAATCGATTCGGCTCCGCGCCGGGCCGTGTGGTCCAGCCGGTCCAGTTCCAGGTCTCCGGCGCGCAACTGCAACCGGGCCTCCCGCTTGCGCCGCAACAGAGCCCGGCAGCGGGCCCGCAGTTCATGCAGGCTGAAGGGTTTCAGCATCAGATCGTCGGCGCCCAGGTCAAGGCAGCGCACCCGCGTCTCCACCTCCTGCCGCGCGGTAAGCACCAGCACCGGCAGATCGCCGTCCAGAGCGCGAACCTCGGCAAGCACCTGTTCCCCATCCTTGACCGGCATATTCAGATCGAGGATCGTCAGATCGGGCATCTCCCGGCGAAATGCCTCCACTGCGGCCCCACCATCGTAGGCCAGACTCACGCGGTGCCCGTCAGCCTCCAGGCCGCGGCTCAAAAACAATCCCAGCGCCCTGTCGTCTTCGGCGATTAATAACCTCATGGCAACCTTCCTTTTCAGCAGCGTGCTCCAACTGCGGCGCCTGCCGGGTCCTGCTTTCGGGCCGGCTTAGCGTGCGCTAACCAATGCCCTCCTTCACCTTCACGCGAGGCGAGGAGGAACTCAAGATTGGAAAGAAAAAAGAAGAAGGGAGAATTCCAGAAAGGGGATTGGTAGGGTGAGTGTCCCAATATGGGGCAGTCGTCCTGGAGCACAAGCGCCCTGCGCCCGCCGCCGTTCAATCAAGGGCAAGTTGGTTTCAGCAACAACGCTCTGCGTTCGCCTGCGGTGCACACCATGCAACGAACCGTCCTGGCTACATAAACTTCACCGCTTCAACGCGCCTTCCGCCGCGCGCGTCGCAGCTTTGTGCAGGTACATCGCGGCATCGGCGCGGGCTAGCAGATCTTTCATCGACTCGCCGTGCTTGTGTTCCGCCAGGCCAATCGAGGCGTCCACTCTAAGTTTCTGCGGACCCGATCTGCCCTGAACCGAGTAGTTCCCGCAGACCCATTTGCTCAGCCGCTCCGTCTGCGCACTGGCTTCTGACAAACCGTAATCCAGCAGGATGATGAACTCGTCGCCGCCCCAGCGTCCGATCAAGTCCGTCGAACGGCATGCCGATTTGAGCTCCGTGGCAAACTGTTTCAGCAACTCATCCCCGGTCAGATGCCCGTGCTCGTCGTTCACTTTCTTGAACCCGTCGATGTCGATGATGGCGACGCAAAACGTCACGCCGGCCGCGATCCGGCGATCGATCTGGGTTTCGACCAGAAGGCGGCTGTGCAATCCGGTCAGCGCATCGCGGGAAGCAATCTCTTCAGCCTTCTCCAGTTTTTCCTGGTAATTGGATACCTCGGAACGCAACTGGTCCAGGGCTGCCTTGCCCTCTTCCGTCATGCGGTCTATGGAGGTTTTCAGTTCCGCCGCACTCTTCTCGATCGAGGCGCGAATTTCGGTCAGGTTATCCAGACTGGCAATCCGGGTCAGCCGTGACGTAACCTCGTGGATCTGTCCGGCGCAGCGCTGATCCCGGGCGCCCACCGATTCGGCGGTGCGAGCCATCACGATCAGCAATTCCTTCACTTCCCCGGTCTTCTCCTGGTAGTGCCTCGCCGTCCGCCTTCCCCACCCCTGCAACTGCTCTTGTACATTTCTCTCCGTGGCCGCGACGGCCTCGCGGCTCATCCCGGCTGATAGGTTAGCCTCCAGCTTGCCAAGACTATGTTTCAGCTCTTCTCCCAGCGCGGAACAAGCGTCCACGCTGCAGTTGCCCATCTCCAGCAATGCGGAGCGATAGGCGGCAATTGCAGCGGGAAGGATATCCATATCGTCCGTCCCGCCGGAATCGTTTGAGCCCGTCTGTACAGTATCCAGATACTTCTTCAGTGAGATCATGCGCCCTCGGAGCCGGTTTGCCCGCAGCTGACCTGTACGCGGACATATCACTACGAAGTATCGGCAAATTCTCACCCTCACTTTAGCTGAGTTGTTTCTTAACAGTTGCCGGACTGCGCCCATCCCCGACTGGCTGGCCGGGGCGTTCGGACCGCACCAAAACAACGAAGGCCCGGCGCACCCGCCGGGCCTTCGCAATGCTCATCCGCGGATTACGCGGCTTACCATTACGCCAGAAGGCGCTGTACCTTTTCTTCAATTACATCCTGCGGCACATAGCCCACAATCTGATCGGTCACCTTGCCGCCTTTGAAAAACAGCAATGCCGGAATCCCGCGGATTCCAAAGCGCGAAGGTGTGGCGCTGTTCTGGTCCACATTGACCTTGGCCACCTTCAACTTGCCGGCATACGTTGCGGCGATTCCGTCCACGATGGGCGCAATGGCCTTGCAGGGACCGCACCAAACGGCCCAGAAATCCACCAGAACCGGTTGCTCACTGCGCAGCACCTCCTGATCGAAGGTTGCGTCGCTTACTTCCAAAACTCCCAAACCTGCCATGATCCTCCTTGCGGCACTCAAGCTCCCTTCAGTGTACCGGGAACAGCGTGTTTATGGGATGCGCCGTCCTGCGGAAAAGTCGCAATTCTCGCCTCAACCGTAAACAGAAAATGTCTCGCTCATAGGCTGGCTTCTCGAAGTAATCTTTATTGGAATGAAGTACATAAGTCAGGCCCGGTGAGCCAGGAGCACAAGCAAAAGCGCCCGGATCCCAAAAGGATCACGGGCGCTAGAGCAGCCCTCCCCCAGAACTGCCCACGCAGAAAATTTAGGTGTTCTGCCCATGAATAGCAAGCAATCTTAGGTAATGACAGAAGTAACTCCCCATAGGTTATTGCCCAGAAAGATACTGAAACTAATGAGAAAGTTACCCTAATGACAACCTCTTCATCCCTGCACGAACAAGCGCATGAACAGGCCTCAACCGATGCCCGGTTCAGAAAGCTCTCTGGCCCCTTCAGGCCTCAGGCGGCACGCCACCAGCTCCGGTTCCAGATGGTTCTCCAGGGCACGGTTGCGAATTGCGGTCAAGGCCTGGGGCAAACTCTCCTCGTTCGCTACCACCACAAGTACCGCAGGACCGGCCCCGCTCAAAGCCACACCCACAATCCCCTGCTCCTCCCCCACCAGCGGCAGCAGCAGCGGCAGCAGCGGGCAGATGGGAGCGCGGTAGGGCTGGTGAATCCGGTCGCTCATGGCAATGCGGAGAAGGTCTGTTCTGGCCGCAGCAAAAGCCAGTCCCAGAAGCGCCACGGACTGTATGTTGGCCACCACGTCGGCGCGGGAGTAAGCGGCGGGAAGTACCGCGCGGGCCTTGCTGGTGGGCAATGGATCCGCGGGAAGAACCACGATCGCCCGCCACTCGGCTGGAGGCACAACACGCGCCACATGCACATGCCGGCCCTCGCTGGCCGTGGCCACAAATCCGCCCAGCCAGCAGGCCGCTGCGTTGTCCGGATGGCCCTCCAGCGCACTCGCCTCTTCCACAATGCGCTCCGAACTCCAGCCCAGTTGGCCGAAATAGACTGCAAGAGCTATGCCGGCAAGCCGCCCGGCCGCCGACGAGCCGCAGCCCATCCCCAGCGGTATGCCATTGTCCATGCGAATTGCCAGGGGGACAATCGGCCGGCCGTGATCCTGAAGCAGCCGCCGGTAAAGATCGAGGATGAGATTATCCTCAAGCCGTCCGCAGCGCTCCGTATCCCGGCCGGTCGCGGCAATCGAAAACTCCGCGGCCGGTTTTGCCTCGATTTCGAGATAGAAGTCCAGCGCCACCGCGGCCGCGTCGAATCCCGGGCCGAGATTGGCTGAGGTTGCGGGCAGCCGCAGCCGTAAACTTCCCGTCTCCGGCCTCAGGTCTTCGCTCATCCAGCCCTGCCCTTGAGCGTCGCCAGCACCGCGGCTACTGTAGCCTCAACAGCCACCGCATTGCGCCGCAGCCCTACAAGTTCCCGTTCCACTCCAACGGTCTCCTCTTCCTTCAGGAGCGTTCCGCGATGGAAATCAATCGTGTAATCGGCGTCCTTGAGCGTGTGCCCGGTTAGCACCAGAACCACCGTCTCTCCGGAAGCCACTGCGCCCTGTGCTCGCAATTTCTTCAGCCCCGCCAGGGTAACGGCTGATGCGGGCTCGCAGCCCAGCCCTTCCGTACCCAGTTCGGCTTTGGCAATGGCAATCTCGGCCTCGGTCACATCCAGGCACCAGCCGCCTGTATCCTGAATCACCCGCACAGCCTTGCGCCACGAAGCGGGGTTGCCGATACGGATGGCCGTGGCGCGGGTGTGCGCCTCCACCGGTTCCATTGCCGAGCCGTGATTGTCGGTCATGCTGCGCACCAGCGGATTGGCGCCCACGGCCTGAATCACTGAAATCCGCGGCATCCGCGCCACCAGTCCCAGTTCATGCAGCTCGCGGAAGCCCTTGCCCAGCGCCGAACTGTTCCCCAGGTTGCCGCCCGGCACAATCACGTGGTCGGGAACGCTCCAGTCAAACGCCTCGGCAATCTCGAACGCCGGCGTCTTTTGCCCTTCCAGCCGGTAGGGGTTCACTGAGTTCAGCAGGTAGATGGGCGCTTCCTTCACAATCTGCGTCAGCAGGTTCAGGCAGCCGTCGAAATCGGCCTTCAACTGGCAGGTCACCGCGCCGTAGTCCATGGCCTGCGATAGCTTGCCCCAGGCAATCTTTCCGTCGGGAATCAGCACCAGGCTGCGCAATCCGGCGCGGGCGGCGTAAGCCGCCATGGACGCCGACGTATTTCCCGTGGACGCGCAAGCCACCCACTCAAAGCCCCGCTCCTTGGCCACGCTCATCGCCGCGGTCATGCCGGTGTCCTTGAACGAGCCGGTTGGATTCATGCCCTGGTGTTTGGCAAAGAGCTGATCGATGCCCAGCGCCTTGGAGGCGCGCGTCAGGTGATAGAGCGGAGTATTGCCCTCGCGCAAGGTCACGGCGTCGCCAAAGCTCTCCAGAATTGGCAGCAGCTCGCGGAATCGCCAGACGCCGGAGTTGTCCAGCTCCTCTGCCGAGCAGCGCCGCTCCCGCCAAAGCCATTTCAACGCGCCCGCATTGGGGCGGTCGTTGCCTTGGCGCTGGCCCCAGCCGGGGTATTCCACTTCAAACAGGTCACCGCAGACGGCGCAGCGAAAGTCCGGCTGTGCTTCTGTACCCGCGATCCGCGACCCGCATCCGAAACAGCGTAATTGGTGCAAATTGTCGTTCATGCCTGGTGTTAGCCTACCAGCGTACGGCGATTTTTGCTTTAGATTGGAGCTTCATTCCCCTTGTTCCATAACTTGATTCAAATCTTGAAGCGTCTCCTGCCGCGAACCAGGGTTCTTCTTCCACTTCTCGGTTTCGCTTGTCTGGCGCAGGCGTTCGCGCAGACGCCCTTGCGCGTAGCCGCCGCCGCCGACCTCGAGCCGGTGCTGCCGCCCATCCTTGAGCAGTTCCGCCAAGCCACCGGAATCCGTGCCGAAGCCACCTTCCAGGCATCGGCCGTGTTGACCACTCAGATTCAGAACGGCGCGCCTTTCGATCTGTTTCTCTCAGCGGATCTCAGCTATCCCAGGCGGCTCATCGATGCCGGTCTGGCAGACGCCGGCACAGGCGATGCCGCCGCTCCCATCCCCTACGCCAAAGGCACTCTCGTTCTGTGGGCTCGCAAGGACTCGCATCTCCCGCCTCCGTCGCTCGATCTGCTCCGCAACCCCGCTCTCAAACGGCTGGCCATCGCCAACCCGGAGCGCGCGCCCTACGGCCGAGCCGCGGTCGCCGCCCTCACCGCTCTCAAGCTCTACGACGCGCTCAAGCCGCGCCTCGTCACTGCCGAAAACATCTCGCAAACAGCCCAGTTTGTTGACTCCGGCAACGCCGACGCAGGGCTCATCTCGCTTACCTCTGCTCTCACCCCCAGGCTCTCGGCCTGCGGCGCCTATTTCATCATTCCGCGCAACCTCTACCCACCCATCGAGCAAGGCGCGGTCATCCTCAGCAAAACCACCCAACGCGTAGCCGCACACAAGTTGCTCGACTTCCTGCTCTCGCCTACAATCCAGGCGCAATTTGCCAAAAGCGGCCTCACGCCCGTTCACTAGACGCAGTAAACCTCACGAGACCACATGGACTGGCAAGCACTCGCCCTATCGCTCAAACTGGCAACGGTCACCACGGCAATTCTGCTTGCCGTGGCCGTGCCCCTGGCGGCTCTGCTGGTGCTGGGCCGCAGCCGCTGGCTGGCCGCAGTCGAGGCGCTGGCCGCCCTGCCGCTGGTCTTGCCTCCCACCGTGCTTGGCTTCTTCCTGCTGGTTCTCCTCGGGCGGCGCACCGCCTTTGGCCGCGCCATCACCGTCCTGCTCGGCCACCCGCTGGCCTTTTCCTTCTCCGGCCTCGTGGTCGGATCGGTGATCTACAGCCTCCCCTTTGCAGTTCAGCCACTCGTCGCCGGATTTGCCGCAGTCCCGCCGTCTCTGGTGGACGCGGCCCGCCTTCTCGGCGCAACTCCGCCAAGGCTGGTGCGTACCCTGCTCATCCCGCTTGCCCGCCGCTCACTGCTGGCCGCCGCCGTGCTCAGTTTTTTGCACACCATGGGCGAATTCGGCGTGGTCCTCATGCTCGGCGGAGACATCCCCGGCGCAACCCGAACGCTCTCTATCGTGCTCTACAACCAGGTTGAAAATTTTGACTACGCCACAGCCAATCGCACTGCGGCCACCCTGCTCGGATTAAGTGTTGTAGCCCTCGCCGTCATCTACCTGGGCGACCGCTCTCGTGGAGGCCGTCATGCTTGAGTTGGCCCTCCACGCCCGCCGCGGCAGCTTTCATCTGCAGGTCGAGTGCCGATTCGCCTCCGAGTGGACCGTCGTCTTCGGTCCCTCTGGCGCGGGAAAAAGTTCTCTGCTTCGCCTTCTCGCCGGGCTCGACCTGACAGATTCCGGCCGCCAGGAACACGCACACATTGCCCTCGACGGCAATCTGCTCACTGATTCGTCCCGCAGTCTCCGCCTCAAACCCGGACGCCGTCAGACTTCGATGGTCGCTCAGCAATCCGCTCTCTTCCCTCATCTCAGCGTCGAGGCCAATGTCGCGTATGGGCTGCACCGGCTTGACCGTGCCGCGCGTCTCAAGCGAGTCAGGGAAATGCTGGAGTTGGTGGACGCAACAGACCTGCTCAACCGCCGTCCGCAGGATCTCTCTGGCGGCGAAGCGCAGCGCGTGGCTCTCGCCCGTGCGCTGGCTCCCCAGCCGCGGCTTCTGCTCCTCGACGAGCCTCTTTCGGCCCTTGACGGCGCCGCCAGCGATGCCTTGCTCGTCCGCCTCCAGCTTTGGCTCAACCAGCATCATGTGCAAACCGTAATGGCCACGCACGATGCGACAGACGCTCTGGCCATCGGAGCTGAAGTCCTACTGCTCCATGAAGGCCGCCTGGCCGCTCTGGGACCTGCTGCCGAAGTGTTGGCAGCCGAGCGGGAACGATTGCTCCGGCGGCTTAAAAGTAGTTAACCAAACTCTCTTAAAGTCTGCGGCCTCGTCCCTTCGATTGCGCCATCCGGTTGTTCTAACATCGAAGCATGTCGAATCCATGGCTCGATATTCCCCTTGCCGACTACGAGGGGCACATGACTTCTGCCGAAGTGCAACAGTTCGGAGTTCTGTCGGAGTTATTTGCGGAAGCCATTGCATTCCGCCGTCCTGCATCCATCGCCATCCTCGGAATTGCTGGCGGAAATGGACTCAATAGGATCGACAGCAAAATGACCGGGCGGGTGGTTGGACTGGATGTGAATCCGCTGTATCTGGATGCTGTTCGAAGCCGTTTTTCCCATCTGTCAGGGCTGGAGCTTCATTGCATCAATCTTGCCGAACAGCTTGTCGAACTACCTCCGGTGGAATTGGTCCACACTGCTCTGGTATTTGAGCACGCTGGAACCGGCCTTTGTCTGGACAATGCAGTATCTCTCGTGGCCAACAAGGGCGCGCTCTCTATCGTGCTGCAACTCCCCACTACAGCTGGCCAGAATGTAAGCAGAACCGGGTTTGCTTCGATTCAGCGCCTGGCGTCTCACTTCTCGCTGATCGATCCCATGCAGTTGCGCGAGACGCTTGCAGAGCGTTCATTCCAGTTGGCCTTTGAATCCCGCCGCTCGCTTCCCGCAAACAAGGAATTCTGGATGGGCATCTTCGTTCGCAAGTAACCCAGCCACTTGTGCACTTAATCATTCCATCGAGAAGTTTGCCGTCAGAACCCCACCATCACCGGCTCCATCTCCAGTTCAATCCCAAACCGGTCTTCAACCGCTGCGGCAATCTGCCCTGCCAGAGCCAGAATCTCCTCCGCGCTCGCCGCGCCGTCCCGATTGATCAGCGCCAGCGTATGCCGCGATGAAACCCCAGCCCTGCCCAGCGCGTACCCCTTCGCGAAACCGGATTGTTCAATCAGCCAGGCAGCCGGCAGCTTCACTTGTCCCGGACCTGCCGGAAAGCGTGGCGGATCTTTCTCGCTCATCGCCGTAACCCGCCGCACTTGTTCCTCGCTCACCACGGGATTCTTGAAGAAGCTGCCCGCGCTGCGGCAATCGGGGTCGCCCTCCACCATCAGCATCCCCTTCGATTGGCGAACCCGGCGCACCGCCTCAGCCACTTCTGCAAGGCTCGGCTGCGCCCCCTCTTCGCGGTTCTCCGCGATCGCCCGTTGCAGGTCCGCATAGCGCAGTGTCGGCGCACCCCCGGGAGTGAGCCGGTAATCCACGCGCGTCACAATGTAGCGTCCGCGGTCGATCGTGTTGAACCGGCTGCGGCGATAGGCAAACCCGCACTCGCCTGCCGTGAACACCACAAATGCCTGTTCGTTCAGGTCGTAGGCCCGCACCCGCTCAATCGCCGATGCCGCCTCCTGCCCGTACGCGCCCACATTCTGCACCGGCGTGCCGCCCACCGTGCCGGGAATTCCCGCCAGGCACTCAATCCCCGCACAGCCATCCTCGGTGGTCAGCCGCACAAACTGCTCCCAATCCTCGCCCGCCGCTGCCTGATAAATCTTCTGGCCTGACTGATCCGCCGCCTCCGCAACCGTCACGCCGCGCAATCCCACCCGCATCACCAGCCCATCGAATCCGGCGTCCGAAACCAGCAGGTTGCTGCCCCCGCCCAGCACGAACAGGGACAGCCCGCGCTCCCGCGCCCATGTGGTCGCTTCCACAATCTCGACTTCCGTTGTCGCCTCCACAAACCACCGGGCAGGGCCGCCGATGTGGAACGTGGTGTAGGGCGCAAGCAGCGTATTTTCTTTCATGAGCACCGCATCAAGGCTACACCACTCGCGTTTCACGGTAGAATCAAAGCAGGCAACTTCCCTGCCGGAGGCGAAAATGTACCCAGAACTGATGGTAATTCCCATGCGCGAAGAATTGGTGCGCGCTGGAATCAACGAAACCCGGACCGCCGAGGACGTGGACGCGGCTTTGGCTCAGCCGGGCACAACCCTGTTGGTCGTGAATTCAATCTGCGGCTGTGCGGCGGGCAAAATGCGCCCCGGCGTACGGCTCGCGCTTACCAACTCCGCCAACCTCCCCGACCAGAAAATCACCGTCTTTGCCGGTCAGGACCGCGAAGCCACCGACCGCGCCCGCAGCTACTTTGAGGGCAACCCACCCAGTTCTCCCGCCATCGCCATTCTCCGCGACGGCAAGCTGGTGTACCTCATGCAGCGTTCCGTCATCGAGCAGGCCACCGCCCAGCAGATTGCCGGTGAACTGGTCCGCGCCTTCGACGAGTTCTGCGCCAAAGCCACGGCATAGCCAAAGTTTTCAGCCCAAATACCAGAACGGCCTCCCGCGTGGGAGGCCGTTCTTGCTTCAAGTCCTATCCTGCTTAGTCGCCTTCCGGCGCTTGCGCCAGCTTCTGCACCTTGCTGTGCCGTATCGAATAGCTGAAGTAGATCACCAATCCGAACAGAAGCCAACCAATCATCACCATCCAGGTAATGCGCGGCAGGTTGGTCATCAGGTAGACGGCTGAGATAATCCCCAGAATCGGAACCAGCGGAACAAACGGCGTCTTGAAGGGCCGATGCAGGTTAGGTTGCCGCACCCGCAGTACCCACACACCTGCGCAAACAATCGTGAACGCCAGCAGTGTGCCGATATTCACCAGTTCGGCCAGCCGCCCGACGGTCAAAAATGCCGGCAGGATCGCCACCACAACGCCGACCGTGATCGTCGAAATCCACGGCGTGCGGAACTTGGGATGAATGGAAGACGCCCACTTTGGCAGCAGCCCGTCCCTCGACATCGAGTAGAAGACGCGCGACTGGCCCAGCAGCATCACCAGCATCACCGTCCCCAGCCCGAACACTGCGCCGATCTTCACCAGCAGCGAACCCCAGCTCACTCCGGTCGCATCAATGCCCAGAGCAACGGGATCGGCAACATTCAGCGAGTGGTAGTTCACCAGCCCGGTCAGAACCGTGGAAACAAGAATGTAGAGAATCGTGCAGATCACCAGCGAGCCCAGGATGCCCAGCGGCATGTCCTTTTGCGGGTTCTTGGCTTCCTGTGCAGCCGTCGAAACCGCGTCAAAGCCGATGTAGGCAAAAAAGATGGAAGCCGCGCCCGTGGCGATTCCTTTGAGACCAAAATTGCCGTGCCCGTCTGAAGGCGGAATGAACGGATGCCAGTTGGCCCACGCCAACGCCGGGTGATGGAAGAGGAAGTACGCGCCCAGAACCAGGAAAATGCCCACTACGCCCAGTTTCACAAACACAATCGCCGTGTTCAGGTTGGCCGACTCCTTGATGCCGATCACCAGCACGGTCGTCACCGCCAGAATCGCCAGAATCGCCAGTAGGTTGAACAGCGCCGTAACGTGCTGCAACCCGCTCGTATCGGTCCCAGCGGGAAGCGAGGACAATGGCAGCCACCGCTCGTGAAAGAAGACCAGTACCGTTCCCGGGGTAGCGGTCAGACGCGGCGGAAAGTAGATATGCAACTGCTGCAGCAGGCTGTTGAAGTACCCTGACCAGCCGGCAGCCACGGTGGCCGCGCCAAAGCCGTATTCCAGCCCCAGGTCCCAGCCGATAATCCACGCCACAAACTCACCCAGCGTGGCGTAGCCGTACGTGTAGGCCGAGCCGGCGATGGGAATGATCGAGGCAAACTCCGCGTAGCACAGCCCAGCAAAAGCGCATACAATTCCGGCCAGCACAAAACTCAGCGCCACGGCCGGACCGGCATGCAACGCCGCCGCCTGCCCGGTCAGTACAAAAATGCCGGCCCCAATAATTGCGCCGATGCCCAGCGTAATCAGGTTCAGTGCGCCCAATGAACGCCGGAGCGTGTGTTCGCCCTGTTCACCGGCCTCTTGCGAGAGCATCGACATGGGTTTGATACGAAGTAGTCTGGACATGGATGAGGAACTTCCTCCGCTATAGCTGGTATGAAATTGGTGTCCGGCTCAGGCCTTGCTTTCGACCCGCCGTGACCAGAAAAGATAAACAGGAATTCCAAGCAGGACCAGAACCAGGCCGGGCCAAGTGTACTGAGGCTTATAACGCAATAATACGACACAGATCCCTGCCGCCAGCACCAGGTAGAGTGCCGGCAGCAACGGATAGCCCCATGCTTTATACGGCCTTGGCGCGTCCGGCTGCTTGAAACGCAGCACAAACAAGCCAACAATCGTGAGGATGTAAAACACCAGCTCCGCAAAAATGATGTAGTCCAGCAACTGGCTATAGGAGCCTGAAACGCACAGCAACACCGTCCATCCAGCCTGCACCAGCAGCCCCGCCACCGGTGTCTTGTACCGCGGATGCAGCCTGCCCACCGACTTGAAAAACAGCCCGTCGCGGCTCATCGCGTAATACACCCGCGCGCCAGCCAGCGTCATGCCGTTCGCGCAGCCAAAGGTCGAAATCAGAATCGCTCCGGCCATCAGCCAGGCGCCGCCAAACGGCAGTATCTGCTGCAAAGCCGCCGTCGCCACGCGGTCTTCCGACGCATGTTGAATCCCGCGCGCCAGCAGCGTCGTGCCGTTGGGGTCGCCATGCATGGGCAGCACCAGCAAGTAGCTGAGAGAAACCAGAAAGTAAACCGTCAGCACAAACCCGGTGCCCAGAATCAACGAGAGCGGAATATTCCGCTTGGGATTCTTAACCTCGCCTGCCGTAAACGTGATGTTGTTCCAGGCATCGGCAGAAAACAGAGACCCCACCTGCACCACCGCCAGAATCACCACTACATTCACCAGCACCATGGGCCCGCCAACGCCCACCTGCACTGGGTGCAGCGAACTCCAGCCCGCATTCTTCCAGAACTGGCTCCAGCCGGGACCAAAATTGGCCGCCCACGCCGTCGCATTGTGGCCCACCGTAAAGGCCAGCAGGATCAGAGCAGCCAGTGAAAGCGCCTTGGCCGTTGTGAACACGTTTTGAATCAGCGCGCCCAGGCTCACGCCAAAAATGTTGACCACGGCCAGCAAAATCACAATCGCAATGCCCGTCAGGTTGGCCGTGCTGACGCCGATCTCCATGTTGCCCAACACCATGGGGCCAAACTGGAACGCGGGAACGTGCGCGATGTGCCACAGCCAGTGCGTCGTCGAAATAACCGGGAAAAACACCCCGAGAAACTTGCCGAAGGCCACGCAGACCGCCGCAATCGTCCCCGTCTGAATCACAAGGAACAGCGTCCACCCGAACAGAAACCCCCACAGCGGCCCCAGCGCCTCGCGCAGGTAAACGTACTGGCCGCCGGCCTTGGGCATCATGGCCGCCAATTCGCCGTAGCTCAGCGCGCCAATCATGGTCAGCATCGCCGTCAGAACCCACGCGCCCAGGTAAAGCGCCGGCGAGTCGGTCCCGCGCGCAATATCCGCATCCACAATAAAAATGCCGGACCCGACCATCGACCCGATCACAATGGCCGTGGAACTGAAAAGGCCCAGACTCTGCACCAGGCGCGGCTCGCTTGCCTGTCCATTAATCGGGTTGGAGGGCTCTGGAATGGGAGTGTGTCCTGGAATCGTCACGTAATAAAAGTTTTAGCGAATTTCACCGCAGATGTCTTGAGCTTTTTCAAAGTGTACGATTTTCGGACACTTTGTACAGGTTCGATACACTTCGAACCTGTACTAGATGCGTCTACCCCAGTAGCGCAACCCACTTGCGAAACTCCGTGGCCGGATCCGCCTGACGAAACAGCGAACCGGCAATCGCAACCACCGTCGCTCCGGCTTCCAGCGCTGCCGGCGCCGTTGCCAGCGTAATCCCGCCAATCGCCACCAGAACCGGACCGGGTCCAGCCTGCTCCCGCAGCCGCCGCACTCCTTCCATCCCGATAGGTGGCGCCGCCACCTGCTTGGTCCGGGTCGGAAACACCACGCCAATTGAAAAATAGTCCGCCGGAGTCTGCAGAATTCCGGGAACAAGCGCCGCGCCGCCGCCAAAGGTGCCGATAATCCTCGCCGGCCCCAGCAGCTCGCGCGCCGCCGCAGGGGTCAAGTCACCCGAGTCCACATGCACACCGTCAAATCCCGTCTGATCAATCAGATCGGCCCGATCATCGAGAATCAGCTTTACCTGTCCAGCCGGCATGGCCGTGCGCAACAGGGCGGCATCGGCCAGCAGTTCGGCCTCGCCCCCTGTCTTGTTGCGATATTCCAGCAGCGTCACGCCGGCATCGGCCAGCGAGCTGCCCAGATAGCTCAGAAACGCAGCGCGCCCTGCAGCAGGAATCACGGATGAATCCAGAATCGGATAGACCTTCGGAAATGAGATAGCCATGTATTAAGGGTAGCCGATCTGATCGCGAAGGTCTGTGCCGCTTATTTCACGAACGACGGCGGTCTGTCGCTCACTGCCTTTCCCCGCTCCATATTTGGCTTTGTCGAGAGCGTAAACACCAATTCCGAGACGCCCGCCTTCAGCGCGCCCAGCGGTAGCCATGTGCTCGCATAAGGCGCCCCATTCAGCGTGACGGACTGGACATACGGCCCCATTCCCTTCCCCAGCACAACCAGCTTCCGCTCATCGTCAAAACGCACCGTAGCGCGAGGAAACATCGGCGTTCCCAGCGCCACTCCGCCAATGCCGGGAACCGCCGGATAAAGTCCCAGCGCATTCCACACATACACGCCTGAAGTGGCTCCCAGGTCGTCGTTGCCCGGAATACCGTCCGGCCCCACCTTGAAAGTCTCCTTCTCGATCCGCGTCACCACATCCTGCGTCTTCCACGGCGTGCCGGCAAACGTGTATGCGTAAGGCGTCACAAAGTCCGGTTCGTTCGCCATGTTGAAGCACGGCTCGCCCCAGCAGATCAGCTTGGAGAAGAATTTGTCCAGCCGCTTCTGCACCTCGTCGTCGCTGCCGATACGGCGGAACAGTTCCGGGTAATCGAACGGAACCATGAAGGTGTACTGGTAGGTGTTTCCCTCTTCGAATCCCATCTGATCGGTCGAAACCGACGTGACGGCCTGCCGTGGCAGGGAACGCTCTGGATCGAAGCCCGTCAGCCAGCTACCATCGGTATGCCGCGGACGAATCCAGCGGGTCTCCGGATCAAAGATATTCTTCCAGCTTTCCGACTGTTTCATGAAATGCCGATACGCGTCTGCATCGCCAAGCGCCCGCGCAAATTGGGCAATCGCAAAATCGGAATTGGCATATTCCAGCGTCCGCGAGCCGGAGATGGGATCGTCGGCCGGAACGTACCCATATTGCAGATACTCTTTCAGGTGAGGCCGCTGGGCTGTCTCGTTGTAACGGGCGCCAAACGGTATAGAGCGTCCCGGCTCCGTGCCCCCCTTCACCATGTACTTGAGAGCTGTCCCTGTATCGAAGTGACGCGCGCCAAATGCGTACGCCGACGACAGCAAAATCGGGGGCGAATCGCCCGCCATCGCATAGATGGATTCATTTGCCGCGACCCAGTGCGGTAGCCACCCGAACTGCTCCGCATCGTTCACCAGCGACTGCATCATATCGCTCTCGCGGTCAGCCACAAGCAGCGACTGGAACTGCACCGTATTGCGATAGGTATCCCAGTCCGAGAAGTTCGTGTATTGCGCGCGCTGCTGCGTCCCGGCAACCGTATGCAGCTTCCTGTCGAAGCCCGTGTACTCCCCATTCTCATCGCTGAACAGGGAGGGAAACAGCAGCGAGTGATAGAGCCCCGTCGCAAAAATCGTGCGCTGGTCCGGGCTGCCGCCTTCAATCTTCACCCTGTCCAGCAACTCCGTCCAGGCCGTGCGGGCCTTCGCGCGCTGCGCGTCGAAGCTCCAGCCCTGAATCTCCTTGTCCAGATTCTCCTGTGCATTCGCCTCGCTCACGTACGAAATGCCGGCCTTCATCTGCACTTCGCGGCGATCGCCAAAATCCAGCCACGCGCCCGTGTGCTTGCCCTCGGCCTTCCGTTCTCCGTGATGAATCTCGTCATCCTGCCAGGTCGCGAAGCTCTCAAACGGCTGATCGAACTTTGCCGCGATGTAGATCGTGTACCGCGTGTCTGATCCGCACACTCCGCCGGTCGTGACCGTGCCTCGCAGACCATTGTTCCCGGTCAGTTCCACCTTGCTGCCATCCTTCTCCCGTCCAACCGGCGGCAGAAAAGTCATGTGGACATCGGTGTCGGCGCTGCCTCCGGTGTTCATCAGCAGCCGCGCCGGCTTGCCCTCCGGAAAATGGAACCGCGCAATGCCCGAGCGCTCGTCCACGGTCAGCTCAACCCTCACGCCGTCCCCTAGCGTCACCGCATAGTAGCCCGGCTGCGCCTGCTCTGTGCTGTGGTCAAAGGGAACAGCGTACATTTTCCGGTCTTTTCCAGGACTTATCGCGAATTCGCCGGTCCATGGCAGCACCGGCACGTCCGCAAAAATCGGGCAGCCCACGCCGCTGATATGCGTCATGCTGAAGCCGTGAATATTCTTTTGCTCGTAGTAGTAAAAGCCCTGCGTGTTGGTGTCGGGACTCCACTGGACCATACCGAAAGGCATTGCAGCGCCGGGGAAGGTATTGCCGCCGCCCGCCGTTCCAATCCGGGGATCAACCGAGTCGTACAGGCTGCCCGTCTGGGCAAACGCAGGCGCACACAGTGTCAAACACAAGGCAAACAAAAGCAGGAAGCAAAAGCGCAACGATCTCATTCCACTCTCCAGAACAGCTTCCGGCTGCGGCGAGAAGGCAATCATGCATTCTCGCCGCTCCGTTATCTTTCAGCTCGGCAGGCGTTCCATTGAGCGGCAGTACGCCCCGCCCGGCCAAACGAATCATACCGCAGGCGGGAAAGTGGCGAACTCTGTGGCGTCCCGTCTCCAGTCCTCCCTTACATCCCGTCCGCGGAGGGTCCGTACGTTCCTGGAATCGGCTTGTCCAGCAGACGCAGATAAACGCCTAACTGCGCACGGTGGTGAATCAGGTGATTGATCACCCAGTTCCGCCATACCGAGAACTTCGATTCGTCAATCCAGGTCTGCCCGCCAGCCACAAACTGCCAGTTCTCGTCCCACTTCGCCGGAGCAAACGCGGCAAGTTCCTTCTTGACCTTGGCCACATCCTTGTCAAAACGCTCCAGAAGGGCCTCCTTCGAGGCGGGGATATAGGGCTCGAATTTGTGGTCTGCAGGGAATTCCAGCTTGTCGGTCGTCAGCGTATGAAAGGCCCAATCCCCAGCAGTTTCAGACACATGCCCGGTTAAACGGCCCAGGGCCATCGACTTGGAGTGAGGTTTGAAGGTGAAATCGACGTCCGCCGGGATAGCATCTAGCATCTTCCGGGTTTTCACGGTCTCGCTATCGTACTCGGCAATCAGCTCCTTTTGATAATCCATAAAGCAACCTCCTGTGTTGCGAAACCAGCATAACTGAAATTCAGAGAAAAGCGAATAAAAAGCGATAATATATTTGCGGCCACCTTTCTGGAGAACTGTCCCGCCTTTTCGCCTCGCATCAGGAGATTTGCGACTGCCGGGCCTTACCGCGGCAGTGCAAACGCAATATACGCCCCGCCCGCAGGTGACTTCGCATCGCGCCCGCCGCTGGACGCGATCACCACGTACTGCCTCCCGTCCACCATGTAGGTCGACGGAGTGGCAATCCCCGCAAAAGGCAGTTCCGTCTCCCACAGCAGCTTTCCGGTCCGGCTGTCGAAGGCGTGGAATTTGCGGTCGTACACGGTCGCTCCGATAAACAACTCGCCGCCCGCGGTCACAATCGGCCCGCCATACAGCTCCGAGCCGGTGTTTCTGATTCCCTGCCGTGCCAGCTCCGGATACTCGCCCAGAGGAATCTTCCAAAGGTACTTCCCGGTCTTCAGGTCGATGGCGTTGAGCGTGCCCCACGGAGGCTTGATTGCCGGATAACCGTCAGGGTCCAGAAACTTGCGGTAGCCGGTAAATATGTACTCTCCCGCTTCGCTCTCCGCTGCGCTTGCCTCGCCTCGCACTGGAACCGGAGCCATTTCCTTGGTTTCCGGCTTGTCCGTGCGCAGGTAGGCAAGCAGCGCGGCCAGTTCCGGCCCTTTGACGTTGGGAAACGCAGGCATGCGCCCTGATCCCTGCTGAATCGCGCCGGTCATCTTCTCGTCGTTCAGCCGTTTGCCCACGCCCACCAGCGAGGGAAACGCGGGCGGCGCTCCGCTTCGGTCAGCGCCGTGGCACACCGCGCACTCTTCCTGGTAAACCTGTATGCCCATACCGGCGTCGCGCTTCGCCACTGTCAGTCCGCCGGTCCAGGCCATCTCCGTCGAGTTCACATAGAGCGTGTTTGTCGCCGGATCGATCGCCGCGCCGCCCCACTCCGCACCGCCGTCAAACCCGGGAAAAACCACCGTTTGCCTGTCCACGGCAAGTGGAACAAACTGCCCGCCGTTGCGAAACGTGCGGAAGGTCTTCACCGCCCACGCGTGCGCATCCGGTGTCCTCGTTGTCAGCAGTTCTTCTGTCAGCCGCTGCCGTGCAAAGGGTTCAGGCCAATCCGGCGCAGGCTGCGTGGGCGAAGTCACCTCTCCCGGAACGGTGCTGGCCGGATAAGGATGCTCATGGATGGGAAACAGCGGTTCTCCGGTCAGCCGGTTGAACAGATAGAGATAGCCCTGCTTCGTCGTTTGCGCCACACCCTCCACAGTTTTTCCGTCGCGCCGGAGCGTGAACAGCGCCGGCGGCGAGGGAAAGTCGCGGTCCCACACATCATGGTGCACGCCCTGGAAATGCCACAGCAGCTTGCCTGTGTTCGCGTCCAACGCCAGCAGCGTATTGGCGTAAAGATCGTCGCCCACCCGGTCGCCGCCGTAGAAATCCATCACCGCCGAGCCGGTCGGCACGTAAACAATGCCGCGCTTCACATCCAGAGCCATACCGGCCCAGTTATTTACCGCGCCGGCCGTCTTCCATGCCTCCGCCGGCCAGGTCGCGTAACCTGGTTCTCCCGGACGAGGAATGGTGTGAAAGCTCCAGCGCAACGCGCCGGTGCGCACGTCAAAAGCGCGCACGTCGCCCGGCGGCGCGGGATGCGTCTCCGGATTGCGCCCGCCCACTATGATCATGTCCTTGTAGACAATGCCCGGCGTGGTTAGCGCAATCGACTGCTTCTCGTAATCCCCGCGCAGTCCTTTGCGCAAGTCGATCCTGCCTGCTTCGCCAAAGCTCGCTATCGGCTTGCCTGTCTCTGCATCCAGGCAATAGAGGAAGTTCATCACCCCTTCCAGAATCCTCCCCTGCTTGCCGTCGCTCCAGTAGGCAACCCCGCGGTTCGGCTGTGTGCCGTGAATGCCGGAATCGAACTTCCACTTCAGCTTGCCGGTGGCCGCGTCCAGGGCAATCACCTTCTGCGTCCGCGTGTAGGCGTAGAGCGTACGGCCCACAATCAGCGGGTTCGCCTGCAGTCCGCCCTTTTCGCCTGTGTCGTACCTCCAGGCCACATTAAGCCTGTGCACGTTGCCGCGGTTGATCTGGGTTAGCCGCGTGTAGTGGTCGCCGTCCGGCCCGCCGTTATACACGGGCCAATCCGTCGCACTCTGCGCCGCGCACACACCGCCGTTGCTTGCCAATATCAGCCCAAGGACCATGGCAAAAAAGCGACTCTTGGAATTGATCATCAACCCTGCCGGAAACGCGTCGATACAAACGCTGAAGAAAATGCCTCCTGCCAGCCTGTACCTGTTGCGGGCGGCGGTGTCCCCTGTGGCGGAACATCCACAGGGATCGGAATATTGACAACCGGCGGCGGATCGATCTGCAGGTAGTTTCCGTGCTTGAAATCCCAGATGTCCGGCATCTCGAAAGGCGCCTGAAAGTTCGCCGGCCAGGGTTTGGCCGGTCCGCAGTGCCCCAGCGCCGCACGCCACCACGGATGCCCCTCGGCGATAATGCCCGCAAAGAAGTTGCCCAGCGGGAAATCCACTGACAGCACATTGTCTTTCTTCGAAGCCAGCAGGGAGATCGTCCCGATCTTGGCAGCCGCCTCTTGGAACTCCGTGATCAGGCAGTTGTCGTCAATGGCTCCGGCCATCAGTACCAGATGCCTCACCGGCAGGCTCATCTGCGAGATCGTTTCCAGCACCACCCGCGCCCCCAGGCTGTGCGAGGCGAACGAGATGCTAGCCGCACCCGCACAATTGTCGTCCAGAAACTGCGCGACCAGCCCTCCGGCAGCGTTGGCAATCTTCGGCTCATCCGGGTAATCCAGCCCGTGCGCCCAAACCGAATCGCCCGGCCACAGCAACCCCACAAATGCCGAGTAGGGCTGCGGCAGTTGCAGCAGGCCCTCCCAGTTCGACAGGCAGGCTATTCCATCCGCGCGGTCCACGTTGAAGCCGTGCGTGGCAATCAGCACGTGCCGGCCCAGGATGCTCGCCTTGAACTGGTCCGAATCCAGGCTTTGGTAATTATTGCTGTTCGTTGCCTGGCGTATACCTACTTCCGTCGCCAGTTCCCCGCCAACCGCCGACAATCGAACATCGAGAAACTGTGTCATGGCGCCCTACTTCTTTACCAGTTGCAGTGTGTTCACAGCCGTCGCCAGCGCGGTGGAAAGATCCTTGGCAATAGGCGCCAGCGGCGTGGCCAGCAGGCCAATCAGAAAGGCTTGACCCATCTGCGGAGAATGCAGATAAGCGGAAAAGTCGGTTGCCGCAAGACTCCACCCTCCGACAAAGGCCAGTGCCACTGCGATCACGGCAGCCAGGCCGCGCGTCCAGTTGCGATACACCTGGTCTGCATGCTGATAGCACTCGTCGAGCATCGCCGTCACAATCAGGTCGAAGCGCGAGTACGCGTCGCTCTGCTGCTGCGTCAGGGAGGTTCCGGAAATAATACTCGCCGCCACTTGTTGCAAAATTGCCGGGTCCACGTTCGTTTTTCCCGCCAGCGCGGCCGCGTTCCCCGCGCTCAGATGCAGCTTGATCAGCGACTTGGCAATCGCCTTCTGACTAGCAAGATCGGTGCCGTTCACCCAGTTGGCAAGCAGTGACTCAACGATGTTTGCCTGGGGCAGCGCGTTGATCGGCTGCTGCGCGGCCTGTTCGTTGGGAGTCAGGCCCACAACGGTTTTCTTGATCCTGCTGAATCCCAGGTGATTGATCCCGGGTATCACCGGCTTGACCGCTTCAAGCAGCCCGAAAGCCGCGGTTCCAAGTCCGCCGATGGCCGTAATGATTTGAGGAAGGTTCTGTAGAATCATGATTCTTGCGCCCCTTTCTTTCCGGTAACTTTATAGGCGAAAAGCATGTCAGTAAAGAAAAATTTTAGGAACCTGCCGATCCTGCTGCCTGCCCGCGTTTCCTCATGGACCCAACCGGCCCGCCAAAATAAAAGGCCGGACTCCTCACCGGAATCCAGCCCTCGTTTGTAAGAAGTTTCGCGTGTCGCGGCCTTAGGACCCTTCCACCTTCTTGGCCAAAAACCGTTCCATGAAACTGGTGTTGAATACGCCTGCGCGGAAGTCCGGATCCTGAAAGATCCCCTGGTGCATGGAGATCGACGTTTCAATCCCCTGCACCACAAACTGGCTCAGCGCGCGCTCCATCTTGGCAATCGCTTCGGCGCGGTCGCATCCGTGAACAATCAGCTTGGCAATCAGCGAATCGTAATACGGCGGCACAATGCCCTCGGCATACTGCGCCGTATCCACGCGCACGCCGTTGCCGCCGGGCACATTGAACACGGTAATCTGGCCCGCCGAAGGAGTGAACTTCACCGGATGCTCGGCATTGATGCGGCATTCAATCGCGTGCCCGCGGATTTCCATCTTCGCCGGCAGAATCGTGTCCAGCCGCTCGCCCGACGCAATGCGCAACTGCGCCTTTACCAGGTCCACCCCGGTAATCGCTTCTGTGATCGGATGTTCCACCTGAATGCGCGTATTCATCTCGATAAAGTAAAGCTGCCGGTCCTCGTCCATCAAAAATTCGATGGTGCCCGCATTCTGGTAGCCGATGTCCGACAGGCAGCGGCATATCGTGCGGCTCAACTCCTCGCGCATCTTCGGCGTCACCTGCAGGCTCGGCGCTTCTTCAATCAATTTCTGATGCCGGCGCTGGATGGAACACTCGCGCTCAAACAGGGTTGCCACGTTGCCGTGCTCGTCGGCCAATACCTGGAACTCGATGTGGCGCGGGTTCTCCACAAACTTTTCCATGTACAGCTCGCCGTTGCCAAAAGCGTTGGCCGCCTCGTTGTAGGCCGCATGGAACAGGTTGGGCAGTTCCTCCGGCGTGCGCACAATCCGCATGCCGCGCCCGCCGCCTCCAGCCTTGGCCTTCAGAATCACCGGGAAGCCAACCTTGCGCGCCCAGACCTGTGCCTCCTCGGCCGTGGCGATAATCCCATCGGAACCGGGAAGAATCGGCACCTTGGCCTTCTTCATCGCCTGGCGGGCCTTTTCCTTTTCGCCCATCAGGCGCGTAACCTCAGGCGGAGGTCCGATGAACTTGATGTTCGACGCGCGGCAAACCTCGGCGAAGTTCGCGTTCTCGCTCAGCAATCCGTAGCCGGGATGAATCGCGTCCACATCGGCGATTTCGGCCGCGGAGATCACCGCCGGCACATTCAGGTAGCTGTCCGCCAGGCGCGGCGGCCCAATGCAGATTGCCTCGTCGGCAAAGCGGACGTGCAATGCGTTACGGTCAGCCTCGCTGTACACAGCGACCGTGCGAATGCCGAGTTCCCGGCAGGCGTTCAGAACGCGCAGCGCAATTTCGCCACGATTGGCAACCAAGACCTTACGAAACATGCATGACCCTTTAAGCGGGATGAACGGGTTGAACGGCGTTAGTTTGGCCGGCGTACTAGCTCACTCCGCCTGCCACAATAACTCCTCTTGTCTTCCCTACCCCAGCCGGACGGAAAAGAGGGGCTGCCCGAACTCGATGGGCTGGCCGTTAGATACAAAGCACTTCACAATCGCGCCGCTGGCGTCCGATTCAATCTCGTTCATCAGCTTCATGGCTTCGACTATGCAGATCACCTGGCCCTTTTCAACATGATCGCCGGCTGAAACAAATGGCGAGGCGCCGGGCGATGGAGAACCGTAATACGTGCCGACAATCGGCGACTTGACGATATGCAGCCCGGCGTCCGGATCCACGGCCACTGCCGGCTCAGCCTGTGCCGCCGTAGCGGCTGCCTGCGCCACTCCTTGGGGTGCCGTTGCCAGCAACCGTGCCAGATCCCCCAGACCGGCCTGGGAACTCTCCTGCTGATTGAACTTGAGCCGGATCTTCAAATCGCCCCGGTCCAGATCGAACTCGGCAACCTGATATTGCTTCAGGAATTCAATCAGTTGTTTCAGATCTTCTAAATCCTGTGGTTTCATTCGTTCCTTGGTTCTCCCGCAAGCGGGTGGGATGGGTTACATCATAGTTCTATGAGAGCTTTGGGTGCCAATGTAAGCACCTGCCCTCCGGTCTGCGTTACTGCCACCATATCTTCAATGCGTATTCCGTAGTGCCCCGCCAGATAGATCCCCGGCTCAATAGTGATTACCATGCCGGTCTGCAGCCTGGTTGCCTGTCCGGCGCCAATCCGTGGCGGCTCGTGAATCTCCAGGCCCACGCCATGGCCGGTGGAGTGTGAAAATGCCTCCGCCAATCCCTCTCTGCGCAAAATGCTCCGCGCGGCTTCATCCACTTCCCCGCAGCTTATGCCCGCACTCACCGCCGCAACCGCGGCCTCCTGAGCCTCCAGTACCGTTTCGTAAGCACGCCGCTCGCCGGCTTTGGGACTTCCCAGGTACACCGTTCGCGTCATATCCGAGCAATAACCCTTGAGGATAACACCGAAGTCCATGGTCAGGAAGCCTCTGCGCGGCAGCTGAGCGGTCGTGGCTCTCCCATGAGGAAGCGCCGAGCGCGCGCCCGAGGCAACAATGGTTTCAAACGACATGCCTTCGGCGCCCAGCAGCCGGGCCCGGTGCTCCAGTTCCGCGGCCACTTCAATCTCCGCGACGCCGGGCCGGATGAAGCCCAGAATGTGGTCAAACAGCTTGCAACCCACCGCTGCCGCCTCCCGCATCAGCGCCAGCTCATCCTCGTCCTTTACCAGGCGCAAGGTCTCCACCAGCGGGGCAGGCAAAACCGTCAGAAAGGCACGGCGCAGCCGGGTCGGCAGAGCAGCCCTCCAGCGGGCCAGTTGAGCCACGGTCGTCTGCGCTGGGTCAAAACCGGCAAACTCCACGCCCGGCTGCGCGGCCAGCCATTGCACGGCGGACCCTGACAGCGAATCGGAAACAATCTCCACTCGCGCGGACTGAACCTCTTCGGCGGCCTGTGCCCGGTAGCGGCCGTCGGTAAAAAGACGCGCCGCCCGGCTGGTCACAGCCAGTGCCGCGCTGGAACCGGTAAATCCTGTCAGATAGCGAAGGTCGGGGAGATGGGTAACCAGCAGTCCTGCAAGGCCTGCACGTGTCATGCGGCGGCGCAATTGCCCGATGCGGCGTAAGTGGTCCACTCGTTGAGGATAAACCACAGGGGAGCAGTAGTCAGTAGTCAGTTTTCAGTCGTCAGTTGTCCAGCCGTTTACCGATCAACTGGAGACGAAACAGGCATCGTAGCTTCTGCACAGAAACGGGCTCCACAATTCTCCCGGTAGGGAGAATACGAAAATAGCCCAGGGTGAAGCGTAGCGAAACCCTGGGTCTACGCGTCCATCCCATTCGCACCGTCCCGCAGGGCCGGTGCGAAATCCTCTTGGTGAAGGAGTTCCACTCTGTCGCAACTCATCGACGGCAGGCCGCGAACAACCAGATAACAAACCTATAAATACTATTTGGGGCAATCCCAACTGATCACTGACAACTGACAACTGACAACTGCATTTACATCGCCGGCCGCACCGGCTTCTTCTGTTCCACGTTGATCTCCGCCTCGCCGGCCTGCAAGTCCGATTGCCTATCCATCCATTCGTCCAGCCGCGACCGCTTGAAGCGCCAGCGATTGCCCAGCTTGAAGGCAGGAACAAAGCCCTCCGAAGCATATTTGTAGAGCGTGTCGGGAGAGATGCCAAGGTAGTCCGAGGCCTGGCGAATATCCATTACCTCGCGTACCTCGGGAACCAGCAGGTTGGAGCGGACAGCGGCGTTGCGCATGATTGCCTCCGGGTAGGCCAGATGCCTCAGGATGGTTCCGGCAATTCTGCCGGTAGTCTTGTATATAGCGCGGAATCACCCGTCAGTTCAAGGATTTTCAGGAAGTTACAGGAAATTCATGGGCTTTACGCCTCCCGGCCCAGAAGCCTGAAAAGCCTTGTTTCAGCCGCAAACCCAGCCGGTTGGGTCTGGTCGCACCCTGCACCCAAGCCATTGGGCTGTTAGGACGGATGGTGCACTCAATGAGAATTTGCCCGGAACGAACCACCCCACCCTACATGGCCTTGCGCCACCAGATGGTCTTTTCATAGCTCAGGAATCGCGTCTTCTCCCCCCGCGACAGGTAGAAATCCATTACATCGTCTTTATGGAAGACGGAGCAATCCGGCCAGGAGGAGTCCTTCACCAGGTGAGAGACCGTCTGGTGGTTATCCACCAGCGTAATCTCCTCCGGCGTACACTCCACCACCTGCTGAGCCTTGAGTGAAAAGGCCGTACCTGACGGCGCGGGGGGAGGAACCTGATTGGCAATTTTGGTCAGCAACAGAATAAAAGCGAATACCGCTGCAAAGATGGCGATCTTCTTCATGATGAACAGCTTTCTGGAAGGACAAACACTCCACACTGCCCGTCTGCCGGCACTCCGCATGCACGCAAAGTGGCACACGCAGTTGTGCCTCTACGCAACCAATGTATAAGGAAGCAGCTTTCAACACAAGCCGGAAATCGGCTTTATAGTTAGCTGCCGCAGGGCTGCAGGGTCTAGTTCTTGTCGTCGCGCCGGTGCAGCGTAGGCTGATCGTTGCCGTCGCTGCTTTGCGAGGTGCTGTTGCCGCTCTGGCTGGTCGGATCGCCGGTCGATGTCCCGGTGCGGCGCAACGACGGCTTCTTCGTATCCTTCGTGTCCACCAGGCGGCGCTTGTTTTCAATGCGCGCCAACCGCGCCTTCACGTCGTCAAACTCCGAAGTGGTCACCGTGTACTCGTCGCGCGGAGGCAGAATGCGCGCAATCTCCTCCTGGGAGTGAAGAATGCGGTCGGGAGTCTGCGGATGGTCGGTAAATACCTTGGCAACGGCGCCGGGCTTCCGCTTCTCCAAAGCCTGAATCTTCTCAAAGAAGCTGATAAAAGCCTGCGGGTCATAGCCAGCCCGATACATGTATTGCACGCCCAGGTAGTCGGCCTGCGCCTCGAAATCTCTTGAAAAATGCAAAAAAGTGATCGGCACAGCCAGCGAAGCGGCTTCGTAGATCCCGTAACCCGTCCAGCCGCCGATAAAGATCAGTGGAATCGTGCCCAACTGAGCATAGTTCAGGCGCGTCTGCTCGCGAACTGCGTGATGGGCGCATACATGCGCTGTCTCATGAGCCATCACGCCGGCCAGTTCTGCCTCCTCGTCCGCGTTCAGAATCAACCCCGAGTTGACGTAAAAAAAGCCCCCCGGCAAGGCCATGGCGTTGATCTCGTCCGAATCGATGATCTTGATCGTGAACGGTACCTTGCAATCGGAATTCTTGACGATGTTCTGCCCTACCCGGTTCACGTATTCCAGAACCACCGGGTCGTTGATGAATTTCGTGCTCTTCTCGATTTCATCGGCATACATCTTGCCCATCTTGATCTCGGTGTCCACCGAGTACCAGTTGCCCACGCCGCGCCCGCCGATATCACGATTGCCCACCGCACTCACATCGTCCACGCTGCCCGGCTTTACCTTGATCTTCTCGCTGCCTGGTTCAACCACCTTCTCGGGGTTGACGCTGGTTGCAGCGGGTATGTCCCCGCCGACGGGTGTGGTTCCAGGCGCCGGCTGTTTGCTGGTTGGAGTCGAGGTTGTGTCGCTTCCCGACGGGGTCGATGGCGTCTTGCCGGCAGCCGGCGTCGTCCCCGGTGCCGTTTGTGCCGTCGCGGGAGCGGCGGGCGTGTCACCCCCAACAGGAATCGTTCCCGGCGCTGGCTGTGCCGTGGTTGTGCCGGCCGGTGCAGGAGGCGTGCTGGCCGGTGATGTGCTCGAGCCCGTGGACTGTGCCCATAGTCCGGTAGCCAACGCCAGCGCCAATGCTGCCGGCGCCCAGGCTCTCGCTCCTTTGAACCCTACCCTCATTCGCCTCACCTCCACCAACCAGACTACTCGCCCGTCTTCCCGCTTCGCTTCATCCTTTAGACGTTAGTATCCGCCTGTTCGACAACAGAAACACAGAATATTTCCTCTGCTCCGCCCAGGGATGCCCCTTGCGTTCTTCTTGGCGGTTGCATCCGTCTGATATTACAGTGGAGAGCACGCGGAATCGGGGAGGAACTTTGCGCCGAACGATCTTGATGGCAGTCACGATGATCTGCTGCGGGGTAACGCAGCTCCTTGCCCAGCCGGGCCATCGCCATCCTCCCCCTCCCGTCATGCTTGAAAACCTGCTGCAGCCGCATGGCACTGCAAAAACTGCGCCTCCCGCTCAGCCCCCCACGCCCGATACGCTGTTCGACGCCGGCAACCTTGGGTCTTCGCTCCTCCTCGACAAGGGCTGGCGCGTGGGCATCACTGCCGATTCCGCGGCAGCCGCGCCTGATTTTGACGACTCCACATGGGCCATCCGCGACGCCCAGGACTCCTTTGCCGATGTGTCCGAGCAGGATCAGGCCGCCACCGCTCCCGATGCAACCGGCAAATCCGGCGCTCAAAATGCTTCTGGCCACCATCACGTGTTCGCCTGGTTCCGCCTCCATATCAAACTGGCTCCCCATCACGGACCGCTGGCCCTCCTGATCGAGTTGCCGGTCTCGCAGAATGCCTCCATTCCCTTCGCTTTGGAGGGGCCGGGCGTCGATGTATTTGCCAACGGCAAGCTCATCCAGCCGGAAGGGCCGCACGGAGATGCGCCGCAGCGTTACCAGCAGATCTCCCGCATTTACAACCTCAACCTGGCGCCCAATGACACCTCGTTGACCCTGGTGCTGCGCACCCTCTACGTTCCCGTTGGCTTTGGCTCCTATACCAGCTTTTTCAGCCGGCGCAGCCTGCGCCTCGGCAACCAGAACGACCTCGAACACTCCCTGGAACTATGGTCCACCCATAGCCTCTTTGAACGCATTCCCCGCCTGGTCAACTCCATCCTGCTGCTGGTGCTTGCGCTCTTCCTCTTCGCCCTCTACTTCTCGCAAAAAGGCCACATCGAGTATCTCTGGCTTGCTCTGCATGAACTGGCCCAGGCCCCCATCGGCTTTGTGGACCTGGCGGGTAGTTCCGCACGAATGGATCAGTTGTGGTACGCCGCCGTGGTCCTGCAGTTGGTGCTGATTTCGGCCTACCTCTTCTTCGAGTTCCTCGTCTCCTTCCTCTCGTTGCCGCGCCGCTGGTTCATTCGGTGGCTGCGCTACACCGCGCCCGTTCTCGCCGCCGTCGGCCCGGCTTTGCTCCTGGTGGGGCACAGCACCGCCATCGGCATCATGCTGGCCATTGTCCTTTTGTGCAGCTCTTTGTGGATCCTCGGCTGGCTGATCTTCAACTTCGTCACCTTGATCGCGGCCACGCTTCGCCGCAATTTTGAGGCGGGCCTGCTGTTGATTCCCCTGCTCTTGAGCATGGTCGGCATGATCGAGCCGTTGCTTACCACCGGCATGACCGATTGGAGCGGCCACGCCTACCGCTCACCCCTTACGATTCAGGCTGGCCCCATTCCCATCCACTTTGCCTCCATCGCCGACTTCACCGGCATCTTCGTCATTGTGCTCATCATCTTTGTCCGCTTCCTGCGCATCCACCGCGACCAGGAACGCGTCTCCAGCGAACTGGCCGCCGCGCGCAGCGTGCAGGAACTCATGATTCCCCACGAGCGGCTTGAAACCCCTGGTTTTGAAGTGGATTCCATCTACAATCCAGCCAACGAAGTGGGCGGCGACTTCTTCCATGTCCAGCCCACCAGCGACGGCGGACTGCTGGTCGTCATCGGCGACGTCGCCGGCAAGGGCATGAAAGCAGCCATGAACGTCTCCATGCTCATGGGAGCGCTGCGCCGCACCCCGGAACGCAGCCCCGCCAAAATCCTCGAATCCCTCAACCGTGTGCTCACCGGCAGCGAAAGCTTCACCACCTGCCAGGCCGCCTGGTTCGGAGCCAATGGCGAACTGGTGCTGGCCAATGCAGGCCACCTGCCGCCCTACCTCAACAGCCAGGAGATCGCCCTGCCCGGCAGCCTTCCCCTCGGCGTCCTGCCCGATATCACCTATGAGGAAGTCCGCCTCTACCTCCACCCCGGCGACCGCATGCTCCTGCTGTCCGACGGCGTCGTCGAGGCGCGCCATCCCTCCGGCGAACTGTTCGGCTTCGACCGCGTTCACAACCTCAGCAACCAGTCCGCCTTTTACATCGCCGACGCTGCCAGAGCATTCGGTCAGGAAGACGACATCACCGTCCTCACCATCCGCCGCCTCGCCCAGGCCATGGCTGCCTAGTTTTTCAGGGCTTTTAGACCGGGTTCCAACTCGCCCACACAATTTCCCTGCCCCAACAAGCAAGCCCCACACAAACGGATGGGGCTTTACCTGAGCCGACCAACGGGAGGCGCAAGCCCGGACCGCAGGTGTTTGCGACCAACGGGAGCCGCTGGCCCCACCGCAAGTGGCCAACGGGAGCGGCTGGCCCCACCGCAGGTGGTTAGTCGTAGTATTCGAGGCCCAGGTGCGTAATCAAATCCGCGCCCATGATGTGGCGCAGCGTGTTCTTCAGCTTCATCGACTGAATGAACAGATCGTGCTCCGGATACAGTCCCTCGGCCGTCTGCGGCGACTTCAGATAAAAGCTCAGCCACTCCTGAATCCCTCGCGAGCGCAACTCCGGCGTGCGCTTGGCCAGGTCCAGAAACAGCACCAGATCCAGCGCAATCGGAGCCGCCAGTATCGAGTCGCGGCAGAGAAAATTTACCTTGATCTGCATCGGGTAGCCCAGCCAGCCAAAGATGTCGATGTTGTCCCAGGCCTCTTTGTCGTCGCCGCGCGGCGGATAGTAGTTGATCCGGATCTTGTGGTAAATATCCTTGTAAAGATCGGGATAAAGCTCCGGCTGCAGAATGTATTCCAGCGAGCCCAGCTTCGATTCTTCCTTCGTCTTGAACGATTGCGGATCGTCCAGCACTTCGCCGTCGCGGTTGCCCAGAATATTCGTTGAGAACCAGCCCGACACGCCCAGGTGCCGCGCCTTCAGTCCCGGCGCAAGCACGGTTTTCATCAACGTCTGCCCGGTCTTGAAGTCCTTGCCGCAGATCGGCGCCGCATTCTTTTTTGACAGCTCGATCAGCGCCTTCGTATCCACCGTCAGGTTCGGCGCGCCGTTGGCAAACGGCACTCCCTCGCTCAGCGCGGCATACGCATAAATCTGCGACGGCGCAATGCCGATGTCGTCGTTCTCCAGCCCCTTCTCAAAAGCCTCAATCGTCTCATGCACCGCCGTCGGCTTCAGAAAAATCTCCGTCGATCCGCACCAGATCATCACCACGCGGTCCACGGTCTTCTTGAAATTGCGAATGTCGGCAATCACCTGGTCGGCCAGCTCGCGCTTGTTCCTGCCCTTCTTCACATGCGTGCCGTTCAGCCGCTTCACATAGTATTGGTCGAAGACCGCCGGCATTGGCTTGATCGTCTCCAGATAGGGCCTCAGTTTCTCCAGCGTCTCGGTGTCCAGCACCTTGGCGTGCGCGGCGGACTCGTACACATTGTCCTCAAAAATATCCCAGCCCGTGAAAACCACGTCGTTCAAATCCGCCAGCGGCACAAACTCCTTCACCAGCGGCGCTTTGTTCTCCGTGCGCTTGCCCAGCCGGATCGTGCCCATCTGCGTCAGCGATCCAATCGGCTTGGCCAGTCCCCGCCGCACCGCTTCCACGCCGGCAATCATGGTCGTCGCCACGGCGCCCAGACCCACCACCATCACGCCCAGTTTGCCTGTCGCTGGTGCGGGTTTATCCGCTCCAGAATTGACTTTGCTGCTCTGCTGCTCAGTAGACATAGCTCTCCCTTTCCCTTCTTTTGAAGGAATCGTTAGTGATTGGTACGAGTGATTATTTTCGGCTATAGCAGTTTCAGGAATGGCATAGAGCCAAGCCGGAATGCTCAGTCGGCGCAGCCATCGGGAAGCAACGCCCCTGCAACATCTCTGGCGGTTCCATATAATTTCTGAAACTGCTCTGACTCAACCGTGTGCGCTGCTTGTCATCCGCAGGCCGCACATTCGGTTTTCAGGCCGCGTTCGCTGCTCTGCCGCGCTGGATGTGCGTCCACACAAACCAGGCAATCCCCGCCAGCAGCGCGATCTCGACGGAGAGGTGAAAGCGGTGAAACGCCGCATAAAAACGCGGGTCCGTGTGCCACTTCTCTCCCAGCTTCATGCCCGCGTACGCCAGCCCGAAACACCACGGCCATGAACCCAGAAACGTATACAGGTGAAACCGCCACTGCGGCATCTTCGCAATCCCCGCGGGAAATGCAATAAACGTGCGCACCACCGGCAGCAGCCGCGCCAGCAGAACCGTGATCGATCCGTATTTCAAAAAGAATGCCGTCATCAGGTCCAGGTCGTGATGGCTCATCAAGACCAGCTTCCCGTAGCGCTCCACCAGCGGCCTTCCCCCCTTGGCTCCGATCCAGTAGGCAACCAGCGAGCCCAGGTTGCAGCCCACTGCGCCCACCGTCGCCACCCAAATCAGGTTGAAGCGGCCCAGGTACACCAGGTAGCCGGCAAACGGCATGATGATCTCTGATGGCAGCGGTATGCACGCCGATTCAATTCCCATCAGAGCAACAATGCCGGCATAGCCGCCGGCGCCAATCACATAGGTTACGAATTCAACCAGGAGGGTGATGATTTTTTCGCTCATGAGCGTCCTCAGTATATAAGCCTGTGGAGCGCTGTTTATGCACCTTCAAGCGAATTCAAACATAAAAAACAAATGCACACGTATGTATCTTCACTTTGTTAGGATGAGGGTGTGGCAGCAAGCTGTTTTTTTGAAATTGAAGGAGAATCCCTTGTCTGAATTTCCCCCTGTTCCCCTCACCCTTGAAGGCTCCGCACTGCTTCACCAGTTCTTCCGTTTCGATTGGAAAGCCTGGCGCGCAACGCCCGCCTCTGAGCGTGAACGCATCGCATCCCAGGCCGTCGATTCGCTCAAAGGTCTTGAGCGCGACGGTGCCGATGCTCCCGTCCACTCCGCTCTCTTCTCTGAACTCGGCCACAAGGGCGACCTCATCCTGATTCACTTCCGCGAATCGCTCGAAGCCCTGAATCAGGTCGAGCTCTCGCTCGCCCAGACCGAACTCTACGACTACCTCACGCCTGTCCACTCCTACGTCTCCGTCGTCGAACTCGGTCTCTACGAGTCCAGCCGCAAAACCTATGAAGCCGCCACCGCAAAAGGCTATGAAGCGCACACGCCGGAGTGGAACGCCGAGATCGCCGCATCGCTCAAGCGCGGGTCGTACGCCATGGCCACGCGCCTCTTCCCGGCCATCCCCGATGCCAAATATCTCTGCTTCTATCCCATGGACCGCAAGCGCGGCGAACAGGTCAACTGGTACACCGTGCCCTTCGCTGACCGCCAGCGCATGATGCACGAGCACGGCCTCATCGGCCGCCGTTACGGCGATGTCGTCAAGCAGATCATCTCCGGCTCCATCGGCATGGACGATTGGGAGTGGGGCGTCGATCTCTTCTCCGAAGACCCGGTCGTATTCAAAAAGCTCATCTACGAGATGCGCTTTGACGAAGTCAGCGCCGTCTACGCCCTCTTCGGCCAGTTCTTCATCGGCGTCCGCCTGCCGGTCGATAAACTCACCAACTGGCTCAGCGGCAGCTTGTGACAAATGGTGTTTTTATGCCGTGGATAATCTGGTCTAGCTGATTCTGTATTTGCCGATCCTCAGAAGATGCCCTATGGACGCTGGGCTACCACATGGATGGACGCTTGCATTGGTGCTATGGGGCGTGATTGCCCCGTTCGTTGCCATTTTCGTTGGCCATTACCTATTGCGCTCTAGGAAAACGAAGATGCTCCAAGAAATCGATGTGATAAAGTCCGATTCATTTCGTGTTCTCAGGGACCGTATCTTCATTGCAGAGGAGCTTAATTTCGGAGGCATACTCGCTGAATGGGATACCATAGTCACCAACTACCAGAAGCATGCTAGCGACGAACGGGAGTTTGCAGGCCGTTTCTCTAATCTCAACGACAAGCTGGTACGCATGGCGCTCAACCCTCCGAAGCTCCACGGACGCTTCAAACAATGGTGGATGAACTGGGAATTGGCGAAATATATGCGAGGAAAACATTAAGACCTGAGAGTTTTAAGGAAATGATGCCATGAAGGAAAAGTTCGACCGAGAGAACGTCTGCCCGGAGTGTGGACATCAGTTTCAGGGCAATGGATTCGACGGCATTGATGCGCACTGGCGTGCGAAACACGAACATTTGATGCCATATGTAGAGGCGTGGCTGCTTATAAAGTCTGGCGCATACACACGGCGCACTGGCTCAATCAGGAATTTCAGTGGCTGTCTGGCGAAAGAAGGAACTCCCAGGCTCTCAATCGCCCAAATCAAGAAATTTACAGAAGATGCCTGGGCGGGAATACGAACAAAGACACCATGAATAGAGACCTCGCCCCCGACCGTGTTGCCGCCATCCTCAAAGCCCTCGACGAAGCCTACCCCGAAGCCATCTGTGCGCTCACCCACAGCTCTCCCTGGGAACTCCTCGTCGCCACCATCCTCTCCGCTCAATGCACCGATGTCCGCGTCAACATGGTCACCCCGGAGTTGTTCAAGCGCTTCCCTACTCCAGCAGCCATGGCCAAAGCAACCCTGCCCCAGCTCGAAGCCCTCATCCGCACCACCGGCTTCTTCCACAACAAGGCCAAGTCCATTCAGGACGCAGCCCGCAAGCTGATCGACGACTTCAACGGACAGGTCCCGCAGACACTAGCGGAGCTAGTCACCATTCCCGGAGCCGCCCGCAAAACCGCCAATGTCGTCCTCGGCGTCTGTTTCGGCAAGGCCGAGGGTGTGGTCGTCGATACGCACGTCTTCCGCATCGCCCGCCGCCTCGGCCTCGCCAAAGGCGACACTCCCCAGAAGGTCGAGCAGGAACTGATGCACATCCTCCCGCAAGACCGTTGGATCGCTTTCTCCCACCAGATCATTCATCACGGCCGCCAGGTCTGCGACGCCCGCAAGCCCAAATGCGACCGCTGCCATCTTGAGCAGATCTGCCACTCCAAAGACAAAACCTGGCAATCCTAGCCCCTTGCCTTCAACCCCGCCGCAATTTGCAGATAATTACCCTTCCCAGGCGCACAATCTCTCTATAGTCATTTTTTGAACCTGTGCAGTGTGAACAATCCCGGCATCCAGACGCAAGCAGATAAATCCCGGAGGGAGCAGGGGGCTTCAGCCGCGGGCACTAACCGTTAGATCTGGACCCATAGAAAATCCACCAGAGGGCTTTTTATCGCCCGGAGCATACGAGTTAAATGCCGTAATACAGTACGAAAACCTGAAAAAACCACCAAAAATCACCCATAACTCCTTTGCTGTCTAGATTCTGCAAATAACCCCCGCAGAATGAGGATTTTACAGTGGTACCTCTACTTTAAGTCTATAAACAAGAGGATTTTACGCCCAAAATACCAGTGGGGGGGTATGGTACTGGCACGGGGGGTACGGACCGGTCACATACTTGTCCGACTAGCGTTGAAACAGTTGAGCAACTGCGGCGATCAGCCCGGGAATATCAGACGGGCTGGCCTCCATCGCAGGCTCCCAACCCAGATCGCATAGCGTCTGGCTGGTAATCGGCCCAATGGAAACAGCGGGAACCCCAGCCAGCGGCCAGGCAATTCCAGCCAGCTCAGTCGCCTCCGCCAGGTGACTCGCGCTGGACGAACTAGTAAACGTAGCGGCATCGATTCCCGCCGCAACCGCTCTCCGCAGCAGCTCCGGCGCGGCTTCCGGCAAAACATTGCGGTAAGCGTCCACCACATCGACTTGGGCGCCGGCTGCCCGCAGCGCACCGGGAATCACGTCCCGGGCAACCTCGGCCCGCGCCAATAAAATGCGCTGCCCCGCAGCCTGCCCAGCCAGCCCTTCCACTAACCCCTCGGCCACATACGATTCCGGCACAAACGCAACCTTGAATCCCGCCTTGCGCGCCGCAGCCGCCGTCGCGTCCCCCACTGCGGCCACCTTCAAACAAGCTGGCTGCGTCCATCCGCATCCCAGCGCATCCGCCCGCTCCGCGAGAGCCCGCACTGTATTCGCGCTGGTAAGAATGAGCCAATCGAAACGATCGAGCCGGCGGAGAGCTGCGTCCATCTGATCGAAACTGGCAGGAGGCAGTATTTCCAGCACCGGAACTTCGACCGGCTCGGCTCCCAGCGCGCGAAGTCCCTCGCTCAGTTTGCCGGCCTGGTGCGCGGCGCGGGTCACCAGCACGCGGCGCCCTGAAAGCGGCGGCAAACTCACCGCGCCGCCTCGTCCGCAGCGGCAGCGTGTGCCTGCAGCAGAGCTCCGGCGCCAGACTCCATCAGCTTCTCAGCTACAATCTGCCCCAACGCCACCGGTTCGGAATCGGCGCGCGCCGCACGCAGGTAGACACGAACCGCCTTGCCTGTCTCAGGATCGGCAACAATGGCAAAGACCTCGTCCCAGTTCCCTTCCGTCCCCGCCTCATCAACCTTCGCACGGCAATGGATGCCGATCGGTACCTGGCAACCGCCACCCAACGCAGCCAGCGCCGCCCGCTCCACGGTAACGGCAAACCGCGTGGCCGCATCATCCAGAAAGGCGACGGCAGCAATCGTTGCAGCGTCGTCCTTCCGTGTCTCAATCCCCAGCGACCCCTGCCCCGCCGCCGGACAAAAATCCTGCGGCTCCAGCCGCTCCCGCACCCACTCAGTCTTTTCCAGCCGGTCCAATCCGGCCGCGGCCAGCAGAATCGCATCCACCTGCCCCTCGGCCAGCTTGCGCAACCGCGTGTCCACGTTCCCGCGAAATTCAATCGCCTCAATGTCCGGCCGCAGCGCCTTCATCTGCGCGCGACGGCGCTGGCTGCTCGTCCCCACCCGCGCGCCCTGCGGCAAATCCGCCAGGATCGCGTATTTCACTGACACAAACACATCCCGCGGGTCCACCCGCGGCGGTGTCGCCCCCAGCGCAAACGGTTCAGGCAACTCGGTGGGCAAATCCTTCAGCGAATGCACCGCCAGATCCACCCGCCCCGCCGCCAGTGCCTCTTCAATCTCCTTGGTAAACATTCCCTTGGAACCGACCTGTGCAAAGGTCACTTCCTGCAACCTGTCGCCGGTAGTCTTGATAATCTCGATCTCGACCGTATGCCCCTGGCCGCGAAGCAGAGCCGCAATATGGTTCGCCTGCCAAAGGGCAAGCTGTGAACCACGGCTTCCAATGCGCAGATTCATCGGTGGCTCTCCACAGTGGGTTCGTTCACGGTCGTGCCCTCGGCTTTCTCCGGATTGGGATTGGTTTGGCTTGGCTCGCCGGCCGCGCTCCCCTGTTCAGTTCCACGCTCGGCGCCTGTAGGCAGAGACCACGTTTCGCAAAGCGCATCCAGCCGCACGGAGTCGTCAAGCCGGGCAGCCTGCTTCAGGGCCTGCATGGGCGGGTGCAGAAACTTGTTCACCAGTCCGCGGGTCAGCGCTTCTACAGCGGCAACCTGTTCGGCACTCAGCGTACCCAAACGCGACTGCATGCGGCGCAACTCGGCCTGGCGGATCTCCTCGGCCTGGTGCTGCAAAGCCACAATCGCAGGAGCCACATTCACGGTGCGCTGGTACTGCTGGAACCGCTCCACCTCGCCGGCAATCAGAGTCTCGGCATCGCTGGCTTCGCGGCTGCGCTCGGCCATATGCGCTGCAGCCACCTGCTGCAGGTCGTCGATGTCGTAAACAAAGATGCCTTCCAGCTTGCCCATCTCCGGGTCCACATCGCGCGGCACCGCAATATCGATGAAAAACATGGGCCGGTTGCGGCGGCGATGCATAAAGGCTTGCCCGTGCTCGCGGCGGAAAATGGGGTGCGGAGCCCCTGTCGAACTGATGACAATGTCCGCCTCGCTGGCCGCTTCATAGAGCTGTTCGTAAGGAATTACGCGCCCCTGAAATACCTCTGCCATGCGCCGTGCGCGCTCCTGGGTGCGGTTGCTCACCAGAATGGCGCCTGCACCCTGTTGCACCAGGTGCCGCGCGGCCAGTTCGCTCATCTTGCCTGCGCCCACCAGGAACACCGTCCGCCCTTGCAGCGATCCGAAGATCTTGCGCGCCAGGTCCACGGCCACGGATGCGATGGAAACAGAATTCGAGCCAATCTCCGTCTCCGTGCGAACCTTTTTTGCTGCGGCAAAGGCGCTCTGCAGCAAGTGTTCCAGTTGCCCGGCCACGGTGCCCGAGGCGCGCGCCACTGCGAAAGCTTCTTTCACCTGGCCCAGAATCTGCGGTTCGCCCACCACCATCGAGTCCAGGCTGGCTGCCACCCTGAACAGGTGCCGCACGGCGTCGCGGTCGCGCTCTTCATAGATATGCGGCGCCAGCAGCTCCGGATCGAGTCCGAAGTACTGGTGCAGAAACCCGGTCAGATCGGTATCGGGTGAGTCGACGGCGGCCAGCAGTTCCACGCGGTTGCATGTGGACACAATCATGCACTCTGAAACGCCCGGCGTCGCAGCCAGGGCGCGCGTCGTCTCCGCCAGGTCCTCGCGGGAGATGGCGATCCGCTCGCGCAGCTCGATCGGCGCGGTCTTGTAGTTGATGCCGGTCATCACCAGCGTTGTGGAAGCCTGGCTCATGGGGCACCGAACCTGTGCACGTGGCTAAACAGGTTGGCGGTCCAAACCACCACCATCACCGCGAAAACAGCCCCGGAGAGATACGCCGCTTTGCGCCCGCGCAGCCCCGCTGTCCGCCGCACCAGCAGCAACAGCACATAGATGGCCCAGCTCACAAACGCCGCAATGATCTTGGGATCAAGAAAATACGCCGCGCCCAGGGGCGTTTCCTGCGCCAGTACGGACCCAATTACCAGTCCCACAGTCATGCAGGGAAAGCCAAACTCAAGCATGGCTTCTGAAATCCGCTCCAGTGTGTCCAGTGGCGGCAGCCAGTCGAACGGGGCCCACCATGAGTCGTTGCCCGTGAGGGCCCGCGCCTTGGGTTTGCTCTTCAGCCGGCTTTCCTGGGCCAGGTAGAGAAGCGAAGCCAGCAGGCTGAACCCCAGCGCCACGTAGGCCAGCAGCAGTGCGGCAATATGCGCCACAAGCCAGCTTATCCGCACGCCCGGCGAGGGAAAAGTGTACCGGTCCGGTCCCAGCGCAGGCACAAATACCAAAAAGAAAGTGAGCGGCAAGACGAACAATCCAAGTGAGATAGCGTCATAAAGCCACCAGACCAGAAAGAACACTCCGGCCACGGCCAGCCCCAGCAGCGACTGTACTTCCCGCACCCCGACCGGCAGCCAGCTATGCGTCAGAACCAGCATCTCCACTGCTGAGACAAAGTGGAAGAAAAAGGCCATTCCGCCCAGATGGACGCACCATTTCCGCCACCGCAGCGCGCCATAGAGCACGGCCGGGAAGACGGCAATGCTTGCAGCCGCGTACAGGATAGCCGCAACTCTGAGCCAGAGGAGATACATATTGATCTTCACCTTATAGGTCCGAATGACCAGTATACTGTGATCCAAATCACCAAACGAAACCCCTACCCTGCTTTCGCACGGTTCAGCAGAGTGCTCCCCACGCAAGAAAAGTGTAGACCTTCATGGTCTTCCTGGTGGAAATCAGGAAATCCTTGCACGAAGAATGTAAATAACTCACGCCGCCCAGTGCCCAGCCTTGCCTGAAAATGGCCATCTCCCATGTTTACAGCAACATGATCTTTGGCATGGCGCCTGCTGCAGGAAGCAGTAGCACGACCCCAATTCCCCCTTTGGAGGTACACCCATGGAACTTCGTAAACGGATCCCTGCCGTTCAAGGTCCTGTTTTCCTTCTATCTTCCGCCATGATTTTCAGTATTGCGGCCGTGGCTCTGCAGCCCGCGCCCGGCTCGGCTCCGTCTACTGCACTCCAGGAGCCTCAACGTCCCCAGTCTGTGCCCGGCGCGCAGCAACCCGGCAACTCGAATCTGGCGCACTCGCACCAGGTGGTTGCCAAATCGGTCGTCATCACCGGCACCATTACCAGAAGCTGCTCAGACCTTTCCCTCCGGGGCGTAAACGGAAATATCTATCAACTCGATGCGCAGGACAAAGCCGCGCCGTTTGAGGGCAAATTTGTCAGAGTAACCGGTACGCTTGAAGCAAGCGCGAAACTTCTACACGTGGATGCGATTAAGGAAGCCACCGTCTGAGTTTGCAGAGCTGCTTATACGGAAAGATATATTTAAAGGAATAGCAGCCATGCGAGGATTCTCTTCTCCTCGCATGGCTTTCTCATGTCGGGCCGGAGAGTGCAACTCAGATCCTGCCGCATTCTTCAGCGATACGCTATCGATGAACCGGCAGATTCCGGTGACGCTAACGATCCGGGACCGCGAGCGGACCAGCCGATAGGCGCCAGATCCCTCCCTGCAGAATTATTGCTGCGGAGGCGGAGGAGGCGTAGTCGTTGTCGTGGTGGTTGTCTGCTGCTCAGTAGGAGCAGGGGCCGTTGTGGTCGTGGTTGTCTGCGTCTCCTTCGTTTCCTTCTTGTGGTGATGGCGGTTGTACTTCGTCTTGGTCTTGGTGGTCTCAGTGGTCTGTGTTGTCGGCTGATCGTTCGGATTCTGTACCGTCGTGGTAGTGGATTGCGTCGCGTCCTGTGCGGTTACCGGCAGGGACATGGCAAGCACAACCAGTGGCGCGAAGACAAAAGCATAGATTTTCCGTGAATTCATTCAATTCTCCTTGTTTTTCCTTGATTAGGTTCGGTGTGTTCCACGCGTGTTCCGGCCGTGGCGAACGGCGTCTTCTGTGGCATTCTCAGGTTCTCTCATCGCGGAGCGCGATTCTGTGCAGAAAGACTCATGCCGTGCGGTGAGCCATCAACAAGGCATGCAAGCAATGAACGCAAATCCGGGCAAGGACAATCCCGTTCTGCTGAAGATCGAAATCCGCCTCCTGCCTTCCTGCATGCACTACCACTCAACCATCCCGTCACGTTACTCTTAAAGGCAACGTGATCAGGGAAGACGAACAACCCGCGGCTCCGCACTCGCCTGCTTTGGACAAGGCCCCTGCAGAGCTGACGCCGTTCATGCGGCAGTGGACCGCGGCCAAGCGCGAAAATCCCGATGCACTCTTGTTTTTCCGCATGGGCGATTTCTACGAACTGTTCTACGACGATGCCGTCGTGGCCAGCCGCGAATTGCAGTTGACGCTTACTTCGCGCGACCGTGAAAAGAGCCAGCCCATGTGCGGGGTTCCTTATCACGCTGTCGATAGCTACCTCACGCGTCTGCTGCGCAAAGGCTACCGCATCGCCATCTGCGACCAGATGGAGGACCCCAAACTCACGAAGAAAATCGTGCGCCGCGAGGTAACACGCATGCTCACGCCCGGCACGGCGCTCGATAACGCGCTCGGCCAGGAGCAGAACAACTTCCTTGCGGCCCTGTTTGAGACTGGGCCGGCAAAGGAGCAGGTTTGCGCCATCGCGCTGCTGGATGTTTCTACCGGCGAGTTTCGCACCGCCAAGTTTGCAGGCCCTGCGGCTCGGCAACAGGCAGTGGATGAAATTCTGATGGCCGGAGCCAGCGAGGTGCTCCTGGCAGAGTCTGCCGATTTGCCCTCTCTTCTCGAACGGCTCCCGGCACGCACGCGTGTCCCGGACTGGGTCTGGACGCGCGATTTTTCCGTTCCCCTGCTGGAACGCCAACTGAACGTGCGCACCCTCGAGGGCTTTGGGCTCGACCGTCATCCCGCCGCTGCCATTGCAGCCGGAGCGGTCCTCCACTATGTGCGCACCACGCAGAAAAACGAGGCGCTGCACGTCGATTCACTGCGCTTTGAGGAGCACTCGACGGCCCTCGAACTCGACCAGGTCACGGTGCGCAATCTGGAACTCGTCGAGCCGCTCTTTGTCGGTCAGGACAGCCGCGCCACCCTCTTCCATACTCTGGATGCTTGCCAGACGCCGATGGGCAAGCGGCTGTTGCGGGCAACAATTCTGCGCCCGCTGCTGGACGCCGAAGTGCTGGAGGCTCGCTATGAGGCGGTCGGCGAGGCGCATGGCGACCTTCTGAAGCGCGAAGAGATTCGTCGCGCATTTGCCGGGATTCTGGACCTGGAGCGGCTGCTGGCGCGTCTCTCCCTGGATTCAGCAGGACCGCGCGATGTGCGCTCGCTGGCCGCAAGTTCGAGCCACCTGCCGGCATTGAGAAATGCGCTCGCTGTAATGCAAGCAGCGCTGTGGCAGGAACTGTCCACGCGCCTGGATACGCTTGAAAACATCACGCTGCAAATTGAGACGACTCTGGTCGCCGAGCCGCCGTTGACCCTGGTGGATGGCGGCGCAATTGCGTTGGGTGTTGACCCCGAGTTGGACGAGTTACGCGCGATTTCAACCACTGGCCGGCAGGCGATCGCGGCCATCGAAGCACGCGAGCGCGAGCGCACAGGCATAGGTTCGCTCAAGGTGCGCTATAACTCCGTCTTTGGTTATTACATTGAGATCACCAAAGCCAACATGTCGCTCGCACCCGCCGACTATGAGCGCAAGCAGACGCTCGTCAACGCCGAGCGGTTCACGACGCCTGAGCTGAAGGAATACGAGCGCAAAATTCTCACCGCCCATGATCGCTCCATCGAGATTGAGAAGCGTATCTTCGTCGAGTTGCGCGCCTCGGTATTGGAGGCGGCAGGGCGCATACGGCGCAGCTCTTCCACTGTGGCCGAGGCAGACCTGCTGGCGAACTTTGCCCATCTCGCCGCGCTCCGCCGGTACGTGCGGCCCATCATCGACGAGGCCCCTGTAATCGAGGCTGTGGCGGCCCGTCATCCGGTCATCGAGCAGTGGATGGAGGAGACGCGCGAGGGTCGCTTCATCGCCAACGATCTCTATCTCAACTCGTCAGACGAGGGCCCAAGTCTATTGCTGATTACCGGCCCCAACATGGGCGGCAAAAGCACCTATCTCCGCCAGGCGGCAATGCTGGTTCTGCTCGCCCAGATGGGCTCCTTCGTTCCCGCTGACAGCCTGCGCTTCGGACTCGTGGACCGCATCTACACGCGCATCGGCGCCAGCGACAACGTAGCGCGCGGCCGCTCTACCTTCATGGTTGAGATGACGGAGACGGCGACGATTCTGAACACAGCAACAAGCCGATCGCTCATCTTGCTTGATGAGATGGGCCGAGGCACCGCTACTTTCGATGGTCTGTCACTGGCCTGGGCAACGGTGGAGTATCTGCACGCTGAAACCTGTGCGCGTACGCTGTTTGCCACGCACTACCATGAGCTGACCATGCTGGCCGAAAAGCTCAAGCGCGTGCGCAATCTGCGCGTGGGCGTCAAAGAAGCGGCCAGCGGAATTGTGTTCCTGCATAACATCGAACCCGGCGCGGCCAGCAAAAGCTACGGCATTGAAGTGGCGCGGCTCGCGGGACTGCCGGCCGCGGTGATCGAACGCGCCCGGCACATCCTGCGGCAGCACGAGAAACAGGAGCGGCAGAGCGTCCAGGTTGAGACCACGCCGGAACCGGTGCAGATGACGATTTTCACTCCGCTCTCGCAGCGCATCGTGGACCGCATTGAGGCCACGGATGTAAACACCCTTACCCCGTTGCAGGCGCTGAACCTGCTGGAAGAACTACAGCAGGAACTCAAGGAGCGGCAATCGTGATTAATCTGCGTCAGGCGGCGGGCAGCTTGCTGGTCGTGGGGCTTGAAGGCACGGAGTTGAGCGGCTTGGAACGCGCGTGGCTCAAACTGGTCCGGCCGGCGGGGATCATTCTCTTCCGGCGAAATATCATCGACCCGCGCCAGACGCGGGCGCTGCTGGGTGCCGCAACAGCCTTATGCGTTGCAAACAGCATGCGCTGCGTGGACGTGGAGGGCGGCACGGTAGACCGCCTGCGCAACGCCCTTGCGCCGATGCCCTCCGCTCAGGCCGTGGCATGTGCAGCACTGGCAACCGGAAAGAGTCGGCTGATTACGGAGCACGGGGAGCTGGTCGCGCGCGCGGTCAAGGCCTTCGGCTTCAATACGACGCTGGCCCCCGTGCTGGACCTGGCGCTGCCCGTATCGGCCGGTGTCATGAGTACGCGCGCGGCTTCTGCAACAGCACTGGGAGTCGTGGAGTATGCGCGCGGCTTTCTTGCTGGACTGGCTGCGCAGGGGGTGGTCGGCTGCGGCAAGCATTTCCCAGGACTCGGCTGCAGTTCGCGCGATTCTCATCTTGAAACTCCGGCAATTCAGCGGGATTGGAACGATCTTTGGCGCAAAGATTTGGTCCCCTACCGTGAACTACGCAACGAACTGCCGATGGTCATGGTGAATCACGCCGCCTATCCCCAGACCAGGGGCAAAGATCTGCCCGCAAGTGTTTCGCCTTACTGGATCACCGCGGTCCTGCGCCGCCGGATCGGCTATCGCGGAATCGTCTTTTCCGACGATCTGGAGATGGGCGGCATTTTGAAGTTCATGCCCATGGAAGAGGCGGTGATTGCGGCACTCCGCGCGGGGATGGATTTGCTTGAAATCTGCCACAGTCCGGAACTGATTCTGCGCGCCTATGAAGCGTTGATTGCCGAGGCCGAGCGGTCTGCTGCGTTTCGCAAGCTGATGCTGGAACGCGCAGGCAGGGCTGGACGGCTGCGTGCAAAGCTGTTTGCGGGCGGGGTTCCGCCGGCGCTTCCGCCTCGGCAGTTTGAGGCGCTGCGGGCGAGAGTCCTCCGCTTCGGCGACACCATCCGAAACAGCCAGCCCGCTCAGGAGATACAGCCGGCATGAGCACAAAGTCCATGACGGTGGCGGGAATCATGAGCGGCACCTCGGCCGACGGAATCGATGTGGCCCTGGTACGGATTACTCCCGGAAAGCCCCGCACAAAGCTCACGCTTCTGGCTCATCAGGGGTTCAAATTCCCGGTCGCACTGCGCCGCGCGGTTCTCGCAGCAATGAATGCAACTGCAACTTCAACAGCGGAATTGGCGCGGCTCAACTGGCGGCTGGGCTTGGCGTACTCTGAGGCGGTGAGCGCTACACTCGCGCGGCACAAAGTTAAGGTGGACCTGATCGGCTGCCACGGCCAAACCATCTATCATCAGCCGCGCCCCGTGTCTTATGCGGACCGGCGCTTTGCCTGCACCTGGCAAACCGGAGAAGCCGCGGTCATTGCCGCCACGCTCGGCATTCCGGTCGTTTCCAACTTCCGCCCCGCGGACATGCTTGCCGGCGGCCAGGGAGCGCCGCTGGTGCCGCTGCTCGACTATGTGCTCTTTGCCGACCCCAGACGCGGACGCGTCTTGCAGAACATCGGCGGCATTGCCAACCTGACCGCAATTCCCGCGGGAGCTGCGGCGGAGCGCGTGATTGCTTTCGACACCGGTCCCGGCAACATGGTCATCGACGCCCTGGCGCAGCAGCTCTTCGGTAAGCCCTTTGACCGCAATGGTGCGTTCGCAGCGGAGGGCATGGTGCTGTCGCCGGTACTCACCTCAGCCTTGCGCAATCCCTATTTTCGACTCAAGCCGCCGCGCACCGCCGGACGCGAGCAGTTTGGCCATGAGTATGCCGCCAAATTTCTTGCAGCATGCCGCCGCCATAGCGACAAGCCCCAGGATGCCTTGGCCACGGCAACCGCTCTGACCGCTGAGACCATTGCGCGCAGCTACAAAACTTTTGTTCAACGAAGGATGAAGGGCGCGGGCGTAGACTACATCGTCTCCGGCGGCGGCGCCCGCAACCATACCTTGATGGCCATGCTCGCGCAGCGTTTGCAACCGCTAGGCTGCGCATTGGCGGCAAGCGAGCAGTTCGGCCTTCCCGCCGAGGCCAAGGAGGCCGCAGCCTTCGCCTTGCTGGCCTGGCAAACCTGGCATCGCCTGCCCGGCAACGTGCCCGCGGCCACGGGCGCAACTCGGCCCGTGATTCTCGGCCAGGTAACGTATGCGTAGAGTGCCTCAGACCATCAATCGGACCACATTACTTTCGTTGCTCGCGCTGGCCGTGCTTGTCTCCCTTGTCGGCTGTCATTCGGCGCAGCGTGATCTCGATACGGTGGTATTTCTCATCGAGAGCAGCCCGGCAAACCTCGATCCGCGCATCGGCACGGATGGCCAATCGGAGCATATTGACGAACTGCTCTTCGATGGCCTCGTCGCTCACGACGCCAGCTTTCGCTTTACCCCCGCATTAGCCGAGCGCTGGGAGCAGACTGACCCGCTCACGCTTGTCTTTCATCTCCGCCCCGGCGTGCGCTTTCACGACGGCCGCGCATTAACTGCCCGCGATGTAGTGTGGACCATCAACTCCATGCGCTCCGGCGCAGTGATCTCGCCGAAGGCCGCCTCCTACGCCTCTGTGAACACGGTCGCGGCCTCCGATGACCATACGGTCGTCTTTCATCTGAAGCATGAAGACAATTTCCTGCTTACCAATCTTTCCACCGGCGCCATCGGTATTGTTCCAGATGGCAGCGGGCGCAACTTCTGGCTGCATCCCGTAGGCACCGGGCCATTTCGCTTCGTGAGCCAGCAGATCGATCAGAATGTCGTCATCGAGCGCAATCCCCTCAGTTGGGGCGCAGTGCCTAAGCTCGACCGGGTGCGCTTCGCAGTCGTTCCGGACGCCATTACCGAGTCGCTGGAACTGGAAAAAGGTTCCGGTGACCTGGCTGTCAATTCCCTGCCCATGGATTCGCTGCCGATACTCGCAAGCTGCCCTAACCTGCTGGTGGAAGACACGGACGGAACACAGATTCAGTATCTGGCCTTTAACCTGCGCGACCCGCTGCTGAAGGATGTGCGCGTGCGTCAGGCCATTGCCTTCTCCATCGATCGCGGCCTCATCATTCAATCTTTGATGCACGGTCATGCGCGGCCTGCGCTCAGCCTGCTCCCCCCGCAGCACTGGGCTTTCACCGGCGATGTCGCCCGCTACGATTTCAATCCGGCTCGTGCGGCAGCCCTGCTGGACGCTGCCGGATATACACGCCACCCCGACGGTATCCGCTTCCACCTGGCCATGAAGACCAGCACCGATCAGGGGACGCGCCTTCTCGCCGCGGTATTGCAGCAACAATTGGCCGCGGTAGGCATTGCGCTCGATCTGCGCAGCTACGAGTTCGCCACGTTCTACTCCGACGTCACGCGTGGAGCCTTCCAGATGTATTCGCTGCGCTGGATCGGCGGCAACGAGCAGCCCGATATTTTCAGCTACGTCTTCTCAACCGCGAACTTCTCACCCAAAGGCGCAAACCGCGGCCACTACTCCAATCCCCGGCTCGACCTGCTGCTGGACGACGCGGCACAAAGCCAGGACGCGGCCCAGCGTCGCGCGGATTACGTGGAAGCTCAGCAGATTCTCGCCCGCGACCTGCCGGCCATCAATCTCTGGTATCAGGATTCGATCGTGGTGCATAACCGGCGGCTCACCCATGTGATCCCCACCCCGTCAGGCAGCTATACGTTCCTTGAGACGGCGGTACTGGCGCGTTAAAGCAATTCTCCAGCTGCAGAGGTTCATGTTGTGGGCATCTTGCCCAGCCGGTCGATGCTCTTCACGTAAAGCCATACGATCACCCCCCCCCCCAGCCAGAATCAAGATTGGCACCCTTCGGAATAGCATCCCTACACGTTTCCGCTCGCTTCCTGGCTCGTATCCTTATGAATAATTGCTGGTTGCGCCTGCTTCTGCGCATCTTCACCTGGCCAGGACGGCTCTTTCAACCTTTTGACGCACTGACTCGTCTACAAGTTAAGAACCAATTTTCATGCCCGGCGCCGATAAGGTTGGTCCGTGGAGAATTGACTTATGACGAACAAGAGTAAGATTCGCCTTTCTGTCTCGATGACGCATTTCGCGTTGCTGGCTTTGCTGATTGCTGCACCGCTGGCCATAACCATGGCTGTTGCGCAGGCCCCTGCCCGTTTTTTGGGCACGGTGACGGCCGTGAACGGCTCCACGCTGACGGTCAAGACCGATGCAGGTGAGGTGCACCAGGTCGATGTGCCTCCAACTGCGGTCCTGAAACAGATTGCCCCCGGAGAAAAGGACCTGAACAAGGCTGCGGTCATCGAGTTCAACAGCCTGGCTACTGGAGACCGCGTGCTGGTAAAGCTTGACCCCAAAGCGCCGGAAGGAGCCTCGGTAGCGCTGCAGATTATCGCAGTCAAACAGGAAGACGTAGCCAAAAAGCAGGAACAGGAGCGCGAGGACTGGCAGCGGCGCGGCGTTGGCGGCCTGGTCAAGAGCGTTGACAACGCAGGCGGCGTCATTGTGCTCACCAGCGGCGCTGGAGCGACAGCCAAGACCATCACCGTTCATGCCACCAAGGCAACCGTCCTCAAACGCTACGCACAGGCATCCGTCCGGTTCGATCAGGCCCAGGTGGCCCCGATTGACGCGATTCATGCCGGCGACCAGTTGCGGGCTCGCGGCGCCAAAAACGCGGACGGAACGGATATTGAAGCCGAAGAGATCATTTCAGGCGGCTTCCGCAATATTTCTGGAACTATTGCATCGCTGGATGCAACCGGTTCCACTCTCGTGGTAAAAGATCTGGCCACCAAGAAAATTGTGACCATCCACATCACCCCAGATGCGCAAATGCACCAGTTGCCTGAGCGCATGGCGCAGATGCTGGCCATGCGGCTGAAGGGCGGCGCGGCAGGCGGCGGTGGATTTGCCGGCGGCGCCAATGGCGGCGGAGCAGGCATGCGCGGCGGTGGTGCCAACGGCGGTGGTGGCGGCGGTCGTCCTGGTGCAGGTGATGGCAGTCAAGCAGTTGGCGCAAACGGGCCCGGGGGCGGCGGTGGATTTGGTGCGGGTGGTCCGGGCGGCGGTGCTGGCCGGTTCGATCCCGAGCAGATGCTGAGCCGTGCTCCGGTCATTAAGTTTTCCGACCTGCAAAAGGGTGAAGCGGTGATGCTGGTTTCAACGCAGGGTGCAACAGACGTAACGGCAATCACGTTGCTGGCCGGTGTTGAACCTCTGCTTGAGGCTCCCGCGGCAAGCAATTTGCTCTCAAACTGGAGCATGAGTTCAGGTGCTCCCGAGATGGCACAGTAAGCGAACTACAATTTCTTGAAATTACAGGGAACGAGGCGCGTGTGTACTTAAGTCAGCATTTTTCTGTTCGTTTTTTTATTGCCTTGGTAATGGGCCTTTCTATCGTAGCGGCGGCGAATTCACAAGCCCCGGCAAAGACGGCGAGCACTCAAGCCCCAAAGCGCGTGGCAACCGCAATCACCGCCACTGTGCGCGGCCACATTGCCGACCCAACAGGGGCGCTGATTCCGGGCGCCATCATTACGGTAAGCAATTCGGCTGGAAAAACCGTGGGCACGGCCACGGCCGACTCGGGAGGCTCCTATTCCGTGGGCGGTCTGCCGCCGGGCTCCTACATCGTGAAAGCAACCTATGAAGGCTTCGCGCCGGCTACAACTCCGCCCATCCAGATTACCGCCGGACAGAGCAAGCGCGTCGATATATCGATGGCCATCGTCGTGGAACAGCAGAGTGTCACTGTCTCCGACGACGAAGCGCCTGTCGTAAACGTGGAAGCCAGCGGCAACACCAGTTCGATTGTCATGAAAGACAAGGATCTGGATGCGCTTTCAGACGATCCGGACGAGTTGTCCAGCGAACTCACAGCGCTCGCCGGCCCTTCTGCCGGGCCCAACGGCGGAGAAGTTTACATCTCCGGCTTTACCGGCGGACAACTGCCGCCCAAGTCGGCCATTCGCGAAATCCGCATCAACCAGAATCCCTTCTCTTCCGAGTTTGACCGCCTGGGTTATGGCCGCATTGAGATTCTCACCAAGCCGGGCACGGACCAACTGCACGCCCGCTTTTTCGGACAAGGCAACGACGACGCCTTCAATACCGGTAATCCATTCACTTCCAGGATTCCCGCATACCATAGCATCCAGTACAACGGCACGGTCAGCGGATCGATCTCCAAGACCGCATCGTTCTTCATCAGCGTGGAAGAGCGCAACAACCAGAACGCGAGCATCTACACAGCCAACACGGCGGTTCTCAATTCGGGTGTTTACAGCGCAGGCAACCTGGCCGGTTCGCTCTTCAGCCCTTCAACACACACTGAAGTTGCCCCGCGCATCGACCTGCAAATCGGACAGAAGAACACGCTGACGCTGCGCTACCAGTACGAGCGTTTCAACTCCAGCGGCAACATCAGTTCGACGTCCCTGCCGTCGCAGTCCAGCACCTACGACTCCTTCGAGCACACAGTGCAGATCAGCGATTCGCAGGTTATCAACGATCATTTGGTGAACGAGACGCGCTTCCAGTACCTGCGCGATATTTCTTCTTCATCGCCGGTGAGCAAGGCGCCTACGATTTCGGTTCCAGGGGCATTTACCGGTGGCGGCAACAGCGGCCAGTTTTCAAACGACCACGAGGATCATCTGGAACTGCAAAACCTGACCACGATGACTGCGGGAGCAAACGCAATCAAGTTTGGAACCCGGTTGCGTTACAACCGCGACGCAAACTCCACCACTTCGGGCTTTAACGGCGCCTTCAGCTTTACCTCCGTGGCTGCGTACGCGACCATGCTGAATGACCTTGCCGCGAATAAGTCGTTTGCTCAGATTGCCGCGGATGGCGGCCTGCCCAACAAACTCAACTACACAACCGGCACAGCGGCTGTTGTGAGCAGCGTGTTTGACGGCGCGCTCTTCGTGCAGGACGACTGGAAGGCCAATCAGTTCCTGACTCTGTCGGGCGGCCTCCGGTGGGAGACCCAGAATCACGTTACCGACCGCAGTGACTGGGGACCGCGCGTGGCTTTTGCCTATGCACTCGACGGACACAAGAACAAGTCCCAGGCCAAGACCGTATTGCGCGGCGGCTATGGATATTTCTATGACCGCTTCCCCCTGGCCAGCCTGTTGAGCACCCAGAGGTTCAACGGTGGCGCAGACAGCCAGACACAGTACACAATCACAAACCCAACCTGCTTTGATCCCACCAGCCTGAGCAACATCAACCTGTCCTCATGCGGGTCAGCGAGCGCCACTGCCAAGACGATTGTGCAGATTGCGCCGCAGTACCATTCGCCCTATACACAGCAGTTGGGAACCAGCCTGGAACGGCAGTTGACAAAAACCACCTCGCTCACGCTGACCTATCAGCATGCCTATGGCGTGCACCAGATGGTCACGCGCGACTCGAATGCTTACTTGCCTGGGACCTTCCTTTACGGCAGCCCTACCTTGACCGGCGTGCGGCCCAATCCTGCACTCGGTATTGTGGAGCAGTTTGACCCCGAGGCGGTCTTCAAGCAGAACCAGGTCATCGTAAATATCAATGCCCGCATTACGCCCAGGTTAAGCGTGATGGGGTATTACAACCTGACTTACGCCAAATCGAACTCGGGACTCGCATCCAACTCGTACAACCTGACCCAGGACTATCGCCCTGCCGCATTTGCCTCGCGCAACAGCGTGTTCCTGATGAGCAACTACGCGGGTCCGTTCGGCATCACGTTCAACCCCTTCCTGATTGCGCAGGCGGGTCGTCCCTTCAACGTCGTCACGCCGTATGATTTGACCGGCGACAACTTCTTCAATGATCGTCCAACCATCGGCACTTCAGCCGACTGCACCGCCAATCCAGCGCAATACATACAAACGCCCTATGGCTGCCTTGATTCCCTTCCCCAGCCGGGAGAGACCCTTCTTGGCGGTAACGTAGGCACGGGGCCGGCTGCGGTGGCGGTCAATCTGCGCGTCTCGCGCGCCTTCGGTCTTGGTCCCAAACTAGCCTCTGCAGGCGGCGGATCGAATAACCAGGGCGGCGGTCCCGGACAGGGCGGTCCCCCTCCCGGAGGTGGTCCCGGCGGTGGTGGTGGCGGCGGCCGTGGCGGCGGCGGTGGCTTCGGCGGCGGCGGGTTTGGCCGTGGCGGCGGTGGCCCCATGGGCGGCAGCGCCAACACGGGCCACAAGTACTCCCTCAGCTTCAGCGCGCAGGCATTGAACTTGTTCAATAACATCGACTACGGGCAGCCGGTTGGCGTTGTCACCGACTCGCGCTTTGGAAAATCCACCAGCCTCGCACAAGGAGTGTTCTCTTCGGGCTCGGCGGCTCGGCGCATATTTATTCAGGCCGCGTTCTCGTTCTAAGTAATAAAACAGAAGCAGCAAAAGGGCCGGGGCGCAATGCTCCGGCCTTTTTGCGTAGAGACGCAGCGAAATCACAGCCTCAACCTTTTGTGTGATTCACTCGTCTACCAAGACAGTTATCGAGTTCGTCACCTTCCCCGATGAATACGACAAACGCGATGGAGATCTGACTGATGCAGAGCATCAACGAGGTACATGTGTATACAAGATTGCATTTCTTTATTCATCTTTTAATAGTTCTGGCCCTGGGGCTTAGCGCCGTACTCGCGTCTCAGGCCGAGACTCCCGCCACGCCGGCGCCGCCATTGTCCACAGCCACTCTGCGCGGACATATCGCCGACGCCACGGGCGCCATGATTCCCGGTGCTCCCATCACCATCGCCACACCGGCCGGAGTTACTGTCCGCTCTGTGACAGCAGACTCTGCGGGCGGCTATGTAGTCAACAACCTGGCGCCAGGCAGCTACATCGTTCAAGCCACTTATGCCGGCTTCGCTCCCTTCTTTTCGCCGGTTATCCAGCTCGCGGCCGGCCAGATGAAACGCGTCGAAATCTCCATGGCCGTCGAAGCCGAACAGCAGAGTGTAACCGTCACCGAGGACGAGGATACGCCCCAGGTCACCATCGATGCCGGCAGCAATGCCAGCGCCGTCGTGATCAAGGGCAAGGACCTCGAGGCGCTGTCGGACGATCCGGACGAGTTGGCCAATGAACTGTCGGCTTTGGCAGGTCCCTCGGCCGGCCCTAACGGCGGGCAAATTTATATCGATGGGTTCACCGGAGGAACGCTTCCGCCCAAGTCCGCCATTCGCGAGATTCGCATCAACCAGAACCCTTTCTCGGCCGAATTTGACCGCATTGGTTACGGACGAATTCAGATTCTCACCAAACCCGGCACCGACGTTTTCCACGGGCGCGGCTTCCTTCAGGGCAACGACAGCAGCTTCAATACGCAAAACCCGTTTGCTCCGCCGCCTACGTATCACAGCATTCAGTACAACGGCTCCGTCAGCGGTTCAATCAACAAGAAGGCATCGTTCTTCCTCAGCGTAGAGGGCCGCAATAATCCGGATGCGCGCATTTACTCTGTCGATTTCCCGGTCCTGGATTCAACCACGGGGCTCTATTCGCTTCCCACGGGCCCGACGACGGGCGGCCTTTACAGCCCTTCAACTCGCATTGAAGTTTCACCGCGAATTGACCTGCAACTCGGTGCCAAAAACACGCTGACCATGCGTTACCAGTTTGAGCGCGGAAGCCAGAGTGATGTTCTCAACTCGTCCACTTCAAGGCCCTCGCAAGCCACCGGCTCAACCGTAACCGAACAGTCCGTACAGATCAGCGATTCGCAAATCATCAGCGATCACATGGTGAATGAAACACAATTTCAATACCGGCGCGCGCCGACCGTCTCCACGTCGGTGAGCACTGCGCCCTTGGTGAGTATCCCGGGGTACTTCACCGACGGCGGAAACACGAGCCAGTTCTCCACCGATCACTCCGCTCACCTTGAACTGCATAACGTGACCACCATGACCGTCGGTGCGCAAGCCATCAAGTTCGGCACATGGATGCGCGATAACCGCGACGCCAGCTCCTCGGACGGCGGCTTCAACGGCAGCTTCAGTTTCCCCTCTTTGACCGCCTATATCGACACGCGGAACGGGCTGACAAATGGCTTGACAGTTGCACAGGTTGCGGCCGCCTGCCCACCCTCACAAGTAGCCTTGGGGGGCTGCACTCCTACCAAGCTCACCTATACCACGGGCAGAGAAAAGTACTCGGCTAACGTCTTTGACGCTGCCCTGTTCTTCCAGGACGACTGGAAGGTCAATCAGTTCCTGACGCTTTCCGGGGGCATCCGCTGGGAGTCGCAAAATCACACCGCGGATCACAGCGACTTTGGACCGCGCGTTGCCTTTGCCTATGCCCTGGACGGACACAAAAACAGAAAGCTGGCCAAGACCGTGCTCCGCGGCGGCTTTGGCTTCTTTTACGACCGCTTCCAAACCGGCAGCCTGATGGGACTGGAGCAGAACAACGGCGGCGCCAACAGCCAGGTGCAGACGGTCATCAACAATCCGACTTGCTTCGACGCCACATCTTTGTCGGCCGCCCTGGCTCAGTCCGGCTCCAACTGCGGTGCGGGGATTCCGGCCAACCGGCAGATCGAGCAACTCGATCCCAACTACCACTCGCCCTACAATGAACAGCTCGGAGTAAGCCTGGAGCGCCAGCTTACCAAGGCATCCACGCTAACCTTCACCTACGTTCGCTCCAATGGCGTGCACCAGATGGCCACGCGCGACTCGAATCCTTACACGGCTCTGCCAGGAACAACAATCTACAACAGCACCACCGGCCCGCGGCTCAATCCGGCATTGGGCATCGTGGATGAGATCTATCCCGAGGCTGTATTCAAGCAGAACCAGTTGATCGTCAATCTCAACGCACGGTTCACGCCGAACTTCAACATGACTGGCTTCTACACGCTGAACTTCGCCAACGGAAATACCGGCACGGCCTCAAACTCCTACAACCTGAGCCAGGATTACGGGCGCGCCGGATTTGTCAGAAAGAACATGCTCTTCCTGATGGGCAACTACACCAGCAAGTGGGGCATTGCGTGGAATCCGTTCCTGATCGCTCAGTCGGGTCCACCGTTCAATATCACCACAGATCAAGATTTGACCGGAGATAACTTCTTCAACAACCGGCCTTCCTACGCTGCCAGCGCGTCAGCCTGCTCCACCGGTTCGGCACAATACGTGCAAACTTCCTTCGGCTGCCTCGACACGATTCCACAGTCAGGAGAAACGCTTCTGCCGTCCAATCTGGGCAATAGCCCGGCCTCGGTCGCGGTCAACCTGCGCGTCAGCCGCTCCATCGGTATTGGTCCCAAAGTGGCAGTTGCAGCCGCAAGTAGATCACCACAGGGCGGCGGGCCCGGTGGCGGCGGTCCTCCAATGGGTGGTGGTCCCGGCGGTGGTGGTGGTGGCCGTGGAGGCGGAGGTGGCGGCTTTGGTAGCTTCGGCGGAGGTGGCGGTGGCCGCGGCGGTATGTCCAACACCGGCCACAAGTACTCGCTTACCTTCAGCGCCCAGGCCTTGAACCTGTTCAACGATATCGACTACGGTTCGCCAAGTGGCAGCGTGGTTCCTACACTGGTATCGGGTTCTGGAACAACCGCCGTGTATGGTCCCGGCGCCCGGTTTGACAAGTCAACCAGCCTTGCCCGCGGCATGTTCGCCTCTCCCACCGGCTCGGCGGCGCGGCGCATCTTTTTACAGGCCGCATTCTCGTTCTAAGCAATCCAGATTAACCAAACTAGGGCCGGAGCTCAATGCTCCGGCCCTTTTTTACGTCCACCGCAGCGCCGCAATCGGCAATGAATGTCTCCCAGCCCGAGAGAGTTTAGTCCCGTTTTTCCAGAACCGTCCTGTAGAGCTCCTCCCACTCATCGGCTTTCGCATCCATGCTGAACCGCTCACCAATTCGTTCCCGCGCCGCGCGGCCTAGCGCACACCGTTCTTCCGGCGTCCTCTTCATTACGCCGAGCATCGCCGGTGCCAACGCATCCGGAGACCTGGGAAGCACAATCTCGCCAGCATCCCCCACCAATTCCCGCACGCCCCCGGCATCGGTGGCCACAACCGGCTTTTCCATCGCCATCGCCTCGCCCACCGCCAGCGGCATGCCTTCCCATGCCGACGCCAGCACATATGCATCGGCGGCATCCAGCAGGGCGGGCAAGTCGCGGCACAGCCCCAGCCAGCGCACCGCATCCTCTAAACCCAGCTCCGCCGCCAAAGCCCGAACGGCTGCTGCCTCGGCTTCGGATGCATCAGCGCCGGCCACCCACAACCGCGCGTCGCTGCGGGCCTCCCTCACCTGCGCAAAGGCCCTCAGCAGCGTCGGATAATCCTTTGCCGGCACAATCCGTCCCACCGCCAGCCAGATGAACTCCCCATCTGCGCCCATCGCGGCCCTTTTCTCTTCCCGGCGTTCCGCTTCAGGTTTGAACAGAACTGTATCGATCCCGTTCGTCACAACAATGCACTTGTGTTGCGGGATAGCCTTGAGGCGCACAAAGCGCTCGGCAACCGCCCTGCTCACCGCGATGGTGCGCCGGGCAAGGCCGTCTGTCAGGCGGTAGGCAAGCATGCGCGTCCAGCCGCCCTCATAGACGTTATGAACGGTTGAGAGAACCGTGACGGTTGGAACCACCACCTTGAGCGCGCGGGCCACCAGGTTTGTGTGAAAGCTGTGACTGTGCAGCAGGTCCGGATGAAATTCAAGCAGAAAGCGCCTGGCCTGTGCCACTCCGGCAATCACGCTCAACGGCGACCGCTGCATTCCCAGATGAATGACGTCCTGCGCCGTCGGCCACTCCTCGGCTACGCCGGGGCGCAGAACCAGCAGAACCACCGTGTGGCCGCGCCCGGCCATGCGGTCAGCCAACTCCAGCACCTGCCGTTCGGCTCCGCCCATGCCAAGCGAAGTAAGCACGTAGACGATCCGCATGCCACCTACATTCCACGAACAGCATAATGGAACCGGTGCCATCCGGTCCTCCTCATCGCAATGCCGGCCTCAAACAGCAATAGTCGACCTGACCTCGCTGTAAAAATACGCTTGCCGTTTTTCGCCTCAGGTACAAGTTTTTTAAATTCAGCAGAATCCTTGTGTGCAAAACGCACATTGGGCTGTACAATTTCCACGAGGAGACCCATGGCCGGAGATATTCAACTTACGTGCAGCGATTGCGGGCAGGACTTCACCTTCACCGCTGCGGATCAGGCGTTCTTTCAGGAACGTGGTTATTCGACCCCGAAACGTTGCAAGAATTGCCGTCAGGCAAAGAAAAACGATCAGGGGGGCTCCGGCTACCGTTCGGCTCCGGCACAGGGAACTCCTGTGATTTGTTCGGGTTGCGGTCAGCCTACAACAGTGCCATTTGAGCCGCGTGGTGATCGCCCAGTCTTCTGCCGCGATTGCTACCAGGCTCGCAAGGGCAGTGGCGGCGGTGGCGGCGGCAGTTCCCGTGGACGCGGCCGTTTCTAGCTTTTTTTGAGCGGTCCGATACCCTCTTGGAATATCGGACCGTATCCTCTTGAAGCTCCCTGAAGAACAGCTACACCGCGACGATTGCTTTGTCCTCCGTTGCATGTAGCATTCTCCAGTAGTTTGTTTTGTGCTTTTTTTCTGATCTGCACCTCTTTGATCGACAACTTTCAGTGGGCAGCCAGGATTTCAGCGGCTGCCCATTTTGCTTTGCCGCGCTCTTTCTGCATCGGGGTTGCAATCATCTGGAATTACCGCCAATCCCGGAACCGGTTGGACACAACTCTCCCCCGCTCGATAAACTGGAAATCTCGTGTTAAAAACCCATGCAGCACGTATAGCGGTATCGCCATCGCGACCGAGGTTGGATGCGGGCAGTGCCTGCGCGGCGCGGGGTGCGGATTTCGCCGCTGGAGGCGCTCAGGCATGACCAGCCCGCTGCTTGAAGTGCGAGGACTCACGAAAAGCTACGACGAGGGGCGCATAGAAGCTCTCCGCGGGGTTGACCTTTCCATCGCCGCCGGGGAGTACGTGGCCATCAGTGGTCCCAGCGGCAGCGGCAAATCCACCCTCCTGCAACTGCTCGGCGGTCTCGACACGCCTACCACCGGCCAAGTCTTGTTTGAGAATGCGGCGCTCGGAACCACGCTCGATCTGGATTCCTACCGCTCTCGCAAGGTCGGATTCATCTTCCAGGCCTTTTATCTGCTGCCCACGCTGCGCGCCATTGAGAACGTGCAGGTAGCCATGCTCGCCATCAACCATGGCGCCAACCACCGCGCCGAACGTGCCCATGCCCTGCTCTGCGAGATGGGCCTTGAGCACCGCCTTAACCAGTATCCCAATGAGCTTTCTGCCGGAGAACGCCAGCGTGTGGCCATTGCCCGTGCCCTGGCCAACAATCCCGCCATCCTTCTGGCCGACGAGCCCACCGGCAATCTCGACAGCGTCAATTCCGCGCGTATCATGGACATCCTCTTCGGCATCCAGAAAAAGCGCGGTATGACACTCATCGTCGTCACCCACGAAAACGACATTGCCAACGCCGCTCCCCGGCATATTCGCATTCGCGATGGAAGGATCGAGGCGTGAAGCGCTTCTGGTCGTTTCTCGGATTGGCGGCGCTTCTGGCTGTTCCGGCGGCAGCCGCGGATGTGCATGCGGTTCTCTCGGTCCCACGGCAACGCGTCGAATCGGCGGATTTTCGCACCACCGGCCGCCTTGTCCAGGTGGACGCAAACGGGACACGCACCAGTTATGGCATTTCCATCAAGGCGCATGGCTTTCCCGGCGTGCTGCGGGTGCTGGTGGAGATTGGCCAGCCCGCCAGGGCACGCACCCACATCCTCCTGGAAATGCGTCCTAACGGCCAAAATGTGATCCATATTGCACACCCCGGCGACAAAGTACCCTCTATACTGCCCTTCGAAAAGTGGGGCGACGGCCTGCTCGGCACCGGATTCAGCTATGAGGATTTTCTTGAGCCGCAGTACTTCTGGCCTGGCCAGACCGTGGTTTCCGATACGAAGTTTGGCGCACGCATCTGCGATCTGTTGAAGAGCACGCCCGGCGCGGCAGACCGCACGCACTACGCCGGGATCCAAACTTGGCTGGACCACAGTATCGGTTTTCCTGTATATGTCGAGAAAATGATGAAAGGATCAAATTCCGTGAAAGCGTTCACCTACTACGGCCTGCGCCACGATGGCGGAGTTTGGTCGGCAAGCCAGGTGGAAGCCAAATCACGTGATCGCGCCGGGTCAACGCTGCTTATCATCGATCATGGCAGCGCCAGGGCAAATCTCAAGCTTGGGGACTTCAGCCCTGAGCATCTCACGCGTTTTCAGGATTGATTGTGATCGTTCTCCTTTCGATTATCGGTTCGGCCGCAGCCCTGATCACTGCGGGATTCCTTTATCAGTTGATCGGCTCCCATCGCGATCGCCTGCGTTTTGCATCTGCCGGACGATGGGTGACCATAGGTCGCCGCTGCCGGCTCTACCTGCTTGAAAAAGGCTCAGGCGGCCCTACTGTGCTGTTTGAAGCCGGCATTGCGGCTACCAATCTGAACTGGTTTCACATTCAGGAGTCTGTCTCCCGCTTCACCGGCACCGCTTCCTACGACCGCAGCGGACTCGGATGGAGCAGCCCCTGCCGCTCGGCGCGTACCCCCGCAAACATCGCTGCGGAACTGCACGATCTGTTGCAATGCGGAGGCATCAAGCCGCCTTACATCCTGGTCGGCCATTCCTTTGGCGGCCTGGTGATGCGCCGCTTCGCACTCCTCTATCCCGACGAAGTCACAGGCGTGGTGCTGGTCGATCCCATGCGCTGCGAAGAATGGCCTCCCCTCAACCCGGCTAGGCAACCCGCCGTCGATCTAGGCAGAAGATTAACCCGCTATGCAATTCCTTTTGCGCGCATCGGATTCGTCCGCCTGGCCATCGTCACCCTGCTCCGCCGCTCCTCTCGCCGCATCTCGGGCGGATTGGCCGGCACCGCCGGTGTCGGCGGCCGCCATGTGCTGGAGCGGGTCAAGGAAGAGGTCGGCAAAATGCCGCGGGAGGTTTGGCCCATCGTCGCCGCCCACTGGTCACGTCCCAGTTACTACTCCGGCATGTACAACTACGTCGATGCCATTCCCGAAACCGTCAAGGAAATGCAGGATGCGGAGCCCATCCATGGCATCCCCGTGTTGGTGCTCACGCCGGGCACATCCACGCCGCTCTCTGACGAATGTTTAAACCGCATCGGTGACAATGCCCAGCAGGTGATTGCCCCTGATAGCGCGCATTGGATTCACCTCGACGAGCCCGATCTGGTGATCGCTTCAATCCGCGAAATGGTCACGGCCGCTTCTTCTGAAACCCTTACCGCCGCAGTCTGACACACGGACATATACCGTTCAAGTCAACATCCAGCGCAAGCGCCTGTTTGGGTTTGGTGCCCCCCGGCCAGCCCACGCACAGCGGGCGCCCCATCCATTTCAGAGCCTCATTGATATGGGTGGGATACCGCGAACCCGCCCCCGCGAGTCCTTCTGTTCCCTCTTCCCTGCCTATTGCAGTCCAGCATGGGGCGCTGCCGCACCCAGAAAGAATGAAAATCGGGGCATCTTCGTCCGCACTGAATCTACAGCACTTATCCCCTATTTTTCACTGCAGATAATTACCCTTCCAAGGCGCACAATCGTTCCATAGTGTCTTGTTGCACCAGCGCGGTATGAGCAAGCCACGGCACTCCAGCCGCAAAGAGGAAAATTCCGAAGTGAGCAGGAGCTTCAGCTCGGTACGGACCGGTCACATCTCTGACAGATTGAACCGGGTACATTCCTGACACTGCCGGCGTGCCATTTCCAAGGCTTCGCAGAGTCCATCTTGTAGCCGGCGGGTGGAACTGCAGGCCACCCGCCATAACGCAGGAAACATGGCTGCGCATCCCCTCTAGTTCCGGATCTCTGCCAGTAAACCCTCGATCTCCGCCTTCTCCGCCGCGGTAACAGTGAGCAACGGCGCGCGCGTGCGGCCTCCGTAATACCCGTTGAAATCGCAGGCATACTTGACCCCGCTGATTCCCATCTGGCCCACAATCCGCTGATTGGAACCGGCAATCCGCTGCTGCTTCTCTTTCGCCAGCTTCAGATCGTGATCCTTCCAGGCAAAATAGACCTCTTGGCAAGCCTGCGGTGCGCAAGCCGCAAAGGCCAGAATGGCTCCGTCCGAGCCGGCTTCAAGCGACTCGAGTATCCCCGAAGCCGAACCGCAAATCACATGGAAGCCGGCGTCCTGGGTTCGCGTCTTGATAGGCGCTGCCTCAGGAGCCACCGCCAGCGCCTGGCCGCCCGCCAAATCGCCGGCGGAGATAAAGATGGCTGACGTTGGCTCTGTCCGCGCTTCCAACATGCGCGCGGTCACCGCTTCAAATACCGGCGTCACGGTCACGGTGCGCCGCGGAGCGGTGCGCGTGGCAGCCACCAGCGCACGAATCCGCTCGATGCTACCGCTCGATTCCTTGATTCCGATAATGTTCGGATGCTGGGCCAGCTCAGCCACCAGTTCCACGGGAATCTGGTAGGGAACGCACTTGGGAATGTTGTAAAGCAGCACCGGCAGTGGCGAGCGGTCAGCAACACTGCGGAAGTAGTTCAGAACGGCCGCCGTGGTCATGTTCCCGGCGTAGTAAGCAGGAGTGCGCACCAGGATGGCATCGTAGCGAAACCGCGCGGCCAGCTCTGCGGTTTCAACCGTCGCCTTGACGCTCTCTCGCCCGGCGCCGGCAATCAGCACCTTATCTGGCGCCGCAGCTTCCCCCGCCACCCGCAAAATTTCGCTGTACTCGGCATCGTCCAGCATCACCGCTTCGCCGGTAGAACCCAGTACCACCATTCCGGAAAGCAGGCTGCGCGAGTAACGAGCCATATTGGCTTCAAGTTTGCGATAGTACACCCGCTCATCCGCGTAAAACGGCGTAGTCACAGCAGCAAAAATGCCTTTGATAAGCATGGTTCTATTTTAGGGCCTGCTCCGCTCCGCTTGCAGTGGATTGTTCTCATTTGCAGGACAGTGTATGTTCAGTGAATAATGAATTTACCCAAAGGACCCTACGAGGAGCCGCGCCCATGGAAGCTCTGATAAACCGGGAAAATGAAGAAGACAAAAGCGCATCCAAGCTCTCCGGGCAGGCCTTATCCTTTTTCCTCCACACGGCTCTGGCCCTTGGTTCATGGCTGCTGCTCATGTTCGCCGGCTACCTGCTGAACCCGCCCGCTATTTCGCAGACCATCATCCTGGTTTTGTCTCTGGCTGTGCCGCTTGCCGTAGGTTACCTGGTAACCCACTTCCGGCAGGACGAAATGGCCACCGCCGTATGGTTGGTAGGCCTTATCCTGGTTCTCATCCTCAGCCTCTGGATTCTGGACATGCCTACCGGGCCCAACGCGTGTTTCCAGTGCGATGCCACTGAAAAACTGACGCGCACATTTTTCAGCTTGCCCAAACCCAGCGGATTGATCGACAACGATGGGCCTTTTTTCGGCACCTGGCCTGCTGCTGCCTTGCTCGGCTACTCCATCGGGGCTCGGCTGGCCCTCCGCCGCCGCTAAAAATTAACGGCAGTGCGTATGGGCAGTCCGGCATTAGACCAGCTTCAACCGCATGTAGCCGCGTGCAGATGCTGCAGAGCATACACCGTAATGGCTTGACGCTGCATCGACGCGATTCCGTCCGCCGCTGCCTGCGCCGCGGCAATCGTGGTGATCGTGGGAATCCGCGCCAGCACCGCCGCCCGGCGTATCGCCTTTTCGTCAAAAAACGTATCCTGACCGCGTGGCGTATTCACAATCAACTGAATGCGGTCGCCTTTGATCAAGTCCACCACGTTCGGCCGGCCCTCTTTCACTTTGAAAACCCGCTCCACGCTGAGGCCGCCGCTCTCCAGCACATCGGCTGTTCCTTCTGTGGCTACGATCTTGAACCCCAGGTTCACGTAACGGCGAGCCAGGTCGCTGGCCACCTTCTTGTCATGATCGTTCACACTGAAGAAAACCGTGCCGCCGGTCGGCAATACCTGCCCGGCAGACAGTTGCGCTTTGGCAAATGCCTCGCCAAAGGTGGCCGCCACGCCCATCACTTCACCCGTGGACCGCATCTCCGGTCCCAACACCGTATCCACTCCGGCAAACTTGTTCCACGGAAATACCGGCGATTTTACGTAAAAATGTGTTCCGGTTTCCAGGTCTTTGCCCGCAGCCAACTGGGCTGGCAGCAGCTCGCGCAGTTTGCGGCCGGTCATCAACCGCGCCGCAACCTTCGCCAGCGGAATGCCGGTGGCCTTGGAGACGTAAGGCACCGTGCGTGAGGCTCTGGGGTTCACCTCGATCACATAAACGTGGTCCTGGCCCTCTGCGTCGCGCTGAATGGCAAACTGCAAATTCACCAGCCCAACAACCTTCAGTGCCAGGGCCAGCTCGCGCGTATACCTGCGCAGCACCTCCAGCGTCTCTTTCCGGATGCTCACCGCTGGCAGCACGCAGGAGGAATCGCCGGAGTGGATGCCGGCCTCTTCAATGTGCTGCATGATCCCCGCGATAATCACGTCTTCTGAGTCGCACAGCGCGTCAACGTCCACTTCGATGGCGTTCTCCAGAAAATGGTCCACCAGCACCGGCCGCTCCTGGGAGTATTCCACCGCTTGCTTCATATATTGGGCCACCGCCTCGGCGTCGTACGCAATCACCATGGCCCGCCCGCCCAGCACGTAGCTGGGCCTCACCAGAACCGGATAGCCGATCCGCTCGCCCACCGCCAGCGCCTCTTCCACACTGGTGGCCGTGCCGCCACGCGGTTGAGGAATGTCGAGTTCCTCCAGCAGCTTGCCGAAGCGCTTGCGGTCTTCGGCCAAATCAATGGACTCGGGCGAAGTGCCGATAATCGGTACGCCGGCCGCGCGCAGCCTCTGCGCCAGGTTCAGCGGCGTCTGCCCGCCAAACTGCACAATCATGCCAATCTCGGCGCCCGATTGCGCCTCGTGGTTGTACACCGCCAGCACGTCTTCCAGCGTGAGCGGCTCAAAGTAAAGCCGGTCGCTGGTGTCGTAATCGGTCGAGACAGTCTCGGGATTGCAATTGACCATGATGGTCTCGTAACCGTCGTCCTTCAGCGCAAAAGCCGCGTGGCAGCAGCAGTAGTCGAACTCGATGCCCTGCCCGATGCGGTTCGGTCCCGATCCCAGAATGATGACCTTGGGCGTTGCAGTCGGCGGCGCCTCGTCCTCTTCGTCATAGGTCGAATACAGGTACGGCGTCATCGATTCAAACTCGGCAGCGCAAGTGTCCACCAGCTTGAACACGGGCCGTATGCCCTTGCCCTCGCGCAGTTCCCTCACCTGCTTGGTGCCCGCGTGGCCTTCCAGCTTCCACTCCGTCGCAATGCGCTCGTCGCTCAGGCCCAGGCGCTTCAGCCGGCGCAGTTCCTCATCCGTAATCTCTTCCGGCGAAGTCGCGGCAATCTTCGCCTGCTCCAGCGTGATCTCACGAACCTGGTGCAGAAACCAGGGATCCATTCCGGTCAGCCGTGCAACCTCGCGTACACTCATGCCGCGCTCAAACGCGTAGCGGATATAACCCAGCCGCTCCGGCTTCGGCGTTACCAGCATCTGCGTCAGCCGCCGTGGCTCCAGAACTTCTGCGCCGGTCTTCTTGCCGGTTTCAAGTGCCCGCCAGGCCTTCATCAGCGCTTCTTTAAAGGTGCGGCCAATGGCCATCACCTCGCCCACCGACTTCATCTGCGGGCCAAGCGTGTCGTCGGAGCCGGGAAACTTCTCGAACTGCCACTTGGGAATCTTGACCACAACATAGTCGATGGTCGGCTCAAAGCACGCCGGGGTCTTGCGCGTAATGTCGTTGGGAATCTCATCCAGCGTATAGCCCACCGCCAGCTTCGCGGCAATCTTGGCAATCGGAAATCCCGTAGCCTTCGAGGCCAGCGCCGAGGAGCGCGAAACGCGCGGGTTCATCTCGATCACCGTCATGCGGCCATCCACGGGATTCACGGCAAACTGCACGTTCGACCCGCCGGTCTCGACGCCAATCTCGCGCATCACGGCAATCGCGGCGTCGCGCATCTTCTGGTACTCGCGATCGGTGAGCGTCTGCGCCGGGGCCACGGTAATCGAGTCGCCGGTATGCACGCCCATCGGGTCGAAGTTCTCAATCGAGCAGATGATGATGACGTTGTCCGCAAGGTCGCGCATCACCTCCAGTTCGTACTCCTTCCAGCCCAGCACGCTCTCTTCAATCAGGCACTCGTGCACCGGAGAAAGGTCCAGCCCCCGGGCCAGAATCTCCATCAGTTCTTCGCGGTTGTAGCCGATGCCGCCGCCCGTGCCGCCCAGCGTAAAGCTCGGCCGGATAAGCACCGGGAAACCCAGCTTGCCGGCAAAATCCAGCCCGTCGCGCAGGTTGTTGACCAGCGCCGACTTTGAAACATCCAGCCCGATGCGCAGCATCGCATCCTTGAACAGCAGCCGGTCTTCGGCCTTCTTGATGGCCTCCAGCTTGGCGCCGATCAGTTCCACGTTGTACTTGTCCAGAATGCCCGCATCAGCCAGGTCGACCGCCAGGTTCAGCGCCGTCTGCCCGCCCACTGTAGGCAGCAAGGCAAACTTGCCCGCTCCGGGCTGCGCCGCCAGCATCTCCGTCTCCAGGCGAATGATCTCCTCGACGTATTCGCGGGTGAGCGGCTCGATATACGTGCGGTCGGCCAGGTCCGGGTCGGTCATGATGGTGGCCGGATTGGAGTTCACCAGCACCACTTCATAGCCCTCCTGCTTGAGAGCCTTGCAGGCCTGCGTCCCGGAGTAATCGAACTCCGCCGACTGGCCAATCACGATCGGCCCCGAGCCGATTACCAGAATCTTCTGAATGTCATTTCTACGTGGCATATTCTTTGAATTCCTATTTCATCCAACTTGCGTTTTGAGACGGCACGATTTCAGCCGTACCGCTCGATCATCGCCCCGGACTTCATCGCCGGTCCACTAATACGGTCTCTCTTGCAACTGCCCCTTGAACCGCTTGAGCGCTTTCTTGAACTCGCCTGAATTGGTCGTGGCAAACCCGCAACGGGTTCCTGAAAGCCCCAGCAAAACCTGCAACCGCGCGGGATGAAAAAAGCCGCCATGACCACGGCCTACCCGCACCTTCAGGTCCATCGACTCGGATGCGATAAACACAAACTTCAGATCGTAAGGTCCCGGCCCCGTCTTGAATTCAAATCTGCCTTTCCCGTCGGTCTTGGTTTGGGCAACCAACTTGCCCTCACGCGAAACCTGCACCATGATCTGCGGCACGGCAAATCCGCTCGGGCCGTACACTGCGCCCCGGATCTTGTTCACGCCAAACTCCGGCAGCGCCGGGCAAGCCGCGTACGCCGCTGTCGCACTGCAGAAACCGGTCGCCAGCAAAAGCAGCAATGCAGTTCTCAAAAAACAGCGGAGCCGGGGCCCCGCTGCGGTTACAAAATCACTCGTCTGTGTGGCCGGAATCTTCATCCCTTCCACTCCTCCATCATCCGCCGGAAATCGTGGAACAAATAATGCGAGTCGTGCGGCCCCGGAGCGGCTTCCGGATGGTACTGAACGCTGAACAGCGGCAGCGTCTTGTGCCGCAACCCTTCCAGCGTCTGGTCGTTCAGGTCCACGTGCGTCAACTCCACCTCGTTCGCGTTGATCGAGTCCGGATCGACGGCAAAGTTGTGGTTGTGCGCCGTGATCTCAACCTTCCCGGTGGTGTTGTTTCGCACCGGGTGGTTGCCGCCATGGTGGCCGAACTTCAACTTGTAGGTCTTGCCGCCCAGCGCCAGCCCGGTCAGTTGGTGGCCCAGGCAGATGCCGAAAACCGGCACTCGGCCCAGGAACTTGCGAATGGCGCGCACCGCATAATCCACCGGCTCGGGATCGCCGGGGCCGTTCGACAGGAAGATGCCGTCAGGTTTCAGCTCCAGTACATCTTCGGCCGGGGTCTCGGCCGGAACCACCGTTACCCGGCAGCCCTCGCGCGCTAACATCCTTAGAATATTCAGCTTGATGCCAAAGTCATAAGCCACTACATGCAGCAGTCTTTGCTCTGTTGCTGCCTTCGCCAGGAACCCTTCGGACAATAAAGCGTCTCCAGCCTGATTGCGGCTGTCGGCGGCGTCAAACTGATAAAGAGACTTCGTTGACACAACGCGCGCCAGGTCCGTCCCGTCCATCTTGCGAATGCTCTTCGCTTTCTGGACCAGGGCTTCCGGGTCGGAAACTTCGGTTGAAATCACCCCGCGCATTACGCCGTGAGTGCGCAAGTGGCGCACCAGGGCGCGCGTATCGATCTCTGCCAGCACCTGCACCGCATACCGCTCCATGTACTCGTCCGTGACCTGTTCGGAGCGCCAGTTCGAGCTGATGGGCGAAAATTCGCGGACGATCAATCCCTCAATAAAGGGCTTGGCCGACTCGTTGTCTGCCTGGTTGGTGCCGTAGTTCCCGATCTGGGGGTTGGTGAGAACAACAATTTGTCCGGCATAGGAGGGATCGGTGGCGATTTCCTGGTAACCGGTAAGGGAAGTATTGAAAACGACTTCGCCCTGGCTTTCGCCAGGTGCGCCATAGCCGAGGCCACGGAATATGCGCCCGTCTTCGAGCGCCAGGATCGCCTGCATCGCGTCTCCGGGGATTGGATTCAATCGATTCTAACAGGTTTGACCGGTCAATTTCCGGTGAACTTCTGTTGCCTAATGCACCACGCCTGCGTCCCTGGTCGGCCAGTACACAAAGACGGCTTTGCCGTAGATCAGCGAGCGCTCCACCGGGCCAAATTCGCGGCTGTCCGAGGAGATCGAGCGGTGGTCGCCCATCATGAAAAAAGTCTCCTCGGGAACCACAATCTCCGCCATCGAGCGGGTGTCCCGATATTCCTCGGGAACGTAGTTCTCCGTCTGCGGCGTCCCGTTCAGCCAGACCACGCCGTGGTCAATGCGCAACCGGTCGCCGGGCAGCGCGACCACGCGCTTGATGTAGCTCTTTTCCGGATCCCGCGGATAGTGGAAGACCACCACGTCCCCGCGCTCGATTGCCGAGAGGTGATAGACAAATTTGTTGATGAAGAGGCGGTCCCGATCCTCCAGACGCGGCAGCATGCTGGTGCCTTCCACGCGCACAGGCTGATAAAGAAACGTGATAATCAGCACCGAGGCTGCGGCGGAGAACAGCAGATCGCGCAGCCAAAGCCCCAGTCCTCCAGCCGATTGCGGCGTAGCGGGGGTGGGGTTGAGACCTGGCTCGCTGGAACTGGGCTCAACGTTCGCGGTTGAAGGGCGGGTTAGGGAGTTTTGGGGATCCGTTTGCATCTCTCTTCTAGATTACTTCACTCGCACCCGAGTCCACCCGGCGGGCAAATGACGCGCGTTCGGTTCGGCTTTCCGATGGGTTTTGGTTGGCTGGCTGCGGGAATCAAAGCCGGCGCTGCGCCCGCGGGCACGCTGCCTGCCAGATTCTCCTCCTCCAGAATCATGGGCCGCTGCAGAACCATCTCCACCGGCGTGCCGCTCTCGATGTTGATGTCGTCGCCCCGCGTAAACAAGGCAACCACGGTGCCCACAGCCACGCCGCCCAGCCCTCCAATTGCCGCCCCCTCCAGCGGATGGCCTGAGGCCGCTCCGCCAACGGTGCCCACCGTCGCGCCTCCCAGCCCAATCTCGGCTGCGCGCGCCACGTCGCGGCCCTTGTTCCCCTGCTGCTCGACTGTTCCTTCGTCGCCTTTCACGGTGCGGTCTTTCGCGCCCGGCAGGCTGTTGATCACGCCCGGAATCTCCACCACTGTGCCGTTGGGAAAGATGATCGAAGTGAAATGCAGGTCCAGCTGCGCCCTGCCCTTCATGCGCCCTGCGCGGGCAACGCGATCCACAACCCCCTGCACGTAAACCCCGGCCGGAATCATCACTCTGCTTCCCACCACAACCGGAAATGTCGAGGCCAGGTACACGCCATCCCCCGGCTTGGCGCTCTTGGTGTTGACGGCACTGCGCAACTGCAGCAGTACCTTGGTGCCGGCAGGGACGGTGTAGGTCTTCTTCGCCGCCGCAGGAGAAGCAGCGTCGGCAGGCGCCAGCGCGGCAGGCAAAGTGGGGTCTACTTTAGCCGGTGACGTTGCAGGCGCCGGGGCCGGTCCAGTCTGAGCCAAACCGGAACAGCAGGCCCCGGCCGCCAAACTCAATACGATTGCAGTCGTCCATATCCCATGCGGCAGACGCATGCATCCTCCCTTGGTTGCACTTGGTCCTATAGACTCGTCGTCCGCTACAAAGGATAGCGCGTGAGGCTGCGAACAGATAGTCCAATTCGTCTCACGGGAAGCGGTCGTGTGCTCCATCCATTCCACAGTTTCATCGTGGAATGGATGGGAAACCACAAGCCCAACCCCGCGAGTCTTTCTGGTCCCTGTTCCCTCGGTCCCTTAGTCCATTAGTCCCTCAGTCCCTAATCCCTGTTCCCTGCTTTTGCAGATAATTACCTCCCCTTGCCGCATACTGGAGAAGCAAGGAAGAGTGTGTTTCAGAGGTCCGGCAATGGGGCAAAAATAGAAAATAAAAAAAGTATTGCATTTTTACGCATTTCTTCACGACCTAATTTCTATCAACTACAATAGATTGAGTTGTTTGCAATTTCTATCTGTTAACTTAATGGTTACGGGAACCATTCATTTTTAAGCGGTTTTCGAACAAAATTCGATCAAAAATGATGCTTTTTGACTCAAAAATGCCTGTTTTTCGCACCCGTTTTGATCACACTCTTCCCGGCCTTGTCACTGCGGCAGAATCCAATTCGCGCTACGATGCAAGACAGCGATGGTGTCTGCAATCATCCCGCCTGTCTCCCCGTCTTCCGATCCGCATAGCCGGTTTGCTGCCGTTTACGGCGTGCTGAACGATGCAATCGCCGCTCAGGCCTTTCCCGGCTGCGCCTTTGGCGTGTTGGCCGGCGACGAAATCGTTCTTCAGGACGCGCTCGGCCGCTTCACCTATGAAGAAGCCGCGCCCGCCGTGACTCCTGAAACGGTCTACGACGTGGCCAGCCTCACCAAGGTGGTAGCCACCACAGCCGCTGCCATGCTGCTCTGCCAGCGCGGTTTGCTTGACCTCGACATGCCCGTTGGCGAGTTGCTGCCCGGCTTTGTCGTAGACCGCGCGCCCGCGGAACACGCACTCCATGTCAAGGTGCGCCACCTGCTTGCGCACAACTCGGGCCTGCCGGGCTACGTTGAGTTCTTTCGCACCGCAACCTCTCCAGCCGCCCTGTTTCGCGCCTGTCTGCAGTTGCCCCTCGAAGCGGAACCCGGATCGCGCGCCGAGTACTCCGATCCAGGCTTCATCCTGCTCGGCAAGGCGCTGGAAGTGATCGTGCACGACCACCTCGCGCCCTGGGTCCACCGCGAGATCTTCCAGTCTCTGCAAATGACCGCCTCGGGATTCAATCCCCCGCCCCGCGTGCATCCTTCGATTCCACCCACCGAGGAGGACACAACGTATCGCAAACGCCGCATCCAGGGCCAAGTCCAGGACGAAAATGCCTGGATGCTCAAAGGTGTCTCCGGCCACGCCGGGCTCTTCTCCAACGTTCCGGATCTGCTTCGATTTACCCGTGAAATTTTGCATGCCGAGGCTGGCTCCAAGGCGGAAGTGACTCCTCTGTTTAAGCCGGAAACGATGGAGCTATTTGGCCAGCGGCAAGGCCCGGAAGGCAGTTCGCGGGCGCTCGGCTGGGATACGCCCTCTGAACCTTCCTCGTCCGGCCATCATTTTTCGCCGCACTCGATTGGGCACCTGGGCTACAGCGGTTGCTCTCTCTGGATTGATTTGGACGCCAGGGTAGCCGTTGCGCTGCTCACCAACCGCACCTGGCCTGACCGGAAGAGCCAATTGATTCGTGCGGTAAGGCCTGCCTTTCACGACGCCGTACGAGAAGCGCTATAGCCGTTCTTTAACATTTGTTCATGTAAAGCTGGCATCGTTCAAGGAGAATTCTCTCGGGACTTGCGCAATTTACAGATACAATAAAAACTTGGGGACAGATGCGATGGTAACTAGTACGACGATGCAGGAAATGGCAGGCGCCCAAGATGACTCCAGGAAAGACCAGGCCTCGCTGCTTCAGCATTTGACAACAGAGAGCCAGAACGAAGCCTCGCAGGGCTTTGACACCAAATCTGCGCTCGAGATCGCACGCATTATCAACCATGAGGATGCAAAGGTTGCGGCTGCGGTCAAGAAGGCGCTGCCTGAGATCGCACAAGTCATTGACCAGGTGGCTCGCAGCCTGCGCGATGGCGGACGGCTCATTTATATTGGCGCCGGTTCCAGCGGACGCATCGCGGCCCTAGACTCCTCGGAGTGCCCGCCCACCTACTCCACGGCCCCGGGCCAAGTGCAGTACATCATGGCCGGAGGGCCCAAAGCGCTTGCCTCCGCAGTCGAGGTCAACGAGGACTCTGAAGAGCTCGGCCAGCGGGATATTGCCCGCCGCCGCCCCACGCGCAAAGACATTATCGTCGGGCTTTCCGCCTCTGGCCGCACCCCATACGTAGTAGCCGCTGTGGCTTATGCCCGCGCCCGCGGCGCTCATACTGCCGCCGTCACCTGCAATCAGGACACCCCCTTGGCTGCAGCTGCAGATATCGCAATCATTGCCGATGTAGGCCCGGAGGTCATCTCCGGTTCCACCCGCATGAAGGCCGGCACCTCACAGAAAATGATCCTGAACATGATCACAACCGGCGCCATGACCCGCCTTGGATACGTGTACGAAAACCTGATGGTCAACGTGCACATGCAGAACTCCAAGCTGGTTGAGCGCGGTATACGCATCCTGATGGGCGCCTGCAAAATCGATCGTGAAACCGCGGTGCAAACCATCAAGAGCGCCGGGCGCAGCGTCCCCGTCGCACTGGTCATGCTCAAAGCCAAGGTCGATAAGCCTGAAGCCGTCCGGCGACTGGCAAAATCAGACGGCAACGTCCGCCTGGCCATTGAGGATAACGTCCTGGAACTCTAGTGGTTTCGCGTTGCGTGCGGTCTCCATCGTTTTTCCGCCGAGAGTGCAGCGATGTACGGTCCTTCCAGACTTCCGCGTTACTCGATTTACACTAGGAGACCAGGAGCTGCTCAAAATTAATGGATAAATATGTAATTCGCGGCGGTAATCCGTTGGTGGGCACCATTCGCGTCTCAGGCGCAAAGAACTCGGCACTGCCCTGCATGGCCGCTGCCATCCTGACCGAAGACGAAATCATTCTCGAGAACATCCCCCAGGTTCGCGATATCGAAACAGAGCGGCGGCTTCTGGCATCCATGGGAGCTGAAATCCGGCTGGGCGACTCGCCGCACACCACCATCATCAGCTGCCGCACACTGTCCGATCCTGTAGCAAAATACGAGATTGTCAAGACCATGCGCGCCAGTTCTCTGGTTCTGGGACCGCTGGTAGCGCGGGCCGGAATGGCGCGCGTAGCCATGCCCGGCGGCTGTGCCATCGGCGGCAGGCCCATCGACCTGCACATCAAGAGCCTAGAAAAAATGGGTGCCACCATTACCCAGGAACACGGCTATCTTGAAGCCCGCGTGGAGCATCTGCACGGAGCGCACCTGGTCTTCGACAAGATCACCGTGACGGGCACTGAAGACCTGCTGATGGCCGCGGTGATGGCCGACGGCGAAACCCTGATGGAAAACTGCGCGCGAGAACCTGAAGTTACCGACCTGGCCTCGCTGCTGACCGCGATGGGCGCCCGGATCGAAGGAGCTGGTACGTCTACCATCAGGGTTCAGGGTGTGAGCCGGCTCCATGGCGCGCGCTACCGCATCAATCCCGATCGTATTGAAGCAGGAACATTTTTGGTGGCTGGAGCCATCACCGGCGGCGACCTTATCGTGGCCGACTGCAAATCGGATCATCTGGGCGCTGTGATCAGCAAGCTCCAGGAGACCGGCGCACGCGTGGATATTCTTGGGCCCGATACAGTGCGAGTCCGTGCTGACAGGCGCCTGCGCGCAGCCAGCATCTCCACGGAAGAGTACCCTGGCTTTCCCACCGACATGCAGGCACAGTATATGGCGCTGGCCACGCAGGCCGAAGGAGTAAGCACGATCAAGGAAAACATCTTCGAGAATCGCTTCATGCATGTGCAGGAACTGGTGCGCATGGGCGCCAACATCAAGGTGGATGGAAGTACGGCCACGGTTCGGGGTCCAGCCCGGCTCTCTGCCGCCGCAGTCATGTGTTCAGACCTGCGGGCTTCAGCATCGCTTGTCCTGGCTGCATTGGTCGCCGACGGTGAATCCATCTTGGATCGCGTCTATCACATGGACCGCGGCTATGAGCGCATTGAGGAGAAGTTGCAAGGCGTCGGCGCGCAGATTCAACGCATGGGAAACATCTTTGCGCCTAAAGGCGAAGAGAACATAACTGTCTCACCGGGCTAAGCTGCGACAAAAGCTAACCGCACCAGTTCTTGAAGATTCAGGTTCTTTAATTGCTCTAGCGCCAGCTCACCGCTACATGCCAGCGCAGTCCGTGCAGGGATGTCTTGTGCAGAACACGCTCATACTCGCGCAGTTCGTTAACTACCGGCTGCGTCTCGGAGCCGAGAGCTGTGGGAGACGCCGACAAGAAGTCGATAAGCGCACGCACGGTGCGTAGACCGTCCGATGCATCAAACCATTGTGGCTGCGGCAGATGGCGGGCCCAATCCGGATTGCCCGCGCCTTGCTCCAGCAGCAACGCCATCGAATTCTCATCAGCAGAGAAGAATTCAAGAAGCGGACTCACATGCAGCCTCTCGGCTAACTGTTCCAGAGCGTCTTCATTGCGGGCCATCGCCTGGCCATTCACAAAAATATCGAAGCCTGGATCATCCCCTTCAACGACGATATACAGACTGGTAGGCATCGCTAAGATTTTAGTTGAGATAGAGCTATGAGCGGTATCTATTTCTATTGCGGTCACCCAATCAATTACGGGCTGCCCCTGAAATTCGATCTAAAACTCATCCTGAATTCCAGATCGTGAAATGGAAAGACACTCAGATTCCTGTACTGCATCGCATACTCCTACGCAACGCTGGTAATGTCAGGCAAAAAGGCCCGGACGCATCGTCCGGGCCTTTCCTGTTACCTTCTAGCGCTGCGGCCTATCAGGCCTGGCCGCCACCGCTGCCAGGACCACGTCCGCCGCCACCACCACCTGCTGGCCTGCGGCGCCTGCGGCGCCGATTGCTGTTGTTCGCCGGAGGACGGCCCGCACCTGCTACTTGTGTAACCGGAACCGGTGCACCCTCAACACGATTGAAGTTCGGCTCGTTTTCCTCGTCGAACTCCTCGCCCCCCTCTTCATCAAAATCGTCTCCGCCTTCGATGAGAATGGTGCTCTGGTTGGACTTCGGCTGACGCTCGTCAAATTCATGATGGGGCCTGGAGGGTGCAGGTGCCGGTGCAGGCGTCTCGTCTGCACCGATCTCCACTTCCTCCTCTGACCCGGCAGGCGCGGATTGCACCAGCTTGGCCTTCTGTTCTTTGATGAGCGCCTTGCGGCTGAGCTTGATGCGATTGCCTTCGATGGCAAGAACCTTGACCATTACCTGATCGCCCTCGCGCAGCTCGTCCTTCACTTCCTTCACGCGATGCTCCGCGATCTCGGAGATGTGAAGCAGGCCATCTGTGCCGGGGAACAGTTCGACAAAAGCGCCGAACTCCGCCAGACGAACCACTTTGCCCAGGTAAACCTTGCCGACTTCAGGCACCGCGGTGATGTTGCCGATCATTTCGAGCGCCTTCTTCAGACCCTCGCTGTCGCACGAGGCAACATTGACCCGGCCCGTATCGTCCACATCGATCTTGGCGCCGGTCTGCTCGATAATGCCGCGGATCGTGGCGCCTCCCTTTCCAATCAGATCGCGAATCTTGTCGGTCGGAATCATGACGGTCTCGATGCGAGGCGCATAAGCCGAGCGCTCCGTGCGAGGTCCGTCGAGGACGGCGTCCATCTTGTCCAGCAGGAAAAGCCGGCCGCGACGCGCCTGCTCCATTGCCTTTTCAAGAATCTCGCGGGTCAGTCCGCCGATCTTGATGTCCATCTGCAGCGCGGTGATGCCCTTGCGGGTGCCGGCTACCTTGAAGTCCATATCGCCGTAGTGATCTTCCGCGCCTGCGATATCGGTCAGGATGGCATAGTCGTCGCCTTCCTTCACCAGGCCCATGGCCACACCGGCCACTGCGCCCTTGAGCGCGATGCCGGCGTCAAACAGCGCCAGGCTCGCTCCGCAAACCGTAGCCATCGACGAAGAGCCATTCGATTCCAGAATGTCGCTGACAATGCGGATGGTGTAGGGCGAATCTTCCGGACTCGGAAGAACTGCGGTGATGGCGCGCTCGGCTAGTGCTCCGTGGCCGATCTCGCGGCGTCCAGTGCCGCCCATGCGGCCCGTCTCGCCTACGCAGAAGGGCGGGAAGTTGTAGTGAAGCATGAAGGGCTTCTTCTTCTCGCCTTCATAGCTTTCCAGACGCTGTCCATCGTCCGTGGTTCCCAAAGTCGCTGTAACCAGGGCCTGGGTCTCGCCACGGGTAAACAGAGCCGAACCATGAGTACGAGGAAGAACGCTGTGCTCAATGGTGATCTGGCGAATCTCGTCAAAAGCGCGGCGGTCGGGACGAATGCGGTCCTTGGTGACCTGTTCGCGGAAGATCCGCTCGCGCAGATGCTCATAATAATGAGCCAGCTTCTTCTTTGCGGCTGAGTCGTCGGCGGGAAGCGCGGCGGCCAGCTCGTCCTTGATCTGCTTGATCAGGACTTGGCTTTCCAGCTTGGCGTGTGCCTTGGTGTCCAGCGCATCCTTGAGCCGGTCTTCCACCTTCGCCTTCAGTTCCGCAAAGTATGCTTCGTCGAACTCCGGCGCCGTGAAGGCCCGCTTCGGCTTGCCGGCCACAAAGACCAGCTCGTCGATGGCGGCGACAATCTTCTTGATCTCCACATGGGCAAACTCGATGGCCGCCAGGATAATCTCTTCAGACTCTTCCTGCGCACCTGACTCGATCATGACGATGCCGTCTTTGTGGCCTACGACCATGATGTTGACCGTCGTGGCTGCGCGCTCGGCATAGGTTGGATTAATGACAAACTCGCCATCTACGCGGCCTACGCGCACCGCGCCCACGGTTGCGTTGAAGGGAATATCAGACAGCGCAAGCGCACAAGCTGCGGCATTGATGCCCACAACGTCGGGATCGTTCTCCTTGTCGGCGGAGAATACCAGCGCAATCACCTGGGTTTCGTTGCGGAAGCCGTCGGGGAAAAGAGGACGGATTGGGCGGTCAATCTGGCGGCAGGTAAGGACTTCTTTTTCGCTGGGACGGCCTTCGCGCTTGATGAAGCCGCCGGGAATGCGTCCACCCGCATAGGTGTACTCGCGGTAATCCACGGTGAGAGGAAAAAAGTCGATACCTTCGCGGGGATCGGGAGAAGCAACTGCTGTTGCCAGAACAACGGTTTCGCCCGTGGTTACCAGCGCGGCGCCAGAGGCTTGCTTGGCCATGCGGCCAGTCTCAAAGACCAACCGCTTGCCGCCGGCAAGCTCGACGGCTACTTCATGCTTGGTAGACATAGAGTCCTCATTTCATTGTGTTCGCTTGGGAAACTTGTAAGGGGAATGCGTCGGAGGGTGTGAAAAAACTGGCGAAGAGGCTGGCAATCGGTCCGGTCATATACAGGACGCGCGCAAAAGAGTGGGACCTACGCGGGGGAGCGGATTCTCCCGGCCTGCAGCCTGACTTGCCTGTCAGTTGCGTTACCGGGGCAGCGCTCAGCAGATAGCTGTGCGCTTGCCCTGGCAGCGGGTACGGTTCGCCAGGTACACCATGGCCCCTGGTTCTGGGTAGAACGGGGACCGTGACCAATAGTCGGTCTGGGCGCTTCCGGGTCAAAGTTGACTTTCCGATTACTTGCGGATACCGAGTTTGCCGATAACGTCGCGATAGCGATCGGCATCGTGCGTCTTCAGGTAATCCAGCAGGCGACGGCGCTTACTGACCAGCTGCAACAGGCCACGCCGCGAAGCGTGATCCTTCTTGTGTGTTTTGAAGTGCTCGGTCAATTCGCCAATCCGCTCGCTCAGTATCGCGATCTGGACTTCCGGCGAGCCGGTGTCCGTATCGTGGGTGCGGAAGCGTTCAATCAGGGTAGTTTTCTTAGCAGTCGCCAGCACGGCGTGTGTTACTCCTCTTGTCTTCTCAGATCCACTCTTAAGTGTCTAAAGTGAGATTACCATGAATATGCGGCCCGGCGCCATCTGCCTGCCTCCAGGAACCTGGAAGCACACCCGTTCTGGTCTGATCCAATCCACTCTGAAGCGTTATTCGCCAAAATCAGCTGTCCGGAACCGTCTGCCCTGCGTGAAATTTCTACTGCGCCTGTGCCACCCAATAGCTGGAACGGGCCACGATGCGAGCCCCATAATCCTGCGCGGTGCGCACCCGGATGCTGTGCAGCCCGGGTGAGGGATTGGAGGGGCTGAAGGTGATCAGGTACCGGTTCCGGACGTGCTTGGCGGCGTCCACCACGCGTTGCTCAAAACCCTTGTCTCCGATGAAAGTGGTGTATTCTCCGCCACTCATGTGGGCAACCTCTTTAGCTGCATTCTTTTTGAACGCCTGCACGATCATGATCAGGCTGGAAACCATATTCATCGTCCGCTCGTCGCCTGAATCCTTGATGTCGTGCAGCAATTCGGCGCGCGAGGGAGAAAACGACACACTCAGCACCAGAACATCGGATTGGCCGATCTTGCGGATCAACTGCTCCGGCCGCGTGTGCTTGCTGCCGTGATCTCGCTCCTCGCTGATCAGCAGCAAAACACGGCGAAATTCCTTGGGCTGCGACTGAAGCAAATCAACTGCATAGCTCACGGTATCCAGAATCGCATCGCCGCCGTTGCCCGGTTCCAGGTGCTGGAGAGACTCATTCACGTCCTCGCTGGAATGCGTGTAATCGCGAATAAGATGAGGTCGCGAGTCGAATCCCACCAGCGCCGCCTGGCTTTTACCGTCGGAAAGAAACAGATCGAGCAGGGGCCCCAGCTTCTCCATCTTGGCAAATTCCAGGGCGCTCATGCCGCCCTCTTCCACAGCCACCACCAGCGACACAGGCGCTGTATCCATCTCTTCCTGCACACGGATCTTCTGCGGCACACCGTTGTCTTCCAGTACGAAATCGTCCGGCTTCAGTCCGTACAGAATGCCGCCACCACGCTTTTCCACCAGCGTGGGCACCAGCACCTCCTGTGTCAGTACGCGCAGCGTCGGGGAGTCGGTTTGCGCGGTGGGCAGCGGTTGAGCGGGCTCGATCGGAGGCAACTGCTGCGCCTCCAGGGCCACCGCCATCGCAAAGAATGCAGCCACCGCGAAACAGTCTGGACGGGATAATTCAAATCTCATAGGAGGAAGAACTCCGAAAAAGAAAGAGCCTTTTGCCGCTTATTGCTATGCAGCCTCATCGTTTGGGGTGAAAAACAAGAAATAAAAAACACGTGCAGGCGCTGGAATCTCCATGATTTGCCAGCCAACCGGCCTCATATCCGCTTGCGCACTTCACGATCCAACCGATCCGTCCAGGCTAGAAATCCCAACAACTCCCAGCGCGAGGCCCAGACAAAACTCATGATCTTGCCGGCCGTCAACGTCTCGGCCTTCTGGCCGGAGTAGGTCTCCACGCGCCAGCGCAGATACTCGCTCCGCCATGGAGCCAGCCGGTGACCACGCGTTGCATTCCAGATAAATCGGATGGGAGCGAGCAAAGTGTGTCCTTTTCCATAAAGTATAGACGGCGGCGGCCCTGCGTGGTCCCATGGTGAGCGCAGAGAAGTTTCTTCAGAGATTGTGGCCGGAAAGCAGCGACCGATCACGGCACCGCGCTGCATCAGCGGAGCGCAAGTGCGGGACAGGCCAATTACAACTTGCTGAACAGACTATTCGAAGTGGAATTGAGTTGCGCGATCACGTCTTCCAGAGCCGTCTGCTGAGTTTCCGTTAGGGACAATTGTGTGGAGACCGTCGCCACATCGGCCTGCATCAGATTCGTCTGAGCTGTTGTCAATTGTGTCTGATCGCTGGTCACCGAGTCCGTGGCCGCCGTGACTTGTGTAATGGAGTTGTCGATGGTTACCCGCTGCTGGGAAACGTAGTTCAGTGCCGTACTCAATGCCTGTGTATCGTTCACGGCTTGTGTGGTGTCCACAGTACCGCTGGCATAGTCGGCCACCAGACTATTCAAAGCGCCAAAGACGCTCTTCGAGCCGCTGGCCGAGAAAATCTGATCGCCAGGCACATTCAGCTGAATCTTCTGGCCGTTGGGAGTCTGGAGATAGTTGACACCCTCGTCCCCGTTGTAGGTGGTAACGGCCGGCGAAGTTGCTGTCGACGTGGTAAAGGGAGTCGTCGAGGTCTGTCCGCCGGCAAAGATATATTGCCCCTGATAGCTGGTGTTGGCCAGCGATTGCACTTCGTTAAGAATGCCTGAAATCTGAAGTGAAATGGACTTAACGTTGCTCGCGTTCATGGTGCCGTTGTTGGCGCTGGTGGCCAATGAAATGGCTTGCGTAAGTTGAGTAACCACGCTGCCCAGCGTGGAATCGGCCACCTGCAACTGACCCGTAACCACGCTCGAACTTTGTGTGAAGGAATCGTCCTGCTGGATCTGGTTGAGCAAGAGCACATTTTCCCCCGAAGCCACCGGATTCTGGCTCAGCGAAGTGATGCTCACACCGCTCGACAACTCTGAGGTCAACTGTTGCTCGGTCAACTGGGTCTGATCCAGCGAACTCACCAGATTTGTGACGTAATTTGGGTCCACCCGCATCATCTTCCTCCACCTATATGAAAGGTCCTTGCGCCACGATTGCTCCTTGCGCGGCGCCGCGAACGCACCTGCTTCCTGGACAGGCCTAAGAGACGGTCGACTGCTCCCCAAGGTTCAAGGCCGAAGCCATGATGGTGTTCAGCATCGAAAACACCTGTGAAGCCGCCTGATAGCTGCGCTCCAACGTTGTCATTGAAGAGGCTTCATCGTTGAGATTCACGCTTGACAAGGCACTGTTCTGCGTTTGTAACTGAGTCACTGAGGCGGTCTGCGCCGTATTCTCGGTTTGCACCCCAGAGACAGTCGCTCCCAGCGTTGATACAAAGCTCGAGTAATAGTCGGTTGCGGTCTGGCCGCTCACGATCGACGAGTTGGCCAGATTCGCCATTGCCGTTGCATTCGAATTGTTGCCAGTTCCATCCCCCAATCCAGCAGCCGCAATCTGGTTAGGGTCGGTCATCACTACGCTCATCGACGCCGCACTGCCCGCCACCTGAGTGGGTTGACCAAATATGTAAAGAGGCGTAGTCCCGGTTCCGGTGGTCCCTGCCGAATTGGTCCCTGTGCCTTCGGTCCCATTTGCATCGGTTCCCGCATTATTCAGCGTATTCACCTGCGTTGAGACGCTATAAGCCAGCTGATCGAGCGAACTGAGCGCGTTGGGAATGTCCTGGTCCCGCGCCGTCAGGTACCCTCCCAACTCGCCGCCGCCGCTGGTCAACTGGCTGGTAATATCCGTTCCGCCCAGAAAAAAATCGGTTACCCCGCCCACCATGCCGGTCGTCAACTGATTGCTCGTCCCGCCGGAAACCAGCAACTGACCCGAAGTGGTTGTGATCGAAAGACTGTTGTTCTCCGTCGTAATCTGGTTGATTCCAATCAACTTTGAAAGCTGGCTCAGATCCTCCTGGCGCTGATCCTCAAGCGTTCCGGCGTCGCCATTGGGCGATATGGATTGAATCTGCTGGTTCAACTGGGCCAGCGCACTCGTCAGCGAGTTCACCTGGCTGGTTACCCCGCTCGCTTCCTGATCCAGCGCCGATCTCTGCGAGTTCAGGCTGGCCGCCGCATTGGACACATCGCCGGCCAGAGTCTTCGCTGAGGAAAGCACCTCCTGGCGATCTGAATTGTTGGTTGGATTGGCCTCCAGAGAGGAAAAGGAATTGAAAAAGCTGGTCAGGTCGCTGCCGATGTCTCCGGCTGTCGAACTGGTCGATCCCGAGTCGGGCGTAAACAGGGCCTGAATCGAATTCAGCGCTGTCAGGCGCGAACCTGAAGCCGAGGCCAACTGCTGCTGCTGGTTCAGGCGCTCCTCCAGCACGGTATCCCGCACTGAGGTGGGGCCCGTCTCCGTAACTCCTGTACCGTAGGAAACCCCGTTGATCTCGACAGGTGCATTCTCCTGCCACTTGGGAGTTTCCTCCGTGTAGCCGGTCGTGCTGGCGTTGGCCGCATTGTTTGCCACAATGTTCAGGGCTGCCTGGTCGGCATCCAGTGCCCCCGACATCATGCTGAATGCGGAGCTAATTGTCCCCATGCCCGCCCTCCGTTCGCGGCCATCCCCGCGCCAGGCGCTCACCATACTCCAGCCGGCCCGTACGCAACTCCCGCAGCCGGTTCATTACGTCCAGATTCGCCCGCGTTGCCTCCAGTACTCGGGCAAACACTGCCATGTCGCCCTTGGCTTCCAGCGCCTGGCGGTACATCTCCGCGCCCCGGCCCGTACCTTCCGGCGCCAGGTCCCGGTTCAATGCCTGACACGACAGAGCCAGTTCTTCCAGACGGTCCGAATCCAGACGGGCCAGCGCCCGCGATGCCTCTACCACCAGTTCCTTCAGATCCGCATGCTGCCGGCGCGTCCCTAACTCCTGCATTGCCCGCTTCCCTTTCGTTCCCGCCCGGCTACTGTTGGCCGCCCAGCATCGCATCCACCACTTTGGACGCCACCGCCGATGCCGGCACATTGTAAGTTCCCGCCGCCAGCGCCGCCTGCACCGCGGCAACCTTGTCGGTGCGCACATCGGGCTCGGATGCGGTCAGGGAAACCTCACTCCCCGCGCTGCTGAAGGTCGCCCGGTCACTCCCCAGGGCGCTCCCGCTCGCCACACTGCTGCTGCTCTTGGTCTGCTGCGTGGCGGCCGACGCTGCCGGCGCCACCCCCAACAGCGACTTCAACCCATCAAGACCGGTTCGAATGTCCATATACATTGCTCCTTACTTGGTCTATCGTCCATGTTTACTAATCACTGTAGTCATTTAAGAGATCTCATGACGGTATTTCCGTGCAAAGTTCCGGTTACCGGCACGATCCCCTTTTGGTTACCAGAATGGGAAAGATCCTTGATAATGCTGCTGGCAATGCCAAAGCCTCCATGCTCGCTCAACGCCTTCCCCATGGCCTCGGTCGCAAACTGTCCCAGCGCTCCGCCGGAACCGGAGCCGGGATCCGAATCGTCATCCTCTCCGGTCAGAGAGCTGCCGTGCGTAAGGGGCTTCATCAACTCGTTCATCATCTGCGCCTCGAACTCATGCGCGGCCCGCACCAGCCGCGGCTGCGGCGTAACCTGGTCCGCCGCTCCGCCACCCCCCGTAATTGCCGATAAGGACTGCATCACAACACCTCGAGGTCGGCCTCCAACGCGCCGGCTTCCTTCATGGCTTGCAGGATTGAAATCACATCCCGCGCTCCTGCTCCCGTACGTTGCAATTCCTGGACCAGATCCTCTACCGTCGCGCCTTCCTTCAGGTCGATGCGGTTCACCGGCTTGTCCTGGGCCTGAACCGTGGTCTGCTGCACCACTTGCGTTGTTCCAGTGGAATACGCGTTGGGCTGCGATACCTTGGTCTCGGAGATCACATTCACGCTCAATCCCCCGTGCAGAATGGAAACCGGCTGCAGGCGAACCGTACCCCCAATGACCACCGTTCCGGTTCTCTCGTTGACCACCACGCGAGCCCTCGGATAGACATTCACTTCAACGTCCTCCACCCGGTCCAGCAAGGCTGCAATGTCTTCATCCGGCTTCGCCGCAATCTCCACGCGTCGGCTGTCGACAGCCTGCGCCCGGGCCGATCCCAATGTCCGGTTGATGGCCGCCGCCATCTGCTCGGCGGTATGAAAATCGGCGTCGTTCAACACTACGCTCACCGTATGCATCTGCTTCAAATCGAACGGGACCGGCCGCTCCACCAGCGCCCCATCGGGGATTCGCCCGGTGGTGGGGTGATTCATCTGCCGGCTGCTTCCTCCCGAAGAAGCCATATAGCCGCCCAGCACCAGAGCTCCCTGGGCCTGGGCATAAATCTGGCCGTCCGGCCCGTAGAGCGGGGTCATCAGCAGGATGCCTCCCTCTAGCGAGCGGGCATCCCCAGCCGAAGAAACCGTAATATCCATTTTGTAGCCGGGCCGGGTGAAGGGCGGCAGTGTGGCCACCACAAACACTGCGGCCATGTTCTTGACCTGCATGTTGCTGGCGCTGTTCGAGCCGGTCTGCGGAACGGTGATGCCCATCCGCTCCAGCGCGGAAATCAGGGTTTGTGCGGGAAACACCGTCTGCGAACTATCGCCGGTGCCACGTAATCCCACCACCAGCCCATAGCCCACCAGTTGGTTATCACGAATCCCCTCGATCGAGGCAACATCCTTGACCCGCGCCAACTGTGGAGCCGATTCGGCATGGACCAGAACTGCGGCCAGCGCCAGCGCCATTCCCAGCGCAACCCAGCGCCAGACGGTTATTCCCGTATGCTCATCGACCGTTCTCGCGCTCATTCTTCGCATCGTCTATCCCCGCCTGGCCCAACGCTCCGTATTACCTGGAACTGCACTTTCAACCTGACAGCTTCTGTTCCCAGTTCCTTTTCCCTATTCCTGTTCCTAAAACACCAGCAGTCTTTCGATGAAGCGCACCAGCGGGTTTTGCCGGTATGTCGAGTCGTTGACAATGCCCTTGCCTGTCACTTCCAGTTCCAGGTCGGTCATAGCTGTCGACAGCACCTGGTTCTGGGAACTCACATCCTCAGGGCGCACCAGACCGCGCAACCGGATCAGTTGCGTCTGCTGCGAGAAGGTCAACTGCCGGGTAGCCTGAACCACCAGCAACCCGTTGGGAAGCACGTCCACCACCTCGGCGCCGAAAGTTGTGGAGAGGCTGGAGTTGGTGGTGCTCTGTCCCTGCGCGGTCAGGCCGGAGGATGCGGTCATGCCGAGCAGATTCTGCATATTGTTCGCCGTCTTCAGCTTGCCGAACAGCGAGGACAGCGCGGAATTGGCATTCGAGGCCCTGGAATCCTTGACCTGGCCGTCGGTCGAGGCTGCCAGGCTCTCGGTAACAACGATGGAAACCACATCGTGCAGCCTTACCGCCTTGGCGTCGGTGCCCAAACGCACCAGCCGTCCCTCCGGAGTCCAGATCGAGCCCGGCGATCTCACCTCGGCTGCCTGCTGCGCCCTCACCCGCTCGATGTAGGCTTTTAATGCTTCCTCTGGAGGAGTCGGCTTGACGGACGGCGCAAATGGATTCTGCTTCTTGCCCATGCCATGCGCAGGCTGCGCAAACAGGAGTGCAATCGACACGCAGAAGACGACCACAGCAATACTCCCAAATTTCATGGCCGCACCTCCGCCTGAAATTCCGCACGGCCTGGAGCCAGAGCTACGGCCTGCAGCAATTTTCCGCCGATCTTCAACCGCACCACGAAAGCAGACCCGATGGCGGCCGGTCCAAGCGCCACTGCCTCCAGGCGAGAACTGACCACTGCCGTGTCTTCTTCAACGATCAGCCGCTCGCCGGCGTGAATGACCGGAGTGAGCTTCGCCTGCGCAGAAGCCGGCTCCGAACCTCCCGGCCGCTCGTGCCTGGCATCGTTCCCCTGTCTTCCCAGCAGCACCAGGCGGCCCGGGCCTCCCGGATGAGTGGTATCGCACAGCAACAGCCAGCGGTCGCCGGTATGCGGGTCGTCGATTTCGCGGACCGTCTCGCCATATACCGGTTCCGGAACAGTAGCGGCAAGCAGAACTGGGTGCGCCGGCACTGTCCCGCTGGCGGAGATCCCGCGCGCCCCCTGGCCATGGGCCGAGAGCGCCGCCGCGGCCAACACCACGCAACACCATCCGGCCTGCCATCCTGAACTCATCCTGTCTCCTGTGCGCAAAGTCTGCATCTGGTCTACTCAACATCAATGGGTCATGTTATTGACCTGGGAGTACATGTCATCGGCGGCCTTGATCACCTTCGAGTTCGATTCGTAGGCCCGCTGCGCCAGTACCATCTGCACAAATTCGGTGACCACGTCCACATTCGAGTTTTCAAGGTACCCCTGCTGCAATGTGCCCAGACCCTCGGTTCCGCCGGGATTGCCCAGCACCGGATCGCCGGAACTGAGCGTGGCCTGCAACAGGTTCGACCCCTTGCTCTCCAGGCCGCCGGGGTTGGGAAAGGTGGCCAACTGCAACTGGCCCAGCTGCGACGGGTTCTGCTGCCCGGCCAGGGTCGCGTTCACCACTCCGTACTGCGTAATCGTGACGGCTGTCGCATTGGCAGGGATGGTGATGGTGGGAATCACCGGATCGCCGTCAGTAGTGACCAGCGTTCCCTGATTGTTGAGCTGGAACTGGCCGGCGCGCGTATAGGCAATGGTCCCGTCCGGCCGCTGCACCTGGAAAAACCCTGAACCCTCAATGGCCACGTCCAGAGGGTTTGAAGTCTGGTTCAGCGACCCCTGGGTCATGATCACCTCGGTAGCCGCCGATTTTGTTCCCAGCCCAATCTGCAGGCCGGCTGAGACCGTGGACTGGCTTTGCGCCGCACCCGGCGTTACCAGGTTCTGGTAGACCATGTCCTGAAACTCCAGGCGCAACTGGCGAAACCCGGTAGTCGATGAGTTGGCCAAGTTGTTGGCGATCGTGTCCAGGTTCATCTGCTGTGCGCTCATGCCGCTGGCGGCTGTGTACAAGGCTCGAATCATGGTTTTCTCCTCAACTAGGACAAAAGGCCTGCCCCTAAATCCGCGGCAGGTCCTCGGTCGCGATCTTGTTGAACTCGGTGTGGAAGACGGTGAGCGCTTTCTGCATCATCTCCGCCTGGCGCTGCATGACGATCAGGTCCAGCGATCCCTGGATGACGTCCTGGTTGGCGGACTCGATGGCTCCCTGGTGGATTGCGGCGGTCTTGGACAGCACCGGCGCACTGGCTGCCGGAGCGACATAGCGATTGGCTCCCTCGGGGGTCAATTGAGCGCTTGCGGGAAAGGTGAATATTCCCACCGAGGCCACTGCTCCGCCCGCCACTGAAACCACTCCGTCGGCGCCAACCGTCACTTCGCCCGGCGGCACGGTGATCGGCTGCCCGGTCGTCGATAACACCGGCTCGCCGACCGCCGTCACCAGTTGCGCGTTCCGGGCGCGGTGGAATCCGCCGTCGCGGGTATAGCGGAGGCCATTGGCGGTCTGGATTTGGAAGAACCCGTCGCCTTCAATCGCCAGATCCAGAGGGCTGCCCGTCTGCTGCAGCGCTCCCTGGGCCATGCTGAGCCGGTCGCCGCCCAATAGTCCGAAATTATTCACGGTCTGCCCCAACTGCGAGTCCGCGGAGTCGGGACCCATCAGTGCGGAGCGGAAGAACTCACGCTCGGCCCGGTAGCCAGGGGTCTGTGCATTCGCCAGGTTGGCGGCCGCCGTGTCCAGCGCCTGGGTGCGCGCCACCAAACCGGTCATCGCCGCATAGTATCCACTGTCCATCGGCCACTCCTCCTGTCAGCCACGAAGAGATGCAGATGGAGTACCGTGAAAAAGAGCAGAGGATTAGAACAACATCAGAATCGGCAAATGGAGTGAGCATGAGCTTGCAGCGAGTTCAATTTTCCAGGTGGAACTTCGATTCCTGCTGCGAAGGCCGTCGCCGGAGGCCCTGGGACTTGCGCGCCCTAAAGGATATGGCGTGCCCACGGGACATGGCACGCCCCTCGGGACTTGGGCGCGTTGCGTCAGTCCTGAGCGGAGCCGCGCAGAAGCCCAAGGCTACTGCAGGCCGTCGCAGACGATGGTCACGGCAAAGCTCAGGTCGTCGCAGCGATAAGAGTGATGTAACTGGAACTCCGGAGACTGGACGTGGAGGTTGTAGTCCCGGCCGGTGATGACGGCGGGAACCGACAGGCCGCAGTTGGCAGCCAGGTTGGGGACCTTGCCCTTCCACGCTCCGGCCAGCATGTTGCAGATCTCGCCGATCCCGTCCTTGACAGTGTCGTCGACCTCTGTGAACTCCATCCCGGTCATAAACGCGGCGATCTTCATGGCCGCCGAGCTGCCGCTCTTGAAGACGCATGCCCCGCTCAACAAACCGCCAAAGCCAACCACTGCGGTGACCGACTCCGGCTCCTGGTCAGCCGGTGAGGAATCCCTCCGGCAGTTGATCCCCAGCATCAAATGAAAGACCTCTTCTACGCTCGCATCCAGGTTCCGAGGATCGGAAACCAGTTGCACGGATTCACGCAGCGATACCGCCATCGTAGGCTCCATTTCGTTGATACCGGTCCCGCGCAGTCGCGCGATTGCGGCATTACGCACTCCATTCAACACGTCGGCACTCCCCGGCTACGCCGCATGCACCAACGGCAGTACCCGCTCCTTGACCTGTTCCGCGGTAAACGGCTTGCGGATGTAACCCTGCGCTCCAGAGAGAATCGCCTGCTTGACATGCTCCTCGCTGGACTCGGTGGTGATCATGACCACGGGAACTCCGGTGGCCAGATCCTGCGCACGCAACTGGCGCAGAAACTCCAGCCCGTCCATCGAGGGCATGTTGATGTCAGAGAGAATCAGGTCAACCTTCTTGGCCCGCAATACGTCCAGTCCTTCGCTGCCGCTGCCAGCCTCGTGCACCACCAGCGGGTCAAGCCCCGCCTGACGGAGAGCGCGCTCCACAATCTTGCGCATCACCGTGGAATCGTCAACGATCAGAACTCGAATTTCAGCCATGCCCAGGCTCCTCTGTTACTGCATCTATCGGCTCTTCTGTGCGATGCTTGAGCCGTTCATTTCATGAGTGGATTTTCATGCACGGGCCAGTTGCGTCAGACGCCCCGCACGCGCGTGTTCACTGCGCGCCGATCGAACAGATCAGGTCCTGCACCACGGCAGCTTCCGGCACCGGTCCGTTCTGCGGAGGCAGCCACATCCTCAGCCACAGGCAGTCGTGCACCCGGACCAGGCGGGACTCGACCGGCCGGGCCCGCTCAATGGATCTTGCCAGCACGTGGACCAGCGCCGGTTCCGTTGCCGCCTCGATCAGCTCCACCGCCGGAAAGGCCGCGTTCAACATGCGGGTGTGCGCGGCGCCGAACAGCGACCCCTGCACCAGCCCGCTCTCGACATGCAAGCCCGACATCCGCTCGACAGCCAGGGCCAACACCGGATCGAGCCGGTCCTCGAAGCCCATGTACAGAATTCTGCCAGCAGCCACGCGCAGGGGAAGCGCCCCAAAGGCGTCAACAAAAAGACGGGGCACCACCGTGGTAAGCCCCTCGGCATCGTGCACCTCGATGGGCAGCACCGGGCAGCTCCATTGCAATCCCAGCGCCCGGGTGACCAGTTGCTCGCTCACGCCCTGCTGGCGCACCAGCCAGTGACCCAGCCGCCCGGCGCCGGCACCCTTCTGCGCCTCCAGCGCCAGGCGCAGCTGGCCGGAGCTGATCCAGCCCTGTTCAAGCATCACCAAACCAAGCGGAATGCGGTGCCTGTGGCTCTCCGGCGCCTTGCCGCGCCCGTCCATCTCGCGACCCAGCGCTGCCTCAATCCGCGCTCTGGTACATTCCGGCGAACAGTTCCAGCCGCCTTCAAAGACCGGCGTCGAGCGGCTGCGCCAGAGGTGAAGCCAGCCGGACGCACAGCCGGGATTGGCGCAGGTTTCAAACAGCCGAGGAGCACGCATTCCGTTCGCCGCGCGACCCTGGCGGAGAAGTGCGTCCCCGCCAGGCAGCAACGCTGGCGCAGAAAATTCATTGAGGATGGCATCGGCGCGGTTTTTAACTACCGCCGAAGGCTTGCGGCTTAGAAAAGGCATCGGATGGTCTCCAGCCGCTTTCTGGGCGCGGCCACCTCGGTAATGCGCAGGCCGAAGTTGCCGTTGACCAGCACCACCTCGCCGCGCGCTACGATCTTGTCGCCGACTATCAGGTCCACCGGATCGGAGACATGGCGGTCCAACTGGACCACGTCTCCGGGCCCCAGGTCAAGAATCTCGCCAAGTGGCATCTCGCGGCAGCCGAAGCGCAGCGAGGCCTCGAGTTCGACATCGAGCAACAGTTCGATCCCGGGGCTCAAGGCTTCCCCCGTTCCCAGGACTGCTGCCGTACTCTGGCCTGCTGCCGGGTTCGAAGGCGCCGCAAGCTCAGGCCCGGTCGTGGCGGATGGGCCTGCCTGCTGTGGCGCGGCTGGCCGGGACGCACGCACCTCGTCGCGGATCAGGATCGGCCAACTGCGCTCGCCGGAGCGCAACTGGAAGGCGCGGGAGACCTGGCTCTCTCCGGAGGTCTCCTCGAACTTGTCCACGTGGCAGGTTTGACCGCTGGTGGCCAGCAGTTCACCCGCCGCGGCATCGGCAATCTCGCGCAGCAATTCGCCCCAGCCAGCTTTCTGGTCCACGCCCTCGCCCACCAGGGGCGAGTCCAGAACCGCGCTGTCGAGGACCACGGAAAAACGGCCCTCCATATCTCCGGAAAGGGTGGCGGTAAAGCTGAACGAACCTGCCGCCATCGGCTTTGGCAGCGACTCGGCAAGTTCCGGTTCTCCGGCCAGGGCCTGCGAGAACAGGGCTGCGGCAACGCCGCTCCAGCACTCGATATAGGTTTTCATGCTTCCATCTCGCTTATCTGGCTCTCCATGCGGGCTCCGCGGTACTGTCCCTGGCGGATGACCTGCGCCGGGGAGAGGGTTTGGCCGCCCACCCGCCAGATGGGTGTTGTATTGGCGGGCAGGTCCAGGCGGAGCACAGTGCCCGGTTCCAGATTTTCAAGGACGTGTGCCGGCAGGCGCACCGTGGGCAACTGCAGGGAACCGCCAAAGCGGATGCGGCGCGCCGCGGCTTCCATTCGCGCCCGGGTCTCCCCGGCATGGCGGCGGCGCCGTCCCCAGTCCGAAGTCAGGCGGCGCAGGATGGTGTTGGCCACCACGGCGGGAAACGCCAGATTGAGCAACCCCGAGCTGTGCGGCATGCGAATCTCGAAGCTCAGGCAGAGGGTTTTTTCCGTGACCGACATGATGCGCGCCACCTGGGTCTGCATCTGGCGGCGCTCGAAGTTGAAGCTCAGGCCCACCGGCTGCCAAGCCGCTGTCAGCTCGCGGCAGATGATCTCGACCACACTGCCCAGAATGGATTCCTCGATGTCGGTGAGTTCGCGCAAGGGACCGTCCTTGCCCTCGCCGCCCAACAGCAGATCGATGATCGGCGGCGCCAATCCCAGGTCCAGCTGCAGCACCGAGAGGGCTCCGAGCGGCTCCAGGCGCACCGAGGCCACGTAGCTGATCTCGGGAATGCGCAGCAGGAATTCATTGAACTGGATCTGTTCGGCGCTGACCAGGTTGACCTGAAAGCGGCTGCGCAGCCAGGCGGCCAGATTGTGCGTCAGGTTGCGGGCGAAAAGGTCGTTCAACATGCTGATGGCGCGCAACTGTTCCGTTGATATCTGGCCGGCCGAGGAGAAGTTGTAGGGCACCACGCGGGCCCGCACTTCGGCGCGCTCAGCTTCGGGCGTCGAAGACCTGGCGGCCTGAAAGAGGGCGTCGATCTCATCCTGTTTGAGGGTCTTTTCCATCATGGATTACCGCCTCTTCCGCTGCTCTGCATCTTTGCTTACCCATGCTTTCACTGCCGTTCATCCTGCTGCCTGAATTTGCTCAGCCCAGCCCGGTTCAACGCCGCGCCCGCTCCGGAGTTTTGCGCGTCCGGCCGCGATTGAGCGTTCCGCTCTCTGCCAGGTCGCGCAGCGCGCTGCGCAGATGCACTACCGCCGAGGCGTGCACCTGTGAGACCCGCGACTCAACCACCCCCAGCGCCAGGCCGATCTCGCGCATAGTCATCTCTTCGTAGTAGTAAAGGCTCATCACCAGGCGCTCCCGGTCGGGCAAATGGGCAATGGCGTCTGCGAGCCGTTCTTCCAACTCTCCCCTCAGGCAGCGGAAGAGCGGATCCTCTTCGGGGTTGCCGGGCACATAAGCCAATTCCTCCTCGCCCGAGTCCTCGTTGCGCTCCATGTGCAGCGTGCCGATCTCCAGACCCTTGAGATCGCCCAGCAACAGCTGGTAGTCGTCCAGGCCCAGCGCCATCTCTTCAGCGACCTCGGCCTCGTTCGGCGCATGGCCCAGCCGCGCCGTCAGCGCCCGGATAGCCTCCTCGACCGCTCGGCCCTTGCGGCGCAGCTCGCGCGGACTCCAGTCCAGGGTTCGCAGGCTGTCCAGAATGGCGCCGCGGATGCGGAACTGCGCATAGCTGCGAAACTGCACATTTTTAGTGGCGTCAAATTTGGAGAAGGCATCCATGAGCCCCACTACCCCGGCCGAGACCAGGTCCTCGATATCGACGTGCTGGGGCAGCCGCTCGTGGATACGCCGGGCTAAAAAACGAACGATCGGCAAGTGCTCGAGCAATATCCGCTCCTGCTCGCCGGTAAGCATCGGGCCCGCAGCTGCGGCGGGCGGATACCCACCTCCCGCCATGCCCATGCGCATTCCTCTCTGGTTCCCTGCCGTGGCCATTGTTTCCATCCCCATCCCGCCCCTTCACCGGACCCTGAATCGTTGTATGTTTCCATTCCCGCTACCCGACTTTCCCGTTTCCATAACCGTTTATTCCGGCCGCCCCGGCTCTCAGCGCACCGTCCCCACCGGGTGCAAACGGGTTTCAGGAGGAATCTCCCCGGCGGCAACCACAGCCAGCCGAGGCAGCACCGGCTCCAGCCAGCGCTTGACGTGATAGCGCGCCGGACTGGGACAAAGAAGCACGGGAATGGCCGCGGCGGATGTGGCGCCGATAAGTTGCCTCAAAGAATCGGTGAGACGCCGGACCAGCGGGGTTCCCGGAGCAGCGGCAGAGGACAGCAGGCGCTGGCCGGTCTCCGGCGACAGGGTGGTCAGGATCTCCTCTTCGAGCGCCGGGTCCAGCAGCAGAACCGGCAACTGGCCTTCGGCGTCGAGCAGGGGACGGATCAGCCGCCGCCCCAGCGCCTGGCGCGCGGCCTCGACCAGGGCCACCAGGTTCTTGTTCATCGGCGCGGTCTCAAGCAAAGCTTCGAGGATGGCGCCCAGATCGCGGATGGTCACCCGCTCGCGCAGCAACTGCTCGAGAACCCGGCCCACCTCGCCCAGCGTCAGCAGCTTGGGAACCAGCTCCTCCATCAGCTTGGGATGGCTGTCATTGAGCGAGTCGAGCAGGCGTTTGGTCTCTGCCCGGCCCAGCAGCTCGTAAGCATGCTGCCGGATGAGCTCGCCCAGGTGGGTCGTGATCACCGTGACCGCATCCACCACCGAGTAGCCGGCGGCGATGGCCTGGTCTTCCAGGGCGGGCGCGATCCAGATGGCGGGCACGCCAAAGGCCGGCTCGCGCGCTTCCTTCCCGGCCAGGGGACGGCGGCCTGGGTCGCCCGAGACTGCCAGCAGATGCTGCCCCTCGGTCTGCCAGCGGCCGATCTCAATGCCGCGCAGAGAAAACAGGTATTCGCGTGGTCGGAGGCGCAGGTTGTCGGAGATGTGCACGGGCGGCACCAGAAAACCCATCTCGGAAGACAGGTGGCGGCGCAGCGAACGCACCCGGCTCAACAGCTGGCCGCCCTGCTTTTCATCCACCAGCGGAATCAGCTGGAAGCCGATCTCGAGAGTCAGCTCCTCCAGGCGCAGCAACTGGGCAAGATCGGAACCCGGCCCCTGCTCGGCCTTCTTCTTTTCGCCGGGCGTGAGTTCGGCCGGCGCCGCTGCCGGAGCCTGGGCGGCGACGCGGCATCCACCCCAGTAGAGGGCCGCGGCCACAGAGAGAAACGCGATCTTGGGCAGCCCGGGGATCAGGCACATGGCCGCCGAGACCAGACTGGCCAAATACAGCGTGGCCGGCTTGGCCAGCAACTGCTGGCGGATCTCGCCTCCCAGCAATCCCGCCGAGTTGGCGCGCGTCAGCGTGATGCCCCCGGCTACGGAAACCAGCAGCGAAGGAATCAAAGTAACCAGACCGTCGCCCACCGTCAGCACCGTGTAGGTGCGCGCGGCCTCGGACAACTCAATGCCCTGCTGCAGGGTGCCGATCAGCAAGCCGGCAATGATATTGATGCCGGTAATCAGAATCGTGGCCAGCGAATCGCGCTGGTTGAAGCGGGCCGCGCCGTCCATGGCGCCGTAGAACTCCGCCTCGCGGGCGATTCCCTGGCGGCGGCGCCGGGCCTCGGCCTCGTCGATCAGTCCGGCGTTCATGTCGGCGTCGATCGCCATCTGCTTGCCGGGCAGCGCGTCGAGTGTAAAGCGTGCGGTAACCTCGGCAGTTCTGACCGCCCCGTGCGAAACCACCAGAAATTGAATGGCGATCAGGGCCAGGAACAACACAAAGCCGACCACGTAGTTGCCGCCCACCACAAACTGGCCGAAGGCTTCGATCACCTTGCCGGCTGCGGCCGTTCCCTCCTGCCCATGCAGCAGAATGCGGCGGCTGGAGGCAATGTTCAGGGCCAGCCGGAACAGGGTCAGCAGCAGCAGCAGCGTGGGAAAGACCGAGAGTTCGACCGCGCGGCGAATCTGCACCGCGGAGAGGAAGACGATGATCGAGGCCGCCATCGAGAGCGCCAGCAGAAAGTCCAGAGCTGCGGCCGGCAGCGGCACCAGCATGACGAAGATCACACTGATCGAGGCCAGGGGCAGCACGTATTCGCGCAGCCGGTGCCAGATCGATTGGGCAGGCAGCGAGCCTGGCGCCAGGGCAGTAGTGCTCATCGGAAACCTCCGTTGATCGGTGGAGCGGCTGGGCCGGAACGCCGGGATTCGGCCGCTGCCTGCGTCTGTGCCCGGGCGCACTCGGCGGTTTCGCGTGCGCGGCGTTCCCGCAATTCGGTCTCCACCCGCTGGCGATACAGATAGGCCAGAATGGCGGCCACTGCAGCATAGAGATCGACGGGAATCGCCTGGCCCACCTCGACCGAGCGGTACAGAGAACGTGCCAGCGGCGGGTTCTCGATGATCGGCACGCCGGCCCAGCGGGCCTCGGCCTTGATCTCCTCAGCCAGCAGGTTGCGGCCCTTGGCCATCACCTTCGGCGCTTCCATGGTGGTGAAGTCGAAGCCCAGGGCTACGGCATAGTGCGTAGGGTTCACCAGCACCACGGCGGCGCGGGAAACGTCGTTCTTCACCCGGCGCCGGCGCATCTGGCGCTGCAGGTTGCGGATGCGGCCGCGAATCTGGGGATTGCCCTCGGTCTGCTTCATCTCGTCGCGCATATCCTGCTTGCTCATCTTCAGCCGGGATTCGCGGCTCTGCCATTCGACCAGGTAATCAATGGCCGACCAACCGAACAGAAGCCAGGCGGCTGCCAGCAGGAGCCCGTAGACGTCGGAGCCGAGCAACTCCAGCCGCTCGGTCGAAAACGGCGGTATGGACAACTGCCGGGCGATGCGCTGCACGGCAAAGACACCCAGCAAACTGGCGGGGATCAGCGACTTGGCAAGCCGCGCAGCGGCGCGCAGGCTGAACAGATTCTTGACGTTCGAGATGGGATTGATCCGGTCCATCTTGAAGCCGATCGCCCCGGCATAGAAGTTGACCCCGCCGGTCTGCATCACTCCCACTCCAAGTGCAGCCGCTGCCACCGCCGCCATCACCACGCCCGGCGGCCCCAGCACGGCAAGCGCCAGCCGGCGCACGGCATAGAGCGTGGGTTCAATCTCGGATGGTTCCCAGCGGGCCGGCGCTCCAAGCGCGAGAAAGGCGGCAAAGGTTGCCCGCCAGGCGACCAGAATGTGGCTGCCCAGCGCCCCCAGCACCAAGACCCCGGCCAGGGTTCCCGCGGCCGCTGACAACTCGCGGCTGTGCAGGATGTCGCCTTCCTTGCGGGCCTGTTCGCGGCGATGCTGGGTTGCCTGTTCGGTGCGCTCTCCGGCCATCGGCTATCCTCCCAATCCGAGGACAGGCCCGGTGCCGGGCACGGCGATCAGACGCTCGGCCAGGTCCAGCAGGCCCGCAAAGCGGACCTCAATGAAGCGCGGCCACAGGGCCAGCGAGCCGATCAGCAAGGCAAAGCCGGTCAGGGTCTTCAGCGGCACGGTCAGGTTCATCACCGGCAACTGCGGGCTGATCTTGCCCAGCAGCGCCACGGCAATCTCCACCAGCATGGTGGCGGCCAGCACCGGTGCGGCCAGTTCCACGGCGGCCAGAAAGATGCCCCCTGCCGCCCGCACAATGCCCAGCGCCGTGGCCGGCGCCAGCGCGTAGCAGCCCAGCGGCGCCGCGTGGAAGCTGCGCACCATGGAGGCCAGAAGAATCCGGTCCAGGCCGGCCCCCAGCACCACCAACGTGCCCATCAGTTGAAACAGTTCGCCCAGCAGCGGCGTCTGGATGGCCGAGGCGGGGTCCATCAGATTGACCAGCGAGAAGCTGAACTGCATCCCGGCTATTTGTCCGGCAAACAGCAGCATCTCGTTGAGCAGGGCCAGCGTCAGGCCGTAGACCAGGCCCACGGAGAGCTCGCCCAGCAGGGCTGAGAAGCTGAGCTCAGCCTGTGCATGCGGCAATGCGGCCACCAGAGGAACCAGCAAGTACGCCACAACCCCCACAAGAACCGCCTTCACGCGCATGGGCAGCGCGGTCGAAGAGAAGAACGGGGCAAAGGCCACCATCCCGCTTACCCGCACCAGGACCAGGGTCATGGCGCTCAAAAAGCTCGACCACTCCAACTGGCTACCGTGCTGCATGGGCGTCTTCCTCTTCTGCGGATCTAGCGCGGTTAGCGGAGTTAGCGGGGCTAGCCGGGTTTAACACTGCAAACACGCGCGAAGCGCGGCAAACACCGCTAACTCCGCTAGCCTAAGTAACGATGAAAATCGGTCAGCAGCAACCGGGTATAGGCCGCCAGCCGGCCCAGAAACCAGGGCATGCCGACCAGCAGAATCATGGCGATCGCGCCCAGGCGGGGAACGCTGGTCAGCGACTGCTCCTGCAGGCTGGTCAGGGTCTGCACCAGGCTCAGGACAAAACTCAAGAGGGCCGCGGCAATCAGCAGGGGCGCGGCCAGAATCATGGCCTCCTTCATCAGTTGGCGCAGCAGTTCGGCAACCATGTCGGGCGTCATTTGAATCCCCTCAGAAACTCTTCAACAGCGAACCGGCCAGCAGATTCCAGCCATCCACCATCACAAACAGCAAAATCTTCAGCGGCGTCGAGACCACGACCGGCGGCAACTGGAACATGCCAATCGAGGTGGTGATCGAAGCGGTGACCATGTCGATCAGCAGAAACGGAAGGTAGAGCACCGCGCCGATGGCAAATCCGGCCTTCAGTTCGGAAAGAATGTAGGCCGGAATCACCACCTGCATGGGCAGATCGTCGGGCTTGTTGGGCCGGGGAATCTGTCCCGCGGCGGTAAACAGGGCCAGGTCCTTCTCGCGGGCGTAGCGCAGCATGAAGTGCTTCACCGGCTGCGCGCCGCGGTCGATGGCTTCCATGCCTGTAACTTGCCCGGCGCGGTAGGGCTCCACGGCCTGCTGGTCCACCTGGTTGAGCACCGGCGTCATCAGGAACCAGGTCATCATCAGGGCCAGGCCCATCAATGTGGGATTAGAAGGCGCGGTCTGCGTGCCCAGCGCCTGGCGCAGAAAGTGAAACACCACCAACAGCCGCACCAGTGGGGTCATGCACATCAGAATTGCGGGCAGCAGCGTGATCAGGGTCAGGACAAACAGAATCGTCCAGGGGGTCGAGTCCGAAGCGTGCAGGCGGGTAGTGAGATCGGGCAGCAAAGGTACCGAGGCCGGCGCCGCAAAGGCCAGCGCCGCGGCTACCATGAGACCCTCGGGGAGCGCTGTATTGCCGGACGTGCAGCGGCGGGAACGAATCCGGTTGTACGCGCCCTTTCGTCGAGAGCATAGAAAGCCGGCCCACCTTCGGCAGAAGTCGCCACCAGAAAGCGGCGGCCCTCGGCCTCCACCAGGGCCAGCGACTGCCGGGGAGCCAGAGCGATGCGCTCCAGCAACTCCAGCCGCGGCCTCGGACGGCGCGCCGCGCGCAGCCTGCCCAGCAGCCAGCCGGTCAGCCCGCCGGGCCGCGGAGTCTTGAGTGCCGCTCTCTGTTTGTCTTCCTGGTTCATGCCCCGGCCTTTCTTCTGTCTCTGGTAGTGAATGCAAATCAATCCGGACAGCTCAAACCAGCCGCGTAAGCCGCACCGCAAGCTGCGTATCGACCACCTCGAACTCGCTCCAGGCCAACTGCACGTCTCCTGATGCAAGGGGCATATCGTCTCCGTTGCCCCATTGCGACTCGATCAACTGCCCCGGCTCCAGAGCCAGCAGGGTGCGCACCCGGAAATCCCTCACCGGGATCGTGACGTCCAGTTCCACCGGAAGACGCGCCACCGAAGGGTGCAGCGCAATCATCCCGCTCTCCTCGTGCGGCGCAGAGAAGGCCACCAGGGCTTGTTCGCCGGCGGTCTCATTGCCCGCCGCTGCTTCCGGCCTGTTTGTCTCGCGCAGTTGCCCGGTCACCGGCGCCGGCAGTGGATGTGTAGTAGCCATGTGCTTAGGAGCTAAGCAGAAATGTGACCAGAAGCGGTCAGAAACTATTGAAAAACTCTAATAAAATGCCCTGAAGCACCCGCGCACACTCTCTGCCGTACAACCTGCCATCTCCATCGCTGCTACACTTGAAAGTGCTAGTACATCGCGGTTTTCCCAGCCCACAGCTAACCGGAGGCCGCCTCGAATCGAGGTTGAAGAGAATGCAAGATCAGAATGAAAACAAGAGTTTTACCGGTACCAGCCTGCGCCTGAAGATTGGCCTGGCGGAGATGCTCAAGGGCGGCGTCATCATGGACGTGATGAACGTGGAACAGGCGCGCATCGCCGAAGAGGCTGGCGCTACTTCCGTGATGGCCCTGGAGCGCGTGCCGGCCATGATCCGCGCCGAGGGCGGCGTGGCGCGCATGGCCAAGCCCAGCCTGATCAAGCAGATCATTCAGGCGGTCTCCATCCCGGTGATGGCCAAGGCCCGCATCGGCCACTTTGCCGAGGCGCAGATCCTGCAGGAGCTGGGCGTGGACTTCATCGACGAGAGCGAAGTTCTGACTCCCGCCGACGAGGCGCATCATATTGACAAACATGCCTTTACAACGCCATTTGTATGCGGTGCGCGCAACCTGGGCGAGGCCCTTCGGCGCATCGCCGAAGGCGCGGCCATGATCCGCACCAAGGGCGAGGCAGGCACCGGCGACGTGGTTCACGCCGTGCATCACATGCGCCAGATCATTCGCGAGATGCGGGAACTGACCGTGCTCAGCGAGCAGGAACTCTATAAGGCTGCCAAAGACCACCAGGCACCGTACGAGCTGATCCGCATGGTAGCCCAGACCGGCAAGCTGCCGGTTCCCAACTTCTCCGCCGGCGGCATCGCCACCCCGGCCGACGCCGCGCTGATGATGCAACTCGGCGCCGAGGCCATCTTTGTCGGGTCGGGCATCTTCATGAAGGAACGCGCCACCCCCCTGGATGTCGAAAACGATCCCAAGGAGCGCGAGGAAGCCATGAGCCGCGCCAAGGCCATCGTAATCGCCACCACGCACTTCAACGATCCGAAGATTCTGGCCGAAGTCAGCGAACAGGTGACCGGAACCATGAAGGGCCTGGCCGCTGCCGGGCTCGATGAGTCGCAGTTGTTGCAGACAAGAGGTTGGTAAGGCTACCGCACTGCAAGTGCCTCGCTGTTCGCTCGCATGGGCATCATCGCCTTGGATTTTCCGATTATGTTCCCTAGTGAAGCGCAAAACAGCCGGAGCCGCATCTGCGGCTCCGGCTGTTTTGTACATGGAACAGACTCGACATAGTCAGATGACTAGTGATATGACTATGTATATGGAGGCTTCCCATGGCATGGCAGGTCTATGACGCCAAAGCGCGCTTCAGTGAACTCCTCGACGCTACGCTGAAGGAAGGACCGCAAGTCGTCACACGGCGCGGGGTAGAAACCGCCGTTCTGGTTCCGATCGACGAGTGGAAACACATGAAGGATCAGGCCAGGCAGTCCATCCCGGACCCGCTGCTCAACCCGAACGGACCGCATGACCTTCCCGTTGCGCCGCGCAGAGGCATCAAGCTGCGCCCATTCTCCTTCGACGACGGTAAGTAGACATGATGTTCCTTCTCGACAACAACGTGGTTTCTGAGCTGCGAAAGAACCGCCCACATGGAGCAGTTGTCGCGTGGAGGCGATCGGTTCCTCTTCATCAGCTTGCCGTTCCGGCCATCGTTATAGCCGAGATACAGAACGGGATCGAGATCACACGAAGACAAGACCCGGCCAAAGCCAGCGAACTTGAAAGCTGGCTGGACGGAGTAATGAGCTACTACACAATTCTCCCTGCGGACGGGAATATCTTCCGTGAATGGGCACGGTTGATGCACGGCAAGTCGGACGATTTGAGCGCAGACGCAATGATCGCCGCCACGGCCCGCGTTCTCCGGATCATCGTTGTCACTCGAAATGTAAAAGATTTCAAACCATTCAACGTAGAAGTCTTCAATCCCTTTGAATATTCCCCAGAGGAAAGAAATTGACACAAAGCTCGAAACCGCGCATCGGCGTCCTGGCGATTCAGGGCAACTACGCCAGTCATTCCGCGGCTCTGACCGAGGCCGGAGCTAAACCAGTGGAAGTGCGCAAGCCGGAGCAGCTCGCGGGTCTGGATGGGCTGATTCTGCCCGGCGGCGAATCCACTACGATTCTCCGTTTCCTGGAAAAACACAAGTTTTTTGAGGCTTTGCAGGAGTACTGCGGCCGCAAGCCGGTCTTCGGCACCTGCGCCGGGGCGATTCTGCTGGCGCGCGAGGTTCTCAATCCGCCGCAACGCTCCCTGGGAGTGCTGGATGCAGTCGTCGAGCGCAACGCCTACGGCCGCCAGATCGACTCCACCATCCTGACCACCGAAACCTCGCTGACTGGCGGACCGCTGGAGATGGTTTTCATTCGCGCTCCGCGCATCGTCGCCACCGGCCCGGGCGTTCAGGTGCTGGCCGAGCGCGATGGCTCTCCAGTACTGGTGCGGCAGGACGCGGTCATGGCTGCCACCTTTCATCCCGAGCTCTCCTCTGACCGTAGGGTGCACCGGCTCTTTGTTGATGCCGTGAATGCCGCTCGTTCAAAATGAGGATATTGGCTGAAAAGCTTCCGCGGAGCGTAAGCAGATGAATTTTCGGCTTCCCGGCGTCACCATTCCGAATCTGGATGCGTCCGAATCAAAGTGAGAGTAATCTGTGTCTCACAGAGGCACCCATGCCGTCCACCTTTACGCACTCCCCAGCGGAAACGGAACGGAAAGAGCCGGGAATCGGCGGCAAACCCCCTGTGGCTCGCCGGCCAACCGGTGGAGGTGGCGGCGGGGGAGGCGATGACGGGAACAACGAGCGGCGGGAACCGTACGAGTTCCTCAACCGCATCCGGTTTTTCGTATTTTCCGCCCTGGCGGCCGACATGATGTTTTTTGCCGTGCTGGTGCTGTTCTTCTTTGCGCGCCAGACGGGCATGCGCATGGACCCGCGAAATCATGAACTGATCGGCGATTGGCATCCGGTGCTTTTGCCGCCAATTCTCTACCTGAATACCGCGGTGCTGCTGTTGAGCGGCCTCACTATGGAATGCGCACGGCAGCGTATCTTCAGGGAAATCGACGTGCTTGAAGAATGGCTGGGGCTGGGCCGGCCGGCGCTGCGGCGTACCCTGCCCTGGGTGGGAGCTACTCTACTATTCGGCACCCTGTTTTTAGCCGGACAGGCTTTGGCCTGGCAGCAGCTGACCGCACAGGGGTTTGCCTTCGATCGCTGGTCTACGCCGGCAAGCTATTTCTTCTATGTCATCACCGGCCTGCATGCCGCTCACCTGCTGCTCGGCGTCTTTGCCCTGATCCTTTGCCTGTGCGCACTGGGCTTGCTGAAACGCGTGGAATTTCGCCAGATTGCCGTGGACGCAACCGCATGGTACTGGCACACCATGAGCATTGCCTGGCTGATTCTGCTTGCGGTGCTGGCCATGGGACAGTAGACCGCGGACGGCTATTCGTCCGAAGACTCGCTGGAGTCCGCTGTCGATCGAGGACTCCCCATCTATACCCGCCGTGGAGGCCTAGGCTGTATGCAAGCCCAGAAAGGCCTGGCAGCGCTCGCCAAATGTAGGTACTTCAGGGCACTCGAAATAGATCTGGCGGTTGAGCGCCATAAGCAACTGCACGGCCTGAAGCTGAGAGTTGCCGCCGGACAACGATCCGCCCTGGTACACAAACTCGTCGGTGAGATATTCAATCGCGTGGCCCAGTATCTCGAGGGCGCGTCCCGCCTGGGGGGTGATGCGGCGGCGGCGTTTGCTGAGAACGGAGGACACGGAGACAGCCCGCGTCGAGGCCGGAACCGGAAAGCAAGATGTCGTAGAAGCAGCCATGGTGTTTATCCTCACCTAGTTCTTCGGCCCCATAGGGTATCTTTTCAGATGACGAACGTACTGTGTCCTGCATCGGAACAGTGAGATCATTGCGTACCAGAATGGGAATTCTTGTGATGTAGCGCACACGCGCTGCAGCGCGGTCCCAGATATACCAATATTGCCGGCCTGCAAGGGATATCTGAATCAAGCCTTGCACAAGGCAACGTAATAATCTGCAAAGGTGCGTTGTGCGGCATTCGGAAGACGATTTTCTTCAAGAGTCAGTCTGCGGCCTGCCCGGTGGATTACGGCCTCCAGATCAGCCTTGACGGGATGAGGCTGAATACCTAATCTCAAACCAGCATCCCGTTTATCGGAGCGGTTGGCAGCCGGTGGGCAGGGCGCAATTTTACTGGACATTTTTCCGGATTGGGCAGTGATGATCCCCTATTACTGGCAGTATCTCCCGCTGTTGATGCAGATTCTGGCCGCGCTGCTGCTCGGTGTGGGGATGGTGGTCGCTTCCTGGTTTGTCGGGCGGCATCGCAACACCACAACCAAGCTGGCGGCCTACGAGTGCGGTATCGTAGCAGTAGGTGATGCGCGTCACCGCTTCAGCGTGCGCTTTTACCTGGTCGCTGTGCTGTTCATCCTGTTCGACGTGGAAGCGGTTTTCATGATGCCCTGGGCGGTGGTCTACCGCCAACTGCCCCGGATCACCGGTTCCCGGCTCTTCGGCTTCTGGGAGATGCTGGTCTATCTGGGCTTTGTGGGTGTCGGACTCTACTATATTGTGCGCAAAGGCATCCTGAACTGGAGCCGGGACAAGGCGGATCTCTAGGATGAACAATACACTTACAGGCAAAGCGGCCGTGCTTGAGGGGCTACCCGAGCACCCGGCTGTGAAAGCCATCCTGGCCTGGAATCCTGAGGCGCTGACCGACGCCAAATGGGACCGCGGCGAGCTGACGCTGACCATAGCAGCCGAAGAGATTCGCCCGGCGGCAGCGGCTGTGCAGGCAGGCGGCTACAACTTTTTCGAGGACATGACGGCGGTGGACTGGTTCCCTGCTGCGCCGCGCTTCCAGTTGAGTTACCACATTCTTTCGCACGGATTCAAGGAACACATCCGGCTGCGGGTGCTGCTGGACGAGGCGGAACCGTCGGTGGATTCGATCACGGCGGTCTGGCCCGCGGCCAACTATTACGAGCGCGAGGTCTTCGACCTGTTCGGCATCCGCTTTGAAGGCCATCCCAACCTGCGGCGCATCCTGATGCCCGACGACTGGGTGGGGCATCCATTGCGCAAAGACTATCCGGTGGAGGGGTACAGATAAATGAGCAATCCCGCGGGAATGCCTGTCCTCGAACCGGCAGAAGGCGCCAAAGACCAGCACATGGTCATCAATATGGGTCCGCAGCACCCTGCGACCCACGGCGTGCTGCGCCTGGTGGTGGAGATCGACGGGGAGATCGTGGTGCGGCTCTACCCGGAGATCGGCTATCTGCACACGGGCATTGAAAAGACCTGCGAGGCCAAGTTTTACCAGCAGGTGGTGCCGCTGACCGACCGGATCAACTACCTCGATCCGCTGTCGAACAACCTGTGCTATTGCCTGGCCGTGGAAAAGCTGCTGGCGCTGGAGATTCCCGGGAAAGCACAGTGGATACGGGTGGTTCTGGCCGAGCTGAGCCGCCTGAATTCACATCTGATCTGGCTGGGCACGCACGCCATGGACATTGGCGCGCTCACGGTTTTTCTCTATACCTTCCGCGAGCGGGAAGACATTCTGCGGCTGTTTGAGGCTGTGGCCGGGCAGCGGATGATGACCAGCTACTTCCGCATCGGCGGCGTCTCAATGGAACCGCCGCTGGACTTCTTCGACCGGGTGCAGAGCTTCATCAGCATCCTTCCGGAAAAGATCGACGAGTATGCAAACCTGCTGACCGGCAATCCGATCTTCAAGAACCGGCTGCAGGGGGTGGGTACTATCTCGGCGGCGGACGCAATTGCGCTGGGCGTGAGCGGACCGCCGCTGCGCGCTTCGGGCGTGGACTTCGACCTGCGCCGCGATATTCCTTACTCCAGCTATGAGAAGTTTCAGTTCAAGGTACCGGTGCTGACAGAGGGCGATTGCTGGGCGCGTTATCTGGTTCGCCTGGACGAGATGCGCGAGAGCATCAAGATTATCCAGCAGGCGTTGGACGGTATGCCGGAGGGACCGGTAAAGGCCGACGCGCCAAAGATTGTGCTGCCCGACCGGGAGAAGATGAAGACCCAGATGGAGGCGCTGATTCATCACTTCAAGATCGTCACCGAGGGGTTTGCGGTGCCGGCCGGCGAAGTGTATCAGGGCGTGGAATCGGGCCACGGTCCGACGGGCTACTACGTGGTATCGGACGGCACCGCCAAGCCCTACCGGGTGCATATGCGCTATCCCTCGTTTGCGACGCTGCAGGCGCTGGAAACCATGTGCAAGGGGCGGATGCTGGCCGATGTAGTGGCGGTGATCGGGTCCATCGATATTGTGCTGGGAGAAATTGATAGGTAGGGACCAGACTTAGGGACTTAGGGACTTAGGGACCAGGGACTTAGAGACTGAGGGACTAGGGACTGAGGGAAGATTGAAGCGTCCATCGCTGGATTGTGTATTTGATGAACTTTGGATCTCGCTGGCTTCCCTGCTGCGCAGCTATACAGCGCTGCACGGGCTGAGCGGCAACCGGCAGGCGGCGGTGGAGTTGGGCGAAGACAGGATTCTGGCCCGTTGTGGCGAGAGCTGGCTGGATTTGCGACGCACGGGCGCGAAGGTGAACTGGCAGTGCGGGGATGGACGGAGCGGAGTGCTGGAGTTGACGGAGACCGGACGATTGCGGAGTGACTCGGGCGAGGAAGAGATGGATATGGCAGCCGAAGCGTGGGCGCGGGACCTGATGAAGATGACGGAGTTGCCGCGATGAGTCCCAAGGAGACGAGTACGGAGACCATGACCTTGTTTTCGCCCAGGCTGGCGGCGCGCTTCGACGCGCTGGTGCTGAAGTACCCTTTGCGCCGCTCGGCGCTGGTTCCCATGCTGCTCTACGCGCAGGACGAGATCGGCTATCTCTCCGATGCGGTGATTGCGGAAGTGGCCGAGCGTATCGGCATCACCGAGCTGGATGTACGCAATGTGGCGACGTACTACTCGATGCTGCGCTTCAAGCCGGTGGGCAAGTACAACGTGCAGGTCTGTACCAACATAAGTTGTATGCTGCGCGGAGCGTACGACATCTACGAGCGTTTCCAGGAGGAGCTGGGCATCGGGCCCAAAGGCACAACGCCCGACGGCCTGTTTTCGCTTGAAGAAGTGGAGTGCATCGGGGCCTGCTGCTGGGCGCCGGCCATCCAGGTGAACTACGACTTCCACGACGAGCTCAAGCCCGAGCTGGTCAATGGCATTCTGGCCAGTTATCGCGGCAAAGCGAAGTCGGAAGGGACGGCCACACATGCCTAAGCTGGTCTCCCATCCCGATGAGGTCAAGATCGTCACCAGCCGCTTTGGAAAAGGCGCGGCAAAGATCGAGCGCTATCTCGAACTCGGCGGCTATGAGTCCGCAAAGAAGTGCCTGGCGCAAGGCCCGGAATGGGTCATCAACGAAATGAAGGCCAGCAACCTGCGTGGACGCGGAGGAGCGGGTTTTCCCACGGGACTCAAGTGGTCGTTTGTACCCAAGACCTCAGCCAAACCCAAATACGTACTGGTGAATGGCGACGAGAGCGAACCGGGAACCTGCAAGGATCACCTGATCTTTTTGCATGATCCTCATGCAGTGATTGAAGGGACAATCATCGCCGGCCTGGCGATTGGCTCCAAACTGGGCTTCATCTACCTGCGCGGCGAGTACCGGTATCTGATCGAAATTATGGAGAAGGCCGTTGCCGATGCCTACGCAAAAGGCTTTCTGGGCAAGAACATTTTTGGTTCGGATGCCGAGTTTCAGGTGATCGTCCAGACCGGCGCGGGCGCCTATGAAGTGGGCGAAGAGTCGGCGCTGATGGAGTCACTGGAAGGCAAGCGGGGCGTGCCGCGCATCAAGCCGCCGTTCCCTGCTGTCGTCGGCCTCTACGGCGGTCCCACGGTCATCAACAACGCCGAGACCATCGCCACGGTTCCGCACGTGATCGAGATGGGCGCAGAAGCCTACGCGGCAGTGGGTTCGCCGCGCAACGGCGGCACGCGGCTCTTCGGCCTGAGCGGCCACGTGGAACGGCCCGGCGTGTACGAGCTGCCCATGGGCTACAACCTGAAGAAGATGATTTACGAAGTGGGCGGCGGCGTCCGCGGCGGGCGCAAGCTGAAGGCCGTGGTTCCCGGCGGCTCCTCAACGCCGGTGCTACTGCCGGAAGAGATCGAGACGCTGGGCATGGACTTCGACCAGGTGGGCAAGGCCGGATCGATGCTGGGCTCGGGCGGCGTGGTGGTGCTGGACGACCAGACCTGCATTGTGGAGTTTGCGCTGCGGACCATCAGTTTTTATCAGCACGAGAGTTGCGGCTGGTGCATTCCCTGCCGCGAGGGAACGGACTGGCTGAAGAAGTCGCTGACCCGCTTCCACGCAGGATTTGGCGAGGCCAAGGACATCGACAACATTCAGTACCTGGCCGAGAACATGATGGGGCGCACTTTTTGCCCGCTGGGCGACGCAGCCGCCATGCCCACGCTGGGGTTTGTGAAGAAGTTCCGCAAGGAGTTCGAGGACCATTTGAACGGCAAGCCCTGCCCGTTTGCCAAACATGTGGATTTAGTAGTGGTGTGAGAAGGAAACAGGATGGACTACTTTAGATCGAAATCGATTTCACCCAAGATGATTGGTGGCGAGTGGCCCAAGTCTCGATTCTGAGACCTGGGATTGATGAAGCAAGCAGGATTGAGATGAAGCAGCGATTCATGGTGATTTACGAACACATGGAGCACAACTACTCCGGGTTTGCACCGGACATTCCGGGCGCTGTATCAGTTGGCGATGATCTACCCGAAATGCATCGCATGATGAAGGAGTGTTTGGAATTACACATGGAAGGCACGTCCGAGGATGGATGTGAATTGCCAGAGCCCACGACAACGAGCTTTGATTTTGCGGAGATTCGTGATGAGGCGGTAGATCATTACATTGTCGAATGGCTGGAGATTGATGTGCCTGTTTGAAGTGCGGATTGAGGTTCGTGGTTTTCCACGCAAGCCGCAAAAAACAAGAACGCGGCGAGGGTGGGGCATCCAGCATTTTTGAGTTGATAAGCGAAAGGCAACCGCAGATCCTTCGATTCGCTGCGCTCGCTCAGGATGACAGATTTATTTGAGGATGACAGCGTTTTATTAGGGTTGATAGCAAAGGAAATGGCCGGGAACAACGAATGCCAAACGTAACTTTCACAGTCGATGGAAAACTGCTCACGGCTCCCGCGGGAACGCTCTTGATTGACGCCTGCCGCAAGGCGGGCATCGAGATTCCGGCTTTCTGTTACTACCCCGGGCTCAGCCTGCAGGCGGCCTGCCGCATGTGCGTGGTGCGCCAGGAAAAAGTGGGCAAGCTGCAGACGGCCTGCACCACCACGGTTGCCGAGGGCCAGGTCTTCATCACCGAGTCTGCGGAGATTGCGCAGGCGCGCAAGGCGACGATAGAACTGCTGCTGGGCAACCATCCGCTGGACTGCCCGGTGTGCGACGCCGGCGGCGAGTGCGAGTTGCAGGACATGACCTTCAAGTACGGCGCGGGCGAGAGCCTGTACGCCGAGGCCAAACAGCACCGCGAGGAACAGCAGTGGTCTCCGGTCGTCTACTATGACCGGCCGCGCTGCATCCTGTGTTACCGCTGCATCCGCATGTGCGGCGAGGGCATGGACGTGTGGGCGCTGGGGGTGCAGAACCGCGGTGTCAGATCGGTGATTGCGCCTAACGGCGGCGACCAACTGGATTGCGAGCAGTGCGGCATGTGCATCGACGTGTGCCCGGTGGGCGCGCTGACCAGCGGCAGTTATCGCTACAAGACAAGGCCGTGGGAGATGAACCACGTGTCGACGGTATGCACGCATTGCGCAGACGGCTGCAAGGTGACGCTGGGCGTGCGGCAGGCGAACGACGGATCGGAGATTGTGCGCGCCGACAACCGCGACAAGAGCGGCATCAACGGCGACTTTCTCTGCGCCAAGGGCCGCTTTGGCTTCGACTTTGTGGAGAGCCCCGAGCGGCTAAACACGCCGCTGGTGCGCAACGCCGAGGGCAAGCTGGAACCGGCTACGTGGGAACATGCGCTGCGCACTGCCGCGAACAAACTGAAAGAAGTGCGCGACAGCAAGGGCGGCGCGGCGATCGGCGTCGTCGGCTCCAACCAGACCACCAACGAAGAGAATTACCTGCTGCAGAAGTTTGCGCGGACCGTGCTCCAGACCAACAACATCGACCACGCGCGCAGTACCGACTACGCGGCCTTTGCACGCGCCCTGGCCGGACACAAGGACAAGACGGCCGGCCTGAACGAGATTGCATCGGCGCAGGCAATCCTGCTGGTGGGCGGCAATCCGACAGAAGAGCATCCGCTGCTGGCATGGACGCTGCGCACCGATGTGCGGCTGAATCGCGCCCGGCTTTATATTGCGAATACGCAGGCCATCAAACTGGAGCGGCAGGCCAAGGCCGCGGTGCTTTTGCCGGAGGGCGGCTATGCTTCGCTGGCCGCTTATCTGGAGACGAGTAATTCCGATTTCAGCAAGGCAGTGCTGGCCGAGGAGTCGCTGGTGGTGATCTTTGGCCAGGAGTATCGTGGCCAGGCAGTGGAATCGCTTGTGGCCTGGGGACTGAAGCGCGGCAATGTGCGCTTCGCCTTGCTGGGCGACCACGCCAATGCACGCGGCGCTGCGGATATGGGAGTGTTGCCGGACCTGCTGCCGGGTTATGTGCCGGTAAGCGAGCCCGGCGCTTTTGCCGCCGAATATTCGGGCCTGCCCGCAACGGCAGGAAGGTCGATGCCGGAGATGTTCGCCGCGGCAGGCAAGGGCGAACTTGGCGCGCTGCTGGTGATGGGCGCGAATCCCGTGGCAGAGTTGGGCGTGGACGCGGCGGCGTTGAAGAACACATTCGTTATTGTGCAGGACATCTTCCTCACCGAGACCGCTGCTGTGGCCGATGTGGTGCTGCCGGCGGCGAGTCTCTACGAGAAGACCGGCACGGTGACCAATACCTATGGCGATGTGCAACTGGCGAAGAAGGCGGCAGATCGCGCGGGCGTGAAGCCGGACTTTGAGATTCTGGTGCGCCTGGCCGGCGGCATGGGTGTGGACGTAAAGGCGCTGGTGCCGTTTGGCACGAGCTGCGTTACGGCCGATCTGGGCCAGTCGCGCGGCGTGCAGGCCGGCGAGGCAGACCGCCATGCAGTGTGGCTGGCAGCAAATAATCTGGAGCCGAAGCTGAGCCCCTTCGATCCGCTGGCCGTGCTGGACGAAATTGCCCGGCTGGTTCCCGGCTACACTCTGGACCGGGTGAACCTTCTGGGCGGCAACGCGGTGCCTACGGAGCCGGGTTTTGTTCCGGTCACGGCTTTGACTAGCGCGGCATTGAGCGCACAGGATGTAGTGGTTCCCGCGCACGATGGACTGTTTACGTCGGCAACGCTGGGCCGGTTCAGCCCGGCGCTCAAGGAACTGGAACAGCACCAGAAACACGAATTGGCGGAATCGGCGGCGGATTAGCGGTTTTGGCAGTGAAACGGAATTAGATGAGCGAGATGCAGCCGCAGATTCTTCGGCTGCGCTTCGCTCAGGAGAAGGCACGTGACGATTCTCGTATTTTTTCTTTGGAGCTTGCTCAAGGTGGCCGTGGTGACGGTGGTGATGCTGCTTGGCATCGCCTATACCGTGCTGCTGGAACGCAAACTCGTGGGCCGCATCCAGAACCGCTGGGGGCCCAGCCGCGTGGGACCGTTCGGGCTGCTGCAGCCGCTGGTGGATGGAGCGAAGTCTTTCCTCAAGGAAGACATTATTCCTACCGGCGTTTACAGGCCGCTGTATCTGCTGGCGCCGATTCTGGCGCTGGGTTGCGCGCTGATGTCCATCGCCGTGGTGCCTTTCGGCGAGCCCAACGTGGGACCGGGCGGCATTCATTTCTTTCAGATCTCCGATATCAACATCGGGCTTCTGGTGATTCTGGGCGTTACCTCGGTTGGCGTGTACGGCATTGCGCTGGCCGGGTGGTCGTCCAACAATAAATATTCCCTGCTGGGCTCGCTTCGTTCTTCCGCGCAGTTGATCAGCTACGAGCTGGCGCTGGGACTTTCGTTGGTGGGCGTCGTGCTGCAGACCGGCTCGCTCAACCTCCGGGTGATTGTAGAGAAACAGGCCGAGAAAGGGATCGTCACCTGGAACATATTTGGCGGATTGCAGTTCGTGGCCTTTTTCATCTACCTGATGGCCGCGTTTGCCGAGACCAACCGCTCCCCTTTCGATCTGCCCGAGGCAGAGAGCGAACTGACCGGCGGCTATCACACCGAATACAGCTCGATGAAGTTCGCCATGTTCTTCATGGCCGAGTACGGCAACATGATCACCGTGGGCTGTGTGGCCACTCTGATGTTTCTGGGCGGCTGGACCAGCCCGTTGGGCGACCTGATGCCCCCGCCGCAGAACATTCTGATCCACGCGTTTTTCCCCATCTTCTGGTTTGTGCTCAAGGTCTTCTGTTTCTTGTTTTTGTATGTCTGGGTGCGAGGCACGCTGCCGCGCTTCCGCTATGACCAACTGATGAACTTCGGATGGCGCTACCTGATGCCGCTGGCCATGCTGAACATTCTGGGAACAAGCCTTTGGCTTGCGTACCACTGATTTACAATCGGGAAGGATTTCCCGGAGCCTGAGCGTTTTGCTCCTCGGTCCTTCTCCTTAACCAGCCGGTTCAATTGCGCCGGATCTAGCCTGAACGCCAGGGAACGATGCACCTGATTCTGTTTGTCCTGTTTGCCGGATTCTGCCTGGCTGGAGCCATCAACCTCCTGCTCCAGAGCCATCCCATCACCAGCGCCCTGTCGCTGATCGTGGTGATGATCTCGCTGGCCGTGCTGTATCTTCTGCTGGGCGCGGAGTTTCTGGCCATCGCACAGATCATCGTCTACGCCGGCGCCATCATGGTGCTATTCACCTTCGTGGTCATGCTGCTCAACGCCGGGCGCGAAGAGCGCACCCTGGGCAGCCGTTCGGCGCGCGCGGTGGGCTTTCCCGCAGTCGTGGCGCTGCTGGCCGTACTCGCCACCGTGATTCTGAAGGCGCAGGGAATGGGCTTTGCGACGCTGGGCGAAGGACTCACCGACCAGAAGGGCGCGACCAACATCGAGGTGCTCAGCACCGTGCTCTTTACCCGACTGCTGCTGCCCTTTGAAGTCACTTCCGTATTGATTCTCATCGCGATTCTGGGTGCTGTTGCCCTGGCCCGTCACGGCGACGGAGATCCTCACGGGAACCGGGAAAGGACGGGCAAGTGAATACTCTTTTTTCGCAGGAAGTCCCTCTCTCCTGGTACCTGCTGCTGAGCGCCGCACTGTTTACGCTCGGCGTTGTCGGGTTCCTCATCAAGCGCAATTTGATTACCGTTTTCATGTCGATTGAGCTGATGCTCAACGGCGTCAATCTCTCGTTTGTGACCTTCGCCTACCAGTGGCATGCGGTGAAGGGCCAGATCTTTGTCTTCTTTGTGATGATGGTGGCCGCAGCTGAAGCTGCGGTGGGACTGGCCATCATTATTGCTGTCTTCCGCGCTCGCGCTACCCTGGCCGTCGACCGTATCGACCTGATGAAACTATGAACGGATCACTCCATCTCTGGCTGATTCCGCTGTTGCCCTTTGCAGGGTTTCTGCTGAACGGAATCCTCGGCTCCCGGTTGCCCAAGTGGCTGATTACCACGATTGCGCTGTTGGCGCCATTGGCGGCGTTTGGTGTGGTGCTCAGCGCCGCTCAGGGCCTTTTCACGACCGGTGTCCTGGGTTCCTTTCCCTACGTCGAAACCTGCCCTGTGGGCTGGATCAACGCCGGCACGCTGCACGTTGATTTCAGTCTGGTTCTCGACCAGCTTTCGCTTGTGATGCTGCTGGTGGTCACCGGCGTCGGTTTCCTGATTCACGTCTACTCCGTGGGCTACATGGGCGACGAAGAGGGATACGCGCGGTACTTCTCGTTCCTGAACCTCTTTCTCTTCTTCATGACGCTGCTGGTTCTTGCCGGCAATGCCCTGCTGATGTTCGTGGGCTGGGAGGGCGTGGGCCTGGCGTCGTACCTGCTGATCGGCTTCTATTTCCATAAGGATTCCGCGGCAAACGCGGGCAAAAAAGCCTTCATCGTCAACCGCATCGGCGACTTCGGTTTTCTGATCGGCATGTTTCTGCTGCTGGCCAACTTCGGTACGCTGACCTTTAGCGAGATCGCCACCAAGCTCGGCCAAGACCCCAGCTGGCAGGGCGGCATCCTCACGGTCATTGCACTCTGCCTGTTGCTGGGCGCCACCGGAAAATCTGCTCAATTGCCTCTTTATATCTGGCTGCCCGACGCCATGGAAGGCCCCACGCCGGTCTCCGCGCTCATTCACGCGGCCACCATGGTCACGGCCGGCGTCTACATGATTGCCCGCACGCATGTGCTGTTCGACCACTCGCCGTTCGCGCTGGGCACGGTTGCGGTGATAGGCGCGTCGACGGCCTTGTTCGCGGCCACCATCGGCCTCGTGCAGAACGACATCAAGCGGGTGCTGGCCTACTCCACCATCTCGCAACTCGGTTACATGTTCCTGGGCTGCGGCGTTGCGGCTTATTCAGCGGCCATCTTCCACCTCATGACTCACGCCTTCTTCAAGGCGCTGCTCTTCCTTGCCGCCGGCTCGGTGATTCACGGCATGGGCGGCGAGCAGGATCTGCGCAAGATGGGCGGACTCTGGAAGAAGCTGCCGGTGACCTTCTGGACCATGACGGCTGCGGTTTTCGCCATCGCCGGTTTCTTTCCCTTCGCCGGATTCTTCTCGAAAGACGCAATCCTCTACGCCGCATTTTTGCAAGGGACAAACGGAAAGATTCTGTGGTTCGTCGGCCTGGTCACGGCCCTGCTTACTTCCTTCTACATGTTCCGCCTCTGGTACATGGCGTTTCTCGGTAAGCCGCGCAGTCCCGAGGTTCATCCGCACGAAAGCCCGTGGACGATGCTGGGACCGCTGGTGATTCTGGCCGCGTTGTCCGTAGGCGGAGGCTGGATCGGCATCGAGCGCTTCTCTGAATTTCTTGCGCCATCGACCGGAGCCCGGGCAGCAGCCGCGGGCACGGGCCATCTCGAACTGATTCTCAGTTGCGTTGCCGTTCTTGTAGCGCTCGAAGGCTGGCTCATCGCCGACAAGCTCTACAGGCGCAAGCTCGATCGGCCGGCGCAGTGGGCTGCAGCGCTTCCCGGCAGCTACAACCTGCTCGCTCACAAATACTACGTCGACGAGTTCTACGGCGCATCGGTCGTCAAGCCGCTGTTCGCCTTCTCCCACTATCTGCTGGACTGGGTTGTGGACAAGGGCCTGCTGGGCGGAACGGCGTGGCTGCTGGGCGGTACGGTCACATTTGCGGGAGCGATTCTGCAGCGTTGGCAATCGGGCAATCTGCGCTCCTATGCGGCATGGCTGGCCGCGGGCGCGGCTGCGGTGCTGCTCTTTGTCGTGGTTCCGTGGGCATCATTTTTGGCCACTCTCTCAACAATTCACTTCAACGTGGCGGGGCACTAGAGAATGAACGCGATAAACGAATCGATTCTCACGTGGATCATCCTTGCCCCTCTGGCCGGAGCGGTGCTGGTGGCGCTGGTCCCCGACCGCTTCAAGCTGCCCAACTGGATCGCTCTCATCACGGCGCTTGTCACCTTCGGCCTTACGCTTCATCTGCCGGCGCACTTTGTTCTCAACCAGGGCGGCTTCCAGTTTGAAATCAACCTGCCCTGGATTGAAAATCCGGCGATTTTCTACCACGTAGGTGTGGATGGCCTGAGTCTGTGGCTGGTGGTCCTGACGGGTCTGCTGGCGCCGATAGGCGTGGTAGCCAGTTGGAACGCCATCACGGAGCGGCGCAAGGTCTTCTACGCGCTTTTCCTGGTCCAGCAGACGGCCATGTTCGGCGTATTCCTCTCGCTTGACCTGATGCTTTACTACGGCTTCTGGGAGCTCTCGCTGGTGCCCATGGCCGTGCTCATCGCCATGTACGGCCGCAAGGATGGACCCAGGGCCGCTCTCAAGTTCTTCCTGTTCACGTTCATTCCTTCCGCGCCGCTGTTGGTGGCCATCCTGTGGCTCTATGCGCGCACCGGCAGCTTCGATTTTGTCACGTTGCAGATTCTGATTGCCCACGGGAACTTCCCCGCCGGGGCGCTCTGCTGGATCGCGCTGGCATTTCTCTTTGCCTTTGCCGTCAAGGTTCCAGTCTTCCCGCTGCACGGCTGGCTGGCCGACACCTTCTGTGAAGCGCCCGTGGCCATGGCCATGGTGGTGGCCGGCAAGCTGGGCCTGTATTCCATGCTGCGCTTCCATATCGGCCTGTTCCCACAACAAGCCCTGGCGCTGGCTCCGCTTCTGATTGCGCTGGCCGTTATCGGTGTTCTCTACGGCGCGTGTCTGGCGCTGGTGCAACGCGACTTCTGGCGGCTGCTGGCTTTTGCGGCTCTGAGTCATTTGAGCCTGATCGTACTCGGCATCTACGGCTTCACGTTTACGGGCCTGAGCGGCGCGGTCTTCCAGATTCTCAGCCATGGTGTTGTGGACGGCGCGCTGTTCCTGCTGCTCGGCTTCCTTTACGACCGCTACGCCACCAGCCAGATGAGCGACTACGGCGGCCTGGCCGGCAAGCTGCCGCGCGCGGCAACGCTGTTCGTCATTGCCTCACTGGCCATGATCGGATTGCCCTTCCTCAGCGGCTTTGTGGGCGAGTTTCTCATCCTTTCCAGCACCTTCATCGGCGTGAGCCGCGGTTGGGCGATTGCCGCATCGCTGGGCGTGATTCTGGGCGCGGCTTACATGCTGAACCTGGTGCAGCGCCTCTTCTACGGACCGGAGAGCTCGCTGGCAAAGTCAAAGCCCGCGAAAGACGCACGCTTCGGTGAGTTGGCCATCCTGGCGCCCCTGGCCGTGCTGATGCTGGTCATGGGCGTGGCGCCTTCGTTCTGGCTCAACTCGATCCAGACAGGCGTGCATCCTCCACAGGCTAAGGTCTCGACCGTCTTGCCACCATCTGTTCTGTTGTTACCGTCGTTGACGATTTCGTCCCCAGGGGAGGGCCAGCGGTGAATCCTGTTCCTGACATCTACCGCATTCTTCCCGAACTGGTGCTCACCCTCACCGGCGTTGCCGTCATGCTGACCGACGCTACGCTGCCGGCCGCATGGCCGCGCCGGCCGCTGGGCTGGGTGGCCGCGATTGGAACCACTCTGGCTCTGTGGGCCAGCCTTTGGCAGCTCTCCCTGCCGGTGGGAACCGGCTTTTACTCGACTGTTGAGACCAGCCCCTTCACCGTCTTCTTCCACGTGCTCATCTGCGGCATTGTGCTGGTAGCGCTGCTGCTCTCGTTGGACACATTGCCCGAGGATAGCCATCACCAGGGCGAGTTCTACGCCCTCATCGTCTTCGGCGCGGTGGGCATGTGCCTGCTGACCGGCGCGGTCGAACTGCTGCTGGTCTTTATCGCTCTGGAAATCTCCTCCATCTCCACCTACGTTCTGGCCGGCTACCGCAAGGAGACAGGCCGCGGTCCCGAGGCGGCGATCAAGTATTTTCTGCTCGGCTCGTTTGCAACCGGATTCCTTCTCTACGGCATTGCGCTGATCTTTGGCGCTACCGGAACCACGCAGATTTACGAGATCTCCTACCTGGTGCCGTCGGCGCCGAATCATCTGTTCGTGCTGGCCGGGCTGGCACTGATGCTGGTGGGCATTCTCTTCAAGGTCTCCGCCGCTCCCTTTCACGTCTGGACGCCCGATGTGTACGAAGGCGCGCCCTCGCCTGTGGCTGCACTGCTCTCCACCGCGCCCAAAGCCGCGGCCTTCGCGCTGCTGATGCGCGTGGTGTACGAGATGTTTCCTTCGCTGCACGCGCTCTGGGCGCCGCTGCTGTGGATCGTGGCCGTGCTCTCCATGACCGTGGGCAACCTGGCCGCGCTGCGCCAGCAGAACGTGAAGCGGATGCTGGCCTACTCGTCGATTGCTCATGCCGGCTACCTGCTGGTTGCTTTTGCCGGGCTGGGCAACAGCGGGATTGCCGCCGCCAGTTTCTATACAGCCGCTTACGCAGCCATGAATGTGGGCATCTTCGCCGTCATCACGCTGGTCAGCGGCTACGACGAAGAGCTGCCGCTGATCGAGGATTTCCGCGGACTCATTTACCGCTCGCCCCTGCTGGGCAGCCTGTTGATCTTCTTCCTGGTTTCGCTGGTCGGGATTCCTTTTACGGGCGGTTTTTTCGGCAAGTTTTATTCCTTCTCGGCAGCCGTGGGCGGCGGAGCCATCTGGCTGGCGATCATCGGCCTGCTGAACTCCGGCCTGGCGGCAGCCTACTATCTGCGGCTGGTTCTCACCTCGGTGCAGCGGAATGCCGACAGGAAGACCGAAGCTCCCGCGCCGCAAGTGGGCGTTGCCGTGGGCGCGGCGTTGTTGCTGGCGGTTGCGGCCACGCTGGTTCTGGGCATTGTGCCTGGAGAGGTGCTGCGCGCAGCCGAATCCGGAGCGCATACGCTGCAGGCGCCGCCTCCGCAGGCGGCCACGCCGGGAATGGCTGTCGAGCCGCAGGCTCAACCCTAGAGCTTGCTCATATCCTGTTGAAACGCCGTGTTTTTGACGCCAAAATAGCCACTTTTTTGACGAAAAAGGTCATTTTTTTGCAAAAAAGTGGCCAAAAATGAAGGTTTGGAGTTACCGAATAGTTAACAGGTAGAAATTGTATGTTTTTCATTAATAACGCGTTAACGCGTTCTGCTCGTTGATAAAAACGCAAAAATAGCCGAAAAAATAAATTGGGGGTGTTTTTATCCCGAATCTCCCCCTGCTTTGCCGGCTACTGAAGCACACTCCATTGCCTCTCCAGTATGCGGCAAGTGCCGGTAATTATCTGCAAAATCAGGGATCAGTTGTCAGGGATCAGTTGTCAGTTGTCAGGGATCAGTTGTCAGTTGTCAGGGATCAGTTGTCAGTTGTCAGGGATCAGTTGTCAGTCGTCAGTTGTCAGTGGTCAGTTGTCAGGGATCAGTTGTCAGTGGTCAGTCGTCAGTTGGTGGGAGCGCGGGCTTCCCTTCTGCACGATTGAAATAAACGGGCTTTTCTGCGGCTGAAAAACCGTGATTTTTGTTTTGAAATCGCTGGTTTTGGCATGAAAAACAGGGAAAATCATCCATTTCCCGCGACCAGGAAAAGAGCCCGTAAAAGCTAATATAGCTTCTATTATCAGTATCTTACCGTGATTTCAGGGCGATTTTTGTGTGCGCATTTGTGCGTATTTTGCGCGCTTTTTGCGCGCAATGGATTTCATCGAAATTTGGCAGGCAACGCGTTTATTTTGAGTCGCTTGCGGCCGCGGAGCGCATTGCTTTTCACGCAACGCATCGCTGCAAATGTCAACAAAGTGCAGGACCGGCCTGTCCGGGTTCGTTGTCTCTCACCCATTTCACAATGAAACTGTGAAATGGATGGGGCGCGGAATGTTCCGGGGTGGTCGAGGGGCACCCGGTGACAAGCCGCCGATGCGGTTGCCCTGCCTGAATGGCCCCAATGCGTTCCGGTACAATTTCATCCATGAAGTTAGGCGAGTTGGCAAGCCGGTTGGGCGCGGAGTTGCGCGGCAACGCGGATCTGGAAGTTACTGGCGTAAAAGGGATTGAGGAAGCCGGACCCACGGAGGTGACCTTCGTGGCCAATCCCCGCTATGCCGGACTGGCGCGCACAACGCGGGCTGCCGCCGTGCTGGTTGAGCCCGAATTTCAAGAGATTTCAACCGCAACGCTGCGAATCAAGAACCCGTACCTGGCGTTTTCCCGCACCGTGGGCATTTTCTATCACCCGCCTGTCTACGCGGCCGGCATACACCCCACGGCGGTCATTGACCCTACGGCCGAAATCGGCGCGGGGGCGCACATTGGCGCATATGTTGTGGTGGGGCCCGGCGTACGGCTGGGAGAGCATGCCACGCTGCTGCCGCACGTGGTTCTCTACCCCGGAGTGCAGGCAGGCGAACATTTCTTTGCGCACGCCCATGCGGTGGTTCGGGAGAACTGCATATTGGGCGATCATGTGACGCTGGAGAACGGCGTCATCATCGGAGCGGACGGGTTTGGATTCGCCAAAAACGAAGCCGGGCACTGGGAGAAGATTCCGCAATCGGGCCCGGTGCGGCTGGGCAACCGGGTGGATGTGCAGGCCAACGCAACCATCGACCGGGCAACGGTGGGCGCAACGGAGATCGGCGACGGGACCAAGGTGGACAACCTGGTGCAGGTGGGACATGGTTCGCGCGTCGGTGAAAATACGCTGCTATGCTCGCAAACGGGTCTGGCCGGCTCCTCGGTGATCGGCAACAACGTGATTCTGGCCGGCCAGGTGGGGATCGCCGGCCACTGCTCGATCGGCGACGGCGTGATTCTGACGGCGCAATCGGCGGTGTCGCACGACGTGCCGCCGGGCAAGGTGATCTCCGGCTCGCCGGGCTTTGACAACCGCGTCTGGCTGCGGGCCGTCACCATCTTTCAACGGCTTCCGGAGCTGCTGAAGCGGCTGGACCGCGTGGAAAAGAAAGTTGCTGCGCGGGAAGCGGCCGAAGGCGCGACGGACGGAAAAGAGAGCCAGGAATGATGGGGCGAAGCATGCTTTCCAGAGCGACTCTGATACTGCCGGCGCTGCTGGCGCTTGCCGGGTGCCATTCCTATCACGTGGAGACCACGGTGGAGAACCGCACCGGCGCGGCGATTCAACTGCTGGAAGTCGACTACCCGAGCGCCAGCTTCGGCGCCGGCAGCCTGGCCGCGGACGCCGAGTTCCACTACCGGATTCAGTTGCGCGGCAGCGGTCCGCTGAAGGTGCAGTACACGGCCGGCGACGGCCGCCAGGCAGAGATAGACGGGCCCACGGTGGCCGAGCGGCAGGAGGGCCGTTTGCTGATTGTGCTGCTTCCCGGAGGCAAGGCGGAGTTCCATCCCCAGTTGACTCCGCAGCCCTGAATCCGGCGCACGAGTACCCCTAAAGTCGTAGCAAACAAAGACAAAATCATGATTTCCCACTGTTCTACGGCGCTTTCCTTCCGATAAGTGCAACAGGAGGGCGGAGGTGCGCGAGAATCCAGCATCGACGAGCAGTGCGTATGCGCTGTGGATGCGCAAGCACGTATATGCAGTGCGGCTCGCCCAATGCTTCCTGTTTGTCTTTCTATCTACGGTACTTGTCCGCTTTGCGCCCGACGCCAACCACCTGATCTGGACCGCAAACGGAGTGTTGCTTGCCTTTCTTCTTCTGGCGCCGCGCACACGCTGGGCGGGCTATCTAGGCGCCGGATTTGCCGCACAGGTTGCCGGCAGCCTGCTTGTCAATCCCGATTGGCAGACGAACCTGATGTTGACGCTTTTGAACATGGCGGAAGTATTCATCAGCGCAAGGTTGCTGCGCCGGCGCGCGCGCGAGTATCCGCGCTTCACCGAACGCGCTTACCTGCTCCGGTTCATCGCGTACGGCATCCTTGCCGGGCCATTCGCAGTGGGTTTGTTCTATGCCGTGATCGCGGCATTCTGGCTGCACAGCGCTCCCGGCACCGCACTTCTGCAATGGACAGCCGCCGATGCGCTGGGAGCCGCCGTTGCCACCCCGGCCTGTGTAGCGATCTTTCGTGCCCGCTTCAAAGACACTGCGGGCTCCATCGCCGGCTGGATTTACATGGCGCTTTTGGCAGCCGCTACCCTGGCCATCTTCTCTGAGGCCAGCGTTCCGTTGTCGTTTCTGCTCTACCCCCTGCTGGTTCTGATCCTGCTGCGGCTGGGTTTGGGATTCGCGGCAGTAGCCACGCTCTTTGTTACCACAGCCGGCACCTTGTTCACGCTCCAGGGCAAGGGTCCGTTTGCCCTGTCCACGTCCGTTACACCGCTTGAGCCGACCATCCTTCTTCAGGTCTTCATCGCGTCTGCCGTGTTCATGCTCTACAGCGTATCTGTGGTGCTGGAAATTCAGAAAAAGACAGAGCGGCGGCTCAGGGAAATTGCCGCTCTGCACACGCTGATCACAGAGAACTCGCGCGACGCGATCATTCTGGCAGACCTCAAGGGAAACCGGAGATATGTTTCATCGGCCGCCGAAAACCTGGGCGGGTGGTCGCCGGAGGACCTGATGAAGCAAGGCAGCTTCGACCTGATCCATCCCGAGGACCGGCCGAAAGCCGAGAAAGCCGTGAAAGACCTGAGCACAGGGTGCGAAAGTGCAACCATGGAAATTCGTGTTCGCAGAAACACGGGTGACTATATCTGGGTGGAATCCAGGTTGCGGGTTGCGCGCGAGCCGAAAACGGGCGCTCCCTACGGAGTGTTAAACGTTGTTCGCGAAATCACCGAACGCAAGCAAGCGGAAAAGCGGTTGCAGGACGCATATCACGCGGTCGAGGCACTGGCCATCACCGACGGACTGACGGGACTGGCCAATCGCCGGCGATTCGACCAATGCCTGACCAACGAGTGGCGCCGCGGCATGCGCAACCGCAAATCGCTGTCCCTGCTGCTGATCGATGCCGACTGGTTCAAGTCGTACAACGACACCTACGGGCACTTGCGCGGCGACAGTTGTTTGAAGCAGATTGCCGAGGCCGCGCAGGATGTGGTGATGCGGCCGGGAGACCTGGTGGCCCGCTTTGGCGGCGAGGAGTTTGCCGTGATCCTGCCGGACACCTCGAACGACGGAGCCATGCAGATTGGCAAAGAAATCTGCACCGCGTTGCGCGGCCGCAAGCTGACACACAAGGACAATCCCTATGAGATCATGACCATTTCAGTGGGATGCGCGACGATGACGCCGCAATTGGGACACAACGCCTCCTCGCTTATCGAACTCGCGGATGCGGCTTTGTACCAAGCCAAACGAAGCGGCCGCAACCGGGTGTGCAACGGCCAGGAGGCGGACCGCGCCGGGAGCGAGACGATAGCCGGCGTGCTTGAAGATGCGATGAGCCGCAAATTGGCCTGAGCCGCTCCGGGTTCGATCCGGGCACAAGGCAGAGGCCTCACCGGGGCAATGCAGAAAGAAAACCGGGCTGGCATACGATCCCCGTTTGGAATCGTGTGCCAGCCCGGTTCAGATTAGAAAATAAAAGTACGTCAGCGCACCATGCTCTGGAAGAGCGGCGAATGCAGCAGACTGTTGAATTCCGAGTCGGTGGTGGCAAAGTGAATCGACAGACGGCCGCCGTCGGAGGCAACCGAGGTTGCGCTCAGCGCATGCTTTTCCGTGTCGGTGCCGGTCATCTTGCGCACCATGACCGCAGCGGTCAAAAGCGATGAAATGGTGGCCGCGGCAAACGAGTCGCCGGTGGAAATGGTCAGGTCGAACTTGACGCCGTGCTGAAAGTTCATCGAATACCAGGAGGCCTGGAGGCGCTTCTGCACGGTCTCGAAGTCGGTGACCGAGCCAGCCTCGCCCAACACCTGCTTCATCATGGTCTGCGTGCCTTTATCGTCCAGAATGCTCCACAGAGGCTCGGAGTCGACGCTCCGCATCGCGTCCATCATGGGACCGTTGGTCAGCAGGCTGTTCGCCAATCCATCGCGGGCGTCCAGAGCCTTCACCACGGCATCCTTGCCGCCAAAAACCATGGTGGAGGGATCGACAAAGCAGAGAACCATGCCGGTTTTGGCAAGCGGATAGAGCCGGTTGGTGCGCACCAGCGTACCCCTGACCTTCTGCTTGCGGAAGTTGGCGATGATGTCGTCCACGGGAAACTGTCCCTGGGCAATGCTGACGGTCAACAGCCCATCGCTGGAGGGCGAAGGCCGGAACAGGGCAAAGGCCAACTGGTCCACGTCGTGGTTGTCGTTCAGCCCCGACTTGCGCAGCGCCTCGTCGAACTGCTTGAGCTCCGGCGGCATCACGCGGTCGCGCAGATCCATGGCCGAAGACGAATTCTGCATAGCCCGGTAGTCAATCACGACCAACTGCTGCACATCGTGCGGTATCGCCGTGCGGGCATCGGTGGACAACTGCGCCGCCGGCGCCAAAGTAGCCGCCGCCAACAGCATGGGGGCAATCGAAAATTTAACAAATCCCTTCAACAATTCCATCCTCCGGAAACCAATCGCTGTTCGTATCGATCGATTGGGTATCGCCTGCAATGCAGGGCTTGTTGCACGCCTTGAACTTACTGAAAAATGCCGATTCTCTGATTCCATTGTATGCGCCTGGTGTTTTGCCGGCTCCCGATGGCAGGTTTATGCCACTCCCGGCCATGCCAAAGGCGAGCCAAGCCGGTATTCCAGGATCTTTGTTTCCGCATCGAACCTGACTAATTGACGCATCCAGTCGCTATCCCGCTCACAGGCGGCTTCAGGCAGCAGGCCGACGATCTCTCCCTCGGCCAGCGCAACCTTGTGCCGCAGCGCCAGACTTGAGACCGCGCGATAGACCTGGGAGATGGGCGTCACCTCGAAGTCGGTGATGTTCATGGAGAGCTGCGCCCGCCCGTGGGCAAGAACCCCCAGGGCCTTGACGCCCTTCAATCCCCCGGATGCGGCGCGAATCTCGCGGGCGATGGAGCGCGCGATGGCCACGTCGGCGGAATCCAGATAGATGTTGTACGCCACCAGGAACTTGCGCGCTCCCACGGCGCATGCGCCCGCGGTGGGATGCAGGCCGGGGCCACCCAGGTCAGGCCGGCGGGATGCTTCCTTGCGGACCGCATCTTTGAGCCCTTCGAACTGCCCGCGGCGCACATCGTCGAGGTTGGCCCGGTCCGGGCGTGCCGCCGCTGCTTCATAGAAAAACACCGGAACGCCGAAGCGCCGCCAGATTTCCAGGCCGGCCTGCCGGGCCAGCAAAACACATTGTTCCAGCTTGATGCCGGAGATGGGCACAAAGGGGATCACGTCGGCTGCGCCGATGCGCGGATGCACTCCCTGTTGGCGGGTCAGGTCAATCAGTTCGACGGCTTTGCCGGCGCCGCGCACGGCTGCCTCGACCACCGCGGACGGCTCCCCGGCAATGGTGACGACGGAGCGGTTATGATCGGCGTCCAACGACCAGTCGAGCAGGTGCACTCCCTCGACGCGCATCGCGGCCACAATCGCCTGGACGCGCCGGGCATCCGTGCCCTCGGAAAAATTGGGAACGCACTCGACTACGGGACTGCTCATGATTCCTTTCCCCGCGGCGACACTCCGCCACTGGAGATTTCTGTTTTGAAAAGGCGCTGCTTCCGCCGCGCCGTTCGATGAACAGTCAATGGGATGGGCCATAGCCCGTGAAGGAATCTGTATTCGATCGCTTGCAATCCCTCAGAGGCTGAATCCACGTCCCTGATGCCGCACTCAGGCACGGCTGCAGCCGTGCCCATTCAAAGCAGCCGATCCGACCGCTTCCACATCACTTCCAAATGGTGTAGCCCACCTGTATCTGCACGCTGCCGTTGACGCCGGGGTTGCGGTCGCCCAGCGAAGCCGAGGAAATATGCACGCCATTCACGCCCACGTCGATTGACCGCCTGGGACTGGTGAAGTAATGGAAGCCGCCGCCACCCTGCGGCGTGAAGTTCCACACCGAAGTTCCGCCCGGAGTTCCATGGGGAACCAACTGGGCCGGCGGAAACTTGTGGGTGGTATAGATGAGACCGCCCGCGCCCTGAACCCACGGCTGAAAACGCTTCGAGCGGGTAAGGAAGTTCCAGCGGAAGATCACCGGCGTAATGCTGACGCCGTAGTAGGTTCCGCCGCCTTCCGGAGCCACGTAAGAACATGTCTGTCCGGTTGGACACGGGGCGCCGGTATAGTAAAAAGTCTGCTGGTGCGGCGCCGGCGTATAGGCCTGCCACAGCGGCATGATGTTGGAGCCCAACTCGAACTGACCGCTGAATATACCGGCTTTGAGCACCGGGGAGAGCGGTTTGCCCAACTGGACGCCGGCGGAAAGAAACTTGAAGTCAGACCGGTAGCCCACGCCGTTTGCATAATTCACAAACGGTCCATACTCCCAACTCCTGGCCAGGCGAACCTGGGCTGCGGGGTTGTCCGAGGCGATCTTGCCGCTCACGGCGGCAGCGCCCGGCGTTTGGGCGGAAGCAATCATCGTTCCCGCCATCGAGACCAACAACAGTAATCTTGCCGTTCGGGTCAAAATTCTCCCCTTCTCTTTATTGCAAAGTAGGATTACCGCAAAAAGGCCGCCACAACCGGGCGGCCTGTTGTTGTGCTGTCAGAAACCTGTCAGCCAGCCGCCTGTTCCATCTGAGCCGCGTCCATGTCGAAGTTCGAGTAGACATTCTGCGTATCGTCGCAGTCTTCCAGGGCCTCGAGCAAACGGATCATCTGGTTCGCGGTATTGCCTTCGAGCTTGGTGTAGGTGGAAGCCACCATGGTCACTTCGCTCATCACCGTGGGAATGCCTGCGGCCTTTACAGCAGCCGCAACCGCTTCATGCGCGGCCGGATCGCTGACGATTTCCCAGGTGTCGCCCTCGTCGTTCAGGTCTTCGCCGCCGTGCTCGAGCACGATATCCATCAACTGCTCTTCAGTGGCCGCGGACTTCTCGATGGCGATGAGGCCCTTTTTCGCAAACATGAAGCGCACCGAGCCGGATTCACCCAGGTTGCCGCCGTTCTTTGAGAAAGCGTGACGGATTTCGCTGACCGCGCGGTTGCGGTTGTCGGTCGTCACATCCACGATGATGGCCACGCCGCCGGGGCCGTAGCCCTCAAACGAGATCTCTTCGTAGTTGACGCCTTCCAGTTCACCGGTGCCGCGCAGGATGGCGCGCTTGATGTTGTCCTGCGGCATATTTTCCGATTTGGCCGCTAGAACCGCGGTACGCAACCTGGCATTGGTATCAGGATTGCCGCCGCCTTTGGCTGCTACTGCAATTTCCTTGAGCAGACGAGTGAATATCTTGCCGCGCTTGGCATCCAGCGCGCCCTTCTTGTGCTTAATAGTGGCCCATTTTGAATGGCCGGACATGAGAACCTCAGCGGTAGTAAAGAATGCAGGCACACGCCTAACCTAGTGAGTATACCATCGGCGGCGATGGGTAAAAACGCGGCAATACCTTCCGGGGTTGATCCGGGGATTTCCTCGCTGAACTTTGCCCTTCGGACCGAGAAAGAATGCCGCTCCGGCTTTACGAAAAAATCTCCGCATCGCGCAGCGCAACCCCGGCCCGATCCTTTTCAGACACAACGACGATTGCTGGATCCACCGGCCAGGGAATGGCCAGATCCGGATCGTTCCACGCGATGGTCCGCTCCCCGGCGGCGCAGTAGTAGTCCGTAACCTTGTAGGCAAATCCGACCCCCTCGGTGAGGGCCAGGAATGCGTGCCCGAAACCCGGAGGAATCCACAGCATCCGGCCGTTTTCTCCGCTCAACTCCACGGCCACATGCCGGGCAAAGGTAGGGGAACCGCGGCGCAGGTCCACGGCTACATCCAGCACCGCTCCATGGGTCACCCGGACCAGCTTGCCCTGGGGCTGGATGGTCTGGTAGTGAATGCCGCGCAGCACGTTCTTGCTGGAGATGGAAAAGTTGTCCTGAGGCCAGTCCGTGGGCAGTCCCGCCTCCGCCATCCGGCGCTGGTTAAAGGTCTCAGAGAATGCGCCGCGGCTGTCGCGGTAGACCGCCGGGGTGAGAACCAGAACTCCAGGGAGAGATGTCTCGCGAATGTTCATAGCTGCGCCGCTTTCGAAGCAAAGTAGGGCTCACGCAACAGGGCCAGCAGGTACTGCCCATAGCCGCTCTTCAGGATGGGCTGGGCCAGTTGCTCCAACTGCTCCGCCGAGATAAATCCCTGGCGGTAAGCGATCTCTTCCGGGCAGGCGATGTTGAGGCCCTGGCGCTTCTCGATGGTACTGACGAACAGCGCCGCCTCGAGCAGGGAGTCGTGCGTGCCAGTGTCAAGCCAAGCCATGCCGCGGCTCATGATCTCAACATTCAGCTTTCCCGCTTCAAGATAGCGGCGGTTGAGGTCCGTGATCTCGAGCTCACCGCGCACCGAGGGCTTCAGGGACGCCGCGATTTTCACCACGTCGTTGTCGTAGAAGTAGAGCCCGGTGACCGCGTAGCGCGATTTGGGTTTTTGCGGTTTTTCTTCCAGGCTGATGGCGCGGCCGTGGCCGTCGAATTCCACCACGCCATAGCGTTCAGGACTCTCCACCGGATAGGCAAACACCGTCGCGCCCTGCTTGAGCTCCGCCGCCGACTGCATCTGGCGGGAAAAACCCTGGCCGTAAAAGATGTTGTCGCCGAGGATCAGCGCGCTGGTGTCGTCTCCGATAAAATCCCGCCCGATGAGAAAGGCCTGGGCCAGGCCGTCGGGACTGGGCTGTACGGCATAGCGTATGTCGATGCCCCACTGCTTTCCGTCGCCCAGCAGCTCGGCAAAGCGGCCCGTATCCTGCGGCGTGGAGATGAGCAGAATTTCGCGCAGCCCGGCCAGCATCAGGGTGCTGAGCGGGTAGTAAATCATGGGCTTGTTATAGACCGGCAGCAACTGCTTCGACACCACATGCGTCACCGGATAGAGACGCGTGCCGGAGCCTCCGGCAAGAATGATTCCCTTCATAGCACCGCCCGTTCCGTGTAATTGTCCGCAATCCACTTGAGATAAGCGCCGGTGCGCACGCTGTCAACCCATGAAGAATGGTCCAGATACCAGCGCACCGTTCTGCGCAGCCCGCTTTCAAAGCGTTCCGCGGGTCGCCATCCCAGTTCGCGCGCGATTTTTGACGCATCGATGGCATAGCGCCGGTCGTGTCCCGGCCGGTCTTCAACATAGGTAATGAGTTCACGGCGCGGGCGGGCTCCGGCACGCGGGCGCATCTCGTCCACCAGGTCGCAGATGGTGGTGACCACGTCTAGATTGGTGCACTCGCTGTTGCCGCCGATGTTGTAGGTCTCCCCGACGCGTCCATTCTGCAGCACGGCGCGTATGGCCGAGCAATGGTCGTCCACAAACAGCCAGTCGCGCACGTTTTTGCCGTCGCCGTAAACCGGCAGCGGCTTGCCCTCGAGCGCGTTGAGAATCATGAGCGGAATCAGCTTTTCAGGAAACTGAAACGGCCCGTAGTTGTTGGAGCAATTGGTGGTGAGAACGGGCAGGCCCCAGGTGTGGTGATAGGCCCTGACCAGGTGGTCTGAAGCCGCCTTCGACGCCGCATAAGGACTGTTGGGAGCGTATGCCGTGGTTTCAGAGAAGGCCGGATCGTCGTTGCCCAGCGAGCCGTAGACCTCGTCGGTGGAGACGTGCAAAAAGCGGAATGCGTCGCGGCCGGCCTGGCTGAGGCCGGACCAGTACCGCTTTGCCTGGTCCAGAAGAATGAAGGTTCCGTGCACATTGGTCCGGAGGAACGCCTCAGGGGAAGCGATGGACCGGTCCACGTGGCTCTCCGCCGCAAAGTGAACGATGGCCCGGGGGCGATGTTTGGCCAGCAGGGCGCCCACCAGTTCCGCGTCGCAGATGTCGCCGCGCGTGAGCTGATAGCGCGGATCGATAGCCAGCGCAGACAGGTTTGCGGGATTGCCCGCATAGGTCAGCAGGTCCAGGTTGAGGACAGGCGAGCCTACAGCTTCCATCCAGCTCAGAATGAAATTCGAGCCGATGAAACCTGCCACGCCGGTGACAAGTATGGTGTCGCTCGTACGCTTCCTCCAGCACTTGAGTAGACCCCAGTATAAGCCTCAGAATGTATCACTTCGCGGTACCGGGGAGCCTGCCAGGCGATTCCGGCGGGGCAAACCGTGCCCATCCTGACTCCGCCGCGCAAGGAAGTTCAGCCATGACCGGCAATTTTTCGATATATTAGAGATTCAGTCTAGTCCCGCACGCGGCCGGGTCTGCACAGGCAGATCTTAAGAAGGACCAAGGCGATTTCTCTCCTCCGGAATCGCTATGCATTTGTGTCTTTCAGGCCAAAGCACCACATTCTGCACAGAAAACGTTCATCGAGAAGGCTGCCATGCATACATCGAACTGTAGTCTCAGCACTCCTCTACCGCAGGGACTCTATCATCCACGGAATGAACACGATGCCTGCGGCATGGGGTTGGTTGCCAGCATCAAGGGCGAAAAGAGCCACGAGATTATCCGCAAGGGCCTTGAGGTGCTGATCAACCTCACCCATCGCGGCGCGGCCGGATGCGACCCGGAGACCGGCGACGGCGCCGGCATTCTGATCCAGATTCCCCATACATTTTTTCTGCGCGAATGCGGCGAACTGGGCATGCAGTTGCCGGAACCGGGCGCCTATGGCGTGGCCATGTGCTTTCTTCCCGTGGAAAAGCATAGCCGCCTGCAGTGCGAGGGCGTGTTTGAGCGGATTGCCCAGGAAGAGGGCCTGACGGTACTCGGCTGGCGCGATACGCCGGTCAACGGCGACGCGGTGGGCCGCGAAGCGCGCGCCTCGCAGCCCTATATCGAGCAGATGTTCGTGAGCCGGCCCCAGGGATCCGATCACGCCGGGCTGGACGAGGATGCTTTCGAGCGCCTGCTTTACCGCATCCGCCGCCGCACCGAGAACGAGATTGCCGCTTCCGATATCGAGGACAAGGAGACCTTCTACATTCCTTCGTTCTCGTGCCGCACCATCATCTACAAGGGCCTGATGCTGGCGCCGCAGATTGAAAAGTTCTACTTCGAGCTGGCCAATCCGCTGGTCACCAGCGCGCTTTGCCTGGTCCACCAGCGTTTCTCCACCAACACCTTTCCCAGCTGGAAGCTGGCGCATCCTTACCGCTATGTGGCCCACAACGGCGAGATCAACACCATCCGCGGCAACGTGAGCTGGATGACCGCGCGGCAGTCGGTGCTGGCGAGCCCGCTGTACGACGGCCAGATCAACAAGCTTTTTCCGGTGATTACGCCCGACGGCAGCGACTCCGGTTCGCTGGACAACGCCGTGGAATTCCTCTTCCAATCCGGCCGTTCCCTGCCCCATGTGATGGCCATGCTGATTCCCGAAGCCTGGTCCGGCAATCCCGACATGGACGAGGAGAAGCGCGCCTTCTACGAGTACCACGCTTCGCTGATGGAGCCGTGGGACGGACCGGCGGCCATTGCGTTCACCGACGGCCGCGTCATCGGCGCCACGCTGGACCGCAACGGCCTGCGTCCCGGCCGCTACATCGTCACCAAGGACGACCTGGTGGTGCTGGCCTCCGAAGCCGGCGTTCTGGACGTGCCGGCGGAAGATATCCGCAAGAAAGGCCGCCTGCAGCCGGGCCGCATGTTCCTGGTGGACACGGTGCAGCAGCGCATCATCTCCGACGCCGAAATCAAGAAGCAGTTGGCCGGCCGCCAGCCGTATGCGGAATGGTTGAAGCAGCAGCAGGTGACTATGGACATGCTGCCCGAGCCCTCGCGCGTGATCGGGTCCAATGCCGAGACACTGTTGCGCCGCCAACGCGCCTCCGGCTACAGCGAAGAAGACCTGAAGGTGCTGCTGGCGCCGATGGCCGCGACCGGCATGGAGCCGATCGGCTCCATGGGAACCGATGTGCCGCTGGCCTGTCTCAGCGACCGCCCGCAGTCGTTGTTCAGCTACTTCAAGCAGCTTTTTGCGCAGGTCACCAACCCGCCCATCGACCCCATCCGCGAAGAGCTGGTGATGTCGCTGATCAGCTACATCGGCACCGAGCGCAACATTCTGGACGAAGCGCCGGAAAACTGCCACACCCTGAAGCTGCCGCATCCCATCCTGACCAACCGCGACCTGGAAAAGCTGCGCCGCGTTTCCTCGGGCGATCTGCTGGCCACCACGCTGCCGGCGCTGTTCCGCGCCGAGGATGGCGAGATGGGCCTGAGACACTCGCTTGAAGATCTCAGCGCCCGCGCCGCGCACGCGGTCCACTCCGGCTATACGCTGCTCATTCTCTCCGACCGCGGCGTCGACGCCACCTACGCGCCGATTCCCAGCCTGCTGGCCATGGCCGCCGTGCACAACCGCCTGGTCCGCGAGAAGACCCGCACCCAGGTGGGAATCATCATCGAGAGCGGCGAGCCCCGCGAGGTGATGCACTTTGCCCTGCTCATCGGCTACGGCGCCAGCGCCATCAACCCCTACCTGGCCATCGAGACCATTCACGACCTGAAGCGCCGCGGCCTGCTGCCGGAAAATATCAGCGCCGAATACGCCGAGAAGAACTTCATCAAGGCCATCAACAAGGGGCTGCTGAAGACCTTCTCCAAGATGGGCATCAGCACCCTGCAAAGCTATCGCGGCGCGCAGGTGTTTGAGGCTGTGGGCCTGAACAAAACGCTGGTGGACGCCTACTTCTCCGGCACCGCTTCGCGGATTGAGGGCGTGGGTCTGGACGTTCTGGCCCGCGAGGCTCTGCTCAAGCACGCGTACGCCTACCAGCCCTTCACCGAGTCGGAAACCGACCTGGTGGTGGGCGGCCAGTACCAGTACCGCGAGGGCGGCGAGTATCACCTGCTGAACCCGCTGACCATCAGCAAGGTGCAGCAGGCCGTGCGCCAGAACAATCCTGCCACCTTCCAGGAGTACACCGACCTGCTGGACGAGCAGAACCGCCACCTGTGTACGCTGCGCGGCCTGCTCAAGCTCAAGTACGCCGAGAAGCCCCTCCCCCTGGAGGCAGTGGAACCGGCCAAGGAGATCGTCAAGCGCTTTACCACCGGCGCCATGAGCTACGGGTCTATCAGCAAAGAGGCGCACGAGACCCTGGCCATTGCCATGAACCGGCTGGGCGGCATGTCGAACACCGGCGAGGGCGGCGAGGACGAAGAGCGCTTCAAGCCCGACGCCAACGGCGACTCGCGGCGCTCGGCCGTGAAGCAAGTAGCCAGCGGCCGTTTCGGCGTAACGACAAATTATCTGGTCAACGCCGACGAACTGCAGATCAAGATGGCGCAGGGCGCAAAACCCGGCGAGGGCGGACAGTTGCCCGGCCACAAGGTGGATGCGATTATCGCCAGGACGCGCCACTCCATCGCCGGCGTCGGACTCATCTCGCCACCGCCGCATCACGATATTTACTCCATCGAAGATCTGGCGCAACTGATCTACGACCTGAAGAACGTGAATCCCCAGGCGCGCATCGCCGTCAAGCTGGTGGCTGAAGCCGGCGTCGGCACGGTGGCTGCGGGCGTCTCCAAGGCGCACGCCGACGTGGTGCTCATCTCCGGCGACAATGGCGGCACCGGCGCTTCGCCGCTCAGCTCCATCAAGCACGCCGGGCTGCCCTGGGAACTGGGTCTGGCGGAAACGCAGCAGGTTCTGCTGCTGAACGATCTGCGCTCGCGCATCCGCGTGCAGACCGACGGCAAGCTGCAGACCGGCCGCGATGTAATTATTGCCGCGTTGCTGGGCGCTGAAGAATACGGATTTGCCACCATGCCGCTGATCACCATGGGCTGCATCATGATGCGCAAATGCCACCTGAACACCTGCGCGGTGGGCATCGCCACCCAGGACCCGGTACTGCGCGCGCGCTTTACCGGCCAGCCCGAGCACGTGATCAACTTCTTCTTCTTCATCGCCGAGCAGATGCGCCAGTACATGGCCAAGCTTGGCTTCCGCACGGTCGACGAGATGGTGGGCCGCGTGGACAAGATCGATGCCGCGGTGGCCGATGCGCACTGGAAGGCCAAGGGTATCGATCTCTCGTCGATTCTCTATACGCCTACGCTGCCATCACGCGTGGCGCGCCGCCGCATGCAGGCACAGGATCACGGCCTTTCCGCAGCCCTGGATCACGCGCTGATCGCCAAGGCCGCGCCGGCTCTGGAATCCAAGACCCCGGTCACCGGCAGCTTTGCCATCCGCAATGTGCATCGCACCGTGGGCGCCATGCTGGGCGGCGACATTGCCCGGCGCTACGGGTCGGCTGGACTGCCCGACGGCACCATCCACTTCCGCTTCCACGGATCGGCCGGGCAGAGCTTCGGCGCCTTTGTTCCCAACGGCGTCACTCTCGAGCTTGAAGGCGATTCAAACGACTACCTGGGCAAGGGCCTCAGCGGCGGACGCATCATCGCTTACCCGCCCAAGACCTCCAGCTTCCTGCCCGAGGAGAGCATCCTGGTGGGCAACGTGGTTCTCTACGGCGCAACCAGCGGTGAAGTCTTTCTGAACGGCATCGCCGGCGAGCGCTTTGCCGTCCGCAACTCCGGCGCCCTCGCGGTGGTTGAAGGAGTTGGCGACCACGGCTGCGAGTACATGACCAACGGCACGGTCGTTGTGCTGGGCCCCACGGGCCGCAACTTTGCCGCCGGCATGAGCGGCGGATTCGCCTACGTCTACGACGACCAGGGCGACTTCTCCACACGCCGCTGCAACACGACCAGCGTGGACCTGGAACCATTGGTTGCCGCCGAGGATGTGGATCGCGTGCGCGGACTGCTTGAGCGCCACCGCGACCTGACCGGCAGCCCGCGCGCCGCCTGGATTCTGGAACACTGGGCCGACGCGCAGCCAAAGTTCATCAAGGTCTTCCCGCACGAGTACAAGCGCGTTCTGGGCATTGCGCGCACAGACGCCGACTCGGGCGCGGCCTATTCGGCCCCCAAATCTTCGTCGCCCCAGGTGGCGGCTACGGCAGAGGTGAAGCATGGGTAAGGTGACAGGATTTCTAGAGATTCAACGCGAACAGCCCACCCGCCGCAAGGTCAAGGACCGGCTCCAGGATTGGTTCGAAATTTATGAGCCTTTCCCGGAAGAGAAACAGCGCGAGCAGGGCGCGCGCTGCATGGATTGCGGCGTGCCTTTTTGCCACACCGGCTGTCCGGTCAACAACCTGATTCCCGACTGGAACGACCTGGTCTACAACGGCCGCTGGGAGAGCGCGGTCCGCCGCCTGCACTCCACAAACAACTTTCCGGAGTTCACCGGCCGCATCTGCCCCGCACCGTGCGAGGCCGCCTGCGTGCTGGGCATCAATCAGCCCGCTGTCTCCATCAAGCTGATCGAGCGCAACATCGTTGAGCGGGCCTGGGAAGAGGGATGGATTCATCCCGAGCCGCCGGAGCACAACACCGGCAAGCGCGTCGCCGTGGTGGGCAGCGGCCCGGCCGGGCTGGCCGCCGCGCAACAGTTGCGCCGCGCCGGGCACTCCGTCACCGTGTATGAAAAGAATGACCGCATCGGCGGCCTCATGCGCTACGGCATTCCCAACTTCAAGCTGGAAAAACACGTTCTCGACCGCCGCATCGAGCAGATGCGCGCCGAAGGCGTCACCTTTATCACCAACGCCCACGTCGGCGTGAATATACCGGTCGAATCCCTGACCGAGCACTACGAGGCCATTCTGCTGGCGGGCGGTTCCGAGCAGCCGCGCAATCTGAACATCCCCGGCCGCGAGCTGAAGGGCATTCACTTTGCCATGGAGTTCCTGCCCCAGCAGAACCACCGCTGCGAAGGCGATGTTGTGGATCCCTCCATCGAGATTCTGGCCACCGGCAAGCGCGTGGTCATCATCGGCGGCGGCGATACCGGCGCGGATTGCCTGGGCACCAGCCTCCGCCAGCACGCCAGGAGCGTTCACCAGTTCGAGATCATGCCCAAGCCTCCAGCCGAGCGCGCCGCGTCCACTCCCTGGCCGCAGTGGCCGCTGCAGTTGCGCACGGAGAGCTCGCACGAAGAGGGCGGCATCCGCGACTGGAGCGTGAACAGCGTTCGCTTTACCGGCGACGAGAACGGCAACGTCAAGCAGTTGCACCTGGTGCGCGTGGGCCCGCCGCCCAAGTTCGAGCCCATTGCCGGCACCGAGTTCACGCTCGACGTCGACCTGGTTCTGCTGGCCATGGGCTTCCTGGGCCCGGTGCGCTCCGGCATGATCGAGCAGATGGGACTGGAGCTCGACAACCGCGGCAATGTGGCCACCAGAGACGGCTACATGAGTTCGGTTGACGGCATCTTTGCCGCAGGCGATATGCGCCGCGGCCAGTCGCTGGTGGTCTGGGCCATCTCCGAGGGCCGCAAGGCAGCAGCGGCCATCGACAGCTATCTGGCCTCACAGGAAGATACCGTGCCTCTGACCCATCGCGTGATGGCTTAGAGAACTCGAACATCTGCACAAAGGGCACGGCTTCGGCTGTGCCCTTTCACATTGCGGCAGGTTCGCCGGCTCCTCTGAACCACCTTCCTGAAAAAACTCCATGCAAGGCCAGCTTTCATGCGGCCTCACTTGCGGAGGTTCGCGTCCCTGCGCGACACTGAACATCACTTATGCGCACCCATTTATTTGCCTTCCTGATTGTCTTCTCGCTCGTTTCTGCCTCCGCAGCCGCGCAAACTCAGCCCATCGACTGGGTGAACCAGTACATCGGCACCGGCAACGGCGGCCAGACCTATCCCTCCGTCACGCCGCCCTTCGCCATGACGGCGTGGTCTCCGGAAACCCGTCCCGGCAACGTGAAATGTGTCGCGCCCTACTACTTTGCCGACACCCGCATCGACGGCTTTCGCGGCAGCCATTTCATGACCGGCTCCTGCGGCGTGGACTACGGCGACATGACCCTGATGCCGCTCAGCGGCGCGCTCAAGCTGGACCCGGCGACCCGCTCCTCGGCCTTCGACCGCAAAACCGAGACAGCGACTCCGTACCGCTACGCCGTAACGCTGGCCGACTACGGCATCGACGCCGAACTGACCGGAACCGCGCACTCCGGCCTTATGCGTTTCCGCTACACGCGCTCCGGCCCGGCCTGGATGCTGGTCGAGTCAAACTCCGGCAAGGGCGAAGGCTCGGTCCAGATCGATCCGCGGCGCAATGAGATCCTGGTCGTCAATCCGGTGCGCCGCATGTATTACGCCGGCGCAGGCAAGCCCGCCGGCTTCAGCGGCTACTTCGTCGTGCAGTTCAACCGCCCCTTCAAAATCGGAGGCACGTACGAGGCCGGAGCCAAATCCTCCGGCAACCAACAGCATCCCGGCTCGCTCACGCAGCAAGGCGGCGACAATCCCCCGGGAGCCTATGTCTCCTTCGACCTCAAGCCCGGCGACACGTTGGAAGCCCGCATTGGCAGCTCCTTCACCAGCCTGGACGAAGCCCGCCGCAATCTCCAGGCTGAGATTCCCGGATGGGAGTTCAGCCGCATTGCCGAGGCAACCAAAGCCGAGTGGACCACTGCCCTGGACAAGGTCAGGATTGAAGCCCCCGCGGACCGGAAGCACGTTTTCTACACCGCCCTTTATCACTCCCTGCTGCTGCCCCGCACCTATAGCGATGTGGACGGCACTTATCCCCGCTTTGCCGCCGACCACCAGACTGAAGTGGCCAAAGGCTTCATCGACTACGGCGACTTCTCCATGTGGGACACCTTCCGCGCCGTCCATCCCATGCTCACCATCCTCGACCCGGACCGCGAACGCGACATGGTCCGCTCGCTCATTGCCGAGGGCCGCGAGGGCGGATTCCTGCCCGACTTTCCCATGTGGAATAACTACACCGCGGAGATGGTCGGCGATCATGCACTCACCGTCATTGTCGACGCGTACGTGAAAGGCATTCGCGGCTTCGATGCCGAAGAGGCCTACCGGCTGATGAAGCAGAACGCCATGCAGCTGCCTGCCACGCACGAGCTCTACGTGGATGGCCGGGGACGCCGCGGCCTGGAGTCCTATCTGAAGTACGGCTACATCCCTCTCGAAGACCCGGTGCTGGACGCGTTTCACAAAGGCGAGCAAGTCTCCCGCACCCTCGAATATGCCTATGACGACGCGGTCATCGGCCGCATGGCCCAGGCTCTCGGCCACACCGAAGACGCCGCCATGTTCGTCAAGCGCGGCGAGTACTACCGCAACGTCATCGACCCCACCACCGGCTTCGCGCGCGGCCGCCACGCCGATGGCTCCTGGGACACGCCCTTCGATCCCACCGTCGCGTACCACTACATCACCGAGGGACTGCCTTACCAGTACACCTTTTTTGCGCCGCAGGACGTGCCAGGCCTCATCCAGGCCATCGGCGGGCGCCAGGCCTTCATCTCCAAACTGGACGGCCTCTTCGCCAGCGGTTCGTACAACCACGGCAATGAGCCCAGCCATCACATCGCCTACCTCTACGACTATGCCGGCGCCGCATGGAAAACCCAGCAGCACGTCCGCAACGTGATGGACACGCTCTACAGCAACGCTCCCGATGGCCTGGCAGGCAACGACGACGCCGGACAAATGTCCGCCTGGTATGTGCTCAGCGCTCTCGGCTTTTATCCCGTCTCTCCCGGCACGCCCGACTATCAGATCGGCACGCCTCTGTTCGACGACGCCATGGTCCACGCCGGCTCCGGCAAGCTGTTGCACATCCACGCGGTGGGCGCATCGGCGGGCAAGTTTTACATCCATGCAGTCACGCTCAACGGCGTTCCGCTGCACCGTTACTGGATCAAGCACTCTGAGATCATGGCCGGCGGCGATCTGGTCTTCAGCCTGTCGTCCGAGCCCGATCCCGCGTGGCCCGGAAAATAATAAAATCACACAATTGATTCATGCGCGATAAGAGGAGATGGAAAACATGAAAGTCTTTCAGAAATTGATGGTGGTTGCGTTACTGACGGTTGGCTCGGCTGCTCTTGTTGCCCAGCAGGATTACTTCAGCCACTGGCCCGCGGGACGGTCGCCACAGGAGGTCGGCAAGCGCGTTGCCGAGCATTTCGTCACCACGCCGCACCAGCAGAATGCCCTGAACACGCTGGGCTATCCGGACGCATGTGCGTGGTATGGAGCGCTGACCTTCGCGCAACTGACCCATGACGATGGCCTGCGCACGAAATTGGTGGAAAAGTTTGTGCCGCTGATGCCGGGCGGAGCCGAGGCTGCATGGATTCCGGTCCGCCATCACGTGGACGATTCCATCTTCGGCATCATTCCGCTGGAGATCGGAATTCAGACCAAAGATCCCAAGTTCCTGGCCTATGGAAAATCCTGGGCTGACCGGCAATGGGAAAATCCGCAGCCGGACGGTCTCTCGGGCGAGACGCGCTATTGGATCGACGATATGTTCATGCTGACCATCCTGCAGTTGGAGGCCTATCGCGCGACCGGAGACAAGAAATATCTTGACCGCGATGCCGTGGAGATGGCCTCGTACCTGGACAAGCTGCAGCAGCCGAACGGTCTCTTCTACCATGCGCCGGATGTGCCCTACTTCTGGGGGCGCGGCGATGGATGGGTGGCTGCGGGCATGGCGGAGATGCTGCGCGAACTGCCGGCGAACCATCCACAGCGGGCGCGCATCCTGCTGGGCTACAAGACCATGATGGCCGCTCTGCTCAAGTACCAGGGCAAGGACGGCATGTGGCGCCAGTTGATCGACCATGAAGAAGCGTGGCCGGAGAGTTCCAGCTCTGCCATGTTCACCTTTGCCATGATTACCGGGGTCAGGAACGGCTGGCTGGACGCCGCGACATACGGGCCTGCCGCGCGCAAGGGTTGGATCGCGGTCACCGGCTACATCGACCAGAACAACGATGTGACGGCCGTGTGCGAAGGCACGGGCAAGCAGAATGACCTGGAATATTATCTTGAGCGCAAGCGGCGGACCGGAGATTTCCACGGCCAGGCTCCGATTTTATGGGCGGCTTCCGCGTTGCTGCGCCAGTGGAATTAATACGCACTGAATCTGGCGGCCCGATGCGCACTGGACACAGAAACCAGGCGCATCGCCGCGCAGAAATCCGCTCGCGAACCCCTGCATTCTTGAAACGCAAATTGTTGATTTTGATTTGGTTGCCTGTCAGGGATTCGAACCCCGATATGCTGCTCCAGAGGCAGCTGTCCTACCATTGAACGAACAGGCAATCTTATGTTGTGCGGCTGGTCTTCAAGCCGCATTGACTCTGCCGCGGCTGAGCGCCGGACTTCAAAAAAGCCAACCTGCTCATCATAAAGGGGATTCCTTGAAATGGTCAAACCCGCATGGTGAGATGAGCCTTGGGCGTTCAGCCATAAGGATTTCGGCCCTCGTGCGTTGCTTGGTTCCCGGTAACGAATGTTCATCAAAGTGATGAAAACTTCTCATCTTTAGGCCGCTGAGTTGCGTCCAATAGTACAAGCAGCATATTTTTGTTTGAAATACACTCCGATTTAGAATCGGCACTGAGCATGGAGTTGGTCCTCAATCTCGGATGGATTCTGACGGCCTCGCTGATGTTTTGCGTGTGGCTGGGGTTTGCCCCGCGCACTGCGGCGAACGGGCGTATGCAGTTGGTTGCCCTGGCTATTCTCATCCTGATCCTGTTCCCCGTTATCTCGGTTACAGACGACCTGCAGACCGCACAGTCTCCCGCCGTTGTGGACAGCTCTCAACGCCGCGACCATGTGGGTTCAGCACCGCACTCTTTCTTCCCCGCTGTAACTGCGCTACCTCCGCCGGTTTTTGCAGGGATTTACTATGGCACACTGCACATGGCCGCGCCGGCCAATCTCCCCGCTCCCCTGGTGGACCATCCTGCCCTGGCGTCCATTCAGATACGGCCTCCGCCGGCGGCCTGATCTTGCGCCCGCGCTCTTCCATCCTCTTTGGCCGTATGATTTCTACTCCTGGACCCGCCGTGCAGATCACGGCGCAAGGCTGTGTATGAAGCATTGTTTCCCATTCCTGTTTGCTCCGGCGGTGGCCGCGCTGCTTCTTTTTGCGCCGGTACCGGGCCGGGCACAACAAGGCCTCACCTGGGATCAGGTGAAGGCGAAGTTCGAAGCCGCCAATCCCACCCTGCAGGCAGATGAAATCAGCGTGCAGGAGACCAAAGCGGAACAGATCACGGCGTTCCTGCGCCCCAACCCGACAATCGGCTTGTCCACGGACGGCATTCAGATTGCGCCGCACACCACCTACCCTTACGGCTCGCACTGGCTGCCGCTTACCGGCGCGCAGCTTGTGCCCAGCATCAGCTACCTGCACGAGCGCGAGCACAAGCGGGAGTTGCGCCTGCAGAGCGCGCAGCAAGGCACGGAGATTGCAACCGCGCAGCATCTGGACCTGGAGCGGAATCTTCTTTTTGACTTGAGATCGCTGTTTGTCCAGACGCTTGAGGCCAAGGCCGTGCTGAGCCTGACCCGGGAGGAACTGGACTACTACGATCACATCATCCAGATCAGCCAGGCGCGCTACAAAGACGGCGATCTTTCCCAAATCGATCTGGACCGGATTGAGCTACTGCGGGTGCAATACGAGTCGGACCTGCAGACCGCCGAGGTCAATCTGCGCACCGCGAAGATCCAGTTGCTGCAACTGCTGGACGACAAAACTCCCGTGGACCAGTTCGACGTGCAAGGGGCGTTCGATTTCGCAAAGCATCTGGACCCGCTGGAAACCTTCAGGCAGATTGGCCTGGACAACCGGCCCGACCTGAAAGCGGCGCTTGAATCCGTTCAGCAGGCGGAAACGAACCATAAGCTAGCCAACGCCAACGGATCGGCCGATCCCACGTTCGGCACCTGGTACTCATACAATCCCGCGTTCAACAATGCGTTTGGCCGCTACACGGTCGGCGCCAATGTCAGTGTCCCGCTGCGCATCTTCGATCGCAACCAGGGAGAGAAGCAGCGCACGCAGCTTGATATCGGCCGCAACCAGCAGGTGTCGGAGGCCACACGCGCGCAGGTCTTTGGCGATGTGGATTCATCCTATGCGCAGGTCAACAGCGACCTGATTCTGCTGCGGCCGTACAAGGAAAAGTACCTGGCCCAGGCAGTGCACGTGAGAGAAGCCGTTACTTACGCCTATCAGCACGGCGGCGCGTCGCTCATGGACTTTTTCAACGCCCAGAGCGACTACCGCACCGTGCAACTGGCTTACCTGCAACTGATCGGCTCCTATCTGACGGCTGCCGGACAACTGAATCTTGCTGTGGGTCGCGAGGTAATCCAATGATTTCGAATTCTTTTCTTAGAAAACTTCCCACGGCTTCGCTGGCTTTTGTTCTGGCTGCTTGGCTGGGCCTGATTCTCTCCGGCTGCAAAAGCAAAGACCAGGGCGACGGCGCGCCTCCGCCGGCCAAAGTGATCCAGGTGGCCGACATGAACCTGATCACCATCGACAGCAAGGACGCGGCAAAGTTTGCTCTGGCCACCGCCGGAAAATTCGATGCGCCCTCGGAGCTGAACGCCACCGGCGCGGTCTTTCCCGATATTGCGCGCGAGATCCCGGTGATCTCGCTGGCCAATGGCCGCGTGGTCGATATCAAGGCCCGCCTCGACGACAACGTAAAGAAGGGCCAATTGCTTCTCAAGGTGCAGAGCCCTGATATTACCAACGCCTTCGACACCTACATCAAGGCCCGCAACGACGAGCAAATGGCCAACAAGGCCTACAGCCGCGCCGACGATCTGTTCAAGCATGGAGCCGTTTCCCAGGCCGCTCTGGAGCAGGCCGAGGACACGGAGAAAGACGCCAGGGCCGACCTGACCGCCGCGGAGGAGCAGTTGAAAACTCTCGGCGTGGACAAGAACCACCCCAGCAGCGTGGTAAACGTGTATGCGCCCATCTCCGGCGTCATTGTCACGCAGAACGTGACCAACGCATCGGCCGCGGGAGTGGGACTTTCCGGCTCGGCCACCGCCTTCACCATCGCCGATCTGTCCACCGTGTGGATTGTCTGCGATGTGTTTGAGAACGACATTCCCAGGCTGCAACTCGGGCAGGAAGCGCGCATCGTGCTCAATGCCTGGCCCGACCGCCCGCTCACCGGCCGCATCAGCGACATCGGCCCGGTTCTCGACCCCACCATCCGCACCGCCAAGGTGCGCATGGAGGTCAGGAACCCCGGCTTTCTCAAGCTGGGCATGTTTGCCTCCGCAACCTTCACCGGCCGCACCAGGGAGGAGCACGCGGTTGTCCCCGCCGACGCCGTTCTGCATCTGCATGACCGCGACTGGGTCTACTTGCCGGCAGGCAGCAACCAGTTCAAGCGCACTGAGGTCCATGCCGGCAAAATGCTCGACGGCAACCGGCAGGAGATCCTCTCCGGCATAGTGCCCGGACAGCAGGTAGTCACCAACGCTTTGTTGCTTGAAACCGCGGGGAATCAGTAAATGATTCGAGCTCTCGTCGATTTCGCGCTCAAGAACCGCTGGCTGGTGCTCGGCGGGGTTGTGGTCCTCATCGCATGGGGCATTATTTCTTTTCGCAGCCTGCCCGTGGAAGCCTACCCCGACGTGGCCAACAACTACGTGCAGGTCATTACCCAGTGGCCGGGCCGCAGCGCCGAGGAGATTGAGCGCCAGGTCACGGTCCCGGTTGAAATCCAGATGGCCGGCATTCCCCACCTTACCCATCTGCGCTCCAGTTCGCTGGCCGGCTTGTCCAGCCTGATGCTGATCTTCGACGACAACTCCACCAGCGATGTGAATCGCGAGCATGTGCTGGAGCGGCTCAGCCAGGTAAATCTGCCCGCCAATCTCACTCCGCAGATGGGCACCGACTGGAGCCCCGTCGGACAAATCTACTGGTACACCCTGGAAAGCACCAACCCTTCGTACGACGTGATGGAGAAAAAGTCGCTCGAGGATTGGTTCCTGGAGAAATCCTTCAAGGGCGTCACCGGCGTGGTCGATGTTTCGAGCTTCGGCGGGCCCACCAAGGAGTACCAGATCAAGCTCGACCCGGCGAAGCTGGTCTCCTACGGGTTGAGTATCGCCCAGGTCGAGCAACAGGTCGCCGGCAACAACACCAACGGCGGCGGCAGCTTTATAGAGCAGGGCGCGCAGCAGATCAATGTGCAGTCGGTGGGCCTGTACACACGAGTTCAGGATATTGAGAACACCGTCGTCAAGAACTCAAACGGCGCGGCCATCAAGATCAAGGACATCGCCACCGTTACGCAAGGCCCCAAGATTCGTCTCGGCCAGATTGGCCGCGCGATGCATCGCCCAGACGGCACAATCGTGGACAATGCCGATACCGTCGAAGGCATTGTGCTGCTGCAGAAAGGCAGCGACTCCGACCCCGTCCTCGATAGCATTCACCAGGAAGTGGACAAGCTGAACAAGAGCATTCTGCCCAAGGGCGTGAAGGTGGTTCCCTTCCTCGACCGCTCCGACCTGGTGCGCTACACACTGGACACCGTGGAGCACAACCTTACCGAGGGCGTGCTGCTGGTCTCCATCATTCTGTTCTTATTCCTGGGCAATGTGCGCGGCGCCATCATTGTTGCTCTCACCATTCCCTTTGCGCTTCTGTTCGCTTCCATCTGCCTTGACCTGAGCCACATTCCCGCCAACCTGCTTTCGCTGGGCGCGCTGGACTTCGGCATGGTGGTGGATGGCTCGGTGGTGATGATTGAAAACATCGTCCGCCATCTGTCGGTCCAGGACGACACCCGCACCTCGGCGCAAAAAATCCGCAACGCGGCGCACGAAGTGCTGCGCCCGGTCTTCTTCGCCCGCGGCATCATCATCGCGTCTTACCTGCCCATCTTCACCTTGCAGGCCGTCGAGGGCCGGCTCTTCAAGCCCATGGCATGGACCGTCTGCTTCGCCTTGCTGGGTGCGCTGCTGTTTGCCGTCGGTGTGGCGCCGGTCATGGCCAGCTTCCTGTTCAGCAAGGGCGCCAAAGAGTGGAATAACCCCATCATGCTCTGGCTCACGCAGCACTACCGCACCGCGGTTCGCGCCGCCATCGAGCATCGCCGCACAACCCTTGGAATTTCTACAGCCCTGTTCGCCATCGCGGTCTATCTTACGGTCGGCGGCCCCATCGGCTCGGAGTTCCTGCCCCATCTGGACGAGGGCTCCATCTGGGTCCGCGGCACGCTGCCTCCCAGCGAAGGCCCCACGGCCAGTATCGACTTCACCAACAAGGCCCGCCTGGTGATGGCCTCGTTCCCTGAGGTCACACAGGTGATCAGCCAGACCGGCCGCCCCGACGACGGCACCGACACCACCGGCTTCTTCAACACCGAGTACTTTGTCGATCTCAAGCCCAAGAAGCAGTGGCGTCCCGTCTTCCACCAGAACAAGGAAGACCTGATCGCAGCCATGGACAAGGAGTTGGAGAAGTTTCCCGGCGTGCTCTGGAACTACTCGCAGCCCATCTCCGACAACATGGAAGAAGCCGTCTCCGGCGTCAAGGGCGAACTGGCTGTGAAGCTCTACGGCGACGACCTGCGCACTCTGGAAAAGAAGGCTGACGAGATCCAGAGCCAGATGGCCTCAGTCAAAGGCATCGAGGACCTGGGCATCTTCCGCATCATCGGCCAGCCCAACCTGAACTACACCGTCGATCGCGACGCCGCCGCCCGCTGGGGCATCAACGTGGCCGACATTCAGGACGCCATACAGACCGCCGTCGGCGCCAACGCTGTGACCCAGTTGCAACAGGGCGAGGCGCGCTTTGACGTAACCCTGCGCTATCAAAAGCAGTACCGCGATACGCGCGAGGCCATTGAGAACGTGCGCCTGCTTGCGCCCTCCGGCGAGCGCGTCTCGCTGGCGCAACTGACCAGGACAACTGCCGACGACGGCGCCGAGGAAATTTATCGCGAGGGCGGCCAGCGCTATATCGCCATCAAGTACTCGGTCCGCGGACGCGACCTGGGCTCAACGGTTGAAGAAGCCATCGGCAAGGTGGAAAAAGACGTGGCGCTGCCCGCCGGCTATCACCTGGAATGGGCCGGCGAGTACGAGAGCCAGAAGCGCGCCAACAAGCGCATGGCCATTGTCGTTCCCGTCACCGTAATGGCCATCTTCCTGATCCTTTACACCATGTTCCGCTCGGCCAAATGGGCCATGCTGATCATGGTCTCTGTCATCATGGCCTCGGTCGGCGGGCCCTTTGCGCTGTTCATCACCGGCACCAACTTCTCCGTCTCCTCGGCGGTCGGATTCCTGGCGCTGTTTGGCGTTTCGGTGGAGATTGGCGTCATCATGCTGGAGTACATCAACCAGTTGCGCGCCCGGCGCAAAGGCATGGAAGAGTTGACGCAGCAGCACATTGTGGAAGCCGCCGTCGAGGGCGCCGTTTTGCGCCTGCGGCCCATTATGATGACCATGCTGGTGGCCACGCTGGGCCTGCTGCCGGCCGCGCTTTCGCACGCCATCGGCTCCGACTCGCAACGACCCTTCGCCATTGTCATCGTCGGCGGCCTGCTCGCCAACCTGGTCATCGGCGTCTTCCTGCTGCCCACCCTCTATGTATGGATGGCCCGCGAAGACGACGTATTGCCGCCGGTCGAAACCAGCGAGGATTTCTAAAAGCAGCTTCTAGTGTCCTGAGTCTAATGTTCTTAACATAATTGCCGCTGTCATTCTGAGCGCACGGGGCCCCAAACGTTCTTCAGTTTGGGGGTGGTAAGCGAAGAATCTGCGGTTGCTTCTCCTTTATTTTTG